>Ga0326726_10001681_pt1 | contig 20603 bp, 16 predicted proteins | sample MHFenrmetagenome_2_FD_207603 | JGI IMG/M metagenome (GOLD analysis project Ga0326726, IMG submission 207603) | Lab enriched peat soil microbial communities from Michigan Hollow, Ithaca, NY, United States - MHF15MN | ecosystem: Environmental > Terrestrial > Soil > Wetlands > Peat | place: USA... | reverse complement strand
GGGAACAGGAGGGACGCCAGCACGGCGATGGCACCCTGCACCAGCGCCGCGCGGACCAGCAGCTCGCGCGGCGCCTTGCCGCGGCCCATCGCAATCAGGCTTCCCAGTCCGATACCGAGCAGGAAGCAGGCCAGGATCGTCGTGAACGCGTAGGTGGAGCTTCCGATGACCAGAATCAGGGTGCGCGTCCACGCGATCTCGTACAGGAGCGAAGCAAACGCCGTGATCCCGATGAGCCAGATAGCGAGCCGCCGTGTCGCGGCGCCCGGATCGGGGGTGAACACCGGCTCACCGGCCGGCATCGGGCTGCGACCATCCGGCACGGAGATCCGAGCCAGGGCGAGCGCCGCCGCTCCCAGCGCGAGGTTCACGGCGCCGGTCGCCAGGAGCGACGAGCGCAGGCCGACGAATTCGATCAGCAGGTATCCGGCGCCCAGACACCCCAGCACCCCGCCCACCGTGTTGAGCCCATAGAACAGCGCGAGCTCGCCACGCAGCTCGTCGCTGCGGTCGCGCGCGAAGGCGCGAGTCAGGACGGGAAGCGTGCCCCCCATCAGGAACGTGGGCACGAGCAGGACGACGAAGGCGAACAGGAACTTGATCCCCGTCCCGACCCACAGCCCGGGAGCCAGGCCGCGCGCCACGGCGAGATACCCCGCTCCGATTCCCCGCATCACCCACGGCGACAGCAGCCCGAAGACGCCGATCGCCAGCTCCAGCACCCCGTAGAGAGCGGCCGGATTCGCCTGCCGGTCCGCGCGACGGCCGAGCACGTACGCGCCCAGTCCGAGGCCGCCCATGTAGGCAGCCACGACCGTCGTCACCGAGTGGATTGTGGAGCCGAAGAACTGGTAGAGCTGCCGGACCCAGATCAGCTCGTAGACGAGCCCGGCGGCGCCGGAGAGAATGAAGATGAGCCCGAACAGCGCATGGCGCGCACGCCGGGCCCGGGCCATCAGAAGGCGGCGAGCTCTCTGATCGCTGCTGCCACGTCGGCGACCTGCGGGAGAATCCAGTCCTCCAGCTGCGGAGCGTATCCGACGAAGGTGTCGGTGGACGCGATCCGCCGCACCGGCGCGTCGAGCCACGTGAACAGCTCGTCCCCGATCCGCGCCGCCAGCTCGGCGCCATAGCCCCACGACAACGAATCCTCGTAGGCCACGATGACCCGGCTGGTCTTGCGGACCGAGCGTCCGATGGCCTCCCAGTCCACCGGTGAGAGCGAGCGCAGATCCACGACTTCCACGCTGGTTCCGGTGGCCTCCTCCACCTCCTTGGCCGCGACGAGCGAGCGCTGCACCAGCGCTCCGTACGCCACGACCGTCACGTCCGTCCCTTCCTTCACGACCTTCGCCTTGCCGAACGGAATCATGAAGTTCGGGCCCGGGTACGGGGCCTTGTTGTACGTCTGGCGGTACAGGTGCTTGTGCTCGAGGAAGATGACGGGGTCATCGCACCGGATGGCCGTGCGCAGCAAGCCGTTCGCGTCCAGCGCCGTCGCCGGACAGACGACCCGGAGCCCGGGGATGTGCGTGAACAGGGACGCCCCGGTCTGGGAGTGGTAGAGTGCGCCGCCCTTGAGGTAGCCGCCGTACGTCACCCGCACCACCACCGGCGCACTGAAGGCATCGGTTGAGCGCCACCGCAGCGTGGCCAACTCGTTGCGGATCTGCATGTACGCAGGCCAGATGTAGTCGAAGAACTGGATCTCAACCACCGGCTTCAATCCGCGCGTTGCCATCCCGATGGCGCGGCCGACGATGTTGGCCTCCGCAAGCGGCGAGTTGAACACGCGGTCGGCGCCGAACTTCTTCTGCAGTCCCCAGGTGACCTTGAAGACCCCGCCCTTGCCCTTGACCTTGCCCAGGTGTTCGGCACGCGACACGTCGGCGACATCCTCGCCGAACAGCACGATCCTCGGATCGCGGCCCAGTTCGTCTCTGAGGCACCCGTTGAGCAGGTCTACCATGGTCGTCGGGTCGCCGGCGAACTGGGGGTCGTCTTCGGTGTCGAATCCCTCCGCCGTCGGATCCACCTTCCCGGAGTACACGTGCAGTGTCGCAGTCTCCGGCGCCGGCTGCGGGGATGCCAACGCGGCGTCCGCCGCCGCCTCGACCGCCGCGTCGACCTCTGCCTTGATCGCCTCGATCTCCTCCGCCGTCGCCGTTCCCTCGGCGAGCAGGCGCTCCGGAAATCTCACGATCGGATCGCGCGCGGCTTCCGCGGCCCGCTCCTCCGCTGGCCGGTACATCACCTCGTCGTCAGAGAGCGAATGGGAGTAGGGCCGGATGACGTGTGCGTGCACCAGAGCGGGCCCCTTGCGGCTGCGGCAGTAGGCGGCCGCTCGCGAGAGCGTCTCGTACGACGCGATCGGATCGCAGCCGTCCACCTCCTCGACCAATAGACCCGGGAAGTTGGCCACCAGCTTCGAAATGGAGCCGCCCGCCGTCTGGACCTCGACCGGCACCGAAATGGCGTAGCCGTTGTCCTCGACCAGGAACAGCACCGGCAGCCTGAGGTTCGAGGCGGAGTTGAGCGCCTCCCAGAACTCGCCCTCGCTGGTCGTGCCGTCGCCGATCGAGCAGTAGACCACTTCGTCGCGCCGCATCATCTCGTGCCGGTCGGGAATCTCCTCGATGCGCCCGAACCGATACCCGGCTTCCGCACACCCGACCGCCTGCAGGCACTGCGTGCCGGTCGGGCTCGACTGACTCACGATGTTGAGCCGCTTATGGCCCCAGTGGGACGGCATCTGACGGCCACCGGAATTCGGGTCGGCGGCGGCGCCGACCGCCGAGAGCAGCATCTCGGTGGGCGTCATCCCGAGGGTGAGACACAGCGCGCGGTCGCGGTAGTAGGGGTAGAACCAGTCGTGCCCCGCTTTGAGCACCATTCCCGCCGCGACCAGGACGGCTTCGTGGCCCGCCCCCGAAATCTGGAAGTAGATACGGTTCTGCCGCTTCAGCTGGATCTCCTTGTCATCCAGCCGACGCGACAGCAGCATCAGGCGATAGACGCCCAATAGATCCGCCTTGGCGAGCCGCCGGGCGCCGATCTCAGCTTTCGTACGGGTGGCCATGAACGACCCAAGATAGCGGGCCGCCCTATCCCGCTCAACGAGGCCCGCGGTCCGGATCGGCGCCGGACGGCCCCGCCGCCACCGCTCTCTCGCGTCGTGGCGACGGCCCGGCTACTTTCCTCCTGACTCCCCACCTCACGAAGGCTACGGTGAACGAAAGCGCCAAGAAGACGGTCCTGCGCCAGTTTCCCTACGGCCTGTACGTCATCACTGTCATGAGTGAGGGCGAGGACCACGGGATGACCGCCAACTGGGTCATGCAAACGGCGTTCACGCCGCCCATGGTCGTGGTCGCCATCGAGAACGAGTCCAAGAGTCTGCCCATGATGCGCGATGCCCGCGCCTTCGCGGTCAACGTGCTGGCCGCCGGTCAGCGTGATGTCGCGGCGAAGCTCGGCAAGTCGTCGCGGAACGTACCGCACAAGCTCCGGGGGGTCGCCACGCGACCCGCGCCGGTCACCGGCGCGCCGGTCCTGGCAGATGGCCTGGGATGGATCGAATGCCGGTTCGTCGCCACTATGCCGTCCGGGGATCACACGCTGGTGCTCGGTGAAGTAGTCGAGGCAGGCGTGGAGCACGAAGGCAAGGCGCTGACCCTGGCTGAATCGGGGATGAAGTACGCCGGCTGAGGCGGACCGCAGGACCGGGCTGCCGGTTCGCCGGCCGTCCCGCTCGGCCTGGCCGGTGGCTGTGGCCGTGGGCGCCGCCCTGGCATTCGCCGATCACCAAGCTGCCGCGCAGACCCTCCGCGACACCCTCAGCTACGACGTGACCGTGGACCTCAAAGCGGCACATGTCATGGTCGCGGGCCGCCTCACCGTGCCGGAACCCGGAGGAGTCGTCCTGGCGGCCCCCTCGTCGGCCCGGTCGGCAGGCACCGAGGTAACCGGGGTTCTGGCGACGGACGATCGCGGCGCCCCGCTCGAGATCACGCGCTCCGGCGCCGGCTTCGTGATCGCGGCCGCGCCGGGCGCGGTGCGCTTCCGCTACCGGCTCGACTTCCAGAACGCGGTGGCCGCGAGCTCCACCGGTGCGGGCCTCGACTCGGTGCGACTGTATGCGGTAGCCCGCAGCGTCTTCCTGGCCCCCGATCCGGTGGCCTATCGGAAGACGTCGCGCACCTATCCGGTCGTGCAGGTGCACATAGCGGCCCCGCCGGGATGGCACGTCGTCACCACCTGGGGCGTGGACGACGAGGTCTACACGCCGGGCGGGGGCGACGCGCTCCTCGGGGCTACGATCGCGGCGGCACCCGACTTCCGGATCTACCGTGACGGCGCGGCAGGCACGCGCTTCGTGCTCGCCATCCGCGGCGAACGGCACTTCAGTGACTCCGCGTTGATCGCCGTCATCGCCGCGAGCCTCACGCGCGCAGCCCAGGCCCTTGGGCCGGCCCCCGTTCCGCTCGTCACCTACACCAGCGACACCGGACGTAAGGGCCGTACCAGCGGGAGCCTGCAGGGACTCTCGAGCGTGGGGTTGATCTGGGAGCCGGGCGAGATGCTCGAGCGCTCGCGCAGCGAGGATCTTTTCCACGAGACGCTCCACCTCTGGTTCGGCGGTGCGATGGAGGCCGACCGGTGGTGGACGGAGGGCGTGACCGACTATTATGCCGCGCGCCTCTACGCGGAGTGGACCGGCCAGCCGTTCGACCTCGCCGACCTGAGCTACGAGTCGCGGCAGGACTACCTGGCCATCAAACACGACACCCTGCTGACGATGGACCAGGAGGACCGCAGCAACGTCCGCGGCGATAACACCGAACTCCTGGTCTACCGTAAGGGCATGCTGGCAGGGCTGCTGCTCGACGCCGCGATTCGGCGCGGGACGGCCGGACGGGCAACCCTCGACGACGTGGCGCGCCGGCTGCTCGCCAGGGCGGAGGGGCGGCACTCCCACGCCGTGCGCGGAGAGGAGATCCGTGACGCCGCCGTCGAGATCGGTGGCGCGGACGTCGCTCGAGTCTGGGACCGCGTGGTGGCCGGATCGAGCCTCATTCCCGCGGACGAAGTGACAGACGCGCTGCGCGTGGTCACCGGGGTCGACATCCCCATCGCCCACCCGCGCGCCAAGGAACAGAAGGTTCTGAGCAACCACCCGAAAGGCTAGGATCGGCGCCATGAAGCTGAGCGGGAAGTCCGTGCTGTTCTTCGTCGGCCCGCAGTACGAGGACCTCGAGCTGTGGTACCCGAAGATCCGGCTCGAAGAGGAGGGGGCGAAGACCGTGGTCGCCGGGTTGGGCGAGAAAGTCTACCGCGGGAAGAATGGCTATCCGGTCACCGTGGACGGCACCGTGGATGACCTCTACGCGGAGGTCTACGACGGACTGGTGATCCCCGGTGGTTATGCCCCGGACCATATGCGCAGATCCGAGAAGTTGTTGGGTATCACACGCGCCATCGCCGAGGCCGGCAAGCCGGTCGCGTTCATCTGCCATGCCGCGTGGGTGCCGATCTCGGCAGGGCTGTTGAAGGGGAAGAAAGCAACCTGTGTGCGGGCCATTCGGGACGACGTCGTCAACGCGGGCGCGACGTACCTCGACGAGCCGGTAGTCGTGGACGGAAACCTGATTTCTTCGCGCACCCCGGCCGACCTGCCGGCTTTCTGCCGCGCCCTTATCGCGGCACTCGCGACCCCGCCCCGCGACTAGACCGGCGCGTCGAGCGGCCGGAGCACCACCCCGGTCGGTACCTTGGGCGCAAAGAAGGTCGACTTGGGGGGCATGATCTGGCCGGCGTCCGCCACCCGCCGCACCTCATCCAGGCGGGTGGGCGGCAGGAGGAGCGCGAAGGCGCACCGGCCCGCGCGCGCCGCATCTCGTGCTTCCCCGGCATCCGGGGTGTAGCGCAACTCGGGCAGCTGTCCCAGCAGTGATGCTCCCACGACTCCCACGGCCACCGCATCCGCCAGCGCCACCGCGAGGCCCCGTACCGCCGGATGGGTCGGCAGATCGCGCGCCCCCGACAGGTCCGCGTCCGTCCGCACGATCAGCGGGATCTCCGCGCCCCCGGCGAACGCCGCCGTAAACACCGGCTTCCCGCCCCGCGGCGCTTCGCTGAAGTACGGGGCGGCCGCGGCCCGGAATGCCTCCACGGTGACGGGCGCACCGACGACAAGCCGATGCGTCGGCAGGATCTCGAGCCCGGGGTCTCGGAACGACACGACGTGGCTCAGCGTCCGCGTCGCCCCGTCGCGCCACCGCTCCGGCGCCTCGCCGCGGAACAGCACGGCCGTCTCGAAGCGATGGTGACCGTCGGCGACGTATGCCGGTTCCCGGCTGGCCGCCGCGGCGATCCGCCGCGCCGCCTGCCCCGACGCGATCCAGACTTCGTGCTGCGAACCGAGGGCCGTGCAGGACGCCCACGGTTCCCGCGCGGTCGTTTCGGCCAACGTCTCGACCAGCGCGCCGGTGCTGTCGGGCGCCAGGAGGAAGACGGGACTGAGATTGCAGCCGGTCGCGTGCGTCAGGCGCCGGCGGTCCTCCTTGGGACCCGCGTGCGTTCGTTCGTGGGGGAGGACGCGGCCGCGCGCGAAGGGCTCGGCCGCCACCGCGAGGAAGACACCAGTGCGCTGCCGTGAGGAGCCGTCGGGGAACGTGCCGGAGGTGCGGAGCACGTAGGCTGTCACCTCCGCGTCGCGCACGAGTGTACCGTCGGCCCGCCACCGCTCGAGGAGACGCGCCGCCTCCCGGTACGGATCTTCGCCCCGAGGCGCCTCCGGGAGATCCACGTGGACGATGTTGCAGGGGTCCTGCGCCGCCAGCTCCGCGCGGCGCGCCGGCGAGATCACATCGTAGGGCGGGGCGAGTCGCGCGGCGAGCGACCGGGGATCGGCGTATCGCTCGCCGCTGAACGGCGCGAACAGCTCGGGGTCCTTCATTGGGGTCCGGGCCGCGAAGCGGCCGCTATGAGGGCGTCGAGGATCCGCTTCACCTCGGCCAGCGGGAGACGTCCGACCTCCGCTTCCGCCTGCGCCGGATCGTCGTTGAAGGCCAGGTAGTCGCTCTCCAAGTGTCCTTCCGGCGCGTTCGACGGCGACCAGCGGATGAATATCAGCGCCGCACCGTATCGGCCGTCAGGCCCAGGGTCATCGTCGGAGAAGACCGCAACCGAATACGGCCGCCGGTCACTGCCCTCGAACCCGGGCGGGCGGCCGTGTACGGTCACGTATCCGGACAGCGTCTCGTCGGCCGAAGTCATGACCGCAGCGATTCCTTCACCACGTTGCCAAGGATGAAGGCGATGTTGGCCGGCCGTTCCGCCATGCGCCGCATGAAGTACGGGTACCAGTGCGTGCCGAACGGGACATACACGCGCACCCGGAAGCCGGCCCGCTGCAACTCCTCCTGCAGGTCACGCCGAACACCGTACAACATCTGGAACTCGAAGCGGCTCGGCGCGATCCCTTGGGCGTCGGCGAACCGCCGCGTGCGCGCGATGAGCGCCGGATCGTGCGTCGCCACCGCCGGATAGTTGCCGCGCTCCAGCAGCCGCTCAGTCAGCTCGGCATAGTTCCGGTCCACGTCCGCCTTCGCGGGGAACGCGACGGCGGCCGGCTCGTCGTAGGCTCCCTTGCACAGCCGCACCCGCGCCCGCGCGCCGATGAGGCGCTCCACGTCCGCCGCGGTGCGCCGCAGGTACGACTGGAGGACGATACCCACGCGATCGCCATGCGCCGGAAGGAAGTCCCGCTCGAACAGATCCAGCGTGCGCTGCGTGTGTGCGCTGCTCTCCATGTCTATCCGGACGAACATCCCGAGATCCCGCCCACGCTCGAGGATGCGCCGCATGTTCTCAGTGCACAGGGCGGCGTCCAGGTCGAGCCCCATCTGGGTGAGTTTGACGGAGACGTTGCAGTCCAGGCGTTCCGCCGCGATGCGCTCCTGCGTCTGGACGACCATCGCGGCAGAGGCTCGCGCTTCCTCAACCGACGTCACGCTTTCGCCCAGCACGTCCAGGCTCGCGCTGATGCCGCGGCCATTGAGCTCGCGCACGGCGGCGACCGCCGTGTCCAGGGTCTCGCCGGCGACGAAGCGCGACGCAAAGCGGCGCGCGAGCGGGTTCTTGACCGCGAACGAGTGGAGGGTCCGCCGCTCGCTCAGGTAGAGAAGTGTCTTGCGAAGCATGCGTTCGGTCGTTCCTAGGTGTAGAAGCGGCCTCCGCGGCGCGCTTGGTCGACAAGTGACGCTGCGGGCTGGAACCGGTCACCGTGGGCAGAGGCGAGGCGCGCCAGCGTGTCCACGGCCGTCCGCGCGCCCATCGCATCCAATGCACGGAACGGGCCACCGCGGAACGGCGGAAAGCCAATCCCGAAGATCGCCCCGATGTCGCCGTCGCGCGGCACCCGGACCACCCCTTCCTCGAGCGCGCGCGCCGCTTCGTTCAGCATGGCGAACGCGAGGCGCTCGGCAAGGGCATCCGGCGCCGGCGCAACGCCGGGTGTGATGCCCAGCACACCGCTGGCGGTCGGATCCACGCCGGCCTTCTTCCCCCGCCGGTAGACGAAGAACCCGCGGCCGTTCTTCCGGCCCAGCCGCCGGTCCGCCACCAGAGCGGCGAGATCCAGGCGCGGCTTCAGACGCTCGCCGAACGCGTCCTGCATCACCGCGGCCGCCTTGGCCGCGACGTCGAGTCCGACTTCGTCGAGCAGCGTGACCGGACCGACCGGGAATCCCCATCGGGTCATCGCGCCGTCCACCGCCTCGACCGGCACGCCTTCGGCGAGCAGGTGGCCCGCCTCGTTCATGTAGGGCGCCAGGATACGATTCACGAAGAAGCCCGGGTGGTCCTGCACCACGATCACGGTCTTGCCGAGCTTGCGCCCAAAGCTGACCGCCGTGACGGTGGTCTCGGGAGCGGTCCGCGCACCGACGACGACCTCAAGCAGCGGCATCCGGTGCACCGGCGAGAAGAAGTGCATCCCGATCACGTTCGACGGGCGGCTCGACACCGCAGCGATCCGGGAAATCGGGATCGTGGAGGTGTTCGACGCAAAGACGCACTCCGGCTGAACGACCGCCTCCACCTCCCGCAGCACCGCCTGCTTCACCGCAAGGTCCTCGAACACCGCCTCGATGACGAGGTCCGCCGTGCGGAAGCCGGTGTAGTCGGTGCAGCCGGAGATGAGCGCCAGTTGCCGGGCGCCTTCTCGCCGGGTGATGCTGCGGCGGCGCACGCGCTCGCCGATGGTGTCCGACGCGGCCTTGAGGCCTGAGCCGACGCGAGGGAGTTCGGCGTCCTTCAGTCGCACCGGCACGCCGGCCTGGGCCACGGCGAGCGCGGCGATGCCCGCGCCCATGAACCCGGCCCCGAGCACTCCGAGGCGCTCCACGGGCCTCGGCTCCGGCGCCGGCACCGCCACGCCCGGATCCTTCTTGAGCGCGGCCGTCGCGAAGAAGATCTCCACCAGCCGCCGAGATACGTCGGTCACCGCCATCTGCCCGAACATTTCGGCCTCGTGCTCCAGGCCCTGCTCCATCCCGTTGGCGAGGCTGAAGCGGATCGTGTCCAGCGCGGCGAGCGGGGCGGGATAGTGCCCGCCCGTCTGCTTGAGTGTCATCGCCCGCGCCCGCTTCAGGACCAGCGCCTGGCCGGGGGCGCTGCGGTCCATGAACCAGGCTATCGGGCCCGGGAGACCGGAACGTCGCCTGCGGGGATGCTCGGCCAGCCGGCGCGCGGCCCCGATGGCAACGTCCCTGAGGATCGCGGGCGGCACCAACTCCTCCACGAGCCCCATCTTGAAGGCCTTCGCGGCCCGGATGCTCTTGCCGGTGAGGATCATCTGGAGCGCGGCGCGCAGCCCCATCGCGCGCGGCAGGCGGTTGCAGCCGCCCGCCCCCGGCAGCAGGCCCAGCTGGACCTCCGGCGCGCCGAGCACCGTCTTGGGGTGATCCGAGGCAACCCGGTAGTGACAGGCGAGCACCAGCTCGAGCCCGCCGCCCAGGCACGTCCCGTGAATCGCCGCCACGATCGGCTTCTTCCACGCCGCCACGCGGTCCAGGAGCTTCTGGCCTTCGCGCGAGAGCCGCGTCGCCTCCTCCGCGGTCCTGGCCGCCACGAATTCGTGGATGTCGGCTCCCGCGACGAACATCTCGGGCTTGCCGGAGATGATCACCATCGCACGAACCGACGCGTCGCCCTCCAGCTCCGAGAGAATCGCGGCGAACTCACTCCGCACGGCTCGGGAGAACTTGTTGATGGACTCGCCCGGGAGGTCCAGCGTGACAACGGCGACACCGTCCTCGACGGCGGTCGTCAGGGCGTGCGTCCGCTCCTCGCTGCTCATGTCGGCCGCCTCACATCCGCTCGAGAACCATCGCGAACCCCATGCCGCCTTGCGCACAGATCGAGATCAGCCCGAACTGCGCGTCGCGGCGTACCATCTCGTTGGCGAGAGTCGTCGTGAGACGGCCGCCCGTCGCGCCGAACGGGTGGCCGATCGCGATCGATCCCCCCATCACGTTCAGCGTATCCCAGTTCACCTCGCCGATCCGGCTGGAGCGCCCAAGCCGCTCGCGGGCCCACTGGTCCGACTCGAAGGCCTGGATGTTGGAGAGCACCTGCGAGGCGAACGCTTCGTGCATCTCCACGAGGTCCAGATCCTTCCACTCGATCTTCGCGCGCCCGAGCGCCTTCGGCACGGCGAAGCCGGGTCCCATCAGCAGCTGCTCGCCGGGGTCCACCGCCGCGACGGCGTAGGACCGCACGTAGGCGAGCGGCGTGTAGCCGAGCCCGTGCGCGGCCTCGTCGCTCATCACGAGTACCGCCGAGGCGCCGTCCGTCAGCGGCGAGGCGTTGGCTGCCGTCACCGTCCCGTAGCGGCGGTCGAACGCCGGCTTCAGCTGCGCCATCTGCTCGAGCGACGTGTCGGCGCGGATTCCGTTGTCGCTGGTGACGACGACGTTGTAGGATGGCGGCACGAAGACGGGCACGATCTCCGCTGTGAGGCGTCCATCGGCGGTGCCAGCCGCGGCGCGTTGGTGGGAGCGCAACGCGAACCGGTCCTGTGCATCACGCGAGATGTGATTCTCCTTCGCCATCTTCTCGGCCGACTGGCCCATCGTCTCGCCGGTGGACGGCTCGGCGATGGCCGGCGTCACCGGCACCAGATCGCGCAGCCGGACGCGGGCGAACGTCGCGAGGCGTTTGCCCAGACTCCTGGCCCTGCTCGCCTCCACCAGAAGCTCGGCGAAGCGCCTCGAATGCAGGATCGGCACATCGGAGAGCGACTCGGTACCTCCCGCGATCACCACGTCGGCGTGCCCCAGGACGATCTGGTCGTAGGCGGCTGCGACCGTCTGGGCGGAGGAGGAGCAGGCACGGTTGAGGGAGTAGGCCGGTACGGTTCTGGGCAGGTGCGGCAGCAGGCTGACTTCACGGGCGACATTGGGCGCGAGGACGGACGGCACGACCTGGCCGAAGACGACCTCGTCCACCTCCGCCGGCGGGATCTCCGTGCGGGCGAGCAGCTCACGGGTCGCGAGCCTGGCCAGCTCGACGGCGCTGACGTCCTTCAGCACGGTTCCCGATTTCGCGAAGGGTGTGCGGCACCCGGCGACGATGGCGACGCGACGACCGTTCGGTGCAACCATGGTGCCTCTCGGTCTCCCGGGCGCGAACGCTCGCGCCGGGGTGCAGCCAAAGCTACCCGCAGTGCCGAACGTCGGCCAGCGCTTTGGCGACGTGCGCGCGCGGGATTTCGGTGGCAGATTCCCGGCGCGCGCATCCGCCCCATCTCACCCAAGGAGTGCACGCTGCCCTCGACTGATCCCCTCTTCTCGCGCGGAACGCGCCGGGCTGACCTCGACGCGGTCGCCGCGGAGCCGGTGGACCTCCTGGTGATCGGCGGGGGCATCACCGGTGCGGGAATCGCTCGGGACGCAGCCATGCGTGGCATCCGCACCTGCCTCGTAGAGGCGGCGGACTTCGGGTGGGGCACTTCCAGCCGCTCGTCGCGGCTGATTCATGGAGGACTGCGTTACCTCGAGCACGGGTGGTTGAAGCTCGTCTTTGAGGCCAGCCGCGAGCGCCGGATCCTGCTCCGCATCGCCCCCCACCTCGTGCGTCCGATGCCCTTCCTCTTCCCTGTGCACGCAGGGACTCGGGTGGGGCGCGCCCGGCTGGCGGCCGGCCTCTGGCTGTACGATCTGTTGTCGTTGTTCCGCAATGTGCACTCGCATCGGATGCTGTCGCGGCGCGCCGTCCAGCGCATTGAGCCGCGCCTGCGGGACCGGGACCTGGCCGGCGGCGCGATCTACTACGACGGCTGGTGCGACGATGCCCGGCTGGTGCTTGCCAACGTCCGGTCCGCGCATCGCCACGGCGCGATGACCGCGAGCTATGCCTCGGTGACGGCGCTGGAGAAGGCTGGGGGGAGAATCCGCGGCGCCGTCGTCCACGACACCATCGAGGACCGCCGCATCACGGTGCATGCGCGCGTCACCGTGAATGCCACCGGACCCTGGACCGACGCCGTGCGGCACATGGACGACGCGACCGCGGCCCCACTCCTGCGGCCGACGAAGGGCGTGCACGTGACGGTGCCGCGGCGCCGGGTGGGCAACACCGGGGCGCTGACGCTGACATCGCCCCTGGACGGCCGCGTGATGTTCGTGCTGCCGTGGGGCGACGTGACGGTGATCGGCACGACGGACACCGACTACTCCGGAGCGGCAGAGGACGTGGCCCCTTCGGATCAGGATGTGACCTACCTGCTCCGCTCGACCAATGCCTTCTTCCCCGATGCACGGCTCGGCGACGACGACGTGATCGCCACATGGGCCGGGCTGCGACCGCTGCTCGCGGACGGTGGCGCCGGCCCCACGGCGCAGGTGCCGCGCGAGCACCGCATCGTCGAGAGCACCAGCGGCCTCCTGACCATCACCGGGGGCAAGCTCACGACCTATCGCTCGATGGCGGCCGAGCTGGTGGACGCCGTGGCGCAGAGGCTCCATGCCATGGACGGCCGCCGCATCCCGACGGCGCCGACCCACCGCGAACCCCTCCCGGGAGGCGAAGTCGCGGACCTGGAGCTCCTGGTGCGAGAACTCGGCAAGGAGCGGATTCCGGAGCCGGTGGCGCGCCACCTCGTTGACACCTACGGGTCCGAATCGGCGGCCGTCGCCAACCTCGCGGCGCGCGAACCCGCGCTCAACCGGCCGCTGCTCGACGGCTGGCCAGTGCTCCAGGCGGAAGTGGTGTACCATGCCCGCCGGGAGATGGCCCTGACGGTCGCCGACGTCATGGTCCGTCGCACCCACCTCTTCCACGGCGACGCCGGCCGGGGCACCGGGGCGGCGGCCCTGGTGGCGGGCCTCCTGGCGAAGGAGCTGGGGTGGGATGCCGGCCGCGAGGCCGAGTCGCTGGCCGCCTACCTCGACGAGGTGAGGCGGATGCTCCAGAGCTTCACGCCGCCTGCAGCTTGACGCGATCCATGTCGCGGCCCACCGTCGGCACAGCCAGCAGAAGCAGCGCGCCCCCCAGCAACCCGACGGCTGGGAGCGTCATCAGCGCGACCCGAAGGCCGTAGCGATCCGAGAGAATCCCCACGACCGGCAGCGCGATAGCGTCGCCCGCGATGTGGATGAAGAACACGTACGCCCCCATCACCGTCGCCGAGATGCCGCGCGGCACCACGTCGAACAGGACGGCCGCGATCGGCCCGTTGTACCAGGTGAAGAAGAAGACGACGACGAAGAACAGCACTGCGAAGAGGCGCACGTCGTTCATCAACAGGAGCACGACGCAGAGCGGCGCTCCGAGCAGGAAGCCGAGCGCGCTGGCGATAACACGCCCCGAGGCCGTGTGCTGCATCAGCCGATCGCCGAGGCGGCCCCCCATCCAGGACCCGAGCACGCCGGCCAGCAGTCCGGGGAGCCCGATCTGCGCGCTGGCCTGAACGAGCGACAGATGCAGCACCCGTTGCAGGTAGCTCGCCGACCAGGCCACCAGTGAGTTCATCGCCGCCGCCGTCAGCGCGCCCCCGACGAACATCCAGATCAGCGTAGGCGTGCGCAGCACGATCGCCGCCGCGTCGAGCATCTCGTCCACCGCATCCGCCGGGGCGCCAGGGAGTAGTGTATGGCGCAGCCGCATGACGATCCGGACCCACTTGAGCACGGTCCAGATCAGCCCCGCGCCCACGATGATGCCGAAGGCCGCCGTGTCCGCCGCCGCCGGCAACCCCCGGAAGAGCGCCAGGAAGCCCACCACCGCGAAGCCGATGAGCAGCGAAGCCAGGAGCGGCATGCCGGCCCGGAGAGCGATCCGCGGCGTGATGGTGAACTTGCGCACCGCGCGCACTGCCCGAGGCGCGCGGCGCGTCGGCTGCGGGTCCTTGAGACGCCCCATCAACACGGCGAACAGCAAGCCCGGTAGCCCCACGATGACGAGGGTCGCCCGCCACCCGAACGCGGTCGCGAGGTGGCCACCAACCCATACCGCCATCACGCCGCCCACTGCCAGACCGATCCAGAAGATCCCCATCGCCTGAGCGCGGCCCCGGTCGGGGAAGTAGTCGGCCAGCAGCGCCTGCGCGGACGGCAGGTACGACGACTCGGTCACGCCCACCACCCCACGCGTCGTGAACAGCTGCCAGTACGACCCCGCCAAGCCCCCAAGCGCGGTAAACACGCTCCACAGCGCGAGCCCGCCGGCGATCACCGCTCGTCGCGACCTCAGGTCGGACAGCACTCCGGCCGCGAGCGCGCCGAGCGCGAACGCGATGGCGAATGACGAGCCCAGCCACCCGAGTTGCGTGTCCGTAATGTTCAGGTCGTGCTTGATAGGCTCGAACAGCACGAGGATGATGTTGCGGTCGAGGTAGTTGAGGAGGTTGCCGAACGCCAGCAGTCCCAGTGCGTACCGGAGATACCGGGCACTCGGCGCCGCGGTGGTGGGCGCGTTCACGGCGTCGCGGAGGCTCGCCGGGCCCGCGGACTAGAAGAGCCCACGGCCGGATCCGGTGTCCCCCTCCTGCTGCAGCGACAGGAGCTCCTCGCGCGCCCGCGTGACCTCAGCCACGGCATCCTGGGGATCGTCCGTCACGTGGAAGATGTCCAGATCGTGTGCGCTGATCTTCCGCTCCGCCGCGACGGTCTGGCGCAGCCAATCCAGCAACCCGCGCCAGTACGCGCTTCCGAACAGCACCAGCGGAAAGTGCTTGATCTTCCCGGTCTGAGTCAGCGTGAGTGCCTCGAACAACTCGTCCATGGTCCCGAAGCCGCCGGGGAAGACGACGAAGCCGATCGAGTACTTCACGAACATCGTCTTCCGGACGAAGAAGTAGTGGAAGTGCATCGCCGTATCCACGAACTGGTTCGTCCCCTGCTCGAACGGCAGCTCGATATTGAGCCCGATGGACGGCCCGCCGCCGAGCGAGGCCCCCTTGTTCGCCGCCTCCATGATGCCCGGTCCGCCGCCGGTGATGATCGAGAAGCCGGCCGCCGAGAGCAGGCGCGCCGTTTCGGTCGCCGCCTTGTAGTGAGGATCTTCGGGCGCCGTGCGCGCCGAGCCGAAGAACGTGACGCCGGCGCTCACACCGGCCAGGGTGTCGAATCCTTCCACAAACTCGCCCATGATCCTGAGCACGCGCCACGGATCGGTCGAGATGAACCTGCGCTCGCGCGCCGGGGGGAGCGGGACGCTGAAGAGCCGCTCGTCCTCGGTCGGGCCGGACCGCCGCGGACCGCCGCGCCGCTCGCCGTCTGACGACATCGGAAGCCCTCTTGCCAGGGTGAGAGGGTCAGAATATACACGAAACGTGCGCTCGTGGACTTCGCTCAGCTTCGCCTTGTGTTCCAGGGCCGCCGTCAATCCTCGCGTCGCGCTGGACCTCGTCGCCCTCGCGTGGTCCATGCGCCGCCGCGGCTGGTACCGTGAGCCGCCATTTCTGCCGTTGCCGCCTGCCGAGTATGTGCGATGGCGGATGCTCACCGCCTATGGCGACGAGGACGCGGTTCCTCCCGTCGCGGACGTGATCCGCCTCGCGCGCTGGCGCAGAGACCTGCTCAGGACATGAACCCCATCGCCCTCGCGACGGCGGCCAAGACGGCGGCCCGGGACCTCGGCTTCGATGCCTGCGGAGTCGCCGATCTGGGCGCCTCCGAAGCCGCCGCCGCCCTGGACCGGTGGCTGGGTAAGGGATTCAACGGCGCGATGCGGTACCTCGAGCGACAGGCGCCGGTGCGACGGGAGCCGGCGCGAGCCTGGCCCGAGGCCCAGTCGGCCATCGTGGTCCTCCACAACTACTACCAGGGGCACGCGGAGCCCGCGCCGGGGCGCGGCCGGATCGCGCGATACGCCCTGGGCGACGACTATCACTCCGTGATGAGCGACAGGCTCGAGGGGCTTGCCGCACGCCTCGTCGCCGCCGCAGGCACCGGACGCTTCCGCGCCTACGTGGACGCGGGGCCGCTCCCGGAGCGGGAGCTGGCGCGCCGCGCGGGCCTCGGGTGGATCGGCAAGAACACGATGCTGATTCGACCGGGGTTCGGATCCTTCACCTTCATCGGCATCCTGCTGACCGATCTCACCCTGGCTCCGGACAACCCGTTCGAGGCCGATCGGTGCGGCACCTGCCGACGCTGCCTCGACGCCTGCCCCACCGGCGCCTTCCCCGAGCCGCGCGTGCTCGATGCGACCCGCTGCATCTCTTACCTGACGATCGAGGCGCGAGGAGCGATGCCTGAGCCGCTCAGGCCACTGGTGGGAGACTGGCTCTTCGGCTGCGACGTGTGCCAGGACGTGTGCCCGTGGAACGTGCGCTTCGCCGCAGAGACTCGCGAGAGCCGGTACCGCGCCCGTCCGGCGTCCGATTGGCCGACCTTGGCCGAAATCGCGGCCATGACGGAGCGCGAGTTCGACGACGCGTTCGGCGAGACGGCGCTGGAGCGGCCCGGCCGCGCGGGGCTGGCGCGCAACGCGGCGGTCGTCCTGGAGAACGCCAGGGCGCGCGGCGCGGTCGCGTGCCCGGCAGCCTGAAGGATCGCGCGGGTAGCTAGATATCCGTCTTCCAGCGCCGTCCCGCGACCAGCGCGAGGGCCAGCGCGGCGCCCGCCCAGAAGAATCCCGCGAGAATCAGCCGCGGCTCAGCGCGGGGCGCGCTCTGCGGCACGCTGTACCAGTGTCTGAAGGCGTCGTACGCGAGGTGGCCGGGCGGCCGATGGTACGCCTGCTCAAGCGCATTACCCGGCGCAAGCGGAGACCGCCAGAATGCCGCAAACTGGTCGGCCGTGCCGTTCGCGAGAAGATGGCTCAGAACCAATCGGCGGTCGAAGTAGTACTCGGCCGCGGGCGGACGGCCCACCGCACTCAGCCCTGCGCTGCGTGCACAGAGCTCGTCGGAGCCGTCGAGACACCCGACGACGACCCATGAGACCTGCCCGTACCAGAACGAGTACTGCCAAGCTCGCTGAACATCTTCCTTTCGGACATCGCGCCGCGCCTCATACAGGCGGGTGGTGAGAAGGTCGATCCGCCAATACCAGTTCGGACTCCAGTCGACCAACTGCGCCACGCCAGCCCCGGGCGAGCCGAACCTGCCCTCCAGCGCACAGAGATCGAGGAAGCGACCGATGCGCGTCCCCGACGGACCTTGGACGACGAGCGAGAACCGCGGCCGCCACGGCCGTCCCCGACGGACCAGATTCAGCGTGACGATGCAGGCACGGTCACGCGTCGCCCAGCGCGACAGCCACAGGACCGAAGACTCCAGATACTGGTCGCGCGGATCGGACTGCCTTCGCGGGTTCGACAGAAGGGCGACGACAATAGGCACGCCCCGACCCTGCCACTTCGGATAGAGATCCAGCTCAGCGACCGCGGCGCGGAGCCAGGCCAGCGCGGAATCGGACTTGAGCGGCGGCTCATAGACGACCGTCACAGCGCCGTCGGCGGATCGCAGTGTGCGAGAGCCCCGCGCCGCCGCCAAGACGGAGTCCGCCAACACGGACTCCCGGAGCCGACGCCGCTGGCCCTCAACGGCCATCCGAATCGCGGCGCGATGTGCAGCTCCCGGCGGGTAGGACCAGGGGGAGTACGCTAGCCCGAAGAAGGACAGAAGCCCCTTCTCCACGGGAAGTGCCGGTGGGAGAATGAGAACTGCGACGGCCGCCGCCGCGAGCGCCGGTCCCCAGATCCAGCGCCAGCGCTTCAGCGCCACCGCCCGCTCCCGGCAGCGGCGAAGAGCAGCAGGCCGCCGAAGACGAGGGCCGGGATCGCCGCACGCACATCCGCCCGCACGCGCGCTTGTCCGCCCGCAGTCAGGAGCCACGTCCGCCACTGCGCCAACAGCGAATCGCCGCCGACCCCCGTCGCCCGTGCCAGGCGATCTCCCAGCGAGCCGACCGTGTCCGCGAGCGCGCGCCGCAGCGCGGGGGCGCCGTGCTGCCTGCGCACCGCATGAAGCAGGCTTCCACGCGCCGCATAGCCCGCCGGGACCGGCGGCAGCAGGTCACCGCCGGCGGTCGCGCGCACGCACGCATCATCGGTCCCGCCGAGACAGTCCCGCATCAGACCCGACCCGCCGCCGTAGAAGAACCGCTGCGCCAACATGCGACGCAGCTCCGCCGGTGCGAAGCGGACGGCGTACGGATTGGGATCCCGATCCAAACCGAACCAGAGCCGGCAGCCGCGCATGTCTCCCGCCAGACACTGGGCCCCGACGCGTGTGTCACCGGTCATCAGGTCGCGCACGGCTGCCTGACCGTCCCGCGTCATCGTCCAACCTACGCCGAGGTTCCACGGGAGCCAGGCGTTCCAGTCCCTGTCACGGCTGCCGGCGTAAGCCCGGCCAACCGCCGTAGCCACCTTCCAGTCGTCGGCCAGCGTGTCAGGATGCAGACCCGCGTCCAGGCGAACTCTGGCGCGACTGCCGAGGCCCGCCATCTTTATGACTGAATCCACGTTCATCGCGTAATCGCTCACGACGACCAGCGCCCCCACGAAGCTCTCGGGAACCGCTCCGATGTCGTCCAGCATCGCCGTTGCGCCGGCCGCGATGCGCCGCCCGATTGCGTCGTCCGTGAAGGCGGGCAACAGCACGGTCAGCGAGCCGGAGGTGAAGACCGTCGCGTGGCGCCGCGCTCCCTCCTTCGCCTGCGCCACCGAGTCGTCGTGCTTCAAGCCGGCCTCCAACGACTCCGCCCGGGCTACCAGCGCGCGCGCTGCCGCGAGCCGCTCGCCCGGGGCCTGCGCGCGAACGGCGGGCGTCACCACCAGCAGCAGCCCCAGCAGCCAGGGCGACCTAGACATCGAACAGCGCCCAGCGTCCCATCAGGATGCTCAGCGGCCCGGGCCAATTCGTCAGTAAGAGGAAGACGGTTGACGTCACCGTGCCCGCGTCGCCTCTGCCGACGGCTCCCAGCACCAGGTCGGCGAGCAACACTCCACAGATCACGCCCAGAACCGCCAGCGCGGCGCGCTTGGTTGCGATCGAGATCGCAAAGAAGATCGCGAAGCAAACGAGCGCGGCCATCGCGAAGCGCACGGTGATCTGCACGGGATAGGCGTGAATGCCGCTCGGAAGACTGACCGACAGGGAGGCCAGCAGGGCGCCGATCCCGAGGGCGACGACCGGAACTGCGAGCAGCGTCACGCCCGCGGCGAAGCGCAACATCACGTACATCGCGCGCGGCACAGGGAGCGAGAGCGCGTAGACGTGCTTGCCCAGGTGGTCGGGCGCCCACGCGCCAATGCCCAGCAGCAGCCCGAGCAACAGCGCTAGCCCCGGGATCAGCACGCCGACCTTCTGCGCTGCGAACAGCCAGAGGGCCACCCGTTCGGTCGGCGCCCCCTCGAGGCTCCCGCCGTACGTCACCGTCAGCAGCGGCAGCGCGAATGCGAGCACCGCCAGGAGCACCACCGGCAGCCGCGCCGCCAGCCACTGCGCCTTCAGAACCTGTGTGTACATCGCGCCTTCCCCCTCAGGCCACCGGGGCCCGCGACGAGCGCAGCAGCTCGACGAACCCTTCCTCGAGATCGAGGTCCATAACCTCCTTCACCGCCGCGCCCACCCCCTCGAACCACTGCGCCATCGGCGGCTGCCACCCGCGCACCACCCAGACCTGCTCCGTGCCCGTCGTCTCCCGCTGGAGGACCACGAACGGAGTGTCTCCCACGAGGCTTGGTGCACCGCTCAGCCGTATGCGCTTGATGCCGTTCTTGAAGCTCTGCATCGGCAGCTCGACCACCAGCTTCCCGTTGTCGAGCACCCCCACCCAGTCGCAGATCCGCTCCAGCTCGTGCACCAGGTGGCTCGAGATGAACACGGTCGCGGAGCCCTGCGAGCAGAAATCGAGCAGGGCGGAGAGCACGTCGCGGCGCACCACCGGGTCCAGCCCGTCGGTGGGCTCGTCCAGCACGAGCAGCTTGGGCCGCTGCGCCAGCACCAGCAGCATGTGCAGCTTCCCCATCTCGCCCTTGGAGAGATGCGACAGCTTCTGGTCGAGCGGGAGACCGAAGGTCCGACGCATCTCCCCTGCGTACGCCATGTCGAACCCCTCATAGAACGCGGCGTGATAGCGCAC
>Ga0326726_10001680_pt1 | contig 20610 bp, 20 predicted proteins | sample MHFenrmetagenome_2_FD_207603 | JGI IMG/M metagenome (GOLD analysis project Ga0326726, IMG submission 207603) | Lab enriched peat soil microbial communities from Michigan Hollow, Ithaca, NY, United States - MHF15MN | ecosystem: Environmental > Terrestrial > Soil > Wetlands > Peat | place: USA... | reverse complement strand
CCGAGGAGATTCTCTCGGACGTGCGCAAGCGCGTCTCGGAGTACTCGACCGGCGTGCCGTGTCTGTGCGTGGTGTTGGTCGGCGAGGATCCCGCGTCGCAGGTCTACGTCCGCATCAAGGACAAGGCGGCGCGCGAGTGCGGGATCGAGTCACGCCAGGTGCGGCTGCCGGCCACGACCCCCGAAGCCGAGCTGCTGCGCGTCGTCGACGGATTGAACCGCGACCCGGGAGTGCACGGGGTGCTGGTGCAGCTCCCGCTGCCGAGCGGCATCGACGCCGCGCGCATCGCGCTCGCGCTCGATCCCGCCAAGGACGTCGACGGTCTGCACCCGATCAGCGCGGGACGGCTGCTGGCGAACAAGTCGGGCTTCGCGCCGTGCACGCCGCTCGGCTGCATCTACATCCTCGATCACCACCGCGTGCCGATCGAAGGCGCGAACGCGGTGGTCATCGGGCGCAGCGAGATCGTCGGCAAGCCGGTGGCGCTCTTGCTGCTGCACCGCAACGCGACGGTCACGATCTGTCACTCGCGCACGCGCGACCTGCCCGAGATCGCGCGCCGCGCGGACATTCTCGTCGCCGCGCTCGGCAAGCCGAAGTTCGTGCAGGGCGACTGGATCAAGCCGGGCGCCGCAGTGATCGACGTCGGCGTGAATCGGGTCGACGGCAAGCTGATTGGCGACGTAGACTTCGCCGCGGCGAACGGGCGAGCCGGAGTGCTCACGCCCGTACCTGGAGGGGTGGGCTTGCTGACGGTCGCGATGCTGCTGCGCAATACACTGCAGGCCTTCGAGGCGCAGACGGCTCAGCGCCGCTCGTGAGCCAGTCAGGCGCGCCGCTCGCGCGCACGCCGCTCTGGTCGCGACACCGAGACGCGGGCGCGCGACTCGTGCCCTTCGCCGGCTGGGAAATGCCGGTCACTTACAGCTCGATCCTCGACGAGCACCGAGCCGTGCGCACGACAGCCGGCCTGTTCGATGTCTCGCACATGGGCGAGATCCGCTTGCGCGGAGCCGGCGCGCTCGAGCTCGCACAGGCGCTGTTCACGAACGACGTCGCGGGCGCGGAAATCGGCCGCGTTCGCTACGGGCTGCTCTGCCTCGAGAGCGGCGGCGCCGTCGACGACGTGACCTTGTACCGAACCGGCCCGAACGAGGTGCTCTTCTGTGTGAACGCCTCGAACATCGCCGCCGACCGCGACTGGATGCACGCGGTTCACGCGCGCACGAAGAGCCGCTGCGAGATCGTCGACGAGAGTGAGGCGACGGCGCTCTTGGCGATCCAAGGTCCGGCCGCGCTCGGGATCGTCGCGGCGCTCGTGCCCGCCGGGTTCGTGCGCCCGAAGCTCTGGCACTTCGCCGAGACGCGCCTCGGCTCGCTCGACGTGCTGCTCTCGCGCACCGGCTACACGGGCGAGGACGGCTACGAGATCTTCATCGACTCGTCACGCGCCGGCGCGCTCTGGGACCTGTTGCGCGACGCGGGCGGGGAGCGGCTCAGCCCGGCAGGCCTCGGCGCGCGCGACACGCTGCGGACCGAAGCCGCCTACCCCCTGTACGGTCACGAGCTCGATCGCGAGCACGATCCAATCGAGGCCGGCCTCGAGCGCTTCGTCGCCTTCGGCAAAGGCTTCTGCGGCGAGACGGCGCTGCGCGCGCGCGCCGATGCGGGACCGACGCGCCGACTCATCGGTCTGGTCCTCGACGGGCGACAAGTCGCGCGCCCCGGGTTCAAGATCGCCAGCCCGCTCGGCGACGGGCTGGTCACGAGCGGCACCTACGGCCCGACCGTCGATCGCTCGATCGCGCTAGGCTACGCTCCCGCCGGGCTGACGGCAGGCGCGCGACTGCACGTCGAAATCCGCGGCAAGCTTCTGCCGTGTGAGGTGGTCGCGACTCCGTTCTACCGCCGGAAAAGGGGCTGACGGAAAGAGCGATGGCCGACCACGAGTACGAGATTCCCGACGATTGTCAGTACACCGAGTCAGACGAGTGGGTGCGCGTCGACGGCTCACTCGTGCGGGTGGGCATCACCGACTACGCGCAGTCCGAGCTGAACGACATCGTGTTCGTCGAGCTGCCCGAGACCGGGCGACAGCTCGAGAAGGGCGATGCGTTCGGCGTCGTCGAGTCCGTGAAGGCGGTGAGTGACTTGCTCGCGCCGCTCACGGGCGAGATCGTCGAGGTGCACGGCCGCTTGTCCGAGCACCCGGAGTGGTTGAACGAGGATCCGTACGGGCGCGGTTGGATCATCGCGATCAACCCCGAGGACCTCGAGGCCGTCGACGGCCTGATGTCGGCGGTCGAGTACCGGGCGCACGTGAAGGCGCGCGCCGGGAAGTGAGTTACGTCCCGCACACGCCCGAAGAGGTGCGCGCCATGCTGGCGCGCATCGGAGTGGCGTCGCTGGATGAGCTGTTCGAGGGCGTGCCCGCCAGCTTGCGTAGCCGCGCCGAGCTGAAGCTCCCGCCCGCGCTCGACGAGCGCGCCCTGTTGCGCTTCTTCTCCGGTCACGCCGCCGAGAACGTGAACGTGCAGTCGAGCGCCAGCTTCCTGGGCGGGGGCGCGTATCACCACTTCATCCCCTCGGCCGTCGACGCGCTGGCTTCCCGCGGCGAATTCATGACCGCATACACGCCCTATCAGGCCGAGATCAGTCAGGGCACCCTGCAGATGATCTTCGAGTTCCAGACGTTGATCTGTCAGCTCACCGGGCTCGAGGTCGCGAACGCGTCGCTCTACGACGGCGCGTCGGCGGTGGCGGAGGCGGTGCTGATGGCCGCCCGAGTCACTCGGCGCTCCCGGATCGCCGTGAGCGAGGCGTTGCATCCGCATTGGCGCGAGGTGCTGCGCACCTACGGGGAAGGCGTCGGACTCGAGCTCGTGACTCTGCCGCTCGAGGGCGGACGCACGCGGCTCGACTCGCTGCCGGGGGACTGCGCGGCTGTCGTGATTCAGTCACCGAACTTCTTCGGCTGCATCGAGGACCTGGGCGCGGCGGCCAAGGTGGCGCACAGGGAAGGCGCGCTCGCGATCTCCGCCACCGCCGAGGCTCTGTCACTCGCGCTGCTCAAGTCACCCGGCGAGCTCGGCTGCGACATCGCCTGCGGCGATGCGCAGTCCTTCGGCTTGCCGCTCTCGTTCGGCGGTCCCTACGCCGGCTTTCTCGCCTCGCGCGAGAAGTTCGTGCGCCAGCTCCCCGGTCGACTCATCGGCGAGAGCGTCGACGCCTCGGGGGAGCGCGCGTTCGTCATGACTCTGACCACGCGCGAGCAGCACATCCGGCGCGAGAAGGCGACGAGCAACATCTGCACGAATCAAGGCCTGTGCGCCCTGCGAGTCACGATCTGGCTCGGGCTGCTCGGCCGGCGCGGGCTGCGGCGTTTGGCCGAGATCAACGTGGCGCAGAGCGCCTACGCGCGGCGTGCGCTCGCGCGCGCGGGTCTCGCGCTCCCCTACTCCGCGCCCGTGTTCAACGAGTTCGTCGTCGAAGTTCCGAGTCTTTCGCGCAAGCTCGAGCGCTGCCGCGCGCAGGGCATCCAGGCCGGCGTGCCGATCCCGCGCACGCGCGACGACTCGCGCGAGCCGAACGGACTCATCGTGTGCACGACCGAGATGAACACGCGCGCGCAGATCGACGCGCTCGCGCGCGAGCTGGCGTCGTGACTGCCCCGGGGCGCAGCGGGCTCGTGTTTCACGAGCCACTCCTCTTCGAGTCATCGCGGCCCGGCCGCGCGGGCGTGCCGATCGACGACCCCGACGTGCCGCTGGTCGACGTCGCGCGCGAGCTCGGCGCGGAGCTGATCCGCGACGACGTGCCCGACTTCCCCGAGCTCTCCGAGCTCGACGTCGTCCGGCACTTCACGCGCCTGTCTCAGTGGAACTACGGCATCGACTCCGGCTTCTTCCCGCTCGGCTCGTGCACCATGAAATACAACCCGAAGGTGAACGAGACGGTCGCGCGCCTGCCGGGTCTCGCGGCCGTGCACCCGCACTCGCACGACGACGACGTACAGGGCGTGCTCGCGCTGGCCTGCGAGCTCGAAGCGGCGCTGGCCGAGATGTCGGGCCTCGACCGAGTGACCCTGCAGCCGGCCGCCGGGGCGCAGGGTGAGTTCGTGGGCGTGCGCATGATCCAGGCGTATCACCGCGCGCGCGGCGACCGAGAGCGCACGCGCGTGCTGATCCCCGACACCGCCCACGGCACGAACCCCGCGAGCGCCGCGCTGAACGGCCTCGATGTGGTCGAGGTGAAGAGCGGCGCCGACGGCATCGTCCACCCGGATGCGCTCGCACGCCTCTGCGACGCGCGCACCGCGGCGCTCATGCTCACCAATCCCAACACGCTCGGCCTGTTCGAGTCCCACGTCGAGAAGCTCGCGGAGGTCGTGCACGCGGCCGGCGGGCTCGTGTATCTCGACGGCGCCAACATGAACGCGCTGCTCGGCGTCGCGAAGCCCGGTCACATGGGCGTCGACGTCATGCACTTCAATTTGCACAAGACGTTCTCTACACCGCACGGTGGCGGCGGCCCCGGCTCGGGACCCGTCGCGGTGAAGAATGCGCTCGCGCCGTTCCTGCCCATCCCGGTGATCCGCCGCGAAGGTGACCGCTACCTGCGCGACGACGAGTTCCCGCACTCGATCGGGCGCGTGCACGCGTGGTACGGCAACGCCGGAATCTGGCTGCGCGCGCTCGCGTACATCCGCACGCTGGGCGCGGCGGGCCTCAGCGACGTGACCTCGCGCGCCGCGCTGAACGCAAACTACATCCTCGAGTCACTCCGCGACGTCTACGACGCACCGCACGCGCGCCGCGTGATGCACGAGTGCGTGCTCACCGACCGGCGCCAACACGACCACGGAGTCACGACCGCGGACATCGCCAAGCGCCTGATGGACTACGGCTATCACCCGCCGACGATCTACTTCCCGCTCGTCGTCGCGGGCGCGCTGATGATCGAGCCGACCGAGTGCGAGTCACAAGAGACCCTCGACGGGTTCATCGGAGCGATGCGCTCGATCGCCCGCGAGGCGGAGACCGACCCCGGCCTCGTCACGGGCGCTCCCACCCGGCCGATCGTGCGCCGGCTCGACGAAGTGCGCGCCGCGCGCAAGCCGCGACTTCGCTGGACGCGGAGCGGCTGATGCGGCGCAGCCGCGTGCTCGCGGCGCTGGCAATCGCGTGCCTCGTGAGTCCGCCCCTCGCGCGCGCACAGATCTCCAATCCGTTCGCGAGCGATCTCTCGATCGACAAAGAGAAGGAGATGACCGCGGGGATCCACGCGCAGATTCGCCAGCAGGCGAAGCTCGTGACAGATCCCGAGCTACTCGATTTCGTCGACGAGATCGGCGAGAGCCTCGTGAAGGCGACCGAGCCGCAGCCGTTCACGTTCCGCTTCACGATCCTCGAGGACCCGGCGCTCAACGCCTTCACGATCGGCGGCGGATACGTGTACATCACCAGCGGCGTGATCGAGCAGGCCGGCGACGTGAACGAGCTCGCGGGCGTGCTCGCGCACGAGATCGGTCACGTCGAGAAGCGCCACGTCGCGCGCCAGAACGAGGGTCAAGGTCTCTCCACCCTGCTCACGATCGCGGGCCTCGCGGCGGCGATCGCGTCGGGCCAGCCGGGCGCGCTGGTCGCGGCGCAGGGGATCAACGTGTCACTCCAGCTGAAACACACCCGCGAGTTCGAGGCCGAGGCCGACCGCGAGGGTATCTCGATCATGACCAAGACCGGCTACGACCCCGAGGGCATGCGGCACTTCTTTCAGCGCATCCTCGCGCAGAATCCGAGCGAGGGCGCGGGCGTGCCCGCGTATCTGTTCACTCACCCCGCGCTGCAGGAGCGCATCGCGGCGACCAAGGTCGAGATGGAGCGCATCGGCGCGCCGAAGAACGTGGTGCGCCAGGATCCGCGCCTGCCGAAGATGCAGGCGCGCCTGGCGCAGATTCTGTCTCCCGACCCCAGCGGCGGCAGCGGTCTGCACGCGCGCGCGAACTTCGACGCCGCGAAGACCGATCCGCTGATGGCACAGGCCGCCGAGGCGCGCGTCGACGGCGACGACGCGCGCGCGGACGGCCTGCTCGCGCAGGCCGAGAAGCTCGAGCCCGGCGATCCGCGCGTCGCGCTCGAGCGCGCGCGCATCGCCGAAGAGCGCGGCGACCTCGAGGGCGCCCGCGGCCATCTCGAGCGCGCGCTCGCGCTCGACCCGAGCGTGCCTCTGGTGCAGCTCGAGCTCGGCTCGATTCACGCGCGGCTCGGAAACAAGACGCGCGCCGCCTTCTATCTCGAGCAGGCGGTCTCGAACTTCCGGCCGAAGACCGCGGCGCGGCGGCGCGCGGAGCTGGAGCTCGCGCGCCTCGACTTCAAGCTGCTCGACGAGAGCGGGCTCGCGACGGGCGACGGCCCGACCGAGGCGCACGCGTTCAACCGCGGTGACTCGGTGAGCTGGTGGGGGGACGTGAGTCGCAAGTTCTACCCGACGAACCCGGAGTTCTTCGTGCGCTGGATCGATCCCCACGGCTCGACCGTCTACAGCGAGCGCGTGCGCATGAGCCCGGGCGGACACGTGAGCTCGACCCTGCGCACCGGAAACGCCGCCGCCGGGAAGTGGCGCGTCGAGGTCCGGGTCGAGGACACTCTGATCGAGACGCACGAGTTCGACCTGCGCGCGCCTGCCTAGTCGTGGATCGGCGAACCCGCGCGGTCTACGAGTCACAGGCGCGGCACTGGATCGCGCACCGCGGCGTCGACGCGCCCGCGCTCCGGCGGCTGGCCCAGCTCGAAGCCCTGCTGCGCAGGAACGCACGCGTCGCCGACCTCGGCTGCGGGCCCGGCTGGTACGGCGAGCGCCTGCGCCGGCGCGGTCACTCGGTCGTCGGGCTCGACCAGAGCGGCGCGATGTTGCGCGCCGCGGCGCGCGAGTCACCGCGCCTGCAGCGAGTGCGCGGCGACCTGGCGCGCCTGCCATTCGCGCATGCGTCACTGGACGGTGTATGGGCAAAGAACAGCTACATCCATCTGCCGCTGCGCGAGCTGGCACCCGCGCTCGCCGACCTGCACCGGGCGCTGCGGCCCGGCGCGCCGCTCGCGCTCTCGCTCCTCGACTTCGAGTCCGCCGAGCCGTCCGCGCGCGAGCGCGCGCGGGGCTGGCTGGTGCGCCGCGGGCTCGGCGAGCGCGCGCTCCGCGGGCGACTCTTCACGCTCCTCACACCCGGCTTCGCGCGCGACCTGTTCGAAGGCGCCGGCTTTCGCGCGCTCGAAGTCGACGCCGCGGAGCGCACCTGGGTGCGGGCGCAGCGCGCGCGCGCCCTTCCCGACTTCGTGCGACCGGGTCTGCGGCTGCTCGTCGTCGGGCTGAACCCGTCGCCCATCGCAGCCGCAACCGGGGTCGCGTTCGCGGGCGCGAACAATCGCTTCTGGCCCGCGGCGGTCCGCGCGGGCTGGGTCGCGCGCGAGCGCGACCCCGGCGACGCGCTGCGCCGGGGCGTCGGCTTCACGGATCTCGCGAAGCGCGTGACCCCGAGCGCGAACGCGATCCGCGCGCGCGAGTATCGGCACGGCGTCGAGCGCGTCGCGCGACTCGTGCGCGCGTTCCGGCCGCGCGCGGTCGTGTTCGTCGGGCTGGAGGGCTTCCGGCGCGCGCTCGATCCGCGCGCCCGGCCCGGCGCTGTGCGCGGCGGCTTCGCAGGTCGGCCCGCCTACGTGGCGCCGTCGACGTCGGGGCGCAACGCGGCGGCGTCGCTCGCGGACCTCGTTCGACACTTCCGCCGCGCGCGCGCGCTCGCCGAATGAGGCGCGAGCCGAGCAGCCTGCGCTGGTTATACTGCTCGTCATGGCATTCAAAATGAACTTTCGAGACACACCGCACTCCGAAGTGATTCAGGGCGAATGCGAAGCCCTCGCCGAGGGGCTGCGCGGAGAGTTCCCCGAGACGTCGCGCGTCGAGGTGACTCTGGGGCACGACAAGGACGAGTACGAGGCGCACGTCCACGTGACCGGCAAGGACATCGATCTCGCCGCGCGCGCGAAGACGCGCGACTCACTCGTGGTCGCGGCGCGCGAGGCGTTCCACCGCGCGCACGCGCAGCTCCGGAAACACCACGACAAGATGATCTTCAAGCCGCGCCGCGACGGTCACAAGAACAACTGAGTCGCGCCGCAGCATGGGTAAGTGCCCATGCGACCATCGGACTCAGCCGATGATGAAGTGGATGCGCAGGGCCAGGTACATGCTGCCCTGAAAGCGCAGCTTGCCCTTCATCACCGCCGTCGGCGCCTTGATCTCGCCCGCGTTCAGCTTGCGCCAGGTCTCCATGTCGGTGGAGAGCACGAGATCGGGCTCGCCGAGCGGCCCGTCGCCGCCGGTCACTTCGCCGTCGCCGATCAGGAGCCAGTAGAGTCCGCCGCCCTCGCCGGCGAGGTCGAACTGAATGCGCACGCGCAGGTTCTCGAGCTTCTTGCGCCGCTCCGGGTCGCTGTGAACGGCGTCGGGCGCCCAGCTGCGGAAGAAATCCGCGGGCGCGATGTCCCCCGGCGGTCGGGCTCGCTCACTCACTCGCGCAGTCTAGCGCGGGACGTCGGGGTCCGACGCGGCGGGCGCGGTGCTCGGCGTCGACGTCCCGCGGCCCAAGTGGAAGCCCTGGCCGCACTCGATGCCCAGCCCGCGAATCACTTCGAGCTCGTGCTCGGTCTCGATGCCCTCGGCGATCAGGGTCGAGCCCATCTTCCCGGCGACCGCTTTGAGACCGCGCAGGAGCTCCTGCTTCACCGGGCTCTCCTCGATTCCGCGCACCAGCGACATGTCGATCTTCAGAAAGTCGGGCGAGAGCTCGAGCGCCGCCTCGAGGCTGGAGAAGCCCGCGCCCGTGTCGTCGAGCGCGATGCGGAAGCCCAGGCGCGAGAAGTGATCGGTCGCTTCGCGGAAGATCGGGAAGTTCGAGATCGCTTGGCGCTCGGAGACCTCGAGCACGAGGTTGCGCGGGCCGAGGCCCAGGGTCGCGAGTGTCTCGCGCACGCGGACCGCCTGGAAGTCGGGATCCTGGATGCACGTCGGCAGGATGTTGAGAAACAAGAGCTGGTGCGGCGCGATCCCGCGCGCGTTCGCGAGCGCGCGTCGCCGGCACAGGCTGTCGAGCTCGTACTCGCGGTCGGCCTGCTCGGCAATGCCGAACAGCGCAGCGGGCGTCTCCATGCCCGTGCCCACCGGCCCGCGCGAGAGCGCTTCGAAGCCGATCACCTCGCGGCTCGCGAGCTGCACGATCGGCTCGAACACGGTGGTCACGCTCTCCTCGAGCAGGATGCGGTCGAGCGTTCCCGCGCGATCGCGTCGCCGGCGCTCGCGCTCGAAGCGCGCCGAGGCAAGCGTCGTCTCGATCAGCTTGCGGATCTGCGCCTCGGGCCGCTGGAACGGGCGGTGCAGCACGAAGCCCGTGCCGATCGGCACCTCGGGCCGCTCGTGCAGATACGGGTAGACGATGCGCTTGAGACACAGCGCGACGTACGAGCGCAGCTCCTCGGCGAGTCGCGGCAGCTCGTGCAGGAAGAACGCAGACTCGGTGCGCGGGCGCGGGATGAACACCAAAATGTGTTCCTCCTCGAGCGCTCCGGAGGTCATGACGACTTCCTCGCCGACCTCGCGCCCGATGCGCGTGCGCACGCGCTGAGTCAGCGCGTCGAGCGCGGTGCGGAAGGCGCGCGCGCCGTACAGGCGCTCGATCTCGAGCAGTGACTCGGCGTCGACGAGCAGGAGCGCCAGCGCGGACTCCTTCACGAGCACCCCGGAGAGCGAACCGATCTGCTGGCCCAGCGGCGGCAGGAGTCGGTCGCCGTACAGCGCGATCACGCGGTCGTGCGTGTCCTGCTGGGCTTTCGTGTCGTCGGAATCGCTCACGCGACGCGCCTCGGGAAGTCTTTCTCCCGCGGCTAGATCGGAAAGCTGCTGCCGGACCTTGACCCGTGGGGCCTTTCGCGTCGCGCTTCTTCTATTCCATGTCGGGCGGAACGAGCTCGTAGATCATCGTCAGCGTGACGTGATTCTGAGACTCGCTCTGCACCACGTGGTGTACGCGACAAGCAGTGACTTCGAGGAACTTGTTCACTTCTTCCTCGAGTTCCTTGGGCAGACCTCGGAACACATGACAGCGCAGCGCCTGCATTCTCGGACCTTCCCTTCAGGTGTGCGGCGCCGGTCTGGCGCCTGACTCCTCGTACTTCAACACCTCAATACCGCTTCATACTCGGATCGACCGCGAGCGCCCAGGCCTCGATCCCCCCGGCCAGATTCGAGACGTGCTCGAAGCCTTTCGAGCGCAACAGCTCACACGCGCGCCGGCTGCGTCCTCCCGTGCGGCAGTGCACGACGACCTCGCGCTTCCGCCACGGCTCGAGCTCGACGAGCCGCGCCTCGAGCTGCCCGAGCGGGATGAGCCGCGCGCCGGAGATGCTCGCGATCTCCGCCTCGAACGGCTCGCGCACGTCGACCAGCAAGAGCTCCGCACCGGCATCGAGCCGCGCGCGCAGCGCGCTCGGCGCGATCTCGGGCAGCGCAGACTCGGCGCTCGCGTGCGCGGAGCAGAACGCCGCGTAGTCGATCGGCGCGGTGATCGTCGGGCGCTCGCCGCACACCGCGCACGCCGGATCCTTCGGAATTCGGAACGTCTTGAACTCCATCGCGAGCGCGTCGTACACGAGCAGTCGGCCGACGAGCGGCTCGCCCGCGCCGAGCAGGAGCTTCAGCACCTCCGTCGCCTGCAGCATGCCGATCACGCCGGGGAGCACGCCGAGCACGCCGGCCTCGGCGCAGTTCGGCGCGAGCTCGGGCGGCGGCGGCTCCGGGAACAGGCAGCGGTAACACGGGCCGCGGCGCGCATCGAACACCGCCACCTGGCCCTCGAAGCGCATCACGCTCCCGCTGACCAGCGGCTTCTTCTGCCAGACGCACACGTCGCTCGCGAGGTAGCGACTCGGAAATGTGTCGGTACCGTCGAGCACGACGTCGTACGGCGCGAAGATCTCACTCGCGTTGGACGCGTCGAGCTTCACTTCGTGCGCGGTGACTTCGACGTCCGGGTTCAGCGCGCGCAGCTTGCGCGCTGCGACCTCCGTCTTGCGCGCACCGACGTCGCCGGTGTCGTACAAGATCTGGCGCTGCAGGTTCGAGGCGTCGATGCGGTCGAAGTCGACGAGCCCGATTCGTCCGACGCCCGCGGCCGCGAGATACAGCGCCGCGGGAGAGCCGAGACCGCCGGCGCCGATCAAGAGCGCGCTCGACCCGAGCAGCACCTCTTGTCCGTCGGGACCGACGCCGTCCAGCAGCAAGTGTCGCTTGTACCGTTCCAGCTGTTCGGGACCCAACCGGGACATGGCACCAGGGTAGCGCGACTACTGTTCCGATGCCTTCAGCGTGTGTTGCGCGATCGTCTCCAGCAACACGAGCCGGTCGAGTGGCTTGGTCGCGAACGCGTCACAGCCCGCCTCGATGCAGCGCTGCCGCTCGGACGGCAGCGCGTGCGCAGTGAGCGCGATGATCGGCCCGGTGTAGCCGCGCTCGCGAAGCTGGCGCGTGGCGCCGAAGCCGTCGAGCACCGGCATCTGCACGTCCATCAGCACGACACAGAACGGTGTGCCCTCGTCGACCGCCGCGAGCGCGAGCTCGACGCCGACTAGGCCGTTCTCCGCGATGGTCACTTCGTAGCCCGCGCGTTCGAGCACGTGTCGAATCACTCGCTGATTGTCCGGCCCGTCCTCGACGACCAGCACCCGGCCGTGCGCGCGCAGCTCGCGCAGCGCCGCGCGGAAGCCGGCGCCCGAGGGAGTGTCTGCGTCGGCGGCCGTGCCGTCGCTCGCGACCAGCTGAGCGGGCAGGCGGACGCGGAACGTGCTGCCGCGCCCGACGACGCTCGTCGCAGTGACCGCACCGCCGAGCCGCTCGACCAGGCGCTTGGTGATCGCGAGACCGAGCCCCGTGCCGCCGAAGCGGCGCGTCATGGAGCTGTCGCCCTGCCGGAACGGCTCGAAGATCTGCGCGAGCACGTCGGCGGCGATGCCGATCCCCGTGTCTTCGACGTCGAGCTCGAGTGTCTGGTCCAGCGGGTCGAAGTGCAGGGCGACCTGCACCTGACCGGTCGCGGTGAACTTCACCGCGTTGCCGATCAGGTTGAGGAGGATCTGGCGCAGCCGCACCGGATCGGAGATGAGTCTGTCCGGAACTTCCGCGTCGAGTGCGAGTCGCAGCGCGACTCCCTTCGACTCGGCGCGCGGGCGGAGCAGGTCCGCGACGTCCTCGATGATGCGCTTCGGCGAGCACGGCAGGTGCTCGATCTCGAGCCGGTTCGCCTCGATCTTCGAGAAGTCGAGTATGTCGTTCAGGATCTCGAGCAGATAGGCGCCGTTCCTGCGAATCGTGCGCAGCGCCTCGAGGCGCTGCGCGACATTGGCCGGCGCGTCCTCCTCGAGCAGGATGTCGGTGAAGCCGAGAATCGCGGTCATCGGCGTGCGTATCTCATGACTCATGTTCGCGAGAAACTCGGTCTTCGCCGCGGCGGCGCTCTCGGCCTTGCGGCGCGCGCGCTCGAGGTCCGAGTTCGCGCGCTCGAGCGCGCGCGCGTAGCCGCGCAAGCGCTGCTCCTCGCGCCGGCGCCGCTCGATGTTGCGCAGCACCACGGTGCGGAGCTCCTCGCCCGCGAGCTCGAAAGCCCCGATGGTCACCGCCACGTGCACGGTCTCGCCGTCCTTCGTGGTCGCCGCGAGCTCGATGTTCGCCCGCCGCCGATACGACTCTCCCGCGTCTCCGTCGCCGATCTCCGCGGCCGCGCGCTCGAGGTCCGGCAGCAGCTCCGACAGCGCCGCCTTCGACAGACCGTGCGCGTCGGCGCGGAACAGCTCGCACGCGGCGCCGTTGTGAAACGCGACGGTGCCGTCCGGTCGCACGACCAGAATCGCGTCGCGCATCGACTCGAGGATTCCGCGCGTGAGCGCCTCACTCGCCTCGAGCGCCGCCGATGAGCGCATGTGCGTGAGCTCGATGGCCGCGCGGTTCGCGCTGCTCTGCAAGAGGTCGCGGTCCTGCGCAGACGCGGGCAGCGGGCCGTCGTGCATCGCGTTCAGCACGCCGAGCAAGCGGCCGTCCGTGCCGCGAATCGCGACGCCGACGTAGCCGCGCACGCCGAGCTCCGCGAGCATCGAGCCCTTTGGGAAGCGCGAGCCGACAGCGTCGCCGACGACGCAGTACCCGCCCGCCGCGACGAGTGAGCACGGAGTATCCGCTAGCTTGTAGCGCGCGCCGCGCAGCACACGCTTGCCGTCCCAGAGCGCGAGACACTCGATCTCTTCGTCGCCGCGCACCATGCCCACGCACGCGAAGCGCGTGCCGAGCGCCTGCGCGAGACCGCGCACCAAGGCAGAGAAGAACGACTCGCCGCTCGCGGACGCCGTCTCTTCGAGCAGTGCACGCGCCCGCTGCTCGGCCTTGGTCGTCTTGGGGGTGCGCTGCTTCATCGCGTTCGACCGACCTATTGGAATCTTCGGTTGCCGCGCGAACGCGCTGAATGCCGGAGGAGGGACTCGAACCCTCACGCCTTTTGGGCACGCGATTTTGAGTCGCGCGCGTCTGCCAGTTCCGCCACTCCGGCGCGCGCGCGCAGTCTAGCAGGCCAGCTTGACCCTCTCTGGACCCACGCCTAACCTCGCCGCCACTTGGGGCTGTAGCTCAGCTGGGAGAGCGCCTGAATGGCATTCAGGAGGTCGGCGGTTCGATCCCGCTCAGCTCCACTGACCTGCGTACGCCGTGCTCGCCGCTGAGCAGCGCGCGTCGTGGGAGCGCGACGGCTTCTTCGTCGCGCCGCGCTTCGCGGAGCCGGGCGTGTGCAAGGCGATGCTCGAGCGCGTGACCGAGCTGTGTGCGCGCGCGGAAACCGGCGCCGACGTCGCGAACGCGCTGCGCATGCCCGAGCCCGCGCTGCGCGGCGCGCCGGGCAGCGCGGCGCAGCGCACGTCGAAGCTCTTCCGCATCCACCGACACGAGCCGGTGTTCAACGCGTTCTGTCGCGAGCCGCGCCTACTCTCCTTGGTGTCGGAGCTGCTCGGGCCGAACCTCGACTGCTTCCTGTCGCAGTTCATCTTCAAGAACCCGGGCGCGCTCGGGCAGCCGTGGCACCAGGACGCGTTCTACTTTCCGTTCGATCGCCGGCCTCAGGTCGGCGTGTGGCTCGCAGTGACTCCCGCGACGCTCGAGAACGGTCCGCTCTGGGTGCTGCCCGGGTCGCACCGCGAGCGCATTCACTCGGTGGTCCCGGATCGCCGCGAGCACGCGCAGATGGGCTACGTCGAGATCACGGACCACGACATGACGGGCGAGCGGCCCGTCCTGCTCGAGCCTGGCGACGTGCTCTTCTTCCACAGTCACTTGATGCACAAGTCGACCGACAACCTCTCGCGCGGCATGCGCGCGGCGATGGTCTACCACTACGGCGAGGCCGGCACCGTCGACCGCACGCTCGAGCTGCGCGACTTCACGCTGAACGACTGGCTGCCGGTGCTGCGCGCGGGCGCGCCGGTCGCGCAGGCGGCGGAGTGAGTCGACGGTGAAGCCGCCCTTCACCACGCTCGGCCTCGATCACGTCGTGCTGCGCGTGCGGGATCTCGAGCGCGCGCTCGGGTTCTACACGGGAATGCTCGACGGTCGGGTCGAACGGCGGCTCGACGCGCTCGGGCTCGTGCAGGTGCGGCTCGGGCGCTCGCTCGTCGATCTCGTGCCCGTCGACTCACCGATCGGAAAGCTCGGCGGCGCGCCGCCCGGCGAGGGCGCGCGCAACGTCGATCACTTCTGTCTGCGCATCGAGCCGTTCGATCCGGACGAGCTGCGCGCCCACCTCGCCGCTCACGGGATCGAGGCCGGTGACATCAGCATCCGCTACGGCGCCGACGGCAACGGGCCGTCGATCTACGTGAAGGACCCCGACGGCAACACGGTCGAGCTCAAGGGTCCACCCGAAGCCGCGAGGTAACTGCGATGTGCGGACGCTACACGCTGCACACCGAGAAGGAGGCGCTGGCCAAGCGCTTCCGCTTCGATCCAGGCGCGCTCGCCGCGCTTCCACCGCGCTACAACATCGCGCCGACCGACACCGTGCTGGCGCTGTCCGCCGCCGGCGAAGGCTGTGAGCCCAAGCTCATGCGCTGGGGTCTGGTCCCGTACTACGCCAAGGAGATCGGGGCGCTTCCCCTCATGATCAATGCGCGCATCGAGACACTTGCGACCAAGTCTCCGTTTCGCGACTCACTGCGCGCGCAGCGCTGTCTCATCCCAGCGGACGGATTCTACGAGTGGCTCTCCGGCGGGTCGAAGAGCCGGCGCATTCCGCACCTAATCGCGCGCGCGGACGGAGAGCCGTTCGCGATGGCGGGTCTGTTCGCGGAGTGGCGCCGGAAGGGCGAGCTGTTCGGCGAGACACTGCTCTCGTGCACCATCGTCACGACGGCCGCGAACGCCGCGGTCGCGCACCTGCACGACCGGATGCCGGTGATCCTGCCGCGAGACATCGAAGCGCGCTGGCTCGACCCGGCGCTCGACGGCAACACCGACGCGCTGCTGGCGTTGCTCCAGCCCGTGCCGGCGGAGGCCCTGCGAGTCCACCCGGTGTCACGCCGCGTGAACTCGGTGAAGAACGACGACGCATCGCTGATTGCTCGCGACGACAGCGAGCCGTCGCTCGGCTTCTTCTAGCCGAGACCTTCCCTCACCTGGAGAATCACCTTCCCGAAGTGAGTGCTCGCCTCGACCCGGTCGTGCGCGCGCTGGGCTTCGGCGAGCGGAATCACTTGATCGACGACCGCGCGCAGCTTGCCCGCGTCGAGCGCCGCGCCGAACTTCGCGCGGAAGCCGCGCACGATCTCGGCCTTCTCCGCGTTCGGTCGCGCGCGCAACGTCGAGCCGATGATCGAGAGTCGCTTCGCGACGACGAGCCCGAGATTGATCTCCGCGCGAGCGCCGCCCATCAGCCCGATCAGCACCAGCCGGCCGCCGACCTTGAGACAAGTGAGATGCTGAGCGAGATAGGGCGCGCCGATCGAGTCGAACGCGACGTCGACCCCCGCGCCGCCCGTCTTCTCGAGCACCGCGGGCGCGAACTCGCCCTTCGTGTAGTCGAGCGCCGCGTCCGCGCCGAGCTCGAGACAGCGCGCGCACTTCTCGGCGCTGCCGGCCGTCACGATCGTGTGTACCCCCGCGACCTTCAGCATCTGGATCGCCGACGTGCCGATGCCGCTGCCGCCGCCGTGCACCAGCGCCCAGCCACCCGACGGCACAGCGGCGAGCTGGAACAGGTTCAAGTGACACGTGAGGAAGACCTCGGGGATCCCGGCCGCGTCGACGAGCGACATGCCCTTGGGCACCGGCATCACCGAGCCCGCGTCGACACAGACCTCCTCCGCGTAGCCGCCGCCCGGCAAGAGCGCCATCACGCGCTCGCCGCGCGCGAGCCCGGTCACTCCGGGCGCGAGCTCCGCGACCACGCCCGCGCACTCGAGACCGAGGATCGGCGACGCGCCCGGCGGCGGCGGATACAGCCCGCGCCGCTGCATCAGGTCCGCGCGATTCACCGCGGTCGCCGCTACCTCGATGCGCACCTCGCCCGCGCGCAGCTCCGGCTTCGGCGCCTCCCCGAGCACGAGCTTCGCGTCCTTCCCCTGCCCTACGACCTGAATGGCCTTCACGGCATCAGCTTACCCGATTGACTTCGCTCGCCTGCGGCTCGCTGCGCGCGACTTCGTCGCTTGCGTCCTCGCTCGGGACGGCCCTCGCTCGGCCTCGCTGCAGTAGTGACTGAGCTCGAGAAGACCGGACCAAGAACTTCGCTCGTTCCTAAGGCTGCCAAGGGTAGGTTCGCGCGCGGAGCGGCTGCGCGGACCTCGACGAGGCTTCGAGCGTACCCGCGAGCGCCGAGGAGAGACCGCGCGACCGCTCCGCGCGCGGCAAGCAGCTTGCGCTTGCGAGCGAGACGGATGAGCTTCGCGGACATGCGTGCCATCGCACTGCTGGGTCGTGACTGGGCGGAGCTCGGGCCGCTCGGGCTCGCGGAGCTACCCGACGGCGGCGCCATCGCGCTGTCGCGCGGCGCACTGCCCAAGGCGTATGCGCACACCGACCCGAACGAGGACGCGGCGCTCGTGGTGCGCACGGCGGCCGGCGTGTTGCTCGCCGTCGCCGACGGCTTCAACGGCGGCGAGGCGTCCGAGCTCGCGATCGATCGGGCGCGGGCGCGCGCCGCGGAGCTGGTCGAGGCGAGCGGCGACGCGTTCCGCAGCGAGGTCACTCGCCTCGCCGACGACGTGCTCGCCGCGCTGCCGCGGCGCAGCCGTTCGCGCTCGTGTCTCGTGCTGGCGGCGCTGCGCGGCGAGAGCGTCGAGATCGCGAGCCTCGGTGACTCGAACGCCTTCGTCGCGGGCGCCGCGCACGCGCTCGCCTCCGAGAACTCACTCCTGCTCGGCAACCCCGAGTCACTCCGGAGCGCGCGCCCCGAGCTCTTTCACCTGCGCTTCACGCGCGCCGGCGGCGAACGCGTCGCGCTCGTCTCCGACGGCATCACGAACTTCATCGCGGATCCGACGCGGATTCCGCGGCTGTTGGCCGAGAGTGCAACGGATCTCGCCGCGGCGCGCGCGGTCGCGGAGGCGGCGCTCGACGGCGGCGCGGGCGACAACGTCGCGGTCGCGGTGTTCGCGGGCCGCGCGGGAGTGTGAGAGCTTCGCTAGGCTCCGTCGCGTGGCGCTGCGCGTGAAGGGCATCCAGCACTTGAATCTGCAGGTCGCCGACCTGGCGCGGGCGCGCGCGTTCTACACGGAGCTGCTCGGCTTCGAAGTCTCGTTCGCCAAGGGCGACACGATCTGGCTCGACGCCGGCGGCGATCTGCTGGGTCTGTCCGAGGGCGACGTGCCCGCCGCGCGCAGCTTCGAGCACTTCGGCTTCATGGTCGACGCGCCCGCCGACGTCGATCGCTGGACGGAGCAGCTGCGCGCGCACGGAGTCACTCCCGAGAAGGGCCCGTACGATCGCTCCGACGGGCGCTCCGTATACTTCCGCGACCCCGACGGTCACCTGCTCGAGATCTTCTGGGTCGATCCCGCGTTCCTCGGGAAGCCGTCCCGCCGCTGAGACGTCCCGATCCGGGGACCGGCAGCTCGTGGCGAGACCGCCCCCGCGGCGCTTTCCGCGCGGAGTCACCCCACGGTGTAGCCGCGCCTGCGCATGCCTTCGCGCGCAGACCGGGCTTGCCAATACGCAGCTCGGCCGCAAGTGCGCGCAGCTCCGTCCCGCAGCCGAGAAGCGCTTGCCGCCGGCAAGCCGCGAGCAGTGCGGCCGCAGGCGATCCGGCTAACGCGCGCCGCGACTCACGAGCCCGCGGCCGCGCTCGGGCGCGCGCCGCGCGGGCACGCGCCTTGAAGTGCTTCCGCTCCGTTGGCCCAAGTTCCCGGAGCGAGTGACCGTCCGAGCGTGCTCTTCGTCGACGACGAAGTGAACATCTTGAAGTCGCTCGCGCGTCTGTTCCGAGCCGAGCCCGTGCGCGTGCTCACCGCGAGCTCGGCGCCCGAGGCGCTCGCGCTGCTCGGCAGCGAGCCCGTCCAAGTGGTGGTCTCCGACCAGCGCATGCCCGGCACGACCGGCGTGAAGCTGCTGGCGCAGATGCGCGAGCGGCGCCCCGACGTGGTGCGCATTCTGCTCACGGGTCACACCGAGATCGGCGTCGCGATCGAGGCGATCAATCACGGCGAGATCTTCCGCCTGCTCACGAAGCCGTGGAACGACGACGAGCTGCGCGCGACGGTGCGCCAGGCGCTCGCCGACTGCGCGATCCGCGCCGAGGTCGTGCGCTTGAACGCGCTCACCCAGGCGCAGAACGCGTCGCTGCAGGAGATGAATCAGTTGCTCGAGCGCAAGGTCGCCGAGCGCACGAGCGAGCTCGAGGCGAAGAACCGCGAGCTGCGCACCGCGTATCTCTCGACGGTCCGCGCGCTCTCCGAAGCGGTCGACGCGAAGGATCCGTACACCCGCGGTCACTCGGAGCGCGTCGGCGTGTATGCCTCGCGCATCGCGCGCGAGCTCCGCTGCAACCGCGAGTTCATCGAGCGGATCTATCTCGCCGGTCTCCTGCACGACATCGGCAAGATCGGCATCCCGGACGCGATCATCGGCAAGCCCGCGCAGCTCACGGTCGCCGAGTACGACCTGATGAAGCGCCACCCCGAGATCGGCGCGCGCATTCTCGAGCCGGTGGCGTTTCTCGCAGACATCGTGCCGTGCGTGCGCCATCACCACGAGTGGTACGACGGATCGGAGCGCGGCTATCCCGAGCGCCTCGCCGCGACCGAGATCCCCTACCCCAGCCGCATCATCCTCGTGGCCGACACCGTCGAGGCGATGACCTCGGACCGCCCGTACCGCCGCGCGCTGCCGTTCGGGCAAGTGATCGAGGAGATACAGCGCTTCCGGGGCACGCAGTTCGACCCGAACGCGGCCGACGCATTTCTGCGCCTCGCCGAGCGCGAAGAGGAGGCGTTCCTCGAGACCGCCTCGAAGTTCGACATCGAGGACTTCGTCGCCGAGCCGAGTGAGTCGAGGTGAGCGAGCGCGACGACGAGCCGCTCGAGTCGGAGCTCGAGGCCGAGCCCGCGGATGCGTTCTGCGATCCCGACGCGCTCGAACAGCTGCGCACGAACGCATTCGAGAGCGTCGGGCCGCCGTACGCGGAGGGCATCCTCTACGGCATCGGCGTCGCCGAAGGCCTCTACGACGCGCTGCGCATCGAGCGCCGCTTCGCGGGACCGCTGGGCGGCGCGCCGCGCCACGCCGGACCGGGTCTCGGCATGCTGTTCCCGCCGCGGGGACTGACTCGCGCGCGCACCTTCAGCGGGACGCTACACAGCTCTGTGGAGGCCGCCGTGCACCGGCGCCGCTACGGCGGCGCCGCCGATCCGATCTGTCACATCAGCGCCGGATACTGCGCGGGCTGGTACTCGGCGCTCTTCCGCGAGTTCGTGCTGGTGCGCGAGAGCGCGTGCGCCGCCGCGGGCGCGGCTGCCTGCGAGTTCGACGCGCGGACCGTCGAGACCTGGACCCGCGCGAACGACGCGTGGGCCGCCTCGCTCCTCAAGTATCTCGACTTCGCCGCCATGCGCGAGAACGCCCTGAAGCGGATCGCCGCCGCGGGCGACGAGGCCGAGGGCGACATGCTGGGCGCGTTCGATCCGCTGTCCCCGGCGGTGCACGTCTGGGGACCGGTCATGGTCCTGCCCTACTCGGGCGCGGGTGACTCGATCGCCGCGCTCGACACGATCGCGGCCGATCTGGGCCCGGACACGATCCGCGTCGTCGTCCTCGACGTGACCGGGGCGCGCGTGGACTCGGTCGAAGCGCTGGGCATCGTGCGCACGCTCGATGTGCTCGCGCAGCGAGACATCGAGAGCGTCGTGGTCGGCGTCTCCGAGGACGCCGTCGCGCGCTGGCTTTGCGGCCCGGGGCGCCTCTCGCTGCCGCTGCGCGCCGAAGACGTCACCGAGGGCATCCGCCTCGCGTTTCAGCTCGCGACCTTCACCTGAGACGAGTCAGCCC
>Ga0326726_10001678_pt1 | contig 20620 bp, 23 predicted proteins | sample MHFenrmetagenome_2_FD_207603 | JGI IMG/M metagenome (GOLD analysis project Ga0326726, IMG submission 207603) | Lab enriched peat soil microbial communities from Michigan Hollow, Ithaca, NY, United States - MHF15MN | ecosystem: Environmental > Terrestrial > Soil > Wetlands > Peat | place: USA... | reverse complement strand
CGGTTGCTTGTTTATACTGAACTTGATCTGCTGCGCGCACCCGGTTCGGTGGAAATCAGCGATGCCAACCTGAATGTGCATGCCGGCGCCATGGAATTCAACTCCAAGCAACGCGTCATCAAACTGACAGGGCGGGTGCAAGCCCGCTACACGTACGGAAAAAGCTAACGCCATGCAAACACTGAAAACCGGACTGTATGTGGGGCTGTGCGCCGCACTGCTGGCCTTTCCCGCCCATGCCGAAAAAGCCGATCGCGAAAAACCCGTCAATCTCGAAGCCGATACGGTCACTCTTGATGACATCAAGAAAGTCAGCGTCTACCAGGGCAATGTGATTTTGAGCCAGGGCACTTTGATGCTGCGCGCCGATCATGTAGAGGTGACGCAAAATGCCAACGGACTCGACAAGGTCAACGCCACCGGTCGTCCCGTGGCGTTCCGCCAGAAAATGGATGGGAGCGATGAATTTATCGAGGGGTTTGCCGACCGCGTCGAATTTGATGGCGTCAACCGCCAGCTCGAACTCATCGGCCAGGCTCGCCTGCGGCGTGGCAGCGATGAACTGCGCGGCACGCAGATTTCGTACAACGCCAACACCGAATTTTTCAAGGTGGTCGGCCAGCCTGATGCAAAAACCCCGAGCGGGCGCGTGCGTGCCGTCATCCGCCCGAAACCGCGCACTGAAAAGCCAGCCGATAAACCATGAGCCAGATTTCCGCCCAGCGCCTGCGCAAGACGTATGGCCAACGCACCGTGGTGCACGACGTTTCGTTCGATGTCAAAAGCGGCGAGGTGGTCGGCCTGCTGGGTCCCAACGGCGCCGGCAAGACCACCTGTTTTTATATGGTGGTGGGGCTCGTCGCAGTAGACGGCGGCAGTGTGCAGATGGATGCGCTCGACCTGACGCACATGGCGATCCACCAGCGCGCGCGGATGGGCCTGTCCTACCTGCCGCAAGAGCCGTCCATTTTCCGCAAGATGACGGTGGAAGAAAATATCCTCGCTATTCTCGAACTCAAATCCTATGGCAAGGAAGAACGCGAGGAGCACCTCAACAACCTGCTTGAGGATCTGCACATCGCCCACCTGCGCGATGCAGCCTCTGTCAGCCTGTCGGGGGGCGAACGCCGCCGCGTGGAAATAGCCCGTTCACTCGCGATCAACCCGCGCTTTATCCTGCTCGACGAGCCTTTCGCCGGAGTCGATCCCATCGCTGTGCTCGACATTCAAAAGCTGGTGGAATTCCTGATCGAGCGCGACATCGGGGTGCTCATCACCGACCACAACGTGCGTGAAACCCTGGGCATCTGCCACCGTGCCTACATCATCAGCGAAGGCCGCGTGCTGATCGAAGGCACGCCCGAACTCATTATCCAGGACGACAACGCGCGCAAGGTCTATCTGGGCGAAAATTTCCGTTTGTAATCCCCCACGCTTCATCCAAATCGCGCGATACTTGTCTCAAGTCGGCACGCTTTTTGCCGTAGTCAATTTTCATGAAGCACAGCCTCCAACTCAAGCTCGGTCAGCACCTCACCCTGACACCCCAGTTGCAGCAGTCGATCCGGCTGTTGCAACTGTCGACACTGGAACTGAATCAGGAACTGGAGCAGATGTTGCAGGACAATCCCCTACTGGAGCGTGAGGACGAGGATGAAGCCGGCTTTGCCACAGCTGACGTCCCGGCACACACCGCCGAGGCCGAAGCGCAAAGCACGGAAACACCCCAACCCGAAACCGCTGAATCCGAACCAGCAACCTCACTGGATGACGCCGACTGGAACGATTACAGTTCGGGCGGCAACGACGACGAGGACAACGACTACGCACATGGCTCGATTGCCGGTGCAAGCTTGCGCGAATACCTGCTGAACCAGTTGATCGTCAGCCCGCTCACCTTGCGCGACCGCACCCTGGTCGCCGCGCTGATTGACGACCTCGACGACGCGGGTTTTCTCACCCAGCCGCTGGCCGACATCACCGCCAGCCTGCAAACCGAACTCGAGGAACTCGAACCCGAAGAGGTCGAAACCGCGCTCAAGCACCTGCAAAACATGGATCCGACCGGGGTCGGCGCACGCAACCTGGCCGAGTGCCTGACCCTGCAACTCCGGGCCTTGCCGCCCACCACCCCGGCGCGCGATGACGCCATGCGGCTGACCACGCATTACCTTGACCTCCTGGCGGCGCGCGATGTCGGCAAACTGAAAAAGATGCTCGGCATCGACGACCCCGCGCTGCGCGCCGCTCGCACCCTGATCCTCTCATTGAACCCGAGACCGGGTGCAGCCTTCAGCGCGGACGAAACGCACTACGTCATACCGGATGTCTATGTGCGCAAGATCAAAGGCATGTGGATCGCCAGCCTCAACCCCGACGCCATGCCCAAGCTGCGCGTCAATCGCGTCTATGCCGACATTTTGTCGCGTCACCGTGAAAGCGGGGGCAGCCAGCTGTCCAGCCAGTTGCAGGAAGCACGCTGGCTGATCAAGAACGTGCAGCAGCGCTTTGACACCATCCTGCGTGTTTCCCAGGCCATCGTCGACCGTCAGAAACATTTCTTCGAGCACGGCGAGGTGGCGATGCGCCCTCTGGTGCTGCGCGAAATCGCCGACGCAGTGGAACTACATGAATCGACTATTTCGCGCGTCACCACGCAAAAATACATGATGACGTCGCGCGGGCTGTACGAACTGAAGTATTTCTTCGGCAGCCACGTCGCCACCGACAATGGCGGAGCCTGTTCCTCGACCGCCATTCGCGCCCTGATCAAACAGCTGGTTGCGGCCGAAAGCGGTAAAAAACCCCTGTCCGACGGGCAACTGGCCGAAGTACTGGGTCAACAGGGTATCGTGGTGGCCCGTCGCACGGTCGCCAAATACCGCGAATCACTGCAAATTCCGCCGGCAAACATGCGCCGCGCGCTTTGATCGCAAAGGCTTTTCGGGTCCCGCCCTGCGCGAAACGCTTCCCTGCGCTTGAATGTGCTCCGCTTTCGTCCCACAATGACATCGAGCGCAACGAGCCGCTCCTGAAGCCGGGACAACACACAGGGTTTCAGTTCTTTTCAGCAGACTAAGGAGGCTCTATGAATTTGACGATTTCCGGTCATCATCTGGAAGTGACCCCAGCCATCCGCGACTATGTTTCCGAGAAACTCGACCGTGTCAAACGCCACTTCGACCACGTCATCAACTTGACGGTCATCATGCAGGTGGAAAAGCTGGTACACAAGGTGGAAGCCACCCTGCACGTCAAAGGCCATGACTTTCATGCCCACAGTGAGGACGGCAACATGTATGCAGCGATTGACCTTCTGGCCGACAAACTGGATCGCCAGATCGTCAAGCACAAGGAAAAAACCTCGGATGTTCATCAGGGCAGCGGCGGTTTGAAGCATCAACCCACTGAGAGTCCTGCCTGACTCCCGACTACGCATTGGCAGCACATATTGCCCGGAGGCAGATTATTGACTCCGGGCGTATAATTTCCAGGCGCCGGACTTTCTAACCGGCTTTGCCACCGGCATGAACCTGATCGCCCCCCTCATCACTCCCGACACAACCTTGCTGGACTTGCGTTTTACCAGCAAGAAAAAACTGTTCGAACACGCAGCCGAACTTTTTGCCCAGGCCCACGGGCTCAAGTCCGCTGACATCTTTTCCAGCCTGTTCGAACGCGAACGCCTTGGCTCGACTGCGCTCGGCTGCGGGATCGCCATCCCGCATGGTCGCATCAAGGGCCTGCAGGATGCCAGGGGAGCATTCTACCGGCTCAAGTCCCCGCTTGAATTCGATGCGCCCGACAACCAGCCGGTATTGCTGTGCTTCATTCTGCTTGTTCCCAAGGACGCCAACGAGCAGCACCTGCAAATACTCGGCGAACTGGCGCAATTGTTCGGCGATGAGGCCATGCGCGCGAAAATGTTGCGCGTCGCCACCCCTCCAGAATTAATCGCGCTGGTCAGCGCATGGTCAAGCTAGGCGCGTTGGTCAGCGCATGAACGACCTGATCAACGTTTCGGTCGAGACGCTGTTCCGCGACATGTCGGAACCACTTGGCCTGCAATGGGTCGCCGGGCGCAACGGCGGCCAGCGCACGCTATCTTCCGAAACCATCCAGAAGCCGACCCTGGCGCTCATTGGCCACCTGAATTTTGTGCACCCGAACCGGGTACAAGTGCTGGGCTGTGCTGAAATGGATTATCTACGCGGATTATCCGAACCCGGCCTGCAGGACGCCATCGACCACCTGTTCTCGACCGAGCTGGCAGCCATCGTCATTTCCAATGGCGAATCCGTGCCAGCAGTCTTGCGCGACAGCGCCGAACGTACCGAAACGCCGCTATTCACCTCGACCCTGTCGAGCCCGATCCTGATGTCTCATCTGGGTCATTATTTGACGCAACGCCTGGCCGAGTCCACCTCGCTCCACGGCGTACTTCTCGAGGTGCTCGGCACCGGCGTCCTCATCAAGGGCGATGCAGGGGTCGGGAAAAGCGAGCTGGCGCTGGAACTCATCACGCGCGGCCACCGACTGGTCGCCGACGACGTGGTCGAAATCAAGCACGTCGCACCCGAAACGCTGGAAGGCAACTGTCCGCACATGATCCGCGACTTTCTGGAAGTGCGCGGCCTCGGCATTCTCAACATCCGCTATCTGTTCGGTGAAACAGCGGTGAAACTGCGCAAGAATCTCAAACTCATCGTCGAACTGGTGCATCCGCAGGAAATCGGCGAAGTCGGCCTCAACCGGCTCGACATGGTGGCGTCGACCGAGACCATCCTCGGCGTCGCCATCCCCAAGGTGCGTGTCCCGGTCGCGGCCGGGCGCAACCTGGCGGTGCTGGTCGAGGTCGCGGTACGCAATCACATCCTCAAGAGCCGCGGGATCAACCCGGTCGAGCAGTTCATCAAGCGCCAGCAGGCCGCCATCACCGGGGAGGACTGAGTGCAAATCGTTCTGGTTTCCGGACTGTCGGGCTCGGGTAAAAGCATCGCCATCGCGGTGCTGGAAGACGCGGGCTATTACTGCGTCGACAACCTGCCGCTGGCCATGCTGCAGCCCCTGGTTGACTATCTGACGCGCGAAGACCACACGCGCATCGCGATTGCCATCGACGCGCGCAGCAGTGCGAGTTTCAGCCAACTACCGCAGATTGCAGAGACGCTGCGCAGCCAGGGGGCTGATCTGCGGGTGATCTTTCTCGAAGCCAAAACCCTGACGCTGGTCCAACGCTTTTCCGAAACGCGGCGGAGGCATCCGCTATCCAGCAACACGGTTTCGCTGCAGGAGGCCATCCAGCTCGAGCGCGAGATGCTCGCCGAGATCGCCCCGCTGGCGCACCGCATCGACACCAGCGACCTGTCCGCCTCGGCGCTACGGCTGTGGATCAAGGATCTGGTCGGCCAGGATCGTTCACGCATCACGCTGCTGTTCGAGTCCTTCGGTTTCAAGCACGGCATTCCCCTTGATGCCGATCTGGTATTCGACGTGCGCTGCCTGCCCAACCCGCATTACGTCGCCGAACTGCGCCCGCTCACCGGGCGCGACCAGCCGGTGCAGGACTACCTCGAAGCCAGCCCCAACGCCATGGCGCTGCTGGCGGACATCCGCGGCTTTGTCGAAAACTGGCTGCCGTGTTTCATTCGCGATCACCGCGCCTATCTGACGGTCGCCATCGGCTGCACTGGTGGCCAGCATCGCAGCGTGTACTTCGCCGAGACGCTGGCTGCCGCCTTCCGTGAACGCGAGCAGGTGCTGGTGCGCCATCGCGAGTTGTCCTGATGTTGTTTCGTGCAGGCGACGCTGGGGTACTGCTCGCGGGCGCAGGCCTCGTCATCGCTCTGACGGTATATGCCTGGGGGGGGAGTCGCGGTGACACCGCCGTCATCCGCGCCGCAGGTCAGGTGATCGAGACCGTATCCCTCACCCACACCCAAACCTTTTCCGTCAGCGGCCCCCTTGGCGCCACCAAAATCGAAATCGAACCGGGCCGTGCCCGTGTCGCCCGCGACCCATCGCCGCGCCAACTCTGTGTCAAGCAGGGCTGGCTCACGCAGTCCGGCCAGGCCGCACTGTGCCTGCCCAATCAGGTCAGTCTCGAAATCCGCGGCCGCATTTCCGCCTATGACTCGCTCGGTTATTGAATTGCCGGTCACGGCAGATGACCGCCGTATCGCGCGTCTGGCGGCGCTGGCGATCGGACTTTCGCTCGCCGAGGCGGCGTTGCCGAGCCCGCTGCCCGGGGTGAAACCGGGGCTCGCCAATATCGTCGTGCTGCTGGTGCTCCTGCAATACGGCTGGCGCGCCGCTGCCTGGGTGTCGGGTCTGCGCGTGCTGGCGGGGGGCCTGCTGCTGGGCAGCCTGTTTGCACCGGGCTTCTGGCTGTCGGCTGCCGGCGCGCTGATCAGCCTGTCGGTCCTGGCACTGGCACGCCATCTGCCCAGCCGCCACTTTGGCCCGGTCAGCCTGTCGGTGCTGGCAGCGTTTGGTCACATCGGCGGGCAACTCGCGCTGGCAGGCGTATGGTTGTTGCCGGGTGCAGCACTCATCAAGATGCTGCCGGTGTTTGCAGCCGCAGCCCTTGTGTTTGGCACCGTCAACGGTGTGGTCGTCGTGCGTCTGCTTGCCGCCCCCGCATCAGACAGGCGACAATCCGCGCCATGCACCCTCCCCTGAATACTGTCACCCTTGCGTTGTCCGGCGCGTCCGGCATGGCCTACGGCCTGCGTCTGCTCGAATGCCTGCTGGCCGCCGACCTGCGCGTTTATCTGCTGGTTTCGCAAGCCGCGCACATTGTCGCCAAGCAGGAACTGGGCATCGCGCTGCCCGCGCGAGCCATCGATCTCGAAAAGCAGTTATCCGAAGGGATGCAGGCGCGCGATGGCCAGTTGCGCGTGTTTGGCCGCGAAGACTGGAATGCGCCGGTGGCGTCCGGTTCCAACCCTGCCGATGCGATGGTGGTCTGCCCGTGTTCGATGGGAACGCTTGCCGCGATTGCCAATGGTCTCTCCGACAACCTGATCGAGCGCGCTGCCGACGTGATGCTGAAAGAGCAGCGCAAACTCATCCTGGTCCCGCGCGAAGCGCCGTTTTCCACGCTGCACCTGGAAAACATGCTGCGGCTGTCGAAAATGAATGCGGTGATCCTGCCCGCCAACCCCGGCTTTTATCATCGTCCGCAGACGGTTGAAGCCATCGTCGACTTCATCGTCGCACGCATTCTCGACCAGCTGGGGATTCAACACGCGCTGATGGCGCCCTGGGGTGAAGACCGGTGAGCAGTACACTCCCGCTCTTCCCGCTCAATACCGTGGTATTTCCGGGTGGGCGGCTGCCGCTCAAGATCTTCGAGCAGCGCTACCTGGAGATGGTCAAACAGGCCATCGCCGCCAATACGCCATTCGGCATCTGCGCCATCCTTGAAGGGTCGGAAACCGGCACCCCTGCCATCCCCTATTCCATCGGCACCCGCGTACGCATTACCGACTGGGACATGCCGCAAACCGGCATCCTGCATATCGATACCCTGGCACAGGAACGCTTCGTCGTCCGCAACAACCACGCCGAGCCGAGCGGCCTGCTCATCGGTGCAGTGGAGGCCGTCAGCGCCGAATCTGCCATCGCGGTTCCGGACGATCTCGAACTCGCGGTCGAAATTCTGCGCCACATCATCAGCGAATTCGGTGATGCGCATTTCCCTACGCCGCACGACTTCGGCAATGCCGTGTGGGTCGGCTACCGGTTGTCCGAAGTGCTGCCGCTCAAGCTCAGCATCAGGCAGAATTTGCTGGAAATGAACGACACCATCACGCGTCTGCGCATCCTCACCGAATTCCTCAAGAAGCAGACCAACTGATGGCGCGCTTCTATCCTGCACTCGAGACCAGACATCGCGATTTCATCGCTGCACAAAGGCTTTTCTTCACAGCCACCGGCACCGCCGACGGCCGTTTCAACCTGTCGCCCAAGGGCATGGACAGCCTGCGCGTGATCGACGCACATCAGGTGGCCTATCTCGACCTCACAGGCAGTGGCAACGAAACCGCCGCGCACCTCAAGCACGATGGCCGCATGACGATGATGTGGTGCAGCTTCGATGCCGATCCGCTGATCCTCCGCCTGTATGGGCGCGGCCACGCGGTACGACGGCAGGATGCCGAATGGAGTGGACTGCACCGCCACTTCCCCGCCCTGCAGGGTGAACGCCAGATCATCCTGCTGGAGATCGAATCGGTGCAAACCTCATGCGGCTACGCTGTACCGATGTATACATTCGACGGCGAGCGCGACACCCTGACGCGTTGGGCCGAGAAAAAGGGTGCCGTAGGTTTACTGGATTACTGGCGCGAGAAAAATCAGGTCAGCATCGACGGCCTGCCCACCGGATTACTGGAGGATGCATGATGAATAGGATTTTGATTCCGCTTGCGCTGCTGTTGGCCGCCTGCAACCCGACCCCACCCCCGCCGCCGCAACCGGAAACCGAACGCCAGCCCAACCCGGTGTTCGAAACGCAGATTCAGGCGGTGGGGAAAGCCCGCGCGGTGGAAGGGCAAGTGATGGATGCGGCAGAAGCTCAGCGCAAGCAGATGGAAGCGGCGACACAGCAATAGCGCATCTGGCCCGTCGCCCATCACACCAAACCTTCCGGCCATGCTGGCCGCCCCCTTTGTTGGGGATCACCTTGCTGGCCGCGGGTTTTTTTCAGGTTTCCTTGATCAGCCGCTGCACAACCGCTCCCGCCAGCATCAAGCCGAACAGCGGTGGCATGTAGCTGATGGTGCCATTGACTGCGCGGTCGCGTCCGCGGCCTTCCACCGGCTGCGGCGGCAACGGGGCGCGCCCGGCTTCATCGGAAAACACGGTGAGCACGCCTTTGGCAATGCCGCGCTTGCGGAGCCGCTTGCGCATCACCGCTGCGAGCGGGCACATGCTGGTCTTGGCAATGTCAGCGATCTTGATGCGAGCGGGATCGAGCTTGTTGCCCGCACCCATGCTGGAGGCCACCCTGAGCCCGCGCTCGACGCTGCTGGCGACCAGCGCAACCTTGCAGTTGAGCGAGTCGATGCAGTCGATGACGAAATCGACATCGGCCGGCACGATGTCCGCCACGGTTTCCGGGATCAGGAATTCGCGGATGACGGTGAGATCGCATGCCGGATTGATATCGCGGATGCGCGCGGCCATCAGTTCGGCTTTGGGTTGCCCCACCGTGGATAGCAGGGCTGGCAGCTGCCGGTTGATGTTGGATACCGCGACGACATCGTGATCAATGAGGGTCAACTGCCCCACACCCGCGCGTGCCAGCGCTTCGGCGCAATACGAACCGACGCCGCCCAGCCCGGCCACCAGCACGTGCGCGGCGGCAAGCCGCGCCTGCTCGCTGGCGTCGAGCAGGATGCGGGTGCGTTCAAATTGCGGCGGCAGATCTGGTTCCATCGGCTAAAATCCCCTCATGATGAAATGGCTGGTCACACTCGTTCTGGCGTTGCTGGTATTGGGACTGTTCACGCCCTGGCTCAACCGGTTGGGACTGGGCCGGCTGCCCGGCGACGTTCAGATCAAGCGCAAGCGCGGGGTATTCTACTTCCCCTTCACCAGCGTCATCCTGACTTCGCTGCTGCTCTCGCTCATTGCCCATTTGCTGGGACGATGAAAAATGTGCCTGCCCATAGGCTGCATAAGCCAGCATGAATAAAGCTTTCGTCAAGGAAACCGAGGCGCCGGACGACGAGGACGATCTCACCGCACCCGCGTTGCCCGTTGGGTCGAAAAACTACATGACGCCTGCTGGCTACGCGCGTCTCGACGCCGAGTTCAATCATCTGTGGCGGGACGAGCGGCCCAAGCTGGTGGAGACCATTTCATGGGCGGCCAGCAACGGCGACCGCTCGGAAAACGGCGACTACATCTACGGCAAGAAACGCCTGCGCGAAGTCGATCGCCGCATCCGCTTCCTGTCCAAGCGGCTGGAAAACGCCGAAGTCGTCGACCCCGCCACCCGCGAGGGCACCGATCAGGTGTTCTTCGGCGCCACCGTCAAGGTCGCCGATCAGGACGGTGGCGAGTCCACCTACGCCATCGTCGGCACCGACGAAGCCGACGCCGGCCGTGGCCGCATCGCCTGGATTTCGCCGATGGCGCGCGCGCTGCTGAAGGCGCGCGAAGGCGACACCGTCAGCGTGCAGACGCCGGAAGGTCGGCGCGAGGTGGAAATCGTCGAGGTGCGCTATCAGGCGATCGACTAGACAGGGCTCAGTTCAGCGCACTTGCCAACAAGCGCCGGTAGCGGCTCACCAGTTCACCGCCACCCAGGAGATTGAATACCGACAGCAGCGTCTTGCGACCGATGTCGTCATTGAAAAAGCGGTCACGGCGCACAATTTCCAGCAGCTGATCCATCCCGGCTTCGTAATGCCCGGCGGCGACCAGCAGATTGGCGAGTTTCAGCCGTGCATCCAGATCGTTTTCGTTCGCCGCCACCCGCGCGGTCAGTGCAGACTGGTCCTCGCCGGCCGCACCCATGAACTGCAATCGGGCTTTCAAAGCGGGCACCCGCGGGTCGGCTTCATCCGGCACGCTTCCGATCAGGCGACCGGCTTCGTCGGCTTCGTTCAGGTCGAGCATGATTTCAGCCGCGTCAAGTCGCACACCGACGTGGACAGGATCGAGCTTCGAAGCTTCGGCCAGTAATTTCAGCGCGCCCGAAATATCCCCAGACATGCGCGTAGTCGCCGCCTGCTGGCGCAGTTCATCGGCCGGACTGGGAATCAGCCGATCGAGAAAGGCACGCACTTCACCTTCCGGCAGCGCGCCGGAAAACTCGTCAACCGGCTCGCCGTTGATGAACGCCTTGACGCTGGGAATGCCACGCACGCCATAGCGCGTGGCAAGTTCCTGATTGTCGTCGGAATTGATCTTGGCGAGCAGAAACTTGCCGCCGTATTCAACGGCAAGCTTTTCCAGGATAGGCTTCAGTGATTTGCAGGGGCCACACCAGGGCGCCCAGAAATCGACGACCACCGGCCGATGGTTCGATTCTTCCAGAACGCGTTGCTGAAAGTCGGCGAGGCCGACGTCGAGTGCATGTTCAGACATGGCACCTCCACTTCAATGGTCAGGCTTGAATGTGCCGGTTCGAAATGGCCGGGCTTAAATCTGCTTGGCCAGTTCAGCCGCCATCCCGGTATATGACGCCGGCGTCAGTGTTTTTAAACGTGCCTTCTCGGTATCCGGAATCGCCAGCCCGTCAATGAAGGCATGCAACGTGTCGCGCGTCATGCCGGCCTTGCCGCGCGTCAGTTCCTTCAACTGCTCGTAGGGATTCGCCACACCATAGCGCCGCATCACTGTCTGGATCGGCTCGGCCAGCACTTCCCAGTTGGCGTCGAGATCCGCCGCCAGCGCAGCCGGGTTGGCCTCGAGCTTGGAGAGTCCCCGCAGGCAGGATTCATACGCCAGCAGGCTGTAGCCGAAGCCGACGCCCATGTTGCGCAGCACGGTGGAATCGGTGAGATCGCGCTGCCAGCGCGAGATCGGCAGTTTTTCGGCCAGGTGGCGCAACATGGCGTTGGCCAGCCCCAGATTGCCTTCGCTGTTCTCGAAATCGATCGGATTGACCTTGTGCGGCATGGTGGAAGAGCCCACCTCGCCCGCCTTCACCTTCTGCTTGAAGTAGCCGACCGAGATATAGCCCCAGATATCGCGGTTGAAGTCGATAAGGATGGAGTTGGTACGTGCAATGGCATCGAACAGTTCGGCCATGGCGTCGTGCGGCTCGATCTGGATGGTGTATGGATTGAAGCTGAGTCCGAGATGCATCACGAATTCGCGGGCGAAACCTTCCCAGTCGATATCCGGATAGGCCGACAGGTGTGCGTTGTAATTGCCGACCGCGCCGTTGATCTTGCCCAGCAACTCGGTCGCGCCGATGACGTCCCAGGCGCGACGCAGGCGATAGACGACGTTGGCGAGTTCCTTGCCCACGGTGGTGGGCGAAGCGGGCTGACCATGAGTGTGCGACAGCATCGGCAGTTCAGCCAGGTCGTGCGCCAGATCGGTGAGACGCGCAATGACTTTTTCCAGCGCAGGCAGCAGCACGCCGTCACGCGCGCCTTTCAGCATCAGGGCATGCGAGAGGTTGTTGATGTCCTCCGAGGTGCAGGCGAAGTGGATGAACTCGGAGACGGCGGCAATCTCTGCGTTGGCACGGGTCTTTTCCTTGAGGAAGTATTCAACCGCTTTCACGTCGTGATTGGTCGTCGCCTCGATCGCCTTGACGCGCTCGGCGTCAGCCACCGAGAAATCATCGGCAATGCTATCGAGCTCCGTGATGGCTTCGGCCGAAAAAGCTGGCACTTCAGCAATGTCCGGCGCGGCCGCCAGCGCCTTCAGCCATTCTATTTCGACGATGACACGGTATTTGATAAGCGCATATTCGCTGAAAAAATCACGTAGTACGGCGGTCTTGCTGCCATAGCGGCCATCAAGCGGAGAAAGGGCGGTGAGTGCATTGAGTTCCATCGTGTCATCCGATATTGGTTTGTTTACTTGTTTAAACGGCGCGCCTGTCGCATCGCATTAAATGGTTCGCCGATCGCGAACGGCCTGCGCCAGCGTGCCGCTGTCGACATATTCGAGTTCGCCGCCCACCGGCACCCCGCGCGCCAGGCGGCTGACCTTGAGTCCGCGCGCCTTCAGCAGTTCGCTAATGGTGTGCGCGGTGGCTTCTCCCTCCGGCGTAAAATTGGTCGCCAGCAGTACTTCCTCGACCACGCCGTCGAGCGCTCTGCTGATCAGGCGGTCGAGGTGAATTTCGCGCGGGCCGATGCCGTCGAGCGGGCTCAGTCGCCCCATCAGCACAAAATACAAGCCGGTGTAACTTTGGGTGGCCTCCATCATGTTGAAATCGGTCGGCATTTCGACCACGGCCAGCTGGCGCTTGTCGCGGCGCGGACTGGCGCAGACCTCGCACACTTCCGCTTCGGAAAAGTTGTTGCACAGGCGGCAATGGTGTAGACGCGTCAATGCGTGGTTGAGCGCGCCTGCCAGCGCCTCGGCGCCGCGTCGGTCGCGCTGCAGCAGATGATAGGCCATGCGCGCCGCCGACTTGGGGCCAACGCCTGGCAGCACGCGCAGGGCGGTGATCAGGTTATCCAGTGCGGCGGGCTGCACGTCGAGGCCTTACGAAAATCAGAACGGCAGTTTCATCCCCGGCGGAATCGGCAGGCCGGCGGTCACGCTGCCCATTTTTTCCTGCACGGTGGATTCGACCTTGCGCACCGCGTCGTTCACCGCGGCTGCCACCAGGTCTTCCAGCATTTCCCTGTCGTCCGTCATCAGGCTGGGGGCAATAGCGATGCGACGCACATCGTATTTACAGGTCATCACCACCTTGACCATGCCGGCGCCGCTCAGTCCCTCGATTTCGATTTCGGCCAGCTTGGCCTGCATCTTGGCCATGTTTTCCTGCACCTGCTGGACCTGCTTCATCATGTTGCCAATGCCGCCCTTCATCATGTTGATTCTCCTAATGGCTGTATGGAAGTAGCGTCGATCTGGCCACCGAAATGGTCGACCAGCTCACGCACGAATGGATCCGATTCGATTGCGGCCACGGCCTTGGCCTGGCGCGCCTCCTTGATGCGCGAGCGCACCTGCTGCGGCGTCTGCTCGGCTGCGGTGCCAATCTCGAAGGTGACGCCGAGCGTCGCGCCGTATTTGTCGCGCAGCGCCGCTACCAGCTTGTCCTGATAGGCGCGGTCGAGCAGGTGCTTGTGTGCTTCGCCCACGCGCAGCGTCACCGCATCGCCCGCCTGCGATATCAACTCGCAGTGATCGGCGAGCATTTTAGCCATGCCGCCGAGGCGCAGTTCGGCGACGACGGCGAGCCAGTCCCAAGCCGCGTATGGTGAAGATTCGCGGGCTTGTAGTGCGGGGGCAATTGGCATTGGTTGCTCGGGGGGCGCAACCGGCATAGGCGTAGAGGCCACGGCACGCGGCACAGCCGCCGCTGCGGGCATCGGGGCCGTCCTGGATATCGTGGGCGACGGCACAGCCGCGGCGGCACGCGGCGGCGATTCGGCACGCGTGGTGGGCGCCGCACGCGGCGCGCTGCTCCCCGAGCCCGGAGCGAATGCCAGCATGCGCAGCAGCGTCATGCAAAACCCGGAATACTCGTCCGGTGCATACGGCAGGTCACGGCGGCCGTTCAGCGCGATCTGGTAATACAACTGCACGGTTTCGGCGTCCAGCTGCGCAGCGGCAACCTGCATCCGCTCGATATCTACCGTGGTTTCCACCGCGCCCGGCGCATGCAGCGCCAGCGCCAGCTGGGTAAGCAGATTGCCGAAGTCCTGCAACGCGGCGTCGAAGGCGATGCCGCACTCGGCCAGTTGGCGCGCCTGATCCAGCAGCACATCGCCGTTGTGCGCCGCCAGCGCATCGAGCAGGTCGAACAGATAGTCGCGCCGCACTGTGCCGAGCATCGCCTCGACCGCCGCCGCTTCCACCTTGCCACCGCCGTAGGCGATGGCCTGGTCGGTGAGCGACAGCGCATCGCGCATACTGCCCGCGGCGGCGCGTGCCAGCAGGTTAAGCGCAGCGGGCTCGCAAGCGATATTTTCCTGTTCCAGCACTTCGCCCAGATGCTGCGCCACCAGCGCGGGTGGCATCGGCTTCAGGTTGAACTGCAGGCAACGCGACAGCACTGTCACCGGAATCTTCTGCGGGTCGGTGGTGGCGAGGATGAACTTCACATGCGCGGGCGGCTCTTCCAGCGTCTTCAGCATGGAGTTGAACGCCGGTTTCGACAGCATGTGCACTTCGTCAATGATGTAGACCTTGTAGCGCCCCACCGTTGGCGCGTACTGCGCGTTGTCGAGCACTTCGCGCATGTTGTCGACGCCGGTATTCGACGCCGCATCGAGTTCCAGAAGATCGACAAAACGGCCGGCGTCGATCTGGGTGCAGGCCGAACAGGTGCCACAGGGCGTCGCCGTCACCCCGGTTTCGCAGTTGAGGCACTTGGCGAGAATCCGTGCCAGCGTGGTCTTGCCGACCCCACGCGTGCCGGTCAGCAGGTAGGCATGATGCAGGCGGCCCTGCGTCAGCGCGTTGGAGAGCGCCTGCACCACGTGCTCCTGCCCCTTGAGGTCGGCAAACGCGCGCGGCCGCCACTTGCGCGCCAGCGCAAGTGCGGGGGATGCGGTGTCGCCGAAGAGATCAGTCATGGTTGCGGATGCAGAAAACGGATTCCATCCCTAAATCGAGTGTGAACGCGAAGGCCGAACGCAGATAGTACATGGCAGTACAGCAAGTGAGGCCGACAAAGTGCACGTTCGACTTAGGGATGGAATGGCGAGCCTGAACCCCGGCACTGGCATCGATCGCTGTGGCTGCTTCCTTCCGGACCTGACCCGATTCACGACTTAGCCATGCGGGGAGGCCCGCCACCCGCATTTTAACCCGGAAGCGCGCTTATTCCTCATCCGCCGGCACGGCCAGACGGCGCTTTTTCACCGCATCGGCCAGCATCCGCAGCAGCGGGATGGTGTCGTCCCAGCCGATGCAGGCGTCGGTGATCGATTTGGCATATTCCAGCGACTGGCCTTCGACCAGATCCTGACGCCCTGCATTCAAATGACTTTCGATCATCGCGCCGATAATCCGGAAGTCGCCGCCCGCCACCTGGGCCGCAACGTCGGCCCCGACGACAAGCTGGCGCTGGTACTGCTTGCTTGAATTGGCGTGGGAAAAATCGATCATCACCTGCTGACGCAAGCCCGCAGCGGCGAGTTCGCCGCAGGCCAGGTTGACACTCGCCGCGTCGTAGTTAGGCGCCTTGCCGCCGCGCAGGATGACATGGGTGTCTTCGTTGCCGGACGTGCTGAATACGCCGACGTGGCCGGATTTGGTGATGGAAATGAAATGGTGGCGCGCGGCCGCAGCCTTGATTGCGTCCACGGCGATACGCAGGCTGCCGTCCGTACCATTCTTGAACCCCACCGGGCACGACAGTCCTGAAGCCAGCTGGCGGTGCGACTGCGATTCGGTGGTGCGCGCGCCGATGGCGCCCCAGCTCACCAGATCGGCGATGTATTGCGGCGAAATCAGGTCGAGGAATTCGGTTGCGCACGGCAGGCCGATTTCGTTGATTTCCAGCAGCAGCTTGCGCGCCAGTCGCAGGCCTTCGTTGATGTCGAAGCTTTCGTCCAGATGCGGGTCGTTAATCAGCCCTTTCCAGCCCACCGTGGTGCGTGGTTTCTCGAAATACACCCGCATCACGATGATGAGGTCGTGCGCCAGTTCGTCGGCCAGCAGCTTCAGTTTCCGTGCGTAATCCAGCGCCGCCGCCGGGTCATGGATGGAGCACGGGCCGACGACGATGAACATGCGGTCGTCCGCTCCGCGCAGCACGTCGTGGATGGCGCTGCGCGCATGCGTCACATGCGAGAGCACGGTTTCGTTGGCGCGCAGCTCGCGCATGATCTGCATCGGGGCGAGCAGTTCGCCGCTTTGCTCGATGCGGGTATCGTCGGTTCGGGTGGCAGTCATGTTCAGGCTCCGTGTTGGTGTGCTTTGCCCCGCTGCGGCTAAAACAAAAAAACCGCCAGCAGGCTGGCGGTTTCGTTGAGGCCGTGCTGTCCGTCTCAGCGCCTCCCGACCGCCCTGGGCGTGGGATAAAAACGGCTAAAAAAGAACAATCTGGCCAAGTTCATGCGCATCAGTCTACCAAAACCCGCCTGACCACGCCAACCCGCTTTAAGCTGGCCGGATTCCTGCCGCGATATTCACCACGAGTACGCCATATAATGGCCGGAAAACAAAGGGGACAGGGTAAGCATGATGGCTCAGGGCACAGACAAGCAGCACGCTGGTCAGGAATTGCGGCGCGACAGGCGCTTCCAGGTCTCGCAGGCGGCCATCATCACGCAGCCGGGTCACACCGAAATCGCCTGTGAAATCCGCGATTTCTGCGTGGGCGGCCTGTTCCTCAAATTCACCAATCCGGAAGCGGCCATCTCCTCTCTGGCCAAGCGCGCGGACGCCGAAGTGGAAATTGTTTTCACCCCGGTATCCATCAACACCACCCAAACCTTCCGCGTGCCGGCGCTGCTCAAGCGCCTGAGCCCTCAAGGCATTGGCGTTGCGTTTGTCAGGCAGCCGGTCGATGCGTTGCGGGCACTGCAAAAATTACGCATGGCCGGGCACCGGCAAAAACTGGCAGCCATGCCCGCCTCAAGCGCGCACCCGCAGTTGCGTGAAGCCAGCATCACGCTGTTGAGCGAAACCCTGCTGCAGGTGCATGACCAGATGATGCGCATGCTGGGTGACAAGCTCAACGCGGCAGCGCTGCTTGCCTCCGGCATTGCCGAACATAGCGGGCTGCTGAGTGCAGTGCAGGAGTTCAGCAAACACGCTTCGACAGTGCAAACTCACTTTGTGCAACAGGTGCTGGACGCGCTGAAGCAGGCGCGCCCGGTACAAACCCAGGCTACGCGCGACACCTTGGACGGCGGACTGGCCCTGGTCGACGAACTGGATTTCGAGGACTGGCTCGCCACTTCATCCGAAGCCAACAAGCTGGAAGAGCAGTTTCGCGAGCAACTCGCCGACATCGAGCCGCGCGTCGGGCAACTGTTCGGCTTTGCCTGCGATCACAGCAACAATCCATTTGGTCCCGCAGTCATCGGCCATGCCTATCGCAACAGTCTGGAAGAAGTGCCGGTGCTGGCACGTGCACGCCAGGTCGCCTATGCCACGCTGCGCGATGTATTGTCCGACCAACTCGCGCCGCTGTATGCCGAGTTGCTGGCCTTGTTGCCCGTCTCGCATGCCGAGACTGAAGGCCAGCAACTCTCGAAGACGGCTCAGCCCCAGCACGCCTCATCGCCATCAGAAGCCGCTGCCAACGCGACCGCGCAGGCCGAATCCCCCGCACCCGCCGCGGCATCGCAGCAAGGTCAAGGTCAAGGAACCCTCAGCCGGTTGACCGGCTCGCTGCTGGATTTTTTCCGTGGCCAGACGGCATCCCCTGCTGCCGCTTCGGCTCAGACGGGCGCTGCATCGGCGCCAATGGGCACAGCCTCAGCGCCCGCCACACCCGGCGCTACCATGCCGGGGAATGCCCCTCGGGGCCCAGTAGCCGGTTCATCCGGGGGGCAGCCCGGGATGGTGAGCGTACCCGGCTTGGCGAACTCACCGGTGTTGCAGCGCCTCGCCGCCGCCGGCGCGCTGCCCGCTAACGTCACCCAGGAAATGCAGCGTTCGGTCGATATGTTCGGCGCGCTGTTCGACACCATGCATGCCGAGAAATCGGTCAGCGAGGGGATGCGGCCGTTTTTCCATCAACTGGAAACCAGCCTGATCAAGCTGGCGATGTCCGATCCGCAGTTCCTGAGTTCGCCTGCCCACCCTGCGCACAAGGTGCTGAACACGCTCGATCGCATCAGCATGGTGGCCGGCGACGACGGCAAGATCACGGATGAACGTCTGCTGCGGCTGATGAGCCGCTGGACCGACCGCATCAACGCCGAAGCCGACAAAAACCCGGGCGTGTTCGAAGAGGCGCGCACCCAACTGGAGCGCGTGGTCAAGCCGCTGCTGAACGAGCGCGCTGCGCGCGTATTTCGCCTGCAGGAAATGTGCGAAGGCCGCCAGGATGCTGAAGTCGCCAAGCAGCGCATCCTGCGTGAACTGCTGACGCGACTGGACGAGCGTCCCATACCGAATGCCGTGATCGAACTCTTGAACGGCGGATGGCGCAACGTGTTGCTGATGGCCGAGATGCGCCACGGCGTCGAAAGCGAGGAAGCACGCGAATCCTGGCATGTGTTGCAACATCTGTGCGAATGGCTGGATCCCGCACCGACCGGTTCCCCCGCCACATCAGAGATTCAGACCTTGCTGCAGCGCATCGACCAGTCGCTCACCCATGTATGCGCCGACAAGTTCGCGCAGGACCGCATCGTCGATCAGCTTGCCGCAACGTTGTTCGATGAAGATAAATCGCAACATCAGCGCACCATGATCGGTGCCCGTCTCAACGATGCAGCTAGCGAACCCCTGAGCGAGGTCCAGGACAATCTCGCCGAGCGTCTGCGCGTCGGTGACTGGTTGCAATTCAAGTCGCTGGAATCCCCGCTCAACCTGATCTGGATAGGCGACCAGCCACATGTGTATGTGTTTGCCAATTACCGCGGCATCAAGAAGCTCGATCTCAAGCGCCCGGATCTGCTGCAGTCGCTGGAAAACAATGAGGCACAATGGACCGAGGACCTGGAACTGCCGCTGATGGATCGTTCCTACAGCGCGATGATCCAGAAAATGCAACGCGATCTGCTGTGGCAATCCGCGCACGATGCCACCACGGGGCTTGCCAATCGCAAGTCTTTCTTCCGCGCCATTCGCCGCAACTGGCTACGCAGCCAGTCGACCGACGGCGGTTACGTCATTGGTGTCATCCAGCTCGACATCAGCAACCCCGACGGCGATGCGGCCGGGGTCGAAATTCGCACTCCCATCCTGCGCGAATTCGCCCACATCCTGCCCGCGCATCTGCCGCCCAATGCACTGCTTGCGCGCGCAGGCGAATCCGGAATCGCATTCTGGACCGAGGCCGCCGACAGCGCCGTTGCCCAGACGCAGGCCGAAGCCCTGCTGCGCGCTATCACCGCACAACCGCAGGAAATCAACGGCACCCGCTACCGCGTCCAGGCGGCCGCCGGCCTGATGTGGGCAAGCGACTGCCTCAGCCCGGAAGCCTATTACGACAATGCCAATGCCGCCAGCACCCGCGCGCGCGAGTCCGATACCCCTGTCATGCAATACAGCAGCGAGACCAGGGACGGCGGCGTGCTGGCACTGGCAAATTGGGCTCACGATCTCACTGCCATCCTCGCCAGCAACCAGCTCAGTCTCATGTGCCAGCCGGTGGCCGCCGCAGCCGATGCCGCACGCAAGCCGCTCTATTACGAAGTACTGCTGCATCCCACCGCACACGACGAACGCATCGCCACCCGCGACCTGATCGACATCGCCGAGCGCCTGCAACGCATCACCGAAGTCGACCGCTGGGTCGTTCGCAACGTCATGCAGTGGATGCGTGACCACGCCGACAAGGTAGCCTTGCTGGGAGGTTTCTCGATCAACCTGTCGGGCCAGTCGGTGAACAATCCCTTGTTCCTGAAGTTCCTGCTGGCCGAACTGGCACGCGGCGACCTCCCCGGCGACAAGCTTATTTTCGAAATCAGCGAAGTCGACGCAGTCGAAGGCCATGCCCAGACCCAGTTGTTCATCCGACAATTGCAACGCCACGGCTGCCGCTTCACTCTCGATGATTTTGGCGTCGGCAGCAGTTCCTACACCAGTCTGAAGAGCATGAAGCTCGACTACCTGAAGCTAGATCGCGCTCTGGTGCGAGAAATCGGTACCAGCATGATCGACGAGGCACTGGTGCGATCCATCCTGGAAACGGGCAGCTTCCTCGGCATCAAGACCGTCGCGGGCTTTGTCGAAGACGACGAGGCGCTTGCCAAGCTGAGTGAGATGGGCGTCGACTGTGTGCAGGGTTATTTGATTGGGGATCTGCAGCCGCTGGAGAGTTTGGCCTGAG
>Ga0326726_10001676_pt1 | contig 20635 bp, 17 predicted proteins | sample MHFenrmetagenome_2_FD_207603 | JGI IMG/M metagenome (GOLD analysis project Ga0326726, IMG submission 207603) | Lab enriched peat soil microbial communities from Michigan Hollow, Ithaca, NY, United States - MHF15MN | ecosystem: Environmental > Terrestrial > Soil > Wetlands > Peat | place: USA... | reverse complement strand
GGGGTCGATCGAGTTGTCAACGATCGCGACCGCAACGGTTCGCGTCCGGGTCCGGTCGGTCATGGCCATGCTCCGAAGCCCCCGGGTCCGTCCCTCGTGGGGGCTCACCTCTGCGATTGTACCGGCCGGCCCGAAAAAGACAAGCCCATTTGTTATGCCGGACCGGATTCTGCTATAATGCCGCCTCGATCAGGAGAACGACCGTGACCCATCTGAATGAAGAGACCGAGCTGACCGTCACGACCCCCGACGAGCCGGGCATTTTCGGGCGCGTCCTGGGGACGCTGGCCAACGCGGGGGTCAACGTCAGGGCCTTTTACGTCTACTCCGACGACGCCGGCGGGCACTTCCATCTGATCACCTCGGATGCCAAGAGATCCGAGACCGCCCTGCGCACCTTGGGGTACAAGGTCAAGTCCAAGAAGGTCGTCACCGTCCTGGTCACGGATCGGATCGGGGCCGGGGCCGAGATCGGAGCCCTGCTGGGCAACGCCGTCGTGGATATCCGCTACTCCTACGGCTCCTCCGCCGGAGAGGGCAAGACGCTGCTCGTCTTCCACACGAGCAACAACCGCAAGGCCGTCGACACCCTGAAATAGGGCGCTGAAAAGCCGTTGACAAGCCCCGCCCGTTGTCTTAAAATAGCTGTCTTAGAGTTGTACCAAGGAGGCCATTATGGCAAAAGCCGAGCCTAACGTCGTTCCGCTTTGCGACGTGCTTCTCGTTCTGCTCATCATCTTCATGGTCATCACTCCCCTCGTTCAAAAGGGCATAGATATCAAGCTGCCGGAAACCTCGGACTCCTCGAGCGGCGGCGGCCAGCCCACCGGCCTCATCGTTCTGACCCTGAAGGCCGCCGATGTCGTCGATATCAACGGCACGCCGACCGAGCTCCGCGGCCTCCTCGAAGAGCTCCGCCGCGTTTACAGCACGCGCCAGGACAAGACGATCTTCATCCGGGCCCTGGCCAAGCTGCCCTTCGCCAAGGTCATGGAAGTCATCGACATCGCCCGCGGCGCGGGAGTCGAAACCCTGGCCCTGATCCCCGAATACATCGAGAACTAGCGGCCCGGCCGGGCGGCACTCCCCGTGAGCAGGTCGCGAGTTTCCTTTTCGCTGCTTTTCCTTCTCGGCCTCGCCCTCTCGCTCTCCTCTGCGGCCGGCCAGGATTTGGCCGGTCCGACCAACCGCGAAGCCATCCTGGCCCTCAGGCCGTCCTGGCAGGACCTGGTCGCATCCTATCAACCGGACCCGGAGGCTCTGGCCAAGCTCCAGGGCCTCAGCCGGGAAGTCCGGATCGAGGTCTTCTTCGGCACCTGGTGCTCGGACAGCATGGCCCACGTCAGCGCCCTCTTCAAGATCCTCGATCTGGCCGACACTCCCCTGCTCCAGCCCCGCTACATCGCCGTCCCCGAGGACAAGGCCAAGCGGGCCCCCTATCTCGAAGGCCGGACGGACGTCTCCAAGCTGCCGACCTTCATCATCATCGTGGACGGCCGGGAAGCCGGCCGCATCGTCGAAACCCCCCGGAAGTCCGTCGAAGCGGACCTCGTCCGCATCCTCGGACTGTGAGCCTCAGCCCGCTCAGCGGCCCTTGATGGGCCCGATGACCTCGCGGGAGATCACCAGGCGCTGGATCTCGTTAGTGCCCTCGTAGATCTGCAGCAGCTTGGCGTCCCGGACCAGCTTCTCGATGGGATAGTCCTTCATGTAGCCGTAGCCGCCGAAGATCTGCAGCGCTTCCAGGGCGTTGCGCATGGCGACGTCCGAGCCCAGGCACTTGGCCATGGCCGATTCCTTGCCGTTCGGTTTGCCTTTGTCCATGAGCCAGGCGGCCCGCCAAACGACCAGGCGCGCCGCTTCGACGTCCATGGCCATCTGGGCCAGCTTGAAGGCCGTGGCCTGGAACGTGGCGATGGGCTTGCCGAACTGGACCCGGGTCTTGGAGTATTCGATGGCGTGTTCGAGGGCGGCCCGGGCGATCCCGACACCGGCCGCGCCGACCGCGGCCCGGGTCTTGTCGAAGGTCCGCATGGCCACAATGAACCCGAGCCCCTCGCGCCCGATGAGGTTGGCGGCCGGCACCCGGACGTCTTCGAAGAACAGCTCCGTGGTGTTGGAGGCCCGGTGGCCGAACTTGTCCTCGACCTTGCCGATCGCCAGGCCCGGCGTGTCCCGGGGCACGGCGATGACGCTCAGGCCGCGGGGACCCTTCTGCGGGGCCGTGTTGGCGAAGACCATGTAGAGACTGGCCACTCCGCCGTTGGTGATGAAGCACTTGGATCCGTTGATGACGTAATCCGGACCGTCCTTGCGGGCGGTCGTCTTGATGGCCGAGGTGTCGGAGCCCGCTTCCCGCTCGGTCAGGCAATAAGAGGCGAAGGCCATGTCCTTGAGGAACGGGGCGAAGAGCCGCTTCTTCTGCTCGTCGGTCCCGAAGAGAAGGAGCGGCGTGAAGGCCAACGAATTGGCCATCATGGTCGTGTACATTCCCGCGCAGCCCCAGGCCAGTTCTTCGCTGACGATGGCCGTATCGAGGTCCCCGAGGCCGACGCCGCCGTACTCGGCGGGCACGGTGCAGGTTAGGAACCCGACCTCGAAGGCCTTGCGCATGACGTCCTCGGGGAACGCGTGCCCCTGGTCGTAGGCCGCGGCTTTGGGCCGCATCTCGGTCGCGGCAAACTCGTGGGCCATGTCCCGAAGGGCGATCTGGTCATCGGTCATTTCAAATTCGATCACGGTCGTTTCTCCCTGGAAAATTCACGCGCATCGTAGCGGATTCGCTCCGGACTGTCAATTTTTCAGGCTGACGGCGTCGCGCCGGATGAGGAAGGACGGTTCCTCGATCCCCAAGACCTCGTGGACGATATCCTGGGCCCGGGCGCCCTTGGCCGGATCGGGCGGCAGGGTCAGGAAGAGGCGCCGGCCGGCGAACCGGAAGTCCAGCGCCCGGGCCTCATGCTCGATCTTGAACCGTTCCAGGGCGGTCCTGATCTCCCGGGCGCTGCGCCGGGGACCCGGTGTTGCGCCGGTCCGGTCGAGGGAATAAACGAGCCTGTCCATGGCCTTATAGAGCGAGGGTGCGCCCGGCTCGATGAGCCGGAGCTGGGAGAACCGGATCCCGGCCGGCGTGCTCTTGTTCATCCGGCGCAGGAAGTCGGCCTCGCTGATCTTGCGCTCCGAGCGGAACTCCAGGACCTCCTTCAATGCTTCCATGCCCAAAGGCAGCGCCGGCCCATAAGCGAACTCCATCTTGGGATGGAAGCCCTGGGTCTTGCGGACCTCGATCCCGGCCCGCCGGAAGCTCCTTTGGAGGATGTGGATGAGATCGATATGGGAGAGATAGCGCGCCTTGCCTCGCTTGGCGTAGATAGCCCGATAGCGGAGGAGGGCACCCGCGGGCTCCCCGGCCGCCACCGGCACGGTCGGAGGCGGGGCCATTTTGGCCGGGGGGGCCGGCTTTCTCCAGGCCCGCTCGTCGCAGCCGCCGCACTCAGGGCAGGACCGGTCCAGGCAATCGGGGGTCCGCTCGGCCCGCAGGGCCGCATCAAGCTCCTGGAGAAGCCGTGTCTTTTTAACCCTGGTGTCGATGTGGTCCCAGGGCAGGACCGCCTCTCGCGGCAGCGGCCGAAGATAGTCACGGCGATCGATCCCGACGGCCGCGAACGCGTCGTTCCAGGCCTGCTGGTCCAGCTTGTCGTCCCAAGCGTCGAACCGGGCCCCCCGCCGCCAGGCCTCGATCAGCACCGGTCCAAGCCGCCGGTCGCCGCGGGAGAAGACAGCCTCGAGGACCGAGGTCGGGATGGCGTGGGCCTTGACCTCGACCGTCCGGAAGCGGCGCAGCTCGCCCCGCACGAAGGCCTGCTTCGCCGCCAGCGTCGATTCGTCGTCCATGCCCAGCCACTGGAACGGTGTGTGGGGCTTGGGGATGAACGAGGACACGCTGACATGGATCCGGGGGGTGGCCCGGAGGATGGACCGGCCGAGGTCGAGCGCGTCGCGGACGAGGGCCGCGATCCCGGCCAGGTCCTCCTCGGTCTCGGTCGGCAGGCCGATCATGACATAGAGCTTGATGAGCTGCCATCCGCCCTCGAAGGCGAAGGTCAGGGCGTCGCGGATCTCGGCGGCGTCGAGGGCCTTTCCGATCACGGCCCGCAGCCGATCGGTCCCGGCTTCGGGGACCAGCGTGAACCCGGTCTTGCGGACCTTGAGGATGCTCTCGACAAGCTCGCGGGACAGCCGGCCCGGCCTGAGCGAGGAGAGAGAGAGCGAGATCTTTGCCCCCGCCAGCTCGTCCATGAGCGCCCGGACCAGAGGCTCGAGCTGCGGATGGTCGCCGACCGAGAGGGCCGAAAGCGACAGGTCCTCGTAGCCTGTCTGCCGCAGGCTCCGCAGGGCCGTGCGATGGATAACGGCCGCGTCCTTGGGCCGATGCGGAAAATAGAGCGTCGTGGCCTGGCAGAACCGGCAGCTCTGAGGGCAGCCCCGGGCCGCCTCGATGGCCACGCGGTCGAAAACGACGCGAAGCCCGGGGACGATGATCTTCTCGGGGAAGAACGACCGGGCGAAGTCCTTGACCTGGCGTTTTCGGATGACGGGGGCGGCTCCATCCAAGGGTTCCGGCACGAGGAGCGGGGAGCCTTCCGTCGGAACGGCCCGGTAGAAGGACGGAACGTAGACGCCTTCGATCCGGGCCAGCCGGCGAAGGCGCTCGCGGCGGGGCAGGCCCCGCCGTCGCAGGTCCGCGGTCTCGCGGACGATCTCGGGGAACCCTTCTTCGCCGTCGCCCAGGAAGATCAGGTCGAAGATGTCGGCCACGGGCTCGGGGTTGAACGCGGCCGGGCCGCCCGCGATGACCAAAGGAGCCTCCTCTCCCCTGTCCGCCGACAGGAGGGGGATGCCGCCCAGATCGAGGATGGTCAGGACGTTCGTATAGTTCAGCTCATAGAGGAGCGAGAACCCGACGATGTCGAAGGCCCGGAGCGGCAGGCCGTTTTCCAAACTGGTCAGCGGCTGTCGCGAGGCCCGCAGCTCACGCTCGAGGTCGGGCCAGGGCGCGAAGACGCGCTCGGCCAGGACGTCCCGGGCCCGGTTGAGGAGGCCGTAGAGGATCTTCTGGCCGAGGTAGGACATGCCGATCTCGTAGACGTCGGGAAAGGCCAGCGCGACCTTGGTCCGGACCCGGGCCGGGTCCTTGCGGATCTCGTTCCACTCGCCCCCCACGTAGCGGCCCGGCTTCTCGACGCGGGTCAGCAGGCGGGTCCGCTCGTCCGTCTCAAACATTGGCAAAGCGTCTCATCCTCACGTTCATGACCAGGCCGCAGGCGACATAGCTCGTCAGGAGGGACGATCCGCCGTAGCTCAGGAAAGGCAGCGTGATCCCGACGACCGGGAGGAGGCCGATGATCATCAGGATGTTGACCAGGAACTGGAACGAGATGAGCAGCGCGGCCGTGAAGCAGATATAGACGCCGGCCCGGTCGCGGGCCTTGCCCACGGAGAGGAACAGGCGGGCCAAGAGGGCGAAATAGAGGCCCATCACGATCAGGACGCCGAGGAACCCCGCCTCCTCGCCGATGACCGAGAAGATGAAATCGGTCTGGCGCGCCGGCAGGAAGCGGAGCTGGCTCTGTGTCCCCTTCTTGAACCCCTTGCCGGCGAAACCGCCCGAGCCGATGGCGATCTTCGACTGGATCACTTGATAGCCGGAGCCCCGCGGATCCCCGGCCGGGTTGATGAGCGTCGTCACCCTCTTTTTCTGGTAATCCTTCAGGGCGACCGTCCAGCCCCCGACGCCGATGACGACGGCGGCCAGGACGAGCAGGATGACGGCTTTCCTCCGGAGACCGGCCAGGATGAAGGCCCCGCCGATGATGGCCAGGAACGTCATGGCCGTCCCAAGGTCCGGCTGGGCGACGATGAGAGCGAGGGGCAGAGCCGCGACCGCCAAGGCACCCAGGGTCGTCGAGGTCGTCACGTAGGCGCTCTTGTAGTCGGCGAACAGCTTGGCAAAGACCAGGATCATGGCGATCTTGGCGACCTCCGAGGGTTGGGCCTGCATCAGTCCCAGGGTGATCCAGCTCTTGGTCCCGGCCACCCACCGGGCAAAGATCAACGTCACGAAGAGCACCACGACCACGAGGGCATAGAGATAGCCCGACAGGGCGACAAAGAACTTGTAGTCGATGGCCAGGACCAGAAAGAGGGCGGTCAGGGACACGCCGATCCAGATGAGCTGCCGGACGTAATAGGCCCCCGGCATGAAATGCGTCGCGCTGTAGATGAAGAAGACCCCGATCAGGGACTGCAGCAGGATGAGCCCGAGAAGGACCCAGTCGATCTCTCCGAACAGCCGGCGGTCGATCAGCAGCCTCATTTCGGCTCGAGCTCCTTCTTGTAGATCTCGAAGAGCCGCCCGGCGACCGGGGCCGCCGTGGCGCCGCCGCCGCCGCCGAACTCGACGAGCACGGTCACCACGATCTTGGGGTTGACCCGGGGCGCGAACCCGGAGAACCAGGAATGGGTCTTGACCGGATGGCCGGCCAAGGCCAGACGCTCGGCCGCCTCGCGGCTGATGGTCTGGGTCGAGCCGGTCTTGCCGCAAACGTCGAAGCCCTCGACCTTGGCCTGGGCTCCCGTCCCGCCTTCGTTGGCCGAGCGCCACATGCCGGCGATCACGGCCTCGTAGGTCGAGGGAGTGAACGCGGGCAGGGTCTCGGAGGGCGGCGGCTCACCCGCCGCGGGGTCCGCCAGAGGCCCCGTGGCGCCCTCGACGAGATGCGGCCAGACCCAGGCGCCGCGCTTGGCGATCCGCGCGGTCATGGCCGCGATCTGTATGGGGGTCACCTCCAGCTGGCCTTGGCCGATGGACACGGAGATGGTCTCGCCCGGGAACCACGGCGTCTTGAGGGCCTTCAACTTCCATTCCTGGTTGGGTACCAGGCCGTCCTTCTCACCGACCAGGTCCACCCCGGTCTTGCGGCCGAGACCCAGGCGCCCGGCGGCGACCGCGATCGTATCGATGTTCATCCTCCGGCCGAGGCTGTAGAAGTAGATGTTGCAGGAATTCTGGATGGCCGCCGCCAGGTTCATGGCCCCGTGTCCGGGCGCGAACCAGCAGTGGCGCACGGCGCCGTAGATCTCGGTCGAACCGGAGCAGTAAACGGAGGTGTCCTCCGTGACATAGCCGAAGCCCAGCCCGGCCAGGCCCATGACCAGCTTGAAGATCGAACCCGGCGCGTAGAGCCCCCGGATGGCCCGGTTCTCGAGCGGCGAGTTCGTGTCGCTCATGAGGTCGGTCCATTCCTGGGGCGTGAACCGGGTGATGAACTTGTTCGGATCGTAGGTCGGGGAACTGGCCAGGGCCAGGATGCCGCCCGTAGCGGCGTCGAGGGCCACGACCACGCCTTCGCGCCCCGCGAGCGAGTTCTCCGCCTCCCTCTGGAGCTCGGGATCGATGGTCAGGATCAGGTCGTCCCCCTGGACCGGATATTGGTGCCCCGTCTCCTGGCGGAACCGGCCCAGGCTGTCGACCTCCTCATAGACGGTCCCGTCCTGGCCCCGCAGGGCATCATCATAGACGCGTTCGACGCCGGTCCGGCCGACCAGCTCGCCCACCCGGACCTTGCGTTCCGGATGGGCCTGGATCTCCTCCGCCGTCAGCTCCTGGAGATAGCCCAGGACGTGGGCGGCCAGTCCCCCGTTCGGATAATACCGCTGGGGCTCCGGCTCGACGACGAGCTCGGGGCGCTCGAGCCGGCGGCTCTCGATCGGAGCCACTTGCTCGGGCCCCAGACCGTCGGCGATGACGATGGGCTCGAAGGCCGGCAAGTCCTTGTGGAGCGCGACGCGGGCCCGCACCGTCGCTTCATCAAGACCGAGCAGGCGGCTGACAGCGGCGAAGGATTCCGCCTCGTTCTTGACGTTCTCGCGGACGAGGGAAACCTTGAACGAGGCCTGGTTGTCGGCCAGGATGCCGCCCTTCCGGTCCCGGATGAGGCCGCGGGGCGCGGCCAGCACGCGCATGCGGCTCCGGTTGGCATCGGCCATCGCGGCATATTTCTTATGGTCGATGATCTGGACCTTCCAATAATAACCCAGGGTCAGGAAGATCAGGCCCGCGACGATCGCGAAAACGATCTTGGCTCGCCGCTCGACGAGCGAAAGGTCTTCGTAAATGCGGTCGCGGGGCATCAGGCGCCTCGGGAGCTCCGCCGGGCGATCCAGCGTTCCAGGGCGAAGAGCGAGCTGGCCAGGACCGCCGTGACGACGGGCTGGACGAAGAGGAGGCCGCCTTCCAGGTTGACGGCCCTCAATCGGACGAGCGCCGTGAGCAGCACCCACAGGACGACCTCGAGGACCGACATGACCAGCACGAACAGGGCGTTGCGGCTAAAGGGGACGACGTCGATCCGGCGCGAGACATAGCCGGCCCAGAAGCCGAGCAGGGTCTTGGTCAGGCCGCCGACGCCGAAGACCCCGAGGGAGAAGGCGTCCTGGGCCAGACCGCACATCGTGCCCAGCAGGGCCCCGAACATCTCGCCGCGGCGGACCGCAAAATAGAGAACGACGATGGAGAAGGCGTTGAACACGACCATCAGGGCGGGCGCCCCGGCGCCGGCGATCGAGTAGATGAAGACCGCGGCCATGGTCCCGAGGAAGGCCCGCAGGACGTCTGTCGCGACCGTTTCCCTCATGGCCTGTCTCCAGGTCCCTTGGTCAGCACGGCCACCACGTCGAGGGTGCCGAAATCGAAATAGGGTTTGACGACGATCTTCAGGAAGATGGGCGAGGCCTCGTCCCGTTCGACCTTCTGGATCGTGCCGACCCGGATGCCGGCCGGATAGATCTTGTCGAAGCCGGTCGTCAGGAGCTCGTCGCCGGGCTTGCCCTCGCCGGCGCTGGCCAGGACATAGCGGAGCTCGCACAGGCGGGCGGCCAGGCCCATCACCGAACCGGTCAGCGGGCCGGATGCCGACCGGACGCTGACGCTGCTGTCCTTATCGGTGACGAGCTGGACCATGGCCTCCTTAAACCCGACCGGGGCGATCGTCCGGCCGACCAGGGCGCCCGAGCGGTCGCAGACGGCCATGTCCTTGTCCAGGCCGTCCAGGCGGCCTTTGTCGATGATGATCGATTGGTGGGGGTTCACGCTGTCGACCCCGATGACGCGGGCGGCCACGAGGGTCTTCTCATAGGCGGCCAGGTTGGCCCTCAGCTCGGCCTCGGTGCCGGCCAGGCCGAGCCGGTCCTGGAGGAAACGGATGTCCTGGTTGAGGAAGAAGTTCTCGCGCTTGAGCTTCTGATTCTCGCGCCGGACCCCGCGGAGGTCAAAGTAGCCGGACCACAGGGACCCCAGGCCGCGGACGGTGGCGGCGGCCAGTCTCTGGACCGGCGCGTAAACGAAGAACACGCCCCGCTCAAAGTAGGATTTCCGCGATCCCTGAGGGATCTGGATGGAGATGAGCAGGACGTGAAAGGCGATCAGGCCCGCGAGCACCAGGGCATTTCGCCGTCTCTCCCAAAGGAGCATGGATCCTCTCGCACCGGTCGGCCCGATCCCTCAGATGAGGGAGATCTTCTTCAGGAGCTCCAGGTCGTCGAGCATCTTGCCGGCCCCGAGGACGACGGTCGTCAGCGGGTCCTCGGTGATGAAGACGGGCAGCTGGGTCTCTTCGCGAATCCTCTTGTCCAGGTTCCTGAGCAGGGCCCCGCCGCCGGTCAGGATGATGCCCCGGTCGATGATGTCCGCCGAGAGCTCCGGCGGCGTCCGCTCGAGGGCGATCCGGATGGCGTTGACGATGGCCGCCACCGTCTCCTCGATGGCCTCGCGGATCTCCTGGTCGTCGACGACGATCGTCCGCGGGATGCCTTCCCGCAGGTCCCGGCCTTTGATCTCCATCGTCATCGGCTCGTCGAGCGGATAAGCCGAACCGATCTGGATCTTGACCATCTCGGCCGTCCGCTCGCCGATGAGCAGGTTGTACTTCTTCTTGAGGTAGTGGATGACCGCGTCGTCCATCTCGTTGCCGGCGACCCGGATGCTGTGGTTGAAGACGATGCCGTCGAGCGAGATGACGGCGATGTCGGTCGTGCCGCCGCCGATGTCGACGATCATGTTGCCCGTCGGTTCGGAGATCGGCAGGTCGGCCCCGATCGCGGCCGACATGGGCTGCTCGATCAGGTAGACCTCGGAGGCCTTGGCCCGCATGGCCACGTCCTTGACGGCCCGGCGCTCGACCTGGGTGATCCCCGTCGGGATGCCGATGACGATCCGGGGACGGAGGAGGAAGCCGCGGTTGTTCATGGCCTTCTTGATGAAATAGTCGAGCATCTTCTCCGCGATCTCGAAATCGGCGATGACGCCGTCGCGCATGGGCTTGATGGCCATGACCGTCGTCGGGGTCTTGCCGAGCATCTCCTTGGCCCGCGAGCCGACCGCCTCGACCTTGCCCGAGGCCTTGTTGACGACGACGATGGACGGTTCCTGGACGATGATCCCCTTGCCCTTGAGGAACACCAGGGTGTTGGCCGTGCCCAGGTCGATGGCTAGGTCGCAGAAAAGCCGATCTTTCAGCCAGCTAATAACGCTCATGAAGCCTCTCTCTCCGTCCCGCCATTTTTAACACAATTCCCCCGGGGACGCAACTTGGGGGCCCCCGGCGACCCCGCCTGGGTCCCGGCCCCTTGACTTTGGCGCCGGACTTCCCATATACATAGGGCACATTTTGCCGGAATCCGCGGAAAGGAGCGCGCCTTGAGCCATCAACCCTACGTCCCCGAAAAGACCGACCAGCGGGAGTTCACCCTCCGGGCCGTCCTCATCGGCCTGGTCATGTGTGTCGTCCTCGGCGCGGCCAACGCCTACCTCGGCCTGAGGGCCGGCATGACCATCGCCGCCACCTACCCGGCGGCCGTCATCGGCATGGCCATCCTGAAGATCATGAAGGGCTCCATCCTCGAGGAGAACATCGCCCGGACGGTGGGCTCCATCGGCGAGTCGATCGCCGCCGGGGCCATCTTCACCATCCCGGCCTTCATCATCTCCGGGGCCTGGGGGAACTTCAACACCTTCGACGCCTACATCAAGTCGACGCTGCTGATGTTCGTCGGCGGCCTCCTCGGCATCCTGTTCGTCACGTTCCTGCGCCGGGTCATGGTCCACGACCCCGATCTCGTCTTCCCCGAGTCGGTCGCCGCGGCCGAGATCCACAAAGCCGGCCAGAAAGGCAGCCAGGGCTCGAAGTTCCTCTTCCAGGCCATGGGCCTGGGCGCGCTGATCTACTCCCTCGGCGTCGTCCAGATCTTCTCGGCCAGCAAGGATTTCATCCTCAAGGTCGGACGGATCGGCTCGAGCTTCGTCCGCCTCGGCGCGGCCAAGGACGCTCCGACCCTCGGGACCGGCGGGACCGTGGCCGTCTCCGGGCCGGGCATCTTCCCCGCCTACATCGGCGTCGGCTACATCATCGGCCCGCGCCTGGCCGCCCTCAACTTCGCCGGCGGCGTCCTGGCCTGGGGCCTGTTCGCCCCGCTCCTGATGTTCTTCCTCGGCCCCCAGCTCATCCCGACCTTTTACGGGCCGGGCGTGGCCGCGGCCGATGTCAGCTGGCTCGACATGGTCACCAACGTCTGGAAGTTCATCATCCGCCCGATCGCCGTGGGCGGCATGCTCGTCGGCGCCGGCTATACCCTCTACAAGATGCGCAAGAACCTGGGCGCCGGCCTCAAGCGGTCGATCAGCGACGTCAAGAAGGCCGCCGGCCAGGCCGAGGTCGTCTCGCGGATCGAGAAGGACCTGAACATGAAGGTCGTCATGGTCCTCATGGCCCTGACCTTCATCCTGATGATCTTCGTCTACAACGCCTTCTCGAGGTCGTTCGGATCGGCCATCCTGGCCGCGGTGGTCATGGCCATCGCGGGCTTCTTCTTCGCCGCCGTGTCCGGCAACCTCGTCGGCACGATCGGCTCGTCCAACAACCCCATCTCCGGCTTGACGCTCTCGACCTTGATCATCGCGGCCCTGCTGATGGTCCTCGTCGGCGCGACCGGGACCTCCGGAGTGGCCGCCGTGCTCGGGGTGGCCGCGGTCGTCTGCGTCTCCTCGGCCGTGGCCGGAGAGATGCTCCAGGACCTCAAGGTCGGCCACATCCTCGGGGGCACGCCCTACAAGATGCAGGGCGGCGACATCCTGGGCGTCCTCATCGCCTCCTTGGTCATGTACTTCCCGCTCATGCTCCTGCACGGCGCCTTCACCTTCGGCAGCAAGGACCTGCCCGCACCCCAGGCCGGCCTCATGGCCGCCCTGTCCAAGGGCATCGTCGGCGGCGAGATGGCCTGGCCGCTTGTCATCGTCGGCATGCTCATGGGCTTCGCCTTCATCCTCGTCCAGGTCAGGTCGCCCATGCTCGTCGCGGTCGGCATGTACCTGCCGCTCGAGACGACTTTTGCCATCTTCGTCGGCGGCATGATCAAGGGCCTGGTCGACAAGGCCATGGCCAGGAGGAAGTTCAACGCCGCCCAGACGGCCCGAACGACCAACGTCGGCATCCTGCTCGCGGCCGGACTGATCGCCGGGGAGGGTCTCATGGGCCTGGTCCGAGCGGCCTGGAAGTTCTTCTTCCTGCAGCACATCATCCACTTCGATATCCCGTCGGTCTTTAAGAGCGGCAAGTACTTCGGCGTGGTCGACCTCTATGTTGGCGGCCTGGTCGTCCTCGTCCTGATCGGGTGGTACCTGATCAAGATCCCGCTCAAGAACGCGGGCGCGGCCGACGAACCGGCGCCTCCTTCAGCCGTAATCTGAGATTGAGTTGAGGGGCATGCCCGCATTCTCGGGCATGTCCCTTTCATGTTCCTGGGTGTTCAACTGCGACGAGTTCATTTTCCGGCCAGGGTGGGCTCCACATCGTGCCGTTGCAGGACTTTGCCTAAGACCTGGATTTTCGGATAGAATGAGGGCATGGCGGTGCGCGAGATCCTCATCATCGGCGACCCGATCCTGACCCGGGTCTCCGAGCCGGTCGCCGAGATCACGGAGGACATCGTCGGTCTGGCCCGGGACATGGTCGATACGGTCCACGCCGCGCCCGGAGTCGGGCTGGCCGCCCCCCAGGTCGGCGTCAACAAGCGGGTTGTCGTCGTCGACCTCTCGGTCGGCGAGAACAAAGAGGCCCTTCACGTCCTGATCAACCCGACGCTCGTCCTCGCGGAAGGCCAAGCCGTCTGCGAGGAGGGCTGCCTGTCCGTCCCGGATATCAAGGAGAAGGTGGTCCGGCCCTACAAGGTCGTCGTCCGCGGCCTGGACATCGAGGGCCGGCCGGTCGACGTCGAAGGCGAGGACCTTCTCGCCCGGGCCCTCTGCCACGAGATCGACCACCTCGACGGCATCTTGTTCGTGGAAAAACTCTCGCCCCTGAAGCGGACGCTGATCAAGAAGAAGCTGCGGAAGACCGCCGCCGCGGCCAAAAAGACATGAGGATCGTCTTTTTCGGGAGCCCGGCCGCCGCGCTCCCCTCCCTCGAAGCCCTTCTGGCCGCCGGGCATGACCTGGCGCTTATCGTCACCCAGCCCGATAAGCCGGCGGGACGCGGGCGCAGGCTCACGCCGTCTCCGGTCAAAACCCTGGCCCTCGGGAGATCCCTGCCGGTGATCGAGCCCGGCCGCATCCGGGCCGATCCGGGTGCCGCGGAGCGCATCCGGGCGGCCCAACCCGACGTGAACGTCGTCGTGGCCTATGGCCAGATCATCCCCCACGATGTCCACTTCTTCCCCCGCTATCATTCCCTCAACGTCCATTTCTCGCTCCTGCCCAAGTATCGCGGCGCGGCGCCCGTCCAGTGGACCATCCTGAACGGCGAGGTCGAGTCCGGGGTCACGATCATCGAGCTCAACGACCGGATGGACGAGGGGGACATCCTGGCCCAGGAGCGTGTCGCGGTCGAACCTCGGCAGACGGCTGCGGCCCTCGAAACTCGCCTGGCTGATCTGGGCGCGAAACTCCTCCTGGCGACCCTGGGGCGCCTCGATGAGGTCCCCCATGTCCCGCAGGACCACGCTCTGGCGACCCCGGCGCCGAAGATCCGCAAGGAGGACGGCCTCATCGCCTGGACCGAGATGGCCCCGGCCGTCGACCGCAAGGTCCTCGCCCTCGCCGACCGGCCCGGAGCCTTCACCCTCATCAAGGGGCGCCGAGCGAACATCCTGAGGGGCCGGGCGTTCGGACATTCTAAAGGCAGCCCGGCCGCCGGGGCCGACCCTCCAGGCTCCGTGGCCTCGGTCGGCAAGGCCGGACTCGAGATCGCCTGCGGCGCCGCGACATCCTACCTCATCGAAGAACTTCAGCCGGAGGGCAAGGGCCCGATGACCGCCTATGCCTTCTCTTTGGGGACGCGGATCGTCCCCGGCGATCTAATAGGAATCTGAGACCTTAATTCTTCTCCTCCTGCCTCTCGAGGCAACGATGGATATTGCCTCATGTATCCCCGCGGCCGGAGCGGATTCCTCAGCTCCAGCCTTGCAAGTCCGTCGCGAGGCGGCGAGGGATGTCGCGACAAGGCCCCCGTAATGGAAAGGGGGCCCGGCCGAAGGCTGGGGGAAACCAGCTACGAGGTTTCCGGGGTGCGGGGGCAAGGAGCGATGTCCCGAGCGCAGCCGAGGAGACGGACCGCAGTGAGGAAGCCTTATTCTTCGAGGAGGAAATTCCGAGGGTCGATCCGCTTGCCGTCCTTCCAAACCTCATAATGGACGTGCGGACCGGCCGCCTTCCCCGTCTGGCCGACATAGCCGATGATATCGCGCCGTTTGACCTTCTGGCCGGCCCTGACGGCGAAGTTGCTCATGTGGCCGTAGATCGTCGTATAGCCGTTGCCGTGGCTGATGGTGACGTTCTTGCCCAGATACTTGTCCGTCTCGACCTTGATGACGATGCCGTCAGCCGTGGCCATGATGGGATTGCCCAGGTTGGTCGAGATATCGATGCCCCAGTGCATGGTCCAGGCTCCGGTGAACGGGTCGTTCCGATGGCCGAAGACCGAGCTGATCCACCCGGCCGTGGGCATGATGGACGGCGTCGAGGCCAGGCGGAGATTGTCGCTCTCGAAGTAGTTCAATAAGCTGGTCAGGTTGGTCTCGATGCTCTGGGCCTTCTGGCTCAGGTTCTGGATCATGCCCGGCCCGACGGCTTGGGGCCCGACAGGGGCCGGCACCTGGGCCGGCGGCTCGACATAGGCCTCGGGCCCGTCCTTGCTGGGGTCGCCGCCCCCGACACCGGCGGGGGCGGTCAGGACGTCCGGCGACTTCAGCCCGGCCATGATGTTGAGTTTCTTGGTATAGCTCTCGAGGTTCGAGATCTTGGCCTGAAGCTCCGTAATGGACTTCTCATAGCCCGCGATGGTCGTCTTCTGCTCGGCCGACTCGGCCCGCAGGGCCTTGTAGCGGGCCCGGATGACGCTCATCCGGGCATAGTCGACCGTCATAGCCAGCAGGAGGACGCCCAGAACGATCCCCGCAACCGCCAGTGTTTTCAGTGTGTTCCGCGAAAAGCACAGGGTCTTTGTGCTCGTCTTGGTGTGCGGGACGATGATGACGGACAGGTGTTTGTTGGCCATTTGACGCGCCTTAAGTACCACAATTCGCCAAAGGGAGTCAATACTCAAAAAGGGGGAACTGGGGTCCCCCCTCTTTGGCTAGCCAAATCACCCGCCGCACAGGACCGAACCGCCGTTGACGTCCAGAATGGCCCCTGTGATGTGCCTGGCCAGGTCAGAGGCCAGGAAGAGGATGGGCCCGGCGACGTCTTCCGGGGGGGGGATCCGCTTCAGGGGGATGGACTGGCGGACCTTCTCCCGGAAGCCGGGCTGGCTGAAGGACTCGGTGCACATGTCGGTGTCGGTCCAGCCCGGAGCCACCGAATTGACCCGGATGCCGTAGGGGGCCAGCTCCACCGCCAGGGACTTGGTTAGGGCATGGAGGGCGCCCTTGCTGGCCGCGTAATGGGAATGGAGGGCCTCTCCCCTGACCCCGGCCGTCGAGGTCACGTTGATGATCCACCCCCGGCCGTGGGCTTTCATGGCCGGGACGACGGCGTTGATGCCGTAAAAGACGCCGTCGACGTTGACGCCGATCGTTTCGTGGAGGGCGGCTTCGTCCATGGCCCCCATCTCGAGATAGGTCCAAATGCCGGCATTGTTGACCAGGGTGTCGAGCTCGCCCCACCGGGCCAGGATGTCGCCGACCATGCGGTCGATGTCGGCCCGGGAGGCCATTTCGGCCTGATAGGCCAGGGCGCGGCGGCCGAGTTTCTCCACACCCTCACATACGTCGTCGGCCGCCTTTTTGTTGCTGACGTAGCTGATGGCGACGTCGGCCCCGGCCTCCGCGAAGAGCAGGGCCGTGGCCCGGCCGATGCCGCGCGACCCGCCCGTGATCAGGACCTTCCGGCCCGCGAGCCGGATCATCGGACGTACCCCAGGCTGAAGTCGCCCATCTTGTGGAACTCGAGATAGCGGTAGATCTGGTCCGCCTTGGGAAGGACCTTATCTTTCATGACGGCCATGTATTCGGCGACCGTCGGAATGCGTCCCAGGAGGGCCGTCAGGGCGGCCAGCTCGGAGGACCCGAGGTAGACCCGGGTGTTGTCCCCGAGCCGGTGCTCGAAGTTCCGCGTCGAGGTCGAGAAAACGGTCGTCCCGGCCGCGACCCGGGCCTGGTTGCCCATGCAGAGGGAGCAGCCGGGCATCTCGGTCCGGCCGCCGAAGCCGATGAAGATCGCATAGAATCCCTCGCGCATCAGCTGGGCGGCATCCATCTTGGTCGGCGGCGTGAGCCAGATCCGGGCCGCGGGGACCCCGGCCTTGTCGAGGATGGTGGCGGCCGCCCGGAATTGGCCGATGTTGGTCATGCACGAGCCGATGAAGACCTCCTGGACCTTGTCGCCGGCCACCTCCGAGAGCAGCTTGACGTCGTCGGGGTCATTGGGGCAGGCCACGACCGGTTCGGTGATGGCCCCCAGGTCGACCTCCAGGACGGCCTTGTATTCGGCGTGGGGATCGCGCTCGAGCAGGACCGGGTCGTGAAGCCAGGCCCGGCAGGCCTCGATCCGGCGGCGCAGGGTCTCGGCGTTCTGGTAGCCTTCCTTGATCATCTCCTCCATCAAGGCGACGTTGCTCTTGACGTATTCGGCAACCCGCTCCTTCTTGAGCGAGATGACGCAGGCGGCGGCCGAGCGCTCGGCCGAGGCGTCGGTCAGCTCGTAGGCCTGATCGGGGGTCAGGTCATCCAGTCCCTCGATCTCGAGGACACAGCCGTTGAAGGCGTTCTTCTTGTTCTTCTTCTCGACCGTGAGCAGCCCCTTCTTGATGGAGAAGTATGGGATGGCGTTGACGGCGTCACGCAGGGTGATGCCGGGATTGAGCTTGCCGCTGAACTTGACCAGGACGGACTCGGGCATGTCCAGGGGCATGAAGCCGAGCGCGCCGGCGAAGGCGACCAGGCCAGACCCGGCTGGGAACGAGATGCCGAGCGGGAACCGGGTATGGGAATCGCCGCCCGTGCCGACCGTGTCGGGCAGGATCAGCCGGTTCAACCAGGAGTGGATGACGCCGTCGCCCGGCTTGAGCGCCACTCCTTTGCGGGCGATCATGAAGGCCGGCAGCGTCAGATGGACCTTGACGTCGGCCGGCTTGGGATAGGCCGCGGTGTGACAAAAGGACTGCATGAACAGGTCGGCCTGGAATTCGAGGCAAGCCAGCTCTTTGAGCTCGTCGGCCGTCATGGGCCCGGTCGTGTCCTGGGAGCCGACCGTGGTCATGTGCGGCTCGCAGGCCATTCCGGGCAGGACGCCGGGAAGGCCGCAGGCCCGGCCGACGATCTTCTGGGCCAGCGTGTAGCCCTGGTTGGGCTTGGGCTTGGGGTTCTCGACCGTGGTGAAGAACGGCGCTGCGCCCAGGCCCAGGGTCTGGCGCGCTTTGGCCGTGAGCTGGCGGCCGATGATCAGCGTCAGGCGGCCGCCGGCCCGGAATTCGTCTTTCAGGGTCGACGGCTTGATGGCCAGCTTGGAGATCTCAGTTCCGTCCGGGCCGAGGATGAGGCCGGCCTTGAAGTCGAGGGTGATCAAGTCGCCGGTCTTCATTTTGGTCACGTCGGCCATGAGGGGCAGGCCGCCGGAATCCTCGGCGGTGTTGAAGAAGATCGGGGCGATCAGGCCGCCCAGGACGACTCCGGCCCGGCGCTTGTTGGGGATGAAGGGAATGTCTTCGCCGATGTGCCACATCAAGGAGTTGCAGGCCGACTTGCGGCTCGAGCCGGTGCCGACGACATCGCCGACAAAGGCCACGCGATGGCCGGCCGCCCGGAACTCCTTCATGGTCTCGTTGCCGCCCGGGAAACGCTTGCGGCCCATGGACTGCGCGTGCAGGGGGATGTCGGGCCGGGTGGGCGCGTCGCCGGCCGGCGAAAAGTCGTCGGTATTGATCTCGCCGTCGACCTTGAAGACCTTGAGCGCGAGCTTGTCGGGGAAGGCCGGCCGGGACAGGAACCACTCCCCCGCGGCCCAGGACTCGAGGACGGACTTGGCCTGAGTGTTCGAGGCGGACAGCTTGACGATCGTGTCGAAGCGGCCGTAGATGAGGACGGTCTTCTTCAGCGCCTCGGCCGCGGCTGGAGCGATCGACGGATCGGACAGGGCCGCGACGAGCGGGTCGACATTGTAGCCCCCGAGCATCGTGCCGAGGATGTGGACGGCGTCCAATCGCGAGACCGCGGCTGATCTGACGGTCCCGTTGGCCACCCCGGCCAGCCACTCGGCCTTGACCTTGGCCGCAGGGTCGACGCCCGGGGCGACCCGGCTCTCGAGCAGGCCCTTCAGCGCGGCCCCCGTGTCCTTTCCGACCGTTTCCAGGCCCTTACAGACCTCCTCGACCTGCTTCGGCGTCAAGGGCAGCGGCGGCAGACCCGCCAGGGCCCGTTCTTCTTCCATGGCATAATAATCTTCGAGCATCGTTCACTCCTGTGTCCGATTTTGCCCGTCTACTCTATCGGTTTTGCGCCAGTCTTGTCAAAACCCATCTTCGAGACCTTCCCCCTCCAAATCCGGGGAATAAAAGGGTGTCGACGGAGGAGGTTCACGCGCGCAGGGATGTTCCTGGAGGAGGCCGTGGGAGGGCGCAGCGGGCCGGCGAGCGGCCGTCGGAAGGAATACCCCGAGCGGATGACGTGGACCTCCGAGGGAAACGACCGATATTCCTTGCTTTCGAACGCGAAAACCGCTAAAATTCCTTTCCTGTTTTTTTGTCCTAAAATCACCATCTTTTATGTGGAGGGAAGACAGTATGGACATCGCCGCGATCAACCGCGCCAAAGAGCATTTCGGCAAGCTCCTCGAAGCCCAGATGAAGCGGATGGAGAAGGTCAAGGCCGCCCCGGGCTGGATCGATTACACGAAGCTCTCGCCGCTCAAGATCGGCATCCTGGCGGGCGACGGCATCGGCGTTTACATCGCCGCCCAGTCGAAGCGCGTCCTCGAGTTCCTGCTCAAGGACGAGGTCAAGTCCGGCCGCGTCATCGTCAACGACATCGAGGGCCTGACCATCGAGAACCGGGCCGCCCACGGCTGCGCCATCCCCGCCGACGTCCTCGAGGAGATCAAGAAGTATCCGGTCACCCTCAAGGGCCCCACGACGACCCCCCGCAAGGGCGATCCCTGGCCGAACATCGAGAGCTGCAACGTGGCCATGCGCAAGGAGCTCGACCTCTTCGCCAACGTCCGGCCCGTCCGCATCCCCAAGCAAGGGATCGACTGGAAGTTCTTCCGCGAGAACACCGAAGATCTCTACGCGCTCGGCTCCAACGGCATCGACGTCGACGCCGACATCTCCATCGACTTCAAGCTCATCACGGCCCCCGGCGCCGACCGCATCTGCCGGCTGGCCTTCGAGGACGCGAAGAAGAACGGCCGCACCCGCGTCACCTGCGTCACCAAGGCCAACGTCGTCAAGACGACCGACGGCCGGTTCCTGGAGAACTTCTACCGCATCGCCAAGGACTATCCCAACATCCAGGCCGACGACTGGTACATCGACATCATGACGGCCAAGCTGGTCGACGAGAAGCGCCGGCGCGACTTCCAGGTCCTGGTCCTGCCCAATCTCTACGGCGACATCCTGACCGACGAGGCGGCCGAGTTCCAGGGCGGCGTCGGCACGGCCGGCAGCGCCAACATCGGCAAGCAATACGCCATGTTCGAAGCCATCCACGGCTCCGCGCCGCGCATGGTGACCGAGGGCCGGGCCCAGTACGCCGATCCGTGCAGCATGATCCGGGCCGCGGCCATGCTCCTGGGACACATCGGCTATGTCGAGATCGGCAAGAAGCTCGAGATGGCCCTCGACATCACCGGCCAGTACGAGAAGAAGATGGTCATCACCGGCCGCTCGACCGGAGCGACCGGCGAGGCCTTCACCGACTACGTCATGGACTGGGTCAAGAACCCGAAGCTCAAAGAGACCTGGGAAGGCTACGTCAAGGGCTGAGCCAGGCGGACCGAACCATCAAGGAGAGAACATCATGCGCAAGAAGATCGCCCTCATCGGCGGCGGGCAGATCGGCCAGATCCTGGCCATGCTCGCGGCCCAGAAGGAGC
>Ga0326726_10001675_pt1 | contig 20638 bp, 17 predicted proteins | sample MHFenrmetagenome_2_FD_207603 | JGI IMG/M metagenome (GOLD analysis project Ga0326726, IMG submission 207603) | Lab enriched peat soil microbial communities from Michigan Hollow, Ithaca, NY, United States - MHF15MN | ecosystem: Environmental > Terrestrial > Soil > Wetlands > Peat | place: USA... | reverse complement strand
GTTTCGAATAAATATAACAGCTTGTTCAGCTCACGTATAATAATCAAAAACAGCGATTTTTCAAAAAAACACACTGATTGGTTTAATAAGCAATAAGTCAGTAATAATCTCAAAAAACACGTCATCAATCGACGAGCATCTGCAATTCTCCCTTGCCGATTTCATGGAAATTAAGATAGCGATAGACCTTATCACCTTTCGAGGTCAACGATCCCACGATTTCCATATACTGCTCTCTGTCGGGTAAATGACCGAGCAGGGCGCACACTGCGGCCAGTTCCGCTGAGCCGAGATAGACCTGGGCGCCTTTGCCCATGCGGTCGTCGAAGTTCCTCGTACTGGTCGAAAACACCACTGCATTGTCCGCGACGCGAGCCTGGTTTCCCATACAAAGCGAACATCCCGGCACCTCGGCCCTGGCTCCTGCGGAACCGAAAATCGAGTAATAGCCCTCTTCAGCAAGCTTTTTCAGATCCATCTTGGTCGGAGGAACGACCCACAGCTTCGCCTTGGCATGGCCTTTGCCGCGGAGGACCTCTCCGAGCGCGCGGAAATGGCCGATGTTGGTCATGCAGCTGCCGACGAAGACTTCATCGATGGTTTTCGGCCGTTTCGGATCGGCGAGCACCTCGCTGAGGGTCATCACGTCGTCCGGATCGTTCGGACAGGCAAGGATCGGCTCCTTGATTTCGGACATATCTATTTCGATGACTGCAGCATACTCTGCATCAGCGTCCGGCTCGAGCAGATTCGGGTTGGCAAGCCACTCCTGCATCTTGCCGATACGGCGGCTGATGGTTGCTGCATCTCCATATCCCTCCTCGATCATCTGTTCGAGAAGCTTGATGTTCGATTCGAGGTATTCGATGACCGGCTCCTTGTCGAGGCGTACCGTACATGCGGCAGCGCTCCTCTCGGCGGAAGCGTCGGAAAGTTCGAACGCCTGCTCTACCTTGAGTTTCGGCAGTCCCTCGATTTCGAGGATCGTGCCGGCAAAGATATTCTTCTTGCCTTTCTTCTCGACGGTCAGAAGCCCTTTCTTGATGGCTACGTAAGGGATGGCGTTGACAAGGTCGCGCAGGGTTATACCCGGCTGGAGTTCGCCCTTGAACCTCACCAGCACCGACTCAGGCACGTTCAGCGGCATCGTGCCGGTCACACCGGCGAAGGCTACGAGGCCGGAACCGGCCGGGAACGAGATGCCGATGGGAAAACGGGTATGAGAATCGCCGCCTGTACCGAGAGTGTCGGGCAGCACCATGCGGTTCAGCCAGGTGTGGATCACTCCGTCGCCCGGCTTCAGGGAGACGCCTCCCCTGCTCATGATGAAATACGGCAGCGTCCTGTGCATCTGTACGTCGGAGGGCTTCGGATAGGCTGCGGTATGGCAGAAACTCTGCATGAAAAGATCTGCGCTGAAGCTGAGCGCGGCCAGCTCCTTGATCTCGTCCCTGGTCATCGGGCCAGTGGTGTCCTGCGATCCGACCGTAAGGGTCTCGGCTTCGACATACATGCCGGGACGAACGCCTGGAAGGCCGCATGCCTTGCCGATCATCTTCTGGGCGAGGGTATAGCCTTTGCCGGTATCGGCCGGCTGATCGGGCTTGCTGAAGATCGATTCGTCGCCGAGCCCAAGCACCTTGCGGGCTTTGCGGGTCAGGTTGCGGCCGATGATGAGCGTGATGCGTCCTCCGGCCCTGACCTCGTCGGCCAGCGTGTTCGGCTCGAGCGTGAAGGTGGAGATCTGCTGTCCGTTCTTTTCGATCGAGCCTTTGAACGGATAGACATCGATCACGTCGCCGGTCTCCATGGCCGTGACGTCGGCCTGGATCGGAAGTGCGCCGGAATCTTCCGCGGTATTGAAGAAAATAGGTGCTACGATGCTGCCGATGACAACGCTGCCGGTGCGTTTGTTCGGCACTGCCGGGATATCCACGCCAAGATGCCACTGGACGGAGTTGATGCCCGATTTGCGGCTCGAACCGGTTCCGACGACATCACCGACGTAGGCAAGCGGATGGCCTTTTGCCTTTAACGCTGCGATGGTGCCGATAGGATCGTCCATTTTCGAACGGAGCATGCTGAGGGCATGCATGGGAATATCGCTGCGGGTGAACGCTTCGCTCGCCGGAGAAAGGTCATCGGTGTTTGTTTCGCCCGGCACCTTGAATACCGTGAGGGTCATTTTTTCCGGAAGGGTCGGCTGCGAAGTGAACCATTCGCCGTTTGCCCATGACTCGAGGACCTCTTTTGCGAAACTGTTGGTCCTGGAGAGTTCGACCACGGCTTCGAATGAGTCGTAAACGAGCAGGGTGCTCTTCAGTGCAAGTGCCGCTGCAGCTGCAACGCTCTGGTCATCATTGCCGAGCGCGTCGACGAGCGGTTTGACGTTGTAGCCGCCGAGCATGGTGCCGAGGATCCTGACGGCTTCGACCGGAGTGATGACAGCGCAGGAGGCTTCACCGCGAATGACGGCATCGAGGAACGAGGCCTTTTCAAATGCTGCGTCATCCACTCCGGGGCTGATATGGTTCAGGAAAAGATCGAGTAGGTACTCCTGCTCCTGCATAGGGTTCTCTTTGAGAAGCCCGACAAGTTCGCCTGCCTGCTCGGAGGTCAGCGGAAGTGGTGGTATGCCAAGTTGTGCGCGTTCCTGGGTATGGGCGCGATACTGACTGATGAGACTCATTATGAAAAATCCCCCTTGAATGGTATGAATGGTAATTACTGAGAACGGAAAAAGCCGGATAGGTATCCGCCAAAAAAAGGCGAAGTATTAAAATAAGGTCGGTCTGAATGAAATGCAAAGGAAGCCATTGACAGACAGCGCATGTCGCCGAACTATTTCAGGCTCCCGTGTCGGCAGGGGCAATATATTCAGTCCAAACGGAGAAACCGGCACCAGGTCGGAAAATATTTCCGGCCGTCAGAACGCAATCGCGTCCTCAAACTGAATATTGTATACGGAATAATTGAGATTGCAGGGCAAGGGCCCCGGCTCACGTTGCTGATCTTCAGGGAACGACACAACCCCGGGAGCGCCGGGCTCCAGCCCGGCAATTCAAAGGCGAGCTCCGGATTAAGCGATGAAAATGTTTAGCTCCTGTAAGGTGGAGTTGATGCAGAGTCCTTCTTGTTATCCATTAAGATGAGGCTGTCTCAAAGTAACATCGGTAACGCCGACACCCCGGGAACGCCAGGCTCCAGCCTGGCAATTCATACGCGAACTTCGATTTAAGCACTGAAAGGGCAGAATTCTTCTCCAATGTCGTTGATATGGAGTCCTTTTGGATCCATAAAGATGCCACGCTGGAGCCTGGCGCTCCCGGGGGAGGTTCAACTGCAGACACATGGTTGTGGATCACAAGACGGGCGGTTCGCGAACCGCCCCTACGCAAAACATCTGAACAGAGGTGCCCGAAGGATTTCGAAACCCCGCGGAACTTCATAAAATCAGCATGCTGTCGCCGTAGCTCAGGAACCGATACCCTTTGTCGAGAGCTTCCCGGTACGCCCTTTGAAGGAGTTCGGCACCGGCGAATGCTGCCGTAAGCATCAGCACGGTGGAACGGGGCGCATGAAAATTGGTGAGCAGCACGTCGATGATCCGGAACCGGTAACCGGGATAGATGAAGATGTCGGCTTCGCCGCTGACATCCTCTCCGAACCCGCTTTCGACAAGCCGGGGCGATGCGTGTTCGAGCGCCCTGGTGACTGTCGTGCCGACAGCGACGACCCGGCCTCCAGCCTCCCTGGTCCTGCTGATCTTCCCGGCTGTCACTGCAGGAATCCGGTAAAATTCCCGGTGCATGACATGCGCCTCGAAGGTTTCGGTCCTGATCGGCAAAAAGGTGCCCAGTCCGACATGCAGCGTGATCTCGGCAATCCCGACACCTTTGTCCCTGAGCCTCTGAAGAAGCTCCCCGGTAATGTTGAGCGATGCCGTCGGAGCTGCGACCGAACCCGGCAGGTCGGCGAACACCGTCTGGTAGCGTTCACGGTCGAGGGCCTCTGCGTCGCGTTTCAGGTAAGGTGGAATCGGCACGGCCCCATGCTCCTCGAAAAGAGCGGCCACGCTCCCTTCGCTGCGGGAAAGCCTTGCGATGCCGTCCTCGGGAAGCTCCTCCACGACGAGCTCGCAGCCGTGCGAAAGAAGCCTGTCCCCTTTCCTGAGCCGTCCCCGGTAGAGCGCAAGTTCCTGGTCTCCCTGATGCTTTTCGAGAAGCATGAGTTCGATGCTCGCTCCGGTCGACTTCCGGGCCATGAGACGGGCACGGATTACGCGGCTGTTGTTCAGCACGAGGAGGTCGCCTGCCTTCAGGAAGCTGTCGAGCGCCGAATAGTTCGAATGCTCGATCGTATCTTTCGCCCTGTCGAGCACGAGAAGACGCGTGGATCCCCTTTCGGTCGGCGGATAATATGCTATGCGGTCTTCGGGAAGCGCGTAATCGAAATCGCTGACCCTCATAGCTTTTTCAGTCTTGTCCGAACCGCTTCGGCATGGGCCTGGAGACCTTCGTGGTCGGCAAACCGGGCGATCTTTTCGCCTGTTCGGCCAAGTTCCTCTTTCGAATAGGCAATGATCGAGGTGTGCTTGACGAAATCGCGAACCGACAACGGGGAGAAAAACCTCGCCGTGCCGTTGGTCGGAAGCGTGTGGTTGGGACCGGCGAAATAGTCGCCTACGGTTTCGCAGGACCACTGACCCATGAAAATCGCGCCGGCATGACGAAGGTCCGGCAGAATCCCCCAGGGGTTCTCCACATGCAGCTCGAGATGCTCGGGCGCGATCATGTCGGAGACACGGCAGGCTTCAGCCATGCTTCCCGTCACGACGATGGCCCCATTGTCCCGAAGGGCACGGGCGATCACCTCACCGCGAAGCATGGTTCCGACAAGCCTGTCGGCGGTTTCCTGCACTGCTGCGGCAAGCTTTTCAGACGGGGTGATCAGCACCGCCGAGGCATCGGGATCGTGCTCTGCCTGGGCGAACATGTCCATGACGATAAATTCCGGATCGGCGCTGTCGTCGGCGATCACGACAACTTCCGACGGCCCGGCGATACTGTCTATCGATACGTGGCCGAACACCTGTTTCTTGGCCAGCGCGACGTATTTGTTGCCGGGACCGGTAACGATATCGACTTTGGGAATACTTTCCGTACCGAACGCGAAGGCCGCGATGGCCTGGGCTCCGCCGAGCTTGTAGACGCTCGTGACGCCGGCCACTTTCGCGGCGGTGAGAATATGCGGGTTGACGTTCCCCTCAGCGTCGCATGGAGTGGTCATATAAATTTCATTGACGCCGGCCACCTGTGCAGGCGCAGCGTTCATCAGCACGGACGAGGGATAGGATGCTTTGCCGCCGGGCACGTAAAGCAGGGCCTTCTCCATGGGAGTTACCCTCTGGCCGAGGATGACTCCGCCTTTCTGTTCATAGAAAAAACTGCGTTCAGCTTCGTTTCGATGGAACGCCGTAATGTTGGCGAACGCCTCCTGCAGAATACCGATGAACTCCGGATCGGCCTCTGCGTAAGCCCGGTCGATCTCTGCGGCCGAAACCTTCATCTCCGCAAGCCGGACCCCCTGGAAGCGCTCGGTATAATCGAGTACTGCAGCATCACCTTCGTTCCGGACACGAAGCAGGATTTCATCGACCGTGCGCCGGGATTCCGGATCGAACGAAACCGACCGGTTCAGCTGGCTCCTGAGGGCTTTCCCGTCCTGCGCAAAATGATATATCGTTAGCACTTCTCGTTCTTTTAATGATGGATGTTCGGGACCGGATCGCCGTCCTGACGCCCCCTCTCTTTTCGGGCATCCCGTATGTGTTTTCAATGTACGGAATGCCGGATTGAAACGAAACCCCGCTATCCGCTGAAAAAGGGGCATATATCGTTAAAAGAAGCGTAATCGGAGATGTTTTCATTTGAAAAAAATATTCCATTAAGTACCTTATGAGTTCTTTCGAAAACCTTGGAACCCTGCCTGAAACAAGCGCCTTCCAAGACACTATGCACCATACCAAGATCCTTATTCATCATGGGCTTTTTCAGTAACCTGTTCAAAGACATCGCTATTGATCTCGGGACAGCCAATACTCTCATATTCATACGCAACCAGGGCGTCGTTCTGAACGAACCGTCCATAGTCGCACGCGATCGCAATACAGGCAAAGTCATCGCCATCGGGCAGGACGCCCTCCTGATGCACGAGAAAACCCATCCGGGCATCGTTACTATCAAGCCGCTGGCCAACGGCGTCATAGCCGATTATGAAGCCACGGAAGAGCTGATCAGGGGGCTGATCCTCAAAACGAAAAAACAGTTCTCTCTCGGCATCAGACGTATGGTGATCGGCATTCCATCGGGCATCACCGAAGTCGAAAAGCGCGCTGTCCGTGACTCGGCCGAGCATGTCGGAGCAAAAGAGGTGTATCTGGTCGCAGAACCGATGGCCGCTGCAATCGGAATCGGCATCGACGTCAAGGAGCCTATGGGCAACATGATCGTCGACATCGGCGGCGGAACCACCGAAATCGCCATCATCTCGCTCGGCGGCATCGCATCGGGCGAATCGCTCCGGGTCGCAGGCACCGACATCACCAACGCCATTATCCGCCATTTCCGCAAGGCGTACAACCTCGCCATCGGCGAACGCACGGCCGAAGAGGTCAAGATCAGGATCGCCTCAGCCTACAAGCTCGACAAGGAGCTCACCATGATGGTCAGGGGCAGAAACCTCGTGACCGCCCTGCCGGAAGAGCGTGAAATCAACTCGGCTACCATTCGCGAAGCCATCGCCACCCCGATCAGCCAGATCATCACCTCGGTCAAGAAAAGCCTCGAGGTCACCAAGCCCGAGCTGTCGGCCGACATCCTCGACAGGGGTCTCTTCCTTGCCGGCGGCGGTGCATTGATCAAGGGACTCGACAAGAAGATCAACGAGGAGACAAAACTGGTGGTTCACATCAGCGAAGATCCTCTGACCGCAGTAGCTCGCGGAACCGGCGCCGTGCTCGAGGATCTGGAAAAGTACCGCTCGGTGCTGCTCTCGACGAAGCGTTACTGAGGAGCTGTCTCGGACTCGTCGATCAGCTTACGGTAGAACGACTCATATTTTTCGACAAGCAGGGCAGTCTCGAACTGCCCTGCCTGCTTTTCTGCCGCTTTCGAAAACCTCTGCCACACCTCGTCGTTCTCCAGTATCCTGAGCGCGCTCAGGCTCATGCCTTCGACGTCGCCGTGCGAATGCAGAAAACCGTCAACGCCATGCCGGACGAACTCCGGAAAACCGCCCGCGTCGGTGACGACGACGGGAACCCCGCAGGCCATGGCTTCGAGGGCGGCAAGGCCGAACGATTCTACATTGCTCGGCATAAGCATCAGGTCGGCGATCGAAAGCAGCGGCACGATGTCGTCGATCTTGCCGAGGAACCGCACCTTGCTCGTCAGCCCGTTGATCCTTACCCAGGTTTCCGCTTCGCTTCGTTCAGGCCCGTCGCCCACAAGCAGCAATGTCGCCGGGATACTACGCTGAATCCGATCGAAAACGGCAAGGACATCCATGATACGCTTGACCGGGCGCAAATTGGAAATATGAATGACCACCTTTCCTCCGTCCAGCCCCAGCAACTCCTTCGTATCACGGCCAGGCAGACGCCTGAAAACCGATGTATCGACGAAGTTGTGTATCACCTCTATCGGTTTGCGGGGGGTGAACATCCGGCGGGTTTCCTCCTTCAGGTAAGACGAGACAGCCGTGACTCCATCGGACTTGTTGATTGCCAGGCGAACGGCATCGTGCATGCTTCTGTCTGCCCCGACGATCGTTATGTCGGTGCCGTGAAGCGTCGTGGCGATCCGGAAGCAACGGGATGCGGGGCACTTCTCCTCCAGCATCTGACGGGCAAGCAATGCGCTGATCGCATGCGGGATCGCATAGTGGGCATGCACCACGTCCAGCTTTTCGTAAAACGCGACCTCGGCGATTTTCGAGGCGAGCGCCAGTGCAAAATAGGGGCTTTCGAACAACGGATAGTTCATCGCCTCGACTTCATGAAAGAAGATGTTCTTCGAATACAAGCCAAGCCTGAACGGAGCCGCCTGGCTGAAAAAGTGGACCGTATGGCCCCGCAATGCCAATGCCTTGCCGAGTTCGGTGGCTATGGCGCCGCTACCTCCGTAGGTGTGGTGACAGGAGATGCCGATCTTCATAATGGAGAGTCGAAATGGTTATCTTGGTCGTGAGCGGCAAGTATAGTGAATCCTGTATATTTTAATGATCAGGAACAAAATCAGGCCTATAACATATTATAACAGTTAAGCGTATCTGTGTTCAAAGATGAAAACAGATCGCACCTATAAGTGAATCTATGGAAATCCTCATTCTTTTCTTTCTGCTGATCGTCGTCAATGGCCTGTTCGCCATGTCGGAGATGGCACTGATAACCGCAAAACGATCCCGGTTGACCAAACTTGCCGATGACGGAGACAAGGCTGCGGCCATGGCGATCAAGCTCGGACAGGATCCGACGCGCTTCCTGTCGACGGTGCAGATCGGCCTGACGGCGATCGGCGTACTTAACGGAATTATCGGTGAATCGGCGTTCGCCCCCGTTCTTGCCCGCACTCTCCAGTCTTTCGGGATGGCGACCGAGTCGAGCCATATCGCAGCCACGGTTTTTGTGGTGATGTCGATCACCTATGTAACGATCGTGATCGGTGAGCTGGTTCCCAAGCGTCTGGGGCAAACGAACCCTGAAGGCATCGCAAGGATCGTCTCCCGTCCCATGCAGGTCCTTGCCTCCGTGGCACGCCCCTTCGAACGCCTGCTTTCCGCATCGACCGATGGGGTTTTGCGCCTGATGGGAAAGCACAGGCAGTCTCTTCCAAGCGTTACTGAAGAGGAGATCCATGCGTTGCTGGAAGAGGGTTCCGAAGCCGGCATCATCGAGCAGCATGAGCATGAAATGGTACGCAACGTATTCCGTCTCGACGATCGCCAGCTCGGATCGCTCATGGTGCCGAGATCAGACATCATCTACCTGGATACCGCCCTGCCGCTTCAGGAAAACATGGGCCGTGTGGCCGAATCCGAACACTCCAGGTTTCCTGTATGCCATGGCAGCCTGCAGTCCCTGCTTGGAGTGATCAATGCCAAACAGCTTCTGGCCCAGTCTATCAAAGGAGGCATCTCCAATCTTGCCGATCATCTCCAGCCATGCGTTTTCGTCCCTGAAACCCTTACGGGCATGGAGCTGCTCGATCATTTCAGGACTTCTGGAACCCAGATGGTCTTCGTGGTCGACGAGTATGGTGAAATCCAGGGGCTCGTCACCCTGCAGGACATGCTCGAAGCCGTCACGGGTGAATTCGTGCCCCGCAATATCGAAGACTCATGGGCGATCCAGCGTGAAGACGGTTCCTGGCTGCTCGACGGCCTGATCCCTGTTCCCGAGCTCAAGGACACGCTCGAACTGAGATACGTGCCCGAAGAGGACAAGGGGGTCTACCACACGCTCAGCGGCCTGGTGATGTGGCTGCTGGGACGGATGCCGCAGACTGGGGATGTCACCTTCTGGGAAGAGTGGCGCCTCGAAGTGGTCGATATGGACAGCAAGCGCATCGACAAGGTGCTGGCATCAAGAATTGAGCCTTCCGGACAGAAGGACAAGGCGGAACAGTAACACGGCGCCGTTCATGACGCACTGAGTCGAGGCGAACAATTGGCGGCACCCTGCTCTTGCACTGAACGCTGTCCGTCGATACATTGTTTTCATACTCCCCCCTCTTTGACCGATCCCCTGACGAAAAGGCTGAAGGAGGCCGCAAATGATGACGATCCCACGCAACATCATGATCGACAGGGCCCTTGCCGGCCCGATGGAAGAACAGCCGATCGAACTCGTCGAACGAAAGGGCATCGGGCACCCCGATACGATATGCGATTCGATCATGGAGGCCGTCTGTCTTGAACTTTGCCGGGAGTACGGCAGCAAATTCGGTCGTATCTGCCACCACAACATCGACAAGGGACTGCTCGTGGCCGGTCGGAGCATTCCGGAAACCGGTGGGGGAATCATGCTCGAACCCATGAAGCTGATTTTCGGAGACCGGGCGACCTACAACTGCGACGGACGGCTCATACCGGTGGGAGAGATCGCTGAAGCTGCCGCAAAAAAGTGGATCAGGAAAAACCTCCGGTTCGTCGATACCGACAAACACATCCTGTTCCAGAACGAAATCAAGCCGGGCTCCCCGGAACTGACCGATGCTTTTGCAAGAAAGATCATCGGGGCAAACGACACTTCGGTCGGCGTCGGCTACGCGCCCCTGAGCGAAACCGAACGGCTGGTGCTCGCCTCCGAACAGTTCCTCAATTCGCCGGACCTCAAAGCCATATTCCCTGAGGTCGGTGAAGATATAAAGATCATGGGGTACCGGTTCGGCAGGACCCTGACGTTGACCGTAGCCATAGCTTTCGTCGACCGCTTCGTCCACAGCCCTGAACACTACTTCGACCGGAAGGCCTCACTCCATGGAGAGCTCCTGAAGTTCGTCGAGCGCGAAAACCACCAGCTCGACTCGATCATCATCGATATCAACACCCTCGACGACCCGTCACGTGGAGAGGGCGGCATGTACCTTACCGTTCTTGGGACATCAGCCGAAGGAGGCGATTGCGGTCAGGTCGGACGCGGCAACAGGGTCAACGGAATCATTCCCTTCAACCGGCCACAGACAACCGAAGCTGCCGCTGGCAAAAACCCGGTCAACCATGTCGGTAAAATCTATAACATCCTGAGTCACGAGATCGCACACATGATCCATCGTGAAACTCCGGGTGTCAGGGAGGCCGTCGTCTACCTCTGCAGCCAGATTGGAAAACCGGTCGACCGCCCTATGGTCGCATCAGCGCAGCTCGTGCTCGAACAGGGAGCGGACCTCGATGAAGTCCGGAAACATGCAGCGGAAATCATCGATCGCGAGCTCGAAGACATCCGGCAATTCATCGGTCGCCTTGCCGAGGGAAAATACCGTGTCTGTTGAACCGCGTGAATGTTCAGGATGATTGCCTGGTGCCCGTTATGGCCGTTTCCGTGCAAAAGGTTACATTTGGTCAGTACAGAATTTAGAGCTTTCCAGCGCCGGATAGCGATCAACGTCCAAATACCCCATGAGCAATCACGAACAGAAAAAGCAGAACGTCGCTCTCAGTTCAGTCACGGCAAGCCTGCTTCTTACTCTCATGAAAATCGTCGTCGGCATCCTGACTGGCAGCATCGGCATACTCTCTGAAGCCGCGCACTCGGCGATGGATTTCGGGGCAGCCGCCCTTACCTGGTTTGCCGTAAGAATCAGCGACAAACCAGCCGACAAAAAGCACCATTACGGGCACACCAAAATCGAAAGCGTAAGCGCGCTGGTCGAAACCGGCCTCTTGTTCCTCACCTGCTTCTGGATAGTCTATGAATCCGCAGAGCGGCTGATTGGCGGCAAATCTGAGGTTAAAGTCACCTGGTACGCAATCGCCGTAATTGTCGTCTCTATTGTCGTCGATATCTCCCGGTCGAGAGCCCTGAAGAAAATCGCCATCGAAACCCGCAGCCAGGCACTCGAAGCGGACGCGCTCCATTTCAGCTCCGACATCCTCTCATCGGCGGTCGTGCTCGTGGGTCTGGGATTCGTCGCCTTCGGCATTCCATGGGCTGACGCTGCTGCCGGTATGCTCGTGGCTGTCCTGGTTGCCCGCGCCGCATGGCAGCTCGGCAGGAAAACCATCGACGTGCTGGTCGATGCCGCACCTGAAGGACTGTCGGAACAGATTGAACAAATCGCCTCCGCGGTGCCCGGTGTGGTCGCTATCGAAAAAATGAGGGTCAAACCCGCAGGACCATTCGTTTTCATTGACCTGACCATCACCGTAAGCAGGACCTTGCCTCATGAAAAGGTGAGGACGATCTGTTCGGAAGTGGAGCGCAAGCTGAAGCTGGAGTTGCCGGACAGCGACATCACCGTCAATGCCAAGCCGATCGTACTCGACACCGAAACGGTCACTGAGCGGATCCATGTCATCGGCTTGAACCATAACCTGCATGCCCACAACATTTCGATATCCCTTTCGGGCGACAAGAAACAGATTACCTTCGACGTCGAAGTCGACAGCAGGCTGACAATCCGTGACGCGCACAACACGGTGGCAGAGCTCGAAAAGGAGCTTCACCGCGAGTTCAATGGAGAGATCGACGTTTGCATCCACCTCGACCCTCTCAGTCACGAAGAGCGATGCGCCATGCCCATCGCCCCCGAGGATGAAGCAAGAGTCATGAACGCCATCCGGCAGGCAGCGGAAGATATCCCGGGCATCGAGGATGTTCATGACATCAGAATCCTCATGACGGAACATGAAAAGCTCTGTATCACGCTGCACTGCGGCTTCAACGACGAGACCCTGCTCGAAAACGTCCATGCGCTCACCAGCCGCCTCGAAGGACTGATCTACCACTCCCTGCCGGAAACCTCGAAGATCATCGTCCACGCGGAGCCGCTCAACGCAGAAGATTGAAGGGCAAATCAGTACATCAGTCGCCCCCGTAAATCGGGATCGAAATCCATAAAAAAGGCTGTCCAGAAAGCAATCCCGAGGAGCCCCCTTGCGTTTTTTTTGCGTGATGGCTCGGGCGGCCGAACAGGTCCCCTCACCAGCGTGGCCTGCAAATACGGGCGGTTCGCGAACCGCCCCTACAGATACCCAGAGAACATCATGAGACGGATACTGCCGATGGTACGGCGATACGAGGCGGCCTTTTTGCATGGCGAGCTGGCGCCCAGCGCTCCCTGCAAAGGCAAAGGCGCTGAAGCATATCCTTCCCTCCTGAAACCCTTATGTCCTTTTGGTCATTTCCGTCCCTTTGGTCCCTTTTCGCCTTTCGCTCCCTGCAATTATATAAAAAGCAAAAAGAGCCGGTCTCGCCCCCCTGCCTTCCATGCGAAAATTGCAGCAGAGCGTAACGACTTGTACATTGAAGAGTAACGGATACGATTTTCCCCTCCATGTATCCACACCCCCCGTCTGAATAACACTATACGATACCGTTCATATGGAACTGGACCCTCATAAAAAGGCAAGGATCCTCCATGGGGAAGTTCTGATCAATCTGGATTGGTTGGCCGACAATGTCATCGGCGCAAGCGGGAGTGTCTTCATCAAGACCTCTCCCGCGGTGGTCTGGCAGATGCTGACCGATTACAACCAGCTCCGTGAGACCATGCCGAAGGTCGTTTCGAGTACGCTGGTCGAAGAGAACGGATCAAGTAAAATCATCGATCAGTCAGGAAAATCCGGCATTTTCATTTTCGAGAAAATTGTCCACTTCAGGCTGAAGGTCGATGAGGAGTACCCGAGGCACCTGCATTTCACGCAGATAGGCGGCGATTTCAGGATCTATGAGGGAGACTGGTTTCTCGAGGCAGCCAATGGGCAGAACGAGCCCGGCACGCTCCTGACCTACGCAGCAAAAATCAAACCCGATTTCTTCGCGCCGCAGTTCCTGGTCAGCTTCGTGCAAAGTCAGGACTTGCCGACGATTCTCAAAGGGATAAGGGCCTTCTGCGAATCGAAAAGTCAGTGCTGAGCAGCATGGCGAAGAAGAAATACCGAAAGCGGGGCACCTCGGAAAAGCTCCCTGTCGCCGACCACCCTCGTTTGCTGGATCTGCCGACGTTTGCGAAGAATTTCGCCGAGCCCGCGCACATTGTCTGCTGCTGCGCGCACGACCATCTTCGCCCTTGCCGCCCCGGAAACACCTCCTGAGAGGTAATAGAACGCTGCGGCTGCCTCAAGGAGCAACCTGACAGGCAGGATGAGCGCAAGAGCAACAGTGCTGCGATTCCTGAGCAGCATGGCGATGGCGTTGCGGTGGTTGAAATAGGCCTTCATGGGACTCCCCTCCTGCAGCGACGCGCCTCCTTCGTGCCAGACGACAGCCTTCGGCACAGAACGGACGCTGTATCCCGACAAACGCATCCGCCAGCAAAGATCGATCTCCTCCATGTGCATGAAAAAACCGGCATCGAAACCGCCGAGCCTTACCAGAAGCTCACGGGGGGCGAACATGGCCACCCCGGACGCCCAGAAAATCTCCCTGGACCCATCGTACTGGCCACGATCCTCTTCCCTGCCGGAAAAGCTCCTGCCGAGGCAAAACGGAAAGCCCAGGCGATCGATAAGACCGCCTGCAGCTCCGGCATAATCGAATACACGCCGCCCTTCGCGCCGCTCCTTGAGCGAAAGGATCTTGGGCTGCAGCGCTCCGATCAGCGGATCGCGTTCGGCTTCATCCACCAGACAGCCGAGCCATTCCGGCTCCACGACGGCATCGTCGTTCATGAAGACTACATATTTCGAGGACGAGCGTTTCAGCCCTTCGTTGCAGCCTCCGGCATATCCCGCGTTTACGGGAAGACGGTGGACGGTGATTTCAGGATATGCATCCTCGATGCCGGACAGGTCGGAGCTCTCGCCTCCATTGTCGACGACAAGGACGGAGAACTCCTTCAATGAAGTCATGCGCAAAGAGTCGAGGCAGGACTCGAGCATGGCGCGGTTCTTCAGGTGGGGAATTATGACCGTGACCAGATGAGAAGCGGTGCTCGATGATTTCATTGGCGAGAGAGAATGGGATGCATGGTCATGACGGCGTCAGGGCTCATCCCGGCGCGCCGCCATGAGTAAGCGTCACTGCAGCGATTTCCAGAAGCCTGCCGCCAGGCTGGCAGTCTCTTCGGGGGTTTTGGCAGCTGCCACATGCTGCAGAAGAGCCGTACCGACTACGGCGCCGTCGGCCAGTTCCCACATCTTGTGGACCCGTTCGCGGTCCCTGATGCCGAAGCCGACAACAAATTTCTTCCTCGTATGCTCACGTACCCGCTCCAGATAGTCCGCGATCTTCTGGTCCATACCCGCGTCGTCGAGCTTTCCCGTACCGGTGGTCGCGTTGACGGCAAGACAGTAGGAAAAGTCGGTTGACATGCTGTCGATAAGCTCGATCCGATCCGGCGGAGTGACCGGTGAGATGAGGTAGACGACAGTCAATCCAAAACTTCTGGCACGTTCGAGGAAGTCCTCGGACTCCTCGGGAGGAAGATCGGGAATCAGGAGGCCGTCGACGCCTGCCTCGACCGCATCGGCCATGAAACAGTCCCCGCCGTACGCGATGAGTGGGTTGCTGTAACCCATCAGCAGGATCGGCGTGGTGATTTTCGTGCAACCCTCGCCATTCCTGGCTTTCCTGACCATCTCGAGGATGCTGCTGACAGTCACGCCATGACGAATGGCGGTATGGGCCGCATCCTGGATGACCGGTCCGTCACCTATAGGATCGGAATAGGGCATTCCGAGCTCGATGATGTCGGCATTATTCTCCTGCAGCGCTTCAAGCACAGGAAGCGTTGAGCCCGGCACTGGAAATTCAGGCATATAGTAAGCGATGAGCAGTTTCTTGTCCTGCTTCATCAGTCGGGTGATTCTGTTTTCAGCCATAAGAAAAGATGAATGCGATCAGCGCAAATAGTTATACACGAGGTTCGGAATGACGAAAATATCGAGCACCATGGAAAGCATGGTGACCATATGCACCAGAACGCTTCCCCAGACATTTTTGGACTTCAGCACAATATAACCGCCAATAATGCCAATCGGAAAAGCCATCATGGCCATCAGGGCACGCTCCTTCATGCCGACCGGAGCCACTGCGAAATGGTTCACCACATAGAGCATGGCGGTCACGAACACGGTAATATGCTTGTTGACCCCTTTTTCGATCATGGCGGAAAGCATGATGCCCCTCCACAGGAACTCCTCGGCAAGCACCAGGACAGGAAAATAGTAGAGGAATTTCATGTTCACGAGGATGCTCACCATATCCCCCATCGGTGCGCCCCCCTTCTTGTACCACATCACGGTATTGAAGACATCCATCGAAAAAAGGATGACGCCGGCGATGCCGCCCCATTTGAGGGACTTCTTCAGGTCGCCGCCGGCCAGGTACATCTCGGCCCATTCGCCGCGGCTCCTGCCTCGCCAGACCACGACGCCGATCGATCCGAGCACGTAGATCGCCAGTGCCGGCCACTCGAGAAGCGGAGTGAAATGGCCGACAAGTCCGACTACCCAGATGAGGGCCGTCAGTCCGAATGCAAGATTGAAACGCTCATTAAGCGACTGCGAACCGGAAGGAATGGATTTAGCCTGTTCCATGGATTCAGGGGGATTACTTGTTGATATTACTGAAGATAGTTCGGCCTGACCTCATATTCGACCGGGTCGCGGACGCCGGTAATTTCGAAGGCCCTGAGACGCCGGGCACAGCTGTCGCAGACGCCGCAGGCGAGCCCCTCGCTCTTGTAGCATGACCAGCTGTAATTGAACGGAGCATCGAGTTCCATTCCCCTTGCAACGATTTCAGCCTTGCTCATGGCGATCAGCGGAGTCATGATCTCTATTTGGGTCTCCGGCCTCGTACCAAGATCGATGACCCGGTTAAAGGCGTCGTAAAAAACCTTGCGACAGTCGGGATAACCGGAAGAGTCCTCCTCGACGGCACCGATGAAAAGCCTGTCAGCACCGATAACCTCCGACCAGCTTACAGCCATCGAAAGGAAACAGGCGTTCCTGAACGGAACATAGCTTGTGGGTATGGTGGTCCCGCCAAGATCGGCGGGTCCTACGGGAATGGCCGCATCGGTCAGCGAGGAGCCGCCGATGGTGCCCAGGAACCCGGCATCGACTTCAAGTCGCCTGCTGATATCGTAATGATCGCAGATCAGGCGAAAACACTCCAACTCTTTCTGCCATGTTCGCTGTCCGTAATTGACATGCATGGCGGCAAGGTCGAACCCCTGATGATGTGCCATAGCTGTGGCGACAAGGCTGTCCATACCTCCGCTGACCAACAATACTGCTCTCATGAAATAATGTTGTAGTTCGATTCTGTCGCCGTTGTCGGCTTTCTTGCATGGTTACAGATCTCCTGGAACACGCCAGACCGATGAATAACGAAGCGCTGCTATAAAAATTATTCATGCCCCTTTGTCGCAGACAACACAGGGCGGCACGCTACGAAACGATCTTCAATCGACTTGAAAAATCGATTTTCCGGCAGGACGATCCAAGTGCTTTCGGCTGGAATATAAGCATTTCGAGAATCCTTTAAAGCTCCTTGAGGAGTGCGAAGTTCTGATCGATCGCTGTTATGAAATAACATGTAATCGGAACTGAACGTAGTCCAGGCAAAACGGTTGCTGAATGAATAGATCGACCGAAAACATTGGAATCTCCAGGGGTCTCGACTCCTTACCGTCACCCGGAAACAAAAAAGGCCAGAAGCTGTTCCTGCTTCTGGCCTTTTTTTTGATTGGGACCAATGTTTCAGAACTGGTATCTGATACCGGCCATAATGTTGTGTGCCTGAAAATCCATATTACCATTGACGGGCCTGAAGTACCGATAACCTAAATCCAAAGTGGTTCTGTCGGCGACTTTGAAGCCCACGCCGGCACCGACCTGCCAGGCAAAATTGGTATTATCGTTACTTGTCCAGGACCTGTCTGTGTCAGCTACTCCTGCACCGCCCATCACATAGGCCTTGACGCCGGAACCGGCATCAATATCATAATACCCGTTTGCCATGAAGCTCAGGAATGATATGTGATCATCACTGTCTTTAATGTCATGGCTCTGATAACCAATAGCAGCTTCGGCCCTTATCGGATCAAAATTGTAACCGACGGCTCCATTCAACACATATCCGGTATCAGCATCACCCTTGCCGGAAATTCCAAGACCGACCGATCCGCTCACATAAGGACCCACCTCTGAAATGGGTTTAACCGGCATGGGTGGTGGTGGAGTGTAAGGTTTTGGTGCAGGGGCCGCTTCAGGCATGACAGGCGCCGGTTCAGCCCTGTAGGTGCCGTTGGCAAAGGCAGAACCGCTGATTCCAGCACAGAGGGCAATGGCAAGAGTTGCAATTTTGGTAGTCTGTTTCATCTTCGTTTCATTTTAGTTAAACATCGAATACACATCCTTCACATAAACAACGGGATCTTGATCATAAGCATTACTCAAAGCGCTTCAACACTACCAATGAACATAAAGCACTCACTAAAAAATCCATAAAATTCCAGTCTATTGCAATAGTTACGGTATTGAAATTATGATGATCTGATTGTCAGTCGTTTGCCTTGCACGTCAATCCGCATATCAATCATAACCTTCACACCTTATATCTCTTCTCCAGATCCCGGTATTTTGAAATTCATCCCCCTTTTATTGTGAATCCGTACGGTTGAGTCTTAATGCAGTATATAACCGGAGCAGAGATATGAATACGTATGGCCCCGAACACACGAGGCTTTTACTTTCTGGCTGAATACAGATTGTTACCAGGGCCGGGTGTTCTCGACAGCCGCCGCATTTCCTGTCGACAGGAAAAATGCTGTTTGGCTTCAACGGCAATGATTCGGCCGCACAAACAGAAAAACCGGCGAATGCCGGTTTTTCTGTTTGTATGTATGATCAGGATCAGTACATGCCGCCCATACCGCCCATGCCACCGGGAGGCATTGCGGGCATGTCGGACTTCTCTTCCTTGATGTCGGTGATGCAGGCTTCCGTGGTGAGCAGGATGCTTGCGACCGAAGCGGCATTCTCGAGCGCGCTTCTGGTAACCTTGGTCGGGTCGACCACACCGGCTTCCACCAGGTTTTCGTACTGTTCTGTGCGAGCATTGAATCCGTAATCGCCTTCACCGCTCCTGACCTTCTCGAGAACGACTGCGCCGTCGGTCGTGCCGGTGTTGGCGACGATCTGGCGAAGGGGCTCTTCGAGCGCACGACGGATGATGTCGATGCCGGTTTTCTGGTCTTCGTTGTCGGCAATCGCACGATCCAGGCCTTTGATGGCGCGGATCAGGGCAACACCGCCGCCAGCGACGATACCTTCCTGGACTGCTGCGCGGGTTGCATGAAGCGCATCCTCGACACGGGCTTTCTTCTCTTTCATCTCGACTTCGGTAGAAGCGCCGATGTTGAGCACGGCCACGCCGCCGGAAAGTTTTGCAAGGCGTTCCTGCAGCTTTTCGGTGTCGTATTCGGATGTCGATTTGTCGATCTGGCCCTTGATCTCGTTGATGCGGGCCTTGATCTCTTCCTGCTTGCCTTTGCCTTCGACGAGCGTGGTGTTGTCCTTGTCGATGTTGACGCGGGCAGCTTGGCCGAGGTAAGCGAAGGTAGCGTTCTCGAGCTTGTAGCCTTTCTCTTCGGAGATGACGGTACCGCCGGTAAGGATGGCGATATCTTCAAGCATGGCCTTGCGGCGATCGCCGAAGCCGGGAGCCTTTACCGCTGCGACTTTCAGGGTGCCGCGAAGCTTGTTTACCACAAGGGTAGCAAGCGCTTCGCCTTCGATGTCCTCTGCGATAATGAGCAGCGGCCGGCCGGACTGGGCAGCTTTCTCGAGGATCGGAAGCAACTCTTTCATGTTGCCGATCTTCTTGTCGTGGATCAGGATCAGTGCGTCGTCAAGCTCTGCTTCCATGGTCTCCGGGTTGGTGACGAAGTACGGAGAGAGGTAACCGCGGTCGAACTGCATGCCTTCGACGACCTTCAGCTCTGTATCCATGCCTTTTGCTTCCTCGACGGTGATGACGCCGTCCTTGCCGACCTTATCCATGGCCTCGGCAATCAGCTCGCCGATTTCAGGATCGTTGTTGGCGGAAATGGTGCCGACCTGTGCGATCTCCCTTTTGCCGGAGATGCTGCGGCTGATGTTGCGGAGCTCCTGGACGACTTCGCGGACAGCGCGGTCGATGCCCCTCTTCAGGTCGATCGGGCGTGCGCCTGCGGCAACGTTCTTCAGGCCTTCACGATAGATGGCCTGGGCGAGTACCGTGGCGGTGGTGGTTCCGTCGCCTGCGACATCGCTGGTTTTGGAAGCGACTTCACGGACCATCTGGGCGCCCATGTTTTCGATCGCATCGGCAAGTTCGATCTCTTTCGCGACCGTGACGCCGTCCTTGGTCGAAGTGGGAGCACCGAATTTCTTGTCGATGAGCACGTTGCGGCCGGCTGGGCCGAGCGTGACTTTCACAGCGTTGGCGAGCTTGTCTACGCCAACCTTGAGTTTCGCCCTTGCGTCGGCGTCAAAGAGAATATCTTTAGCAGTCATTGTAACGCGTTCCTCCTATAGGATTTTTAAAAGCAAACTGTGTGTTGTTAGTCAAGAATCGCGAAAATGTCGGACTCGCGCATGATGAGGTAATCGTCTCCCTCGACCTGGACTTCAGTACCTGAGTACTTGCCGTACAGAACTTTGTTACCGACTTTTACCTGCATCTGGAGCAGCTGGCCGTTCTCTGCCACTTTACCGGCACCCACGGCAACCACTTCACCGTACTGCGGCTTCTCTTTGCCGGTATCGGGGATGTAGAGGCCACCCTTGGTTTTTTCCTCAGCCGGCGCGGGCTTAACAATAACTCGATCAGCTAATGGTTTCAGGTTCATTGTCTTCTTTCTCGTTTGAGTTGATGATTGATCATTGTGTCACTTGAGGTCAGAAACCACCTGAACGCCTGGTT
>Ga0326726_10001674_pt1 | contig 20650 bp, 22 predicted proteins | sample MHFenrmetagenome_2_FD_207603 | JGI IMG/M metagenome (GOLD analysis project Ga0326726, IMG submission 207603) | Lab enriched peat soil microbial communities from Michigan Hollow, Ithaca, NY, United States - MHF15MN | ecosystem: Environmental > Terrestrial > Soil > Wetlands > Peat | place: USA... | reverse complement strand
TTTCCTACACGAGCCATACCAAGGAACTGAATTTTTCGTGGAAGGTTTTTGGGGAGAGGATCAACAATGAGGTTGTCAATATTTTTGGCAACTTTGTCTACCGCACGCTTTTTTTTGCGCACAAGGAATTCGGCGGGATACCCTCGTGCACAGTCGAGCCTGCCATAATTGAAGAGATAGAAAAAAGCCGTCTCAACGTGGACAGCCTCATGCGGGATTACGAATTCAAGGGAGCGGTGGATGCAGTCATGGCGCTTGCAGCGTTCGGCAACACCTACATCCAGACAAATGCCCCATGGAAACTGATCAAGACTGATCGCAATGCAGCGGCACAGGTGATCACCAACTGCATCCAGATCGTCAAGGCAGTAGCCATGCTCATCGAGCCGGTGATACCGGTAAAAGCACAGGTATGCTGGACCATGCTGGGATACCGGGACACGCTCGCAGATCATCCCATGAGCGAAGTTACCGTAACGGTTGAGGAGACAGTTATCAAGCCTCCGGCCCCGCTCTTTACCCGGCTGGAAGAGTCCCAGATCACCGATCTTGAAAACCTGTTACAAAAACGTGTAGCCGAGGCGAACAGAAAAATGGAGAAGATACCTGTCCTTTCCTTTGAGGAATTCAAGAAACTGGACCTGCGGACCGGCAGGATCCTTGAGGCAGAACCTGTCAAAAGGTCAAACAAACTCCTGAAGCTCCAGGTAGATATAGGGGGCGAGATCCGCCAGATAATAGCCGGCATGCAGCAATTCTACAAACCTGATGAGCTTGTAGGCAGGGATGTTGTGGTGGTTACGAATCTTGCGCCGGCAAAGATCTTTGGCATGGAATCCAACGGTATGATCCTTGCTGCAGGGGATACTGCATCGCTGCTGACTCCATTAAAGCCTGTTGAGCCGGGTACGAAGATCCGCTGATACGGGATTAAAATCACAATTTTTTTGAAAAACCTACGATATAGTAATAAAAAATGAGAAATGGTAGTTTGAATCCTTATTTCAGCCCTTTAATATTGATGATTTGATTCTCTAATTTTTAGCTTGAAATAACGGCTGAAATCAATGCAAAGAGTTTATAACAGTACCGACTCTCGTTTCGTTATTGGAGCTTGATTTTGTTATCACAGCAGTAGTTGTGTTCCTTTTTGCCAGATTTATGATGGAAGGCGATGAAAACCAAAAGAGATACCTATTTTTTTGAAATAAAACTCCCCTGTTGTGAATTCTGTCGGATTCAATGCTTAAAAAATTTGACCGAGATTTGTTCATTCGATAGTTTTAATATCATAAATGAAGAGGAATGCATCATGGCATCAATCGTCTTTACCCTGTTGTCATTTATTGTCGCGTTGATCATTTCAACGGTGATAATTTATGTTATTGCAAAGTTGCTTGGTGAAACGGAAGGCATAACCACGGCATTTTTCGCCGCCCTTATTGGTACGGTAGTTTACACTATCATATACTATGTGCTGCCGAACAATCTATTGATAGCTGCAATCATTGCAGGCATCGTGTGGCTGCTGGCATTGCAGAAACTGTACACTGTCGGCTGGCTCAAATCCCTGTTAATTGCTGTTGTCGTATGGATAGTGACAACCATTGTCGGTTGGTTCCTGCCTACACTCACTGGTCCGATGTGACAAATAAGCGAAGCATAAAATCTTTTTTTACTTCATGTTCTCCACCTGCTTGAGCAGGGATTCTTTATCTTCCGGGGAGTGGTCGGAGGTCAGCCATCTCTTCGTTTCATCGTCCATCTTTCTGATTCTGTGAGACATCCAGCCCAACACCTATATTATTTTATTTTTTTTCTAAAATAAAGATAAATTTCCTATATCTTCTCAGAAGATAACATTTTTATTCTGAATGGGTCATTACGTGATTAAGAGGGGGGGTGGAATATGAGATGGAGAGATGGACGGAGAAGTGACAATGTCGAAGATCAACGGGGATTCAGCGCAAAGCAGGGAGCAATCGGCGGCGGTATAGGGATTCTCGCTATTCTTGTTCTCGGTCTGCTGACAGGCGCTGACCCGGGTGCACTTTTGAATGCAATCGCTACAGAAAGCGGTTCTATGGATAGCACTCCTGTAGTGTTAACAGCAGCTGAGAATGAGTCGGCCGATTTTGTATCTGTTGTTCTTGCTGATACAGAAGATACGTGGCAGACCATATTCGAGCAAAATGGCAAGGTCTACAGGCAACCCAAATTAGTCCTGTTCAAAGGTAGTGTGGATTCCGCCTGTGGATTTGCCCAGTCGGCCATGGGGCCTTTTTATTGTCCGGGTGACGAGAAAGTGTATATTGACCTGGATTTTTATAACGAGCTGAAAGACCAGTTGGGAGCGCCCGGCGATTTTGCCCAGGCATATGTTATTGCTCACGAAGTGGGTCACCATGTACAGAACCTCGTGGGGACATCAGGAGAGGTCCAAAGACTCCAAAGCCAGAGCAATGAGGTTACTGCAAACAAATACTCTGTCATGCTGGAATTGCAGGCTGATTGTTATGCAGGGGTGTGGGCGAATCATGCCGACCAACAACGTCAGATTATCGAAGAAGGTGATATTGAGGAAGCCATGAACGCTGCTGCAAAGATCGGCGATGATGCCCTGCAGAAACAGTCACAGGGCTACGTTGTGCCGGACTCTTTCACTCATGGCACATCAGCACAACGGATGAAATGGTTCAACGCCGGTTTTACAGGAGGAGAAATTGACTCCTGCGACACTTTCAATGCGGCTGTAGTGTGATTATCTCGCCAAAACCTCCTTTTTTCAATATAAAAAGTGATAGGGCGCTGCCGGTAACGCTCATAAAAAATCGGATTCAAAAAGAGGAAAATCAAAAAAAGGTCGGGATTATACCATAGTTGGGGATTCTTCTAAGAGGTATTTCCAGACAACCGCAGCAATCAATGCACCAATAATCGGAGCTACGATAAATACCCACAGTTGCGCGAGAGCTGTCCCCCCGGCTACGAGTGCAGGACCAAGGCTTCGTGCAGGGTTTACTGAAGTACCAGTGATTGGAATACCCACCATATGGATCATAGCCAGAGAAAGTCCAATGGCGATCCCTGCAAAACCGGCAGGGGCTTTCCTGCTTGTCGCTCCAAAAATTACGAGCAGGAAGATAAACGTCAGAACAACTTCAGCGATAAAACCTGAGGCAATTGAAAACCCGGCAGGTGACGCGGAGCCGTACCCGTTCTGCCCCAGACCATTGGTGGCCAGATCATATCCGGGTAGTCCGGTCATTATTGTCAGAAGCACCAGTGATGCAATGATTGCTCCAATACACTGCACAACGATATAGATGATACCATCCTTTGCGGAAATTTTCCCATTTGCGAGCATCGCGATAGTTATCGCAGGATTAATGTGGCATCCCGAGATATGGCCAATTGCATATACCATAACAAGGACAGAAATACCAAAAGCCAGTGAAATCCCGAGAAATCCAATAGATTTTCCTGCAACGACAGCACTTGCGGTTCCTATAAAGACCAGGACAAACGTTCCCAGCAGTTCAGCCAAATACCTCTTCGTATCGCTCATTTGAACACAAACCCTACCTTCGGTTGATAATACCGATGTGTGGTTTTCTACGTTTACATTAATACAGATATCGCAAGTCAGGTCAGGTTTTTTTCATACTAACCGAAACAAACCAGTTGAAGCATGAGGACGATCGGCTATTTATGTTTCTTTCGGGAGTTTTCAGTGAGCCCCTGGGCGTTAAGTTCTGGAATTCATATTTACATTTGTTTGATATAGTTTTCCCAAACACGTCATGATGATCCGCCTGCCTATCGGTTGGGCTTGATCTCGTGCTGAAGTATTCGGTTGCCAGTACTCCTCAGGTCACCGGGCCACTTTTTGTCAATCCAGAGGAGCAATTGATGTGTCCGGGAAAAATGAACAGACCATAAAAAGGGTTCTGGATCCTGATCGCCGCGGTGGATAGGCTGGTGATGGCCAGGATCCATGAATCCGGGTACTGCTCAGGGATGATCCTTAATGTGCCCGACAAGAGCGCAGTCTTTGCATTCTTCGCATTCGAACTCCAGCGTGGAATGGAGTATCCGGTACTTCTTCAGCCGTTCCTTGATCTCGTGTTTCATCTCTTCGATCTTTTCCACATCCCGTTCGCAGGAGTACACATGCGCATCGAGCACGTTGATATCAGAACAGAGACTCCAGAGATGGACATGATGTACGCCATCCACGCCTTTCACCGTGGTCATATCAGTTACGACCATATCAAAATCCACCGAATTCGGTGTGAACTGAAGAAGAATTGTGATCGTTTCACGGAGTATCCTGGCAGATGAAATCACGATCAGGATTGCAATAATGCCGGAAAGGATGGGGTCAACAATTACCTGCCCGGTGATGGAGATCCACACTGCGGCGACGATTACCACCAGCGATGAGACTGTGTCTCCAACCACATGCAAAAAGGCGCTCCGGACATTCAGGTTATGGCTACCATGGAGGAGGAGGACCACACCCAGGTTTGCGACAAGACCGATGCAGGCCACGATAAGCATCAGCCCCCCCCGCACCGGGGTCGGGTTGAGTGCACGCAGGTATGCCTCCCAGAGGATTCCACCACTCACACCGATCAGCAGGAGGGAGTTGATGAATGCCGCGAAGATCTCGCCCCGGTGGTAGCCGTAGGTCCGCTCCTTAGTGGGAATCTGAAGAGCAAGGGTCATTGCCCCAAGGGAGAGAAGGAGTGATAGAACATCGCTGAACATGTGTCCTGCATCGCTTATAAGAGCAAGTGATCCGGAGAGCAGTCCTCCAATGATCTCTACGAGTAAGAAGACAAGAGTGATGAAGAGCGCGATCTTCATGGATTTCCGGTAGTCGTGCATAGTATCGTGTATCATGGTTCCTTTGCAGATTTAAGTCGTGATTATGCACATCTATCCCCCGGCAACCGGAGGAAACAGCGCAATCACGTCCTCATCATCGAGCGGGGTGTCCAGCCCTGCCAGAAAATATACATTCCTGCCGTTCTTGAGGATATTGACAAAGTCTCGGAGGGTATCCGGAGCAGCAAAAATCAGATTGCCCAACCCGCCGTATCGTCCGGTAAGCTCATCGAGAAGTTCCCGTATGGATGCACCCTTTGGGAAATCCATATCGATCTGGTTATCCATAACCTCACGGAACGTGGCGAATGCTTTCACGTGGACCTTCATCGCACACTCTCTCTTACTGATATCCGATACTAATCTTTCCCACAGACATGACAGGTCGGAATACGTTCTATCATGAGCCGATCTGATTTTTGTCTGATACCATCCCAGAGCCACAGATGATCACTGATAGGCAAACCGGTGCCGGTTGCCAGTTTAATTGCCTCCGTGACCTGGACACACCCGATTACCCCGGTCGTAACACCGATAATGGGGGTTTCCCGTACTGGTGGCGGGTTCGGGACAACACAGCGGAGGCAGGGGAACGTCGGGGGAATGATAGTGCAGACCTGTCCATAGAACCCTTCAACAGCGCCATGGATAAACGGTTTGCCGCATTGCCATGCTGCATCAGCCAACAGGAACCGGGCCAGATAATTATCGAGCCCATCAATGACCACATCCATATCGCGGATAAGGTCCTGGACCGGAGCAGTACCGATTGCAGCGAAAACCGGTTCAACATCGATGGATGAATTCAAGGCATGGAGCGCTTTTGCAGCGGTCCCCCCCTTCGGTTTCCCGATATCCGATTCCCGGTACAACAACTGGCGGTTCAGGTTTGTCTCTTCGATATAATCGGGGTCGATGATTCGGATAGTCCCAAAACCTGCCATCGCAGCAAAAAGGGCAGCCGTACTACCAAGTCCTCCAGCTCCGGCAATGAGCAGCCGGGTGTTCCCGATCTTCTCCTGCCCTTCCTCCCCGAAAACAGCAATCTGCCGACGGTATCGTTCCTTTTGTTCTTTACTCATCATGACGATGGTCAATTTTTATTTTATAAGTCTTATTATACAAGACCCAGTTCTTTGCGTTTCTCAGTTGTCGGGGTCCCTTCCTTATCCCAGCCCCGCAGTGTGTAATACTCGTCGAGCATCTCATCCCGTCTCCACACCTGGCCTGTGGGTGCACCTTCCTTAAGGGGCTCGTTCAGGAGTCGTGCCGGTAGTGTGTCGTCCTTGCGACCTAGTCCGCGTTTGATGTTGTAGAGTTTTTGCAGATTCCAGATCCGTTCGCCGACCTTCAGCAGCTCGGCAGTGTCGATCTTCATTCCCGTGGTTGCGGAGAGGAGATCCGCATAATCCTGCGCATCTAATGCAAAGGATGTGAACAGGCACATGCCCGATGCATCGATGGCCGCGGTCAGGTCTTGGAAAGTCTTGACCCATTGTGGTTTTCCTTTTGTTACATAAGGGTCGAGTTTCTCTGGAGCCCCAAGCACTTCTGGAGAGATCATGTACCCATACACATGGTCTCCTCCCCGAACCGATGTGGCGGTCGCTAGCCCATATCCCTGGATCCCCCGGGGATCGTATGCCGGCAGTTCCTGTCTCTTGGAACTCATGGACAATTCGGGATGACCGTATTTCGTGGCAAACCGGAAGGAGCCCTCGGCAAGTTCATTGCCAATGTCTTCACGTGTCGCGATCTGCTTCACCAGCTTCAGCATTCCTTTCGCGTCACCGAACCGGATCGGGTGCTTTACATACCCTTTCTCTGCCATCTCCATAAGGCAGGCAATCGTGGCCGGTGTCGAGATCGCGTCGAGCCCATATTCGTTACAGATATTGTTCGCCCGGACAACTGCCTTGAGATCATCGATACCGCAGTCCGGCCCGAATGCCCAATCGGGTTCGTACTCCGGGCCTTCTCCGGCCTCTCCGTCGAATTCATGGGTTCGGCCGCACTGTACGATACAGGCATAGCAGCCCTTAGGTTTCTTGAGGATTGTTTTTGCTATTGTTTCTCCTGAGACCTTCTCGGCATTCGGGAAGTGGGCACTCTGGAAGTTCCTGGTCGGCAGGACATAATTCTCGTTAATGATATTAATGAGGACTGCCGTACCGTAATTGTGAAGTGCTTTTTCGATCCCGTTATCCTCGATTTTCTTGCGCACCCGGTCCTTGACCACATTCAGGCGCTCTTCATCAACTGCCTTGATAGGCAGGTCTCCACGGGCCGCAATTGCTTTTAAGTTCTTTGAACCCATGACAGCGCCGACACCCCCTCGCCCGGCAGCCCGCGCCTTTTCGTTGATGATACAGGAGAACAGCACGAGTTTTTCTCCTGCCGGCCCTATACAGGCAACGCGGACACTCTTATCATTCAAGTCGTCCATGATCGCATCGGTAGTCTGCCCGGTTGTTTTACCCCAGAGGTGAGAGGCATCCCGGATTTCTGCGGTCCCGTTATCCAGCAAGAGATACACCGGTTTTTTAGATTTTCCGCTCACGACTACTGCATCGAATCCCGCCTTCTTCACCTTCCAGCCAAAGACCCCGCCGCTGTTAGCACTCATCGCCGTCCCTGTGAGCGGTGAGATTGTCGAGACCTCATACCTGCTTCCCAGCGGAATACCAGTGCCGGTCAGAGGCCCGGCTGCAAACACGACAACATTCTTGTCGCCCAGCGGATCAATCTTCGGATCAACTATATCGGTCAGGAGCCTGATGCCAAATCCCCGCCCGCCAATATATAACATTTTAAGTTCCGGTGGCGTGGACTTGACAGTAACCTTCTCTGCCGAGAGATCGGCATAGACCATCTTTCCTGCATATCCATCCATGATAATTACCAAACGCTTACTATATTGTCATGGTACATAAAGGAAAGGTCGTTTTAAAAAAATTGAAATATTAACTTGCATGAATTGTTAATGAATTTCATCTCTTATCCGGCCGCACCGGATTACACTTCCCTGCGCTTTTTCACCATATCACTTCTCTTTGAGCCAGAACGATACATTCACGAGGGGATAAATATTGGCTCCAATATCGAGCGGTGGTGGAAGGTACGTGACGAAGAACCATGCGCAGGCGGTCAGGTAGCGGTTAAAAATGCGAGTTGATGAACGGGTTTTTCCATCCATGAACACCCGTTTGTGTTTTTAGAGTATTTTTTCAAGTATTGCAGCTGCATCGCCTATAAATTCCGGACATTTCATCACAAACAAGTCACAGTCCCGGGCTTTCTCATACTCGTCCGGTTTGCTAAGGTTATAACCGAGCAGTTCTGTACAGTTAACCGAGCCATGGCGGTATGTGAATTCCTGTATGAATTCCCGTACCAGTGCACGGGTTCTCTCAGTGGCTGCATCATCACCCTGTTTCGTCTTCCCGTATTTCAGGCCGATGACGAGAATTGCGCCGGACACAGCCCCGCAGATATTCCCGGCCCTGGAGATTCCGGCTCCAAACCCGCATGAAATTTTTTTCGCGGTATCCGGATCGAGTCCCATCTCTTCAGAGAATGCTGAGAACACCGCAGACGAGCAGGTAAACCCATTCCTGAAACCCGCAATGGCATGATATGATTTTGTCATGGCGCTTCTCTTGTGTTCATAGTGTTGTCCCGGGATTGCATTAAACAGGTATCCTGTTAGCGTGAACGATATGAACAGGATTCCTGCAAAGATCACCAATAATTTGATGTTAATCACTTTACGGAAGATGATCATCTTGGGATGCGAGAACCTGATTCCACCCATCATAAACGCGAGCGTGGTGCCAATCGCCATCCTTTTGGCCGTAAAGCACTTCCATGATCGGTATCATCCCTCCGGCATTCGAGTAGAGTGGGATTCTGATATGCACTGCAATCGGGAAAGCGAGCGAGTTATACGGACCTGTCGATGTTGACAAGGAAATCTCGGCATATCACATTCGGCAAAGCCGATGAAAAGCGGGACTGCCGAGCAGGAGCAGAAAGGCATCGGGATCCCGAGAAGGGCTGCAAGCACATTGCCTGCCCTTTGTTATGGCCCTATCCAGATAGTCCATGCACAAAGCCAAATGTGACGCAAAACGGGATGGTTGGTGCGTTCAGTCTGCCCGGCCTGCTTATATGATATATGAACATCGAAGAATACATTAGATCAGGAGAAAACTATTATTCAGCACCTATCGGGGGGTTTCGTGCACGAGTTTCCTGTATCTTGACCAGACAACGAAAAATCCTCTCTTAATCCCGGGCCTGATCCTGGTCAGCACGGCTGCATCACTTCTTCTGAACTGGTACGGGCTTACCCGCGGTATTACTAATGTACTGCCCCATCTCCTGTATATCCCGATAATCCTTGCCACCTATTATTATCCCCGTCGTGGCGTCCTGTTTACGGCCGTCCTCTCGGTCACATATGGTGTTCTTGTTCTGAGGACCGGAGTACAATTCCCGGATGTTATCGTCGCTGCTCTTGCACGGGTGGTAGTTTTCATTATTATCGGCGCCGTGGTATCCTTTTTAAGCGGCAGAATGCAGCAGGATGCCGGTATGTGCCTGCGGTTTGTATCCATGGTCGAATCCTCCAATGATGCTGTAGTGGGTAAAACCCTGGACGGGATCATCACGGACTGGAACTCCGGCGCTGAAAGACTTTACGGGTTCACCGCCCGCGAGGTTATAGGAAAACCGATCAGCCTGCTCGCACCCCCCGATCGTCCCGACGAAGTACCCCGGCTCATCAGCAGGATACGGAGCGGTGAACGTATTGATCGCTACGAAACGGACCGGATAACAAAAGACGGGCGACACATCCAGGTATCTCTCTCGCTGTCGCCTATTAAAAAAACTGACGGTACCATTATAGGCGTTTCAACCACTGCCAATGATATCACGGAGAAAAAAATACTTCAGGATGAGATCCTGCGAGCAAAGGACGAATGGGAGCGGACCTTTGATGCAGTTCCCGACCTGATCTCTATCATCGATCGGGAACATCGCATCGTCCGGGTAAACAAATCAATGGCTAACCGGCTCAGTATTCCCCCTGAGGGTGTCGTCGGGCGTCCCTGTTATGAAATCGTGCATCACAGCAGGCTGCCACCCCTCTCGTGCCCCCACCAGATTCTCATGGACGATGATAAGGAACACATACAGGAGATCCATGAAGATACACTCAGCGGGGACTTCCTGGTTACTGCCTCTCCACTTCGGGATGCATCAGGGACGGTCACAGGGTGCGTCCATGTTCTCCATGATATCACTGAACCTAAACGGGCAGAAAAAGCCCTGCAGCAGGCACTGAAAAAACTCAACATGCTCTCCTCGATAACCCGTCATGATATCCTGAACCAGCTGATGGTGCTCGGGGGCTACCTGGTGATCTCAAAAGAGAGTGTAGTGGATCCTGAAATCCTCGGGTTCATAAAAAAAGAGGAGGAAGCAGTAACATCAATCCGCCGCCAGATCGAATTTACCCGCTATTATGAAGACATTGGCGTGAACGCTCCACAATGGCAGGAGATTGCAACAATAATCAGATCGTCTGCGGCACAGCTTATCCTTGAAGGGATAACGTTTGAGATTACATTTTCGGGCGTGGAAGTCTTTGCTGATCCCCTCATCAGTAAAGTGTTCTATAACCTTGTGGAGAACTCGATCCGTCACGGGGACCATGTAACACGGATCGGATTCGGGTTTAACGAGACAGATGCAGGTGGGATGATCACCTACGAGGATGATGGTGCAGGGATCTTTGCCAAAGACAAGGAACATATATTCCTACGGGGGTTCGGCAAACATACAGGTCTTGGCCTGTTCTTATCCCGCGAGATCCTCGCGATCACCGGCATTACCATCAGCGAGAACGGCGAACCAGGCAAGGGTGTGAGATTCGAGATACTGGTACCTCGCGATATGTACAGGGTATCATCATGACCGCCCCGCGTACCGATCCTGGACTGATTGCAACCCTACTTGCCCTACAGCAGGGTGAGATAACCGAGCACCATATCTACAAAAAATTACTGCTGCGCACCAGGATGCCCACAACCGAGAGGTGCTGGAGCGGATTGCCAGCCAAGAGCTCGGGCATTATGCAATTTGGAAACAGTATACCCGTCAGGATGTGGCGCCAGACACACTCCGTATATGGTTCTATTACCTTATCTCACAGGGTATGGGGATGACATTTGCCATCAAGCTCATGGAAGGTGTGGAAAAACGTTCACAGGTTTATGATCAAGGACTTATTGACCGGGTCCCAGAGGCACGGGAGATCCTGGTAAACGAGGAGAACCATGAACATGAACTTATTGCACTCATCGATGAAGAACGGTTGAAATACATCGGCTCAATCGTGCTCGGTCTCAATGATGCTCTCGTCGAGTTTACCGGAACCCTTGCCGGGCTCACCTTTGCGATCCAGAACACACGGATCATCGCGGTTGCCGGGCTGATTATGGGCGTTGCCGCATCGCTTTCGATGGGGGCATCCGAGTACCTGTCCCAGCGATCGGATGGGGGACCCACCAACCCGTTCAGGGCATCGGTCTATACCGGAGCCACCTACCTTTTGACTGTCGCCCTGCTGATTCTCCCATACCTTGTCCTTACAAGTCCCTATCACGCCCTCGTTTTTACCTTGGCGGGAGCTGTTTTTGTTATATTCCTGTTTACGTTCTATGTATCCGTGGCCAAAGATCTTCACTTCTGGAGACGGTTCGGCGAGATGCTCCTCATCAGCTTCGGTATTGCAGCGATCTCATTTGTTATAGGAATCCTCATCCGTACAGTCCTGAATGTGAACGTTTAGGAAAAGCACTCCTCTATTTTTACTATGACCTGTCACTACCCGGATTATTTCTGCAATTTTGTATTATTTAATTCAATTCTTCATGGATTACTTCAGTAGGGTCAAAAGGCGTAGTTTTATCCATGCGGACTTCCCCCATTGAAATAAGAATGAACGGAAAAACGTTCGTAGTGAACCTGTGAAAACTATCATCTATTATTTTACCGGTACCGGAAATTCGCTCGCAGCTGCACGGAGTATCTGCCACCATCTTGGTGACTGTGAACTGGTGGCAATTACATCCTTTGACGGGACCTCGGGCGAGATTACCCCATTTGCAGATCGCGTGGGTATCGTCCGCCCGGTCTATGATCTTGGCCTGCCGTCAATTGTGGCTGAATTTGTAGAGCGACTTGACCTGTCCCGTGCCGGCTATTGTTTTGCTGTCCTTACCATGGGAGGGTTTGGAGCTCCTGCGCTCCATCAGGTCGATGACCTTATCTTTGCACACACAGAGACATCTCAATCGGCTTTTACCGTCAGGATGGTAGGAAACTTTGTGCCGCTCTATGAACCGGTGAAAGGTGCGAAGAGAGATAAGCTTCTTGCTGATGCAGGGAAGCGTGTAGATGAGATCGCGGCAATAATCGATAAAAGTCTTATCGTGCAATCCGGCATTGCGGCATTCTCGAGGCTCATGAAGCGATTCATGTATGACGGTTTCATCCGGCAGATCCATACCGCACGATAGTAACTTCGTCGCAGATGATACATGCACCTCCTGCGGCACCTGTGCAGCCGTCTGCCCGGTACACAATATCGATATGGTTGATGGCAAACCGCTCTGGGAGCACCACTGCGAACTCTGCCGTGCCTGCATCCACTTCTGCCCGGTCGAGGCTATCCAGTATGGACAAAAAACCAGGAGGTGGGGACGCTATCGCCACCCTGACTTGAAGATTACGGATATGAAAGCCCAGCGGGGCGAATGAATTCCCGGCATTTTTTTCATCACCAGCATTGCTCAGCTGGCCGGATTCCTGGCGGCAGGAGGGAACGGTGAAACTCTGTTTTCTGGCCGCCAGATAACCTGACTTTTCGAATATCCGGTATGATAACCATCTATCAGTTCCGATCCTGCGACGTAAAAAAATACAATCTCAGTGTACGCCACCTTTTTCCGATTGTTATCGTAAGGACAACCCGGAAGTTGTTTTCCTCAGAAGCTTATTCTCTGGTGGAAAATAATGAACTACTGAAACAGGGTGTAGCACAATGTCCAGATCTCCTTTATCCATCATAACCGTCTGCGTTTCTCTTGTACTGGTGTTATTTGTCGTGATTCCGGGTTGTACCGTGACTCCACCGGGATCTGAAGGAACAAATCCCGTTACCTCCTTACCTTCTATAACGGCGTCTCCGGTACCTGTTCCAACCACACAATCCGGGCAATCTGCCGGAAACGTTCAGCTGGTAGGCAATGTCTATGGATTATCTTCCGATCCGTTACGAGGGATTGATACTATCACGTTTTCTCTCGGTCTGCCAGCCAATGCACCAGCTGTCGACCTTACCCGGATGGAAATTGTCTTTTCCACCCCGGGGAATGCCCCGGTAACCTTCACCCGGGGTACAAGAGAAGCAACCGGAATTTTTACCACTACAACCGGTGGCTACGCTGTCACTACGATACAGCCCGGCGATGAGGTCGATATCTCTTTCAGGGTAAAGCCGGTCCCCGGAGGTACCAGCGTGAATATTGAAGTGAGACCATCGGGCGGCGCCGCATTGCCCATTTCGAGGACCGTACCCGCTATGATTTTATCAATGAATGTTCTCGATTAAATCTCTTTTTTCGTGATAGTATGAAAATTGTTTATGATCGACTCTGCATCTGAATAACGGGCACAGAAGCGACCTCCTTCCGATCGTTTTCCTCATTTAAATTCCCTGCCAACAAGCGGCATGATATGGACCCTGATGTTATGCCGGGGAATCACCGGTGTGGGCGTGAGCCTGAACCTGAACCCTCAATGGTTGGTTGAAATTAATCCTTGCATGATCGTTGCGATCATCCTGATCCTGTTCCCCTTTCCCGGCTTTCGTCATTGTGTTGGAATACTGTTCAGAATTATAGCATTTCTTTCCCGGGTGAAAGTAAAAAGATGCGATGTATTCTGTCACAGTTACTTCACGGGTCTGCGATTTGTGCCCGACCTTATTGGGCTGAGATGACCGTGTCCGGGTTTTCCGCCCAGCAGAAATGAACCGGCTAAGAGAGCCCCGACCCATTGCACATATTTTACTCGCTTTCAGCATACGAGACTAAAACCGGGATAGTGCCGGTTTCCTTCAGGTTCGTATCTTCCCGTGAAAAAGCAAAGGCGATCTCTGCCCAGGCCTTTTCCATTAAACCCCGGTAATACGGAAAGTCAAACGAATCAGCAATCCACCCCGGCATTACCCGGTATCTCCGGGAATCAGTCACAACATAGCTGATTTTCATCCCGGGGGCGACCTCGATTCCCTGATTCCGATACGCTTGAACTGCAGCGCCTTCAAGGCAGCGGTGGGCATAGGTCAGCCGACTAATCCGGCGATGTATTACCATCGACTTCGGATCTGCTGCCGGAAGTGAGCTCACCGACTCCCGGAAGATACTTCTGACCTCTTCTCTTTTCTCTTCCAGTACAGTGATACTTGCTGCTCCGGCCATAACCCCGAGCATCCGTTCCTGCATCCCGCGGATATATTCAGGCGTATCGAGTTTCCGGGCTGCAATGCCCCTGACCTTGATCGACCCGTCAGAGAGCCTGCCGAAGTACCGGTTATAGGCGCCGGACCCGTCATTCATGGGTTCAAAGACAATCCAGTCGAAATGATCAACTTCCGAGAGCAGACCGGTCTCTTTTTCGACCCGTTCCTTGAGGGCATCTATCGGAGTTCCCTGGACCCAGAGACAATCGACGATGCCATGGAGGACATGGAAATTCATCTCTTCAGCAATGTTCTTTGTCTTTAATAGGATATCACGCGACCTGCATGTAATCCCTTCATGCACTTCGATCCTGCCGAATTTTGCGTTCTTGTAGCCGGTATACCCGAAACAGGTGACAAGCATCCATTTCAGGATAGAGTCGATACCGGCGAACCGTGGATCGGTCTTTTTAAGCCGTTTGGTGGTGATGCGCAGATCAAGGAGGGGTGCGAGAGCAGCTGGAAGGAATCCCGGGCGATCTGGATGTTCGATTGTTTCCGGGGAGAGATTGAACTGCACGATAATAGCAGGATACATGGAGGTAAAGTCCAGTTCATCGACATTCTCATAGATCCCCGGGGATGGCTGGAACATCATCCCTCCCCGGTCGGCTGTCTGCAATGATGTGATACAGCGGATCAGTTCCGGGTCGTTCTTCCGGAACGGGACGGCAATTCCTTCCTTCAGCGCTTCGTATACTTCGTAGCTGCTGATGAGGGTGCCCGGGGTGAACCGGGATGACAGGTTGGGTGACAGGCCGGAGATCCGCGAGGCCATCAGGACACCTTCAAGCCCACCCTCCTGGTACGCAAATGACTGCTTAGTATCTATCAGGATGCGTCCGTCCGGGATGAGTGCAGATTCCTTGTGCTCCATTCTCCCGTAACTCCAGTACGAACGGGAATCCATTTCGCGGTACTTCCCGTTCCGGGAGAACGGCATGGTAAGACCATGCTCCCTTGCCATCGTAAGGATTTTCGGCATCCAGCGGTCGGCATCGGGCATCAGGATCAGGTCAGGATCGATCGATGCGACAAGCGAGAAGAGATCAGCGAGCACGGTTTTCGTCCGCCCCGTCAGTCGTTCGCTTTTTTCATGAATAATTTCGATGTCGGTACAGAGTGCCGAAAGGGCCGGGTCATCGCGGATATTTATCTCGACACTGTCCAGGTCATGGGTGAATTCCGGGGAGAGCCGGGAATCATTCCCGGTGCTGCACGGAGTAATGCCGTGTTCGGCCATGAAGCGCTGGTCTCTCCGGACATCCACATTGTAGAGTTCGATATCGAACTGCGCCTGCTTCTCGATCGCCTCAGCAACGTCCCGGCCAGCATAGATCGCATATCCCGGAAGGTCCTTAAAGATCGTCCTGATAGTGCATTCTTCCGCTTTGTACTGCTCCTCCAGCACTGCAATCATTTCCTGGTGAGGGTGAAGGTCGGGGAAGTGGATAAGGAATGGCGGTGCGTAGTCGTGGTGGACTTTGGTAACCACTCCGTCTTTGGACCAGAGATCGACGCCGCCATTCCGGTATACCGAGTCAAGGATCCACATCTTCCCTCAAGCGCGATTCGATCTGGTCCTGTCGTTTAATCGTCTCAATTAGGACTGAAAAGACTGCAGCTTCGAGGGGATCATCACAGGCAATGAATGCTTCACTCGAATGCATTTTTGCCAGTATTACCAGTTTCTCGCCATATTGCTGATCTTTTTTCATAAGAGCCCTTGAAGACCGTGCCCAGCGGTCACATACGCTCTTCACTCCTTGTCGTACACTTTCAAAACTCCTTCCCATTAAAACACCACCAGCGTCTTTTCTGTGAATTACAGAATTACAATTAGCTTCGCATCGGATTACTCACCTGTTGAAGTGTATAATGCACAGGTTTGAATGGTGTGAAAGTGGATTTGTAGAACTGGTGTAACGCAACATTGATGATTTCTGAAGAAGAGTGAAGGTTACCATGTGCGGCAGGTATTCCCTCATCTGCATCGATGATTTCGGGAAACGGTTCCGGATCTTCGACCCGACACTCGGCATCCGCTCCCACTTCAACATCGCACCATCCCAGTTCATGCCGGTGATTGTGCAGCACGAGAAAATCGAGATGGTAATGATGCAGTGGGGGCTTATCCCGAACTGGGTGAAGAACCCGGAGAAAACAACCCACCCTATTAATGCAAAGGCGGAGACTCTTGCAGAAAAACCAATGTTCTGCGGTCTGCTGAAGAACAGGCGCTGCCTTGTCCCTGCAAGCGGTTTCTATGAATGGAAGAAGGAGGGAACGAGAAGAATTCCTTACTATATCCACGTGAACAACAGTCCGCTCTTTGCCATTGCCGGCCTCTATGACGTATGGCATGACGCATGCAATGAGGTCCACCTGACGTATGCGATTATCACCACCGGCGCAAACGAACTCGTGGCACCACTCCACGAGCGGATGCCGGCGATCCTGACGCGGGAGGACGAGAACCGTTGGCTTACCGGCGATGCTCCTGCGCCCGATGTAATGAAAAGGATTCTCCGGCCTTACCCACCAGATGAAATGAATGCGTACCCGGTATCCTCACGGGTGAATAGTCCGGATGCCGATGATGAGCGGTTGATCCAGCCGCAGGCAACATTATTCTGAACTGTTTTCCTGCCCTGACTGGTTAATGTTTAAAAGCAATCTTCTCTTTTCCCCAACGGGCATACGTATCCCTTGAGGTCATGTATGCCTATTCAGATAAACAGGTTGCCGGTAACAACCGACAGGATATCTGCCTTAAACAACGCCGAGAAATTTATTGCCGCTTGTCATGTTTATCTTAGGTATTTGCGCGCCTGCTGGAAAAAGCGGATAAATTTCCATCTTTTCAATCCCTTTTCCCGCTGGATTTTTTATTGGATATTTAACCTCTTTTTTTAATTCTGAACTATCAGGAACGATATTTGCATGGTTGGGAGTAATGTGGACGGTACTGTTTTTTAAAAACTTTCAGATCCCTTATTTCAGGCCGGGTCCGACAGAAATTACCGGACAATTTCCGGACTGGTGATAAAGTTCTATGGCAAGATTCAATCATGTTGTATCAGGAATAATCCTGCTCACCCTGTTCCTCTCGGTAGGAATTGTGTGTGCAGCAGAAGGAGAAACTGCCAATCTCAGTGTCTCGAAAGTTGTGAGCTCGGCCGGACCCTACGAAAAAGGTCAGCCTATTGCTTGGGTTGTTACGCTCACGAATACTGGACCTGCAAATGCAACAAATATCTCCTTGGCTGAAGATATCTCAGAATTTTCCGGGCTGGTGGATATGAGCGGAGTTGCAGATCTGGGTACGTATGATAACACGACAAGACTCTGGAATATCAGCAAGCTTGATGACGCCGCGTCCACCCAGCTTACATTAATTACCGTCTTTAATACAAACGGAACACAAACAAATAATGTAGATATCCTTAGTCTCGATCAGGCAAATTTTGGAAACAACCATGCTAATGCAACAATGGTTATTAATAACGCAGCAGTGGTCATACCGGATCAGCCATTATCAGTAAACCTCGCCATCAGGCCAAATACGCTGAACCTTAACAGCAAGGGCGTATTTACCGTATTTGTCACCCTGAACGGTGGGAGCTCCCTGTTCCCGTTCGATGGTCGCAGCAAACCCCGCATCGATTTTGACAATAGCTCACTGACATGCAGCGGCGCTGAAATGATCAGTGCCGGCGTATCGAACAAGGACGGAGGGATCCTTATTGCAAAGTTTTACCGCCAGGACCTTGAGAATGTGACCAGCGGACCTGGAGTGCAGATTAACTGTTCGGGGACTCTTTCGGTCAACGGAAAGTCTGTCGATGTTGAGGGTAGTGATACCATCAGGGTAATCGGGGAAAAGAAGGGACTGGACAAGATCATTTCAGGAATAATGAAATATCTCGGTCTTGAGAAGGACGATATTGTGGTCAACGAAACTGGAGACGGGAATGTCACTCTTTCGTTTACCCTGAACCCTGATACCTTTAAGAATAACGGCCAGATGAAAAAGGCAATCAAAACCACGGATAGCGATACGACGCCGTCATATGCCGGGAACGCTCAGAATGTCTCTGACAAAAACAACAGTCAAAAACAGAACAGCCTGAAAAACAATGGCGACAATAACGCGGACAAAGGAAATAAGAACACCAATAAGGGCAATGACGCATCAAACGGAAAGTTCAAAGGAAAGAATAAGTGATCGGGTCACCTGTCACTTTTTTTCCACCAGACCATAACACACCTTATTTGTCAGAAGAGGTACATGTCAACCAACGTCGTGTGCTGGTGATGATGATGAAAAGCAGGCAGATCATTCTTGCCGGAATAATTATTATTGCGTTGCTTTCCAGTACGGGGACCGTTGTTGCGCTGGGAACCAGTTCAGCAACAGTTCACGGTGCTGGTAGCATTTCAGGTTCCAGTACTCCTGACAATAGATCGATCGGTCCGGAAAGTCCCTTGTTCGGACAGAAGGTTGCGAGGGAAGACATCGATGAAACGTTTACCTTCAATGATATCCAGAGGGTAGAAAAACAGATTGACCATACACAGACAAGGATTGAGGAAGTGCGTCAGGAACTGGAACTCAACCAGGCCGGATATGCAGAGAAAGCGCTGGAGTTGTACTCGCAGAAACTGAACCGGACAGAAATATCTTCACTACGTTTTCAGTCAGATTCAACCGGACTCCTGCATGCTCAGGAACTAATCGCCCGGCACCAGACACTCCTTGCGATCTCCTGTCCAGATACCCGGGCAACACCGGTCTTGCCCGTGCGTATAACAATAACCTGCTCCTTGAACAGAAGTTCGGGTAAAAGACCCGGGTGCGATTTGAGCGGGTCGCTGAAAAGAATAATAAGACTACCCTCAGAGCCATAAATCTGGGAACCGGGAAACAGGATAATGCCGGCGGGTACAACACCACATCTATTGGGAGTATGGTGCAGGGCAGGAATGAGACACTGGACCATATAAAGGATAAAAAGGAGGAAATTCCTGTTACCCCGACGGTCACTCCTTCACATACGACATCGGGCAATGACAAAGGAGCAGCGAAAGATCAGGGAAAGAGGGGATGAAATTAAAAAGCGGTGTGATCCGGGAGGATCGTATACTCATCTTACAGGTCTATTTTTTTTAAAAATTTTACAATGAGTTTGCTGCACGATCATTACCACTGCTGCAAACGAACTCGGCCCCACTTCACGACCGGTTGCCGGTGATCCTTAAGCTGGATGAAGAGGACCGCTGGCTTGCCGGTGATACTCGTATGTCTGACGGGATGAAAAGGATTCTCCAGTCCTTCCCAGCTGGCGAAATGGACATCCTCGGTATCCTCATGCGTGAATAGTCCAGACGCTGACGATGAGCGGTTGATTCATCCGTTGGTGGGGTTGCGGGGGCAGTGATTTTTAATGATGCACAATCACTGTGAAAATATTAAGGAAACCTGGAAGAGCAAATCAATTCACTTAAAAGGAAGGAATCCTGCATGATTTATTCTTTAATTTCTAGAAAATAGGTAATCGAACCGCTAGATAATGCTGATAAATATCTGGATTGTATTATAATTGCTGAAGGAATTTGCTAGGGTGCAATATTGAGACAATTATTTTCCTGCTTTGTGGTAGAGGAGATAATTTGGATTATTCGAAAATAACTGAAAAAAATTTATAGAAGACTCCAATTTCTTGGATATGATGTTGATACTATTACTATTGAAAATGAACTTCGCAAACTCATAGAAGAGTTTCAAGTACCTGAAGAAGAGGCAATAAGAGTAACTATTCAAAAACTTCAAGCACATTACGAATATAAACAGATTCAAAATAATCGTTCTCAACGATTTTACAACAATTTTAGTTATGGGATTTAGAAAATCCATATATTTGGGTTACACTATACTGTCTTTTATTTATTTCAATCATTTCATTCTTCATTTTCATGTATCCATATTTTTTTTGTATTGATATTAACATCAATAGTGCTCGTTATTTCTTAAGTGCATTAATCCAAAGTCAAGCAGCAATAATTACTATAATTATTAACATGACTTTAATTGCTGTTCAATTGACGTCGTCTGCATATACCCGACATGTTGTTAAGATATTTATTAAAAATCCCATCATG
>Ga0326726_10001673_pt1 | contig 20651 bp, 17 predicted proteins | sample MHFenrmetagenome_2_FD_207603 | JGI IMG/M metagenome (GOLD analysis project Ga0326726, IMG submission 207603) | Lab enriched peat soil microbial communities from Michigan Hollow, Ithaca, NY, United States - MHF15MN | ecosystem: Environmental > Terrestrial > Soil > Wetlands > Peat | place: USA... | reverse complement strand
GCGAATAATTGAAAAATGGTAGCCGAAACTTTTAAGGTTGCATTCCTGACAATGAAGACCCTTTTTCGCAGGCCGAAGCCTACAACGGCCATTTTATATTATAGCCGAGGTATTCGTGTTTTCCAATGGTGAGAAACAAAAAGAGTTGTTTTATTAATTTAAAAAGTGCAAAATTAACAAGGACAGAGGGAAGAGGTTTGAGGTAAGAGGCGAAACCGTTTAGCCTCAAGCGATCCAGCCTACGTCGCCTTCATGACTTTGGTGGAGTGGGCAACGCTCCTCAATCCACCTTGAAAAGGATTCCGATGGGTCTCATTCAGAAACAGTACGATACCTTAAGAAAAAAGATAAAGAAGTCCGAATTGGACAATCAGAGGCGCGCCTTCAATCAGACACGTACTCGCCAGAAGCAGAATCTTTCTGCCATGGACGATCTTGAGAAGATGAAGAAGGAAGTGAAGCGAATTCGTTCCGAGTCGGTTGGAAACTGGGATCTTCTTCGTGAAGCCATTTCCTGTTTGGAGAAGAACAAGTTTATAGTGATCCAGGCCAAGGATTCAAAGGAAGCCTGTGAAGTTCTGCTTAGAGAAATCGGCGGGGAAAAACTCATCGTCAAGTCAAAGTCCAACCTCTCTAAAGAAATAGGCCTCACCCCTTTTCTAACCCAACATGGCATTGAGGTCGTTGAGACCGACATCGGTGATCGGATCATCCAGCTCACCGGCCAACGGGCTTCTCACTATACTGGGCCGATTGTCCATCTCTCTCGTTATGAGGTTGCTGAGATTCTTTCCAAACATTTGAAGAAGGAGATTCATCCCATCCCTGAAGAGGAGATGCAGGCGGTAAAGGAGGATATTGAATCTTATCTCCAGAAGGCAACGGTCGGGATCACAGGTGCCAATGCCATCGCTGCAAAGGAGGGAGCGATTTTAATCCTGCACAACGAAGGGAATATCACACGGGTTCGAACGAGATCAAAGCATCTCATTATCGCCTCCATCGACAAAGTCTATCCGAATATTCAGGATGCCTTGCTGATGGCCAAATTGGAGACCTATCTTGCCACAGGTTCTCTTTTCCCTTGTTTCATTGACATCGTTGCAGGAAGATCCCGATCTTCAGATGTCGAGAAGACACTTTTTTACGGAATGCATGATCCAGAGGAAGTCGTGATGGTTCTTCTGGATAATGGGAGAAGAGAAATTCTGAAAAAAAAGGATTTCTCCGATCTTCTCTATTGCATCGGTTGTGGAAATTGTCTTCTCGATTGTCCCACTTACAATACAATCGGTCCCTCTTTTGGGGCCGATGGAATGCTCGGCGGAAGGGGCGTTGCTCTCTCCTGCCTCCAGAGGGGGATCAAAGCAGGAATCGAAGATGGCCTTTTTCTCTGCACGACCTGCGGTCTCTGTGGAGAGGTTTGCCCCGTTGGGATTGATGCCGGAAGAAAGGTTAAGGATCTGAGAAGGGCATCTCTGGAAGATCGTGAGGTTTCCCCGCAACTGGAAGAGGTCACGGCGCTTCAACATACCATTGATGAACATGGAACACCCTATGGCGCAATGGCCAGAGCTGATTTTTCCTCTTTTAAAAAGAAATCTCCTTTAGTCCTTTACATCGGCTGTGTTGGAATGAGCACTGAGACTGAGACCGCAAGCCATGCGATTCAACTCCTCCAACGGATGGGAATAGAGTTCACACTGATTGATGAAATCTGTTGTGAAGCGGTGAAGGGTGAAACAGGATCCATCGCTAATCCGGACCGGCTCAAACAGAACATCGAGAAGATAAAAGAGGCCGGAGGGCGAGAGGTTCTTTTCCTTTGCCCCACCTGTCTTAAGACTTTTCTAGAGTATGATGAGAAACATCGAGCGGGACTTGTCTTTGAGACACTCCTTTCTTATTTGGGCAAGCATTTCTTATTTACTCCCTTGGCAACCGATTCAGAAAGGGTGACCTATCACGACCCATGTCACCAGGGAAGAGGACTTGGATCTTATAACGGAGCAAGAGAATTGTTAAAAAGTCTTGGAGGCAAATTCATCGAGATGGAACATCACCATCAGGAATCCCTCTGTTGCGGAGCAGGAGGGGGGGTGAGGGCTTTTTATCCGAAGTTCTCGAGAGACATCGCACGAAGGAGAGTGAAAGAAGCTGAGGAAGTCAAGGCAGATCTTCTTCTAACCGATTGCCTCTCCTGCAATCATAACTTGAAACAGGGCGTTCCGTTCGAAGGGAAAATGAGGGTGATGACCACCCCTGAATATCTATTAGAAGGGATAGAAGCAGGGAAGATTCAGTTTTCTCCGAAGAAAGCATGATCTGACAAATTAGGGACGGGTTCTTATTTCTAATATCGGAAGGGCAATCTAAATCCCCCTGATCTCATCTTCCCGATATCCTGCCATCGAATTCCTCCGGATGACATCCTGTTTTAAGTATTGACAAATCTTGGTTTCGTGGTAATTTTTCTTCTGCCGCTTGAGGATAACAAGGATGCCTCTCGATTACGATGTCATTGTAGTGGGCGGAGGGCCGGCGGGATCGACGGCAGCCAGGTTTTGTGCCGGCGCGGGCCTGAAGACACTCCTTATTGAAAAAGAACAATTACCCAGATACAAACCCTGCGGAGGTTGCCTATCGGTCAAGAGCGTTCGCCTGCTCGGCTTCGATCTCAGTCCTGTCATCGAGAATAGCGTCAACGGTGCAAGATTCACTTATTGCTTCAAGAGCCCCTTCTTCATCAAGTCCGAAGAACCCATTGCCTTTATGGTGATGAGGGATCGTTTCGATCAGCTTCTCATCCATAAGGCTTTAGAGAATGGTGCAGAGAAACTTGAGGGAGAAAAAGTTACGAGGGGAGAAGAGAAAGGTAATGGGGTAGACGTGGAATTGGCGAATGGGGAGAGGATTCGTTGTGAATATCTCATCGGTGCAGATGGAGCAAGAAGCGTGGTTGCCAAATCCTTTTCCTCTTTTAAAACAAAAGGTCCTGGAGATGGAATTGGGTTGGAGTGCAAAATCCCCTTTGAGTCAACGACCGATTTCCCAGAGGAAGATCTTCATATGATGCATTTCGATTTTGGCCGGGTTCCCAATGGCTATGGCTGGGTTTTTCCAAAAGGAAAGTGGCTTTCAATCGGGGTGGGAGGAATCTTTGGAAGAAAGGCAGGAAAGACCCCCGGTCAACATTTCAATGACATCATCAAGGGTTTGGATTTCATCCAGGAGAGCCAGATTGGGAAAGCGCTTGGCCATCCCATCCCTTCCTTTTATAGTGGAGAGCAGAAGGTTTCGCAGGGAAAAGTTTTTCTCGTAGGCGATGCTGCCCATCTCGTGGATCCCCTGACAGGAGAGGGAATTTACTATGCCCTTCGAAGCGGGATGCTGGCTGCGGAGGCCATTGTCCAATCAAAGAAGAATGGAGGGGATGCTTCCGCCCATTATCAGAGAACGGTCAAGGAACTCCTTTTTGAAGATCTGAAATCGGCTCACAACGTTTCTCAGTTCATTTACCGCTTTACCCAAGTGGCCTACCGTACGCTCAAACACTATCCTGAGCTGGGGACCTTCTATATCCAAGTGTTGGAGGGAAAAGAGACCTATCACGGTTTTGTGACGAAAGTAAAGGATCGCGCAAGGGATCTCCTGAAAGGAAGCCTTAGCGGGAAGCTCAAAAGGGTTTTGGCCAAGCCTTAATGATAACCTCTTTGCCGATGGAGGCACCTAAAAGAATCAGAGCAAAGGTAAGAAAGATCACCCTCCTTTTGGAAAGGCAATGCGGGACCCCCCGAAGAGAAAGGAGAGAGGATCTTCTGAGCGTTCTCATCGAGACCATTCTTTCACAAAACACCAACGATCGAAATCGAGACATGGCCTATCAGAGATTGAAGACACGGTTTCCCCGTTGGGAATACGTCCTCAAAGCGGAAACAAAATCTATTGTTTCAGCCATCCGCCCGGGTGGATTGGCTGAACAGAAAGCAAGGCGTATCCGTGAAATCCTCCGCTGGATCAAGAATCGTGAGGGGAAATTGAGCCTTGCCTTCCTGAATAAGATGGGTTCTGAAGAGATCAAGAAGACCATGGGTGTTCTGAAGGGAATGGGTCCCAAAACGATCCATTGTCTCCTTCTCTTCGGTCTCGGAAGAGAAGCATTTCCAGTTGATACTCACGTCCTCCGGGTTGGAAAGCGGCTTGGGCTCATTCCAGAAGGGATGGATGCAGGAAAAGCACATGAATGGATGGCGGCTTACGTCCCGATGAAGAAGTCCTTATCACTCCACCTCAACCTCATTCGATTTGGAAGATCTGTCTGTAAGGCAAAAAAACCTTTGTGTGATATCTGTTTTCTCGATAAGGAATGCTTTCAATTTAGGGTGAAGTTGTAGTCACAGAGAGACTCCCCTACATTTCTCTACTAAGAATATGTTAAAGAAATTTAGGGTCAGGTGGTGAGACGTCCTATTTGAAAGACTTAATTAAAAAACTTCTCCATATCGAAGACACACCTGAGCGAACGGCGCTGGCCTATTCCATTGGCATCTTCTTAGGCTTTTCACCCTTTTTAGGTTTTCACACCCTTGTGGGTTTAGTGATTGCCTTTCTATTCGGTTTGAACCGGGTGGCCATTCTTTTAGGAGTTTGGACAAACACTCCTTGGTGGATCGTTCCCTATTATGTAATTGCTACATGGGTTGGAATGTGGGTGACAAGATTTTCGATTGATTGGGCGACACTCATGGGGATTTTTCAATTTGGAATGGATCAAGAATTTATGAGTCCAGATTTTTGGGGTCGTATCGCTTCCCAACGAGGTCTTCTTCTCTCTTTCGGAATCGGTTCACTCATTCTCTCCACCCTTCTTAGTTTAGTTGCCTATCCTCTCTCTCTGAAATGGATTAGGTTCTACCGGTCAAAAAGAGGAAAGGAATAAAGGGGATCAGAACATCAGGATATCGGGTCATCAGGGAAGAAATCCATTCGTTTTTCCTGGTCTCCTGATGTACGAATATCCTCCTTCCTGATTCCCCTGGTATCCTGATATCCTTATTCTGGCGTCTTGACACCCATCCTCGTTTAATTGAAGAATAAGTAGATGGTGGATTCAACAGAGGAAAGGCCCCAGTCCATTGATTCGTGGCTCGACTCCGAACCATGGAGGAACCGGAAACGTATTGGATTGACCAGCCTTGCGGGTTCTTCCAAGGCCTTTCTGTTGTCCCACTGGAGAGAAAAGGTGAGGGGACCCCTGCTGGTGATTGTCCCCCACATGCGTGATGCCGAGATCCTCCTCGAAGACCTGCGGTTCTTTATGAAAGAGCCGGAAGTCCCTTGCTTTCTTTTCCCTCAATGGGAAACCCTTCCTTATGATGAAATCCCTCCTCATCCTGAGATTATCAGAGAACGGGTTCGTGTCCTTTTCTCGCTCCTGAGAGGGGAAGAAGCGGTGATCGTCTCTTCCATTAAGGCATTGATGCAGAAGGTTTTGGGTCCGGCCGATTTAAAAGAATCTGTTTTTTCTCTTTCTGCGGGTGAAGAGGTGGATCGAGACCGATTGATTCATTTTCTTCATGGAGGCGGATATACTTCAGTGAAGATTGTGGAGCAGAGGGGAGATTTTAGCATCCGGGGGGCAATCATCGACATCTCCACTCCGTTCTATGAAGAGCCCCTTCGGCTGGAATTTGATGGGGACCGATTGGAGTCCATTCGTCAGTTCGATACCGAGACTCAGCGTTCTCTTCCGGGAGGGATGATGGAGGATGCCATCCTTCTTCCGGCAAGAGATATTTCGAAAGATTCTTCTGCTCAAACCCTAAAGAACCTCTTGGATTATTTGAAGGGGAATGAAATCATCTTTATTGAAGAGGGCGATGAAGTGGAGAAGGAGGCGAAGGCCTTTTCTCATCTCATCCAGGAACATTATGAAAAGGCCATGTTAAAAAAGAGGTCCGTGTCTCCGCCGGAGGCCGTTTATCTCAATGACGGAGATGTCTCGCTTTATTTGAAAAGATTTCAAACGGTCACTCTCCAAGGAGGGCCCCTTGCGCCCCCTGCCTGCCAGCACATTTTTTCTTTAGGGACGGAGACGAACGAAAATCTCCAAAGGGAGATGAGAGCGATTCTCTCCGCAAGAACCAGTTCTCCAGAGACTTCCCCTTTTTCGATCCTCCTGAGGAATCTTCATGATTGGCGGGAAGAGGGGCTGGGAATCTTCATCGTTTCCCATACCCAGGGTCAGGCGGAGCGATTGAAGGATCTTCTCTCCGAGTATGGAGTCGAACCACGACTGGAGAAAGCCAAAAGGTTCAGAGAGGCCATTGATCCTTCGGAGAGAAGTATCGTACTCCTTGTCGGTTCCCTCTCCTCAGGGTTTCGAAATCACCGGGAGGGTTGGGTGATTCTGACCGAAGAAGAAATCTTTGGTGAGAGAAGAAGGCTTCCCGAAGGAAAGGTTCGGACTTCCATCGCCTCTGCTTCATGGCAGAAAAGGGAGCCAGCCCTCTCTTCATTTCGTGAACTTCGAGAAGATGATTTTGTGGTTCATATCGACTACGGAATAGGGCATTATAGAGGACTGAAGCATTTGAAGATTTGGGGAGTCTCGAACGACTACCTTCTCTTAGAGTATCAAGAGGGGGATAAACTCTATCTTCCTGTGGACCGGCTCAATTTAATTCAACGCTATATCGGAGGGGATGGAAAGGCCCCCCGATTGGATAAATTGGGCGGTCATTCATGGCAGAGGGCCAAGAAGAGGGCGAAAGCGGCTGTCTCTGAGATGGTGAAAGAACTGCTCGACCTCTATGCGACCCGGCAGGTCTTTGAGGGTTTCACATTTCCTCCTTTAGATCAGTTCTATAGAGAGTTTGAGGCCACTTTTGAATACGAAGAGACTCCGGATCAGATCGAGGCGATTGAAGAGGTGATGAAGGACATGGGCAATCCCAAACCCATGGATCGCCTGATCTGCGGGGATGTCGGATACGGTAAAACAGAGGTTGCCATTCGGGCTGCTTACCGTACCGTGATGAGCGGAAAACAGGTCGCCATTTTGGTTCCTACCACCGTTCTTGCGCAGCAGCATCATCAGACTTTCCGTGAACGATTCAAGACCTATCCGGTGATGATCGAGGTCTTGAGCCGGTTTAAAAGTCCCAGAGAGCAGAAGGAGATCCTTCAACGCTTGAAGGAGGGGAAAGTGGATGTTGTGATCGGGACGCACCGGCTCCTGCAGAAGGATGTGTGCTTTCGAGAGTTAGGGTTGGTGGTGGTTGATGAGGAGCATCGGTTTGGGGTTTCCCACAAAGAGAGATTGAAGCAGATGAGAAAATTAGTGGACGTGATGACGCTCACGGCGACCCCCATCCCGAGAACGCTTCAGATGGCTGTCTCCGGAATTCGGGATCTCAGTCTCATCCAGACCCCCCCCGAAAACCGCCTGTCGATTCGGACTTTCGTCATCCGTTATGATGATGAAGTTATCCGGGAGGCCATCCAGAGGGAGTTCGATCGCGGCGGTCAAGTCTTCTTCGTTCACCATCGCGTCCAAAACATCCATACGGTGGCAAGCCATCTGAAACGGCTTATTCCAGAAGCTTCTCTGGCCATTGCCCACGGCCAGATGAGGGAGAAGGAATTGGAGAAGGTGATGCTCCAGTTCGTCAGGAACGAGATTAATCTTCTCGTCTGCACCAGTATCATCGAATCCGGTTTGGACATTCCGACGGCCAACACCATCCTAATCAATCACGCAGAGCGTTTTGGTCTCGCAGACCTCTATCAGATCCGTGGCCGAGTGGGTCGGGGAAGCCATCAAGCCTACGCCTATCTCATCATTCCAGGAGAACTCATCCTCTCCAGGGATGCCATGAAAAGACTGCAGGCGATTCAAGAGTTGAGTGAACTGGGATCCGGATTCAAACTTGCGATTCAGGATCTGGAGATCCGGGGGGCAGGAAACCTCCTCGGACCTTCTCAATCCGGGCACATCACTGCAGTCGGCTTTGAATTCTACACCCAATTGTTAGAGAAAGCCGTTAAGGAATTGAAGGGCGAAGAAGTCGTCGAAGAGATCACTCCAGAGATTCACTTCCATCTTCCTGCCTTCATTCCAGAGGCCTATGTGGAGGATCCGGGAGAACGACTGGGCCTCTATCGAAGGCTTTCTTTTTCCCGTTCGGACGAGGAAGTGGAGAGGATTCGAGAGGAACTGATCGACCGATTCGGGAAGATTCCCAAGGAAGTGGATCACCTCCTGGAGGTGATCAAAGTGAAGATTCTTCTGACGAAATTGTCCATTAAAAAGTTTGAGGAGACTCCTTCTCAATTTGTCCTCACCTTTGATGAGAGCACCCGGGTCTCTCCACAGAGGGTAGTGGATTTTGTCCATCGAAGAGAGGGCAGGTATCGATTCACCCCAGACTCCAAACTGGTCATCGAAGGATGGCCCGGTATGGGGAAGGATCCCTTTGAATCGGCCAAAAAGCTATTGCAAGCGTTCGCCTGATGTGGTAGATTTCATCCTGCCCCCGTAAGAAAGAGGGGGTGGATGAGTCCATAGGCAGATCCCTGAGGGATAGCATCATGAAAAGATTGATCTTCTTCGGTATCTTGTTCTTCCTGTCTCTCTCTTTTTCAAGCTGTCAGAAAACAGGAGAAAAGGGTTTGGAAGAGAAAGATCTGGTCAGGATCAACGAAATGTCGATCTCCATGGTAGAGTTTCACCAGATGTTGGAAAAGCAACCTCTGGAAGGAAAGATGAAGCTGTTGAGTGAAAAGGGGACAAGAGATTTTCTTGAAAATTATGTCATTCCACGAGAGGTGCTCTATCAGGAAGCCCAGAAAAGAGGCCTGGATAAGGATAAAGAGATCTTGACAAAGATTGAGGACGCGAGAAGGATTATCCTGATCGAAGCCCTTCTCGAGGAGGTATTAAGGGGAAAAGTCGAAGTCTCCGAGCAGGAGATTCAGCGATACTATAAAGAGAATCAAGCACTCTTCACGGAACCCCAAGAGATAAAGATTCGTCACATCGTTGTCAATTCAGAGCCCGCTTTGAAAGAAGTCGTGACGAGGCTCTCGAAGGGTGAAAATTTTGAGAAGTTAGCTTCCACTTACAATGTGGGTAACTTCAAAGAGGGTGGGGGAAACCTCGGCTATATTCGGAGAGGACAGTTGGCCCCGCCTTTTGCTCAGTTTGAAGAGGCAGCCTTTTCCCTGAAAAAGAGAGGGGAGATCAGCGAGGTCGTCAATACGCCCTATGGGTACCACATTATCCGATTGGAGGACATGCGGGGGACGGCCCTGAGACCACTCAATCAAGTCAAAGAGAGGATCCGTTTTTTCCTTCAGCCGAAGAAGAAACAGGACGCTTATCTTGAATATGTGAAAGAAGCCAAATCGAAAGCCAAGATCCTCATCAACGAAAAGCTATGGGCGGAAGAAGAAAAGAAGGAGATGGAGCCTCAAAAAGAGAAGAGATGAAGAAACCTCCTTCCCTCCTCATCCTAACCTTTCTTTTATTTTTTCTGTGGGGATGTGGCCAGTGGGGAGTGGGACTTCCCGAACATATGATCGCCCAAGTCAATGAAGAGCAGATCCCGGTTGAAGAGTTTGATCGGGAGTTTAAGGAATTGATATTAGAACCGGGTAAAGAGGTCAAAGAAACAGGCCTTGGAAGTCTGAGACGGGCTTATCTCGATCAGGTGATCGAACGCAAGATTCTCGTCCAGGAAGCCCGACGGTTGGGAATCAAGATCTCTCAGGAGGAGTTGAATCAGGCCATTTACGAAATAAAGATGGATTATCCCGGAGAGGGGTTTGGAGAGAAATTAGGTCTCAAGGGGATAAGCTTGGAAGAATGGAAAGTCCGGCTGGAAGAAAAACTATTAGCGGAGAAGCTGATCCGGAGGGCCTCCCGTTTCCAAGAGAAAATCAACGGAAAAGAGGCCCTTCAATATTATGAAGACCATCGGTCCTCCTATCAGATTGGTCCAAAGGTAAGGGCACGTCAGATCATTGTGGCAGACGGGGAAGAGGCGATCCAGATCCTGAAACGGCTGAAAAAAGGGGAAAGCTTCGAGAAGGTGGCCACGGAAAAATCACTGGGACCTGAAAGGGTCCAGGGCGGGGATTTGGGTTATTTCAGCCCAGGGGAGAAACCCACCGAATTCGACCATGTCTTTAGCATGGAAGTGGGTATGATCAGCGAGGTAATCAAAAGCCCGTATGGATATCATATTTTTAAATTGGAAGAGAGAATCGAGCCCCGGCAGATTCCGTTTGAGGAAGCCAAATTAGGGATTCTTCAAGAGCTCGAGCAAAGGAAAGGGGAAGAGAACTATCAGAAGTGGCTCAAAGGTCTCAAAGGGAGAGCGAGAGTCAAGATTAACAAAAAATGGCTCAGGTCATGAAAGGGAAGAACGTGAAGATGAAAAAATTCTTTTTACCATTTGGGTTTCTTTTCTTCTTATTTGGAGCGATTTCTTCAAGCGAGGCGATTGTTGATCGTGTGGTGGCGATCGTCAATCAAGAAATCATTACCCTCTCCGAAGTTGAAATGTGGATCAACCCTCTTAAAGAAGAGATGGTTATCGACGATCGCTTGGAGAGGCGAGAGCGCGTACAGGCGCTGTGTCGTCAGGTATTGGAAAAGCTGATTGAGGACAAATTGATTGACCAAGAGGTGAAGAGGTCTGGGGTCAAAGTGTCCGGCAAAGAGATTGAAGCAACCCTCGATGAAGTCAAGCGGCGAAACGCTGTCACCCAGGTGGATTTGGAAAAAGCATTGGCCGCGGATGGTCTCACCTTGGAGACCTATAAGAAGCAGATTGAGAAAGGACTCCAGCGTAAGAAGTTGATCAGTTGGGCGGTGAAGCTCGAAGCGAAAGTTGGGGAGAAGGAATTAAGGAATTTCTATCAAAAGAATATGGATCGCTACCGAGCTAATGAAACCTATCGGCCCGGCCACATCCTATTCGTCATTCCCAAAGGGGCGACGCCAGAAGAGATTCGGGAGATTAGGAAGAGGTGTCAGAAAGTCTTGGAAAAAATTAAAGGGGGAGCGGATTTTGGAGAGATGGCCCTCCTCTATTCAGAAGATGCATCGAATAAGGATCGGGGTGACTTAGGTAATTTTAGAAGAGGAGAACTCGTCCCCGCCTTTGAAAGGGAGGCCCTCCGCCTCAAGGTGGGGGAGGCGGGTGGTATCGTTCGGACCGAATTCGGTTTCCACATCATTAAGCTCCTCGATCGAAAAGGATCGGACCCTCTCCCCTATGAAGAGGTTAAGGAAAAAGTCCAGGCCGATTATTTTGACAGTGAAATGGAGAAGGCGTTCAAACAATATATCAGCACCTTGAAAGAAAAGTCCGTCATCGAGATCAAACTTTGAAGTTGAAATCCCAATTTCCAAATTCCAAATCCCAAATAAATCCTAAACGCCAATGTCCAAATGACCAGAACGAGTTTGATTGAGGTTTCGAATTTTGGTCATTGTAATTTATTTGATATTTGGTGCTTCTCTTCTAAAGAAATAAATTCACTACAAAGGCTTATCAGATTGGAAATGGACAAATGAAACTCCCCGTGATTGGGATCACGATGGGTGATCCAACCGGTATTGGTCCGGAAATCATTGTAAAGGCTTTATCCTTGAAAGAGCCATTTCATTTCTGCCGACCCGTCGTCTTCGGCGATCGCGAAGTACTTTCAGGAACGATTCAAAAGCAAAACCTCTCTGCAACCGTGGAGATCGTTGAGGCGATTCCGGAGGGCGGATATTTCCCTGAGAAAATATTCCTTTTCTCCTCAAGCCGATTAGACGTTGCTTCTCTTGGTTTTGGACAACCTGATCGTGCGTGTGGGGAGGCAATGGTGAGATATGTTGAAGAGGCGGTCAGTTGGGTGAGGAATGGGAAGTTGGATGCCATCACTACCTGTCCCATTAATAAACAAGCAATGAATGCGGCTGGATATTCATTCCCAGGTCATACCGAACTCTTAGCCCATCTGGCTCATGTTTCCCCAGTTGCCATGATGTTTTTGGGATCGAGATGGAAAATCGTTCTGGTGACGACCCATCTTCCTCTCAAGGATGTTTCAAAATGGATCACTGCGAATCGTATCCTCTCCACCCTTCTTTTGACGGATGAAGGGATGAAAAAATATTTCGGGATTCCTCACCCCAGAATTGCCGTCCTTGGCCTCAATCCCCATAGCGGAGAAGAGGGGCTTCTGGGAGAAGAGGAGAAAAGAGAGATCCTTCCGGCCATCGCAGAGGCAAAGTCCCTTGGAATGGATGTCGAGGGGCCTTTTCCCGCCGACTCTTTCTTCGACCTTTCAGGCCGTTACGCCTTCGATGTGGTCGTCTCCATGTACCACGACCAAGGCCTCATCCCGATTAAGATGTTAGATTTTAAAGAGGCCGTCAATTTTACCCTTGGATTGCCCTTTATTAGGACATCGGTGGATCATGGGACGGCCTATGATATTGCCGGAAAGGGACTGGCCGATCCAACCAATCTTGTCAAAGCCATCCTGACTGCTGCTAACCTGTCGCAATTAAAAAGAAATTATTAACATTCTATTACGAGAAAAAGATGTTGACAAAAAAAATATTTTGGGCTAAAAGACATACTTGTGAAAATTATCTTTTGAACCGACTAACAGCCTATTCTTTTTCATTTCATCTCATCTCTGCCATTAAGGGGGATTAGAAGGAGAATCAAATGCGAGAAGTTGTCATTGTCAGCGGAGCGAGAACGGCTATCGGTACTTTCGGGGCCGCCTTAAAGGATGTTTCGGCTATCAAACTGGGTGCTATTGCGATTAGAGAAGTTCTCAAAAAAGTTCGTCTCAAGCCGGTCGTTAAGAAGGAGCTCATTGAGGTCGCTCCGGACGCGTTTAAATGGGCGGGAATGTCAGAACTGGAGAAATCCCATTATCAATGGGATGAGTCAATGCAGGGGGTCCAGGTCGATGAAGTGATCATGGGCAACGTCCTCCAGGCTGGACAGGGACAGAATCCAGCCCGCCAGGCGATGATTCACGCAGGGGTTCCGAAAGAAACCAATGCCTTCACTATTAACAAGGTTTGTGCCTCAGGCTTAAAGGCCATTGCCTTGGGTGCTCAATCGATCCTCACAGGAGAAGCAGAGGTCGTGGTGGCAGGGGGAATGGAGAACATGAGCCAGGTTCCTTATGCGTTTCCCCTGGGTCGCTGGGGTGCCAGGATGTTCAATCAAGAGATGATCGATTTGATGGTATTTGACGGTCTCTTTGAGATTTTTTACGGATATCACATGGGCCTCACTGCTGAGAACATTGCCGAGAAGTTTGGGATTTCGAGAAAGGATCAAGATGAATTAGGATTGCTGAGCCATCAGCGGGCAAGAGGTGCCATCAAAAACGGAATTTTTAGGGAAGAGATCATTCCTGTGGTGATTCCACAAAAAAAGGGTGAGCCAATCATCTTCGATACTGATGAAAGACCCATGGATACTTCTTTAGAGAAGATGGCAAAACTCCCAACGGCCTTTAAACCCGGAGGAACTGTTACCGCGGGAAACGCTTCTGGAATCAATGATGCCGCTGCCGCCGTTCTTTTGATGTCCAAAGAGACGGCAAAGGCGTTGAATTTAGAGCCCCTGGGAACGATTCGATCCTATGCTGCGGGGGGAGTGGACCCGGCCTTTATGGGCTTAGGTCCTATTCCGGCTGTGAGGAAGGCCTTAAAGAAAGCCGGAGTTTCTCTCAATGACATCGGGCTGATCGAACTGAATGAGGCCTTTGCCTCTCAAGCGATCGCATGCATCCGTGAGCTGCAATTCGATATGGAAAAGACGAATGTCAACGGAAGCGGCATCTCACTCGGCCATCCCATTGGGTGCTCGGGCGCAAGGTTGATCGTCACTCTCCTTCACGAAATGAAACGCCGAAAAATCAACCTTGGCCTTGCCACCCTTTGCATTGGTGGCGGCCAAGGCATGGCCATGATCATTGAAAGGAGTTAAATCCGAAGCACGAAATCCCTGCCTTCGCCGAAGCGGCTTCGCGCAGGCAGGCGAAATACGAAACAATTTCAAAATCCAAAATTCAAATGAGCTAAACTTGTTTTGAATTTCTGTCATTCGATATTCGAATTTGTTTCGGATTTCGATATTCGGATTTCGGATTTTGGCGGAATGCAGGAGGAGAGATGGAATATAAGAACATTTTGTTATCCTTTGAAGGGGAGATCGGGATCCTTGCGATTAACCGACCCAAGGCGCTCAATGCCTTAAATATCGAGACCCTCAAAGATATCCAGATGGGAATCCAGGAAGCAAAGGATCGTTCAGAGATGAAGGTTCTCATCTTGACCGGAAGTGGAGAGAAAGCGTTTGTCGCAGGGGCAGATATCGCGGAGATGAAGGGAATGAACTCCATCGAGGCCCTGAACTTTTCAAAATTGGGCCATCTTACCTTAAAGATGTTCCAGGATCTCGATCGACCGGTGATTGCGGCAGTCAATGGCTACGCCCTGGGAGGGGGGACGGAGATTGCCGTTGCCTGTGATTTCATCTATGCCTCTGAGAACGCAAGGTTCGGCCTTCCAGAGGTCACCCTCGGCATCTTTCCAGGCTTCGGAGGAACACAGAGACTTCCTCGTCTGATCGGGAAAGGAAAGGCGAAAGAATTAATTCTGACAGGGAAGATAATTACTGCTCAGGAAGCCTATCAGATGGGGATTGTTAATCGAGTCTTTCCTCCGGCCTCCTTGATGGAAGAGACGAAGAAAGTTGCCCTTCAGCTTGCGGCCAATGGAGCAGTTGGAATGAGATTAGCCAAGATGGCGATGGATGCTGGGTTCAATATGGATTTGACAGAGGCATGTTCTTTAGAATCCTATGCCTTCAGTCTCGGTTTTACCACCGAGGATCAGAAGGAAGGAATGACGGCATTTATTGAAAAACGGAAACCCAATTTTAAAGGAAAGTGAGGAGGAGAAAGTGAAAATCGCCGTATGTATTAAACAGGTTCCGGACACGACGGATGTCAAGATTGACCCGAAGACCAACACACTGGTTCGCGAGGGTGTGGCAAGCATTACCAATCCCTTCGATGAATACGCTGTCGAGGAAGCACTTCTCATCAAAGAGAAGCACGGCGGAGAAGTCCATGTGATCAGCATGGGTCCTCCACAGGCCATCGAGGTATTGAAAAACGCATTAGCCGTGGGTGCGGATAAGGTTTATCTGGTTTCAGACAGGGCCTTTGCAGGAGCGGACACCCTGGCAACAGCTTATACCGTTGCGAAGACGATTAGCGCAGTCGTTGGGGATGTGGATCTCGTGATCTGCGGAAAACAGGCCATCGATGGAGATACGGCTCAAGTAGGGCCGGGCATTGCCACCCGCCTGGGAATTCCACAACTGACCTATGTTTCGAAAATCAAGGAGATCAACCTTGAGAAAAAGAAGATTATTGTGGAACGACTGCTGGAGTACGGAAGGGAGATCGTTGAATCTTCACTTCCGGCTTTGTTGACGGTAGTTAAAGACATTAATGAGCCGAGACTTCCTTCTCTTTTAGGGATCAAAAAGGCGGCCAAGGCACAAATTCCTACCCTGACCGCAAAGGATGTCGGTGCCGATGAGAATCGTATTGGACTGAAGGGATCGCCCACCTGGGTCATGAGAGTCTTTTCCCCGGAGGCCAGAGGAGGAAGCGGTGAGATTTTGAAGGGGGAATTGCCAGAAGTCGTTCCCCTTTTGGTGAACAAATTGATGGATACGAAATTTATAAAATGAAATTAATGATTCCCTAACCCTCCTTTCGTAAAGGAGGGCGATGGGGGATTTTAGGAGGAAAATCGAATGGCCAGACTAATCATTGACAAAGATACTTGTAGCGGATGTGAATCCTGTATTCCCTCCTGTCCCTTTGGCGCATTGAGCATGAAGGATGGAATTGCAGTGGTCGATGACAAGTGCACCTTCTGCGGCGCTTGTGTGGATGTCTGCCCGGTAAGTGCGATCACCCTGGAAAAAGAAGAGAAGGCCATCACGATCGACCTGAGCGCTTATAAAAATGTCTGGATCTTTATAGAACACGAATTCGGCAAGGTCGGCAGCGTCTCCTTTGAGCTTCTTGGCGAGGGAAGGAAGTTGGCCGATGCCATAGGATGCAAATTGTGCGGGATGCTTTTTGGAGATAAAGAGGCCGTCGATAAATTTGCCAAGGAGGCCATTGCCTACGGAGCAGAGAAGGTCTATGTCATGGAAAGCCCTCTGCTCAAAGAATATCGTACCGATCCCTATGCGAAGGCTGCCATTGATCTCATCCGGAAATATAAACCTGAGATCGTTCTCTACGGGGCTACCACTCAGGGTCGGGATTTTGCAGGGACGGTGGCCACAACCATCGAAGCGGGGTTAACAGCAGACTGTACCGGCCTGGACATCGATGCGGAAACTAAGTATCTCAAACAGACCCGACCCGCTTTTGGTGGAAACATCATGGCGACCATTCTTGACTACCCGAATTACCGGCCTCAGATGTCTACCGTCCGACCCAAGGTCTTCGCCATGCCTCAAAGAGATGATTCGAGAAAAGGAGAGATCATTCGGGAAACCCTGCAGATGACCGAAGATCAGGTCCGGACAAAGATTGTGGAGTTCATCAGAGGGACGGAGACAGTCAATCTGGCTGATGCGGAAATTATTGTCTCAGGGGGAAGGGGCGTCGGAGGGCCTGAGGGTTTCAAACCGATCAGGGAGCTGGCTCAGGTCTTAGGTGCTGCCATGGGCGCTTCTCGTGCCGCCGTGGATTCGGGCTGGATTCCTTACGAACATCAGGTTGGGCAGACCGGACGGACCGTTCGGCCCAAGATTTATATTGCCTGTGGAATCTCCGGTTCCATTCAGCATCAGGCCGGCATGAAAACATCGGATGTGATTGTCGCCATCAACAAAGATTCTGAAGCGCCCATCTTTAAGATAGCCACTTATGGAATTGTTGGGGACCTCTTTACCGTCGTTCCCTTGCTGGTCCAAGAGTTCAAGAAACGTTTGGGACGATAAACTTTTTAGAAAGTAGATTACAAATGTCAAAGTTCAAATGTCAAATTCTCTGCTTACGGCAGGCAGGGAGTTTGATTTTTGATAATGGTTGTTGAATTTATTTCATTTGGACTTTGAGCTTTGTCATTTGATATTTCTTTAATCCTCCACTATTTTATTCTTGATTTTTTCTATTCCTTTCATCATAATGGGCAGAAATTCTTATGGGGTCTCTGAAAAACCCTTAAAATCTATATCGGGGACCTCTGATTGGTTTTTTTTAGAGCGCTCATCATAAAGGGGGTTTCTATGATCGTTACCTGCGCCTCCTGCTTGACCAAATTCAATTTGGAAGATTCTCGAATAACGGCCAAGGGAGCAAAGGTTCGTTGTTCACGGTGCAAACATGTTTTTTATGTCGTCCTCCCTCCGGAGACAAAACAGGAGGTGATCGAGAATTTCGAGTCGTTTGCCAAATATCATGAAGAACTGATGGAACCAGGTGAGAAAAAAGAGGAAGCTCCCTCTGAGGTGAAAGTTAAAAGAGAAGAGGTAGCGCCAGAAAAGGAGGAAGAGGAAACCTTCCTCTTTTCCGAGAAGGCTTTCGCAGAGAAAGTGGAAAAACTGCCATCGGAAAAAGCAGAAAAACTAGTTCCTCCTGAAGAGCCGGAGGAGTTGCCCTTTGGAAAACCCGTAAGGGAAGAGAAAGTTGAGGCCAAACCATCGAAACCGAAGACGATATTACGGGCTGAACGAAGGGGTCCTGCTCGATTTTTCGCCCTTTTTGTCGTATTGGTTCTCTTGTTCTTCCTTGTCTTCTACTTATGGACGGAATTAGGCACGGGAGGAAGACTTTCTCCCTATGTCGAATCGCCAGCCAAAAAGATCAACGAACTCTGGAACCAGATTTTGGGAGTAGAGAAGGAGGATCTGATCGTTGGAGATCTGGACGGATATGCAGAGACGATAGGAGAAATTTCTCTCTTTATCATCGAAGGAAAGGTAAAGAATCAATCCAGGTTCACAAAAAAGCATATCAAAATAAGAGTCGTCATTTTTGATCAAGACAAATTCAAGGTGGCTGAGAAGGAAGCGATCTGCGGTCGCACCATCGGTCGTGGAGAGTTGAAGAGACAGCCCGCAGAATTTTTTAAAGGAGATATGGTGATTGAACCCCAGACCCAAGAAGAGGCGAAGGTCCTTCCGGGCAAGGCCACTCCCTTTGTGGTGATCTTCAAGGACCTGCCAAGCCAAGCCAAAGACTTTAAGTACGAAATTTTAGAAGCCCCCAACCTTTAATCCATGCAGTCTCGTCGTCGCATAGTCTCTTAGGCTTGTAGTGATTGTCTTTTTGACTACACGATGAGTGACCATCTGACGATGGGACTAATCGGACTTGGTTCCTTGAATATAAATTTCGATCAGCGTCAGGAAGAGGGTGGCGACCAGAGGTCCTGCAACCAGGCCGATTAATCCAAAGGCCTGGACCCCCCCCAGGACAGCGAAGAAGAGGAGCAAAGGGTGGATTTTGGTTCTCGTGCTGATAAAGAATGGTCTAAGGAGATTATCCACCATGCTAATGACAAATACTCCCAGACCGAGCAAGATGAGCCCTTTCAGAATAGCCCCTCCAATCAATAAGAGGATGGACGCCGGGCCCCAGATCAAGGCTGTTCCGCCAATGGGTATGAAAGAAAGCAGAGCCATCGCTGTTCCCCAGAAGATGGGAGAAGGAAGCCCGAGGGCCCAAAAAGATAACCCGCCCAAGAGGCCCTGAATAACGGCAATCAGAATCCCTCCGTAAATGGTTGCATAGATCATGTCCTTGAACCGTTGAATGAGGAGGTCCCTCTCCTTGGACGGGAGGGGAATGATCTCTTTCAATCTCCCGAAGAGGTGACTTCCATCCTTAAAAAGATAGTAGAGGGAGAGGAGGGTGAAGAAGAACCCGGCGATAAATGTGGAGAATCCCTTAAGGAGATTTGTCGTCTGGGTGAAGATGAAATTGCTGATCTGTTTAAAATTCTTTAATATCAGAGGCAGAGGATCCAATTGCGAGAAATCGATATGCTCACTCAGCTTCGCCAAAATCCATCTAAGAATGGGGATCTCTTTTGTCCTTTCCAGGTAGGCCTGAAGCTGACCGGTCCTGATCATCTCCTCCGCCCGATGATAGACGTCGACCACCTCAGTAGCCAGAGAGACCAGCAGAATCGTGAAAGGCAATACGATGACAATGAACACCAGCAGGGTCATGATGAGGGCAGAGAGGATTTTCCTTTTTTTTAAGGTGCGTTGGAGTTTTTGGAAGACGGGATAAAAGACCATCGCCAGGAGGATGGCCCATATGATCGATGAGAGAAAGGGGAGGAGAATTTGATAAAGGAGATAAAAGGAAAGGAAGGTAAGGAAGAGGATGAAGATGAGAAAGATATGTTCCCTTTTCATTTTTAATCCTGGGGTCGAAGTATTTACCCTGTCGTCGCGCCAAATTCGGCTCTCAGATTCATCAAACCTTTGCCAATGAGGGGACGAATCTTAATCAATGGCATCTGCTGGATTGACCCAATTGTGACGTTTGGAAAAGATCATCAAAATGCTTGAGATCAATTTTTTATGATGGTATCCGGTTAATTCAGCCGAATCTTTATGCAACAACAGGGGTTACCCCTTCGAGCGGATGAGAAGAATGGGCGTTTCCCCGCGGGTTAAGAGTTTAAGGGCGACACTTCCCAACATCCATCGTGTGATCCCGGATCTGCCATGGGTGCACATGACAATGAGATCGGCCCCACTTTCTTTTGCGAAATCAATGATCTCCACAGCCACCTGCTGCCCTGTTTTCACGACCGCCGTTACCTTGAAGCCCTTTTTTTTCAATTCTTCGGCAAGGTTGTAGAGATACCTCTCAGCCGATTCTTTTTGCTTCTCGTCAACGATAAGAGGTGTCACCAGCTCCGGCGAACCATAGATGGGCATGAAGGGAACGACCTGGAACAGTGTCATTTCTGCACCGAAGCACTGTGTCAACTTTTCGGCCTCGCCTAAGGCCTTTTTGGCCAACTCGGAACCATCCAATGGGACCAAAATCTTCTTGTACATACCCCACCTCCCCAAGAACCTTTAAGAATTATAAGACAATTTATATCAATTTTGCCTTAGCGAGGCAACAGAAAAGAATGATAGACAGAAAAGACTTATAGGAAATCTTTATTGAAAGGTGAAACCTTTATTGAAAAAACCGATTTGACTTCTTTTTTTCAGCCATTAAGATGGTTGGAAGGAGGAAAAGGAAAATGCCAGTGATTGATTGTCGGGGCCTTGCCTGTCCCCAACCCGTCATTACGACAAAACAGGCATTGGATCAACTTGAAGAGGGAAAGTTGATGGTGATTGTGAACAATGCCTCCTCCTGTCATAATGTGGAGCGATTTGCTCGGAGTCAGGGTTGCTGGGTAGAAATTAAGGAGGTGGGGGGAAGATTTTCATATTCACATTCAGAAGGCCAGCGGTAAGGATGAAGAGAAAGACACCCGGGCCGACCAGAAAGCCGAGAAGGTTGTCATCTACATCAACTCTCAGTTTCTCGGAGGCGGGGAT
>Ga0326726_10001672_pt1 | contig 20653 bp, 11 predicted proteins | sample MHFenrmetagenome_2_FD_207603 | JGI IMG/M metagenome (GOLD analysis project Ga0326726, IMG submission 207603) | Lab enriched peat soil microbial communities from Michigan Hollow, Ithaca, NY, United States - MHF15MN | ecosystem: Environmental > Terrestrial > Soil > Wetlands > Peat | place: USA... | reverse complement strand
GTTGACGGTGTAGTGGACCACGTTTGAAAAACGGAGCAGGTCGAGCTCTTTTTTCTTGGATTCGGAAACGTCCCGGGCAACAAGATAAAGGAAGTCTGTCCCGACGCCTGTGATCTTTCTTATGAACAGCACGCAATCGATGACTCCCCCATCGGGAGATTTGAACCGCACCTCCGCACTCGGAGCATGATCCATCGTCCGCATAACCACAAGCAAAGGACGGGGAGAATCATCGGTGAGAAGCGTGAAGAAGGGAACCGTGCCGTCGGTGACTTCCGGGAGCCCCAGGAGTTCCCTGGCCCGCTTGTTGTACACCAGCACATTCCCTTCACCCGACACGACGAAGCACATATCGGGGATGATGTCAATGAAGATATTCGCTATATTCTGTTCGACCGGCATGATATTCATCTGAGAATAATAACTTACCGAATCGCCGGGCGATTTTCAAGAACACGTCTGAACCTTCGTGGAGTCATTTGCCACCATCTTCGCACGTCATCTTGCACGTGCAGGCAATCGCTCGCCAGACCTGCCACCGGGCGCGTGCAGACCTGCCTCACGACCGATCTGCACATTATGCCATGCATCCAGCATCGAATATTCCCGCGAGGCCGATGCCCGGAATGAGGCGCTGGGAGAATTCTGGCGGAAGGCATCCATGGAAGGACCCCTCGCGCATCTTGTGGCCTCTCCCCTGGGACGCGGCTACAGAACGGTCAGCAAGAGAAAGGCATTCTCCGTCAGGGGCGCGATACGGCTCGGTCTGATTGACCCGTCGCCGGGCTCTCTGCGCCGCCCTGTGGATGTCCTCTATTGCCTGATTGAACCCGAAGCACACTCGGTGATTTACCGGTGCATTCAGGAATCCGTGACGAAGCCGTACGCTCGTCCTCTGGCGTCCGCTCTCCGCTACGTCATCGTGAAAGGGATGCCTCCGGAACTTTGTGTCATCCTGAGTGTGACAGGGATTGACGGCAAGCTGATCCGGGCAGTCAACACTCTGTCAAAAACAATTACCCGGAGCTCAGCCGATGTTGCGGGCGTTTGGCTTCACCAGGACTCTACCCGGGGAACGTTCTATCTGGGGACGAGGAATCCACGCGCGCGCAGCACGTCCCTGAAGGTGTTCGGGAGCGGAGAACTGTACCAGAGATTCGGGGGCAAATCATTTCTCTATCCGGTTTTTTCGTTCTCACAGGTCAACGCTTCGCTTGTGGACCGGATGATTGCCTCAGCGCGGGAGCTGCTGAAGATTGACAACACGACTGCCTTCTACGACCTCTATTGCGGATACGGCGTCTTCACCCTGACCATCGGCGACGCCGCACGAGAGAGCGTGGGGGTGGAGCGGTCACCCGAATCGATCCAGGCGGCAATCGCGAATGCAAAACGGCAGGGCGCATATGCCGTTCGCTTCCAGCGAAGCGACATCACGGAATCGTCAATAGGGGCGTCGGTCTCGCGCATGCGCCCCGGAGATTGTCTCCTGCTGGATCCGCCCAGAGGCGGGACATCTCCGGGGGTCATTGAACATCTGGCAAGGATCCGCCCTTCGCGGGTCGCTCATATTTTCTGCGACATCGAAGGAATGCCGGCAGAGATAAAAAGGTGGCGGATGTCCGGCTATCGCGTAGTGCGGGGAATCCCCTTTGACATGTTTCCGGGGACAGATGAGGCGGAAGTCATGGTTTTGCTTGAGCCGAGGTGACAGGCGGCGGGCGCAGCTACTTCAGTTGTTCCTCTTCCAGAGGGGGTGTGGGAACCTGTTCGAAAGGAACATTCAAAATCCGGTATTTCTTCCAGTCCCTGTAATCGAAGTGCCACCACTCATTGCCGTCAACAGTAAACCCCTCCTTCTCCATGGCATTGCGCAATAAGTTCCTCATTGCCCGGGCCTCCTGAGATCCCCCCCGGTACTTCGGTGAAGCTTTCTCCGTGAAGTCATCATAGGAACTCGGCATCGCCACTTCGTGTCCACTCGCGATCTCATATAAGGAGAGATCGACGGCGCAGCCCCGGTTGTGCTTCGATCCCCGGGCAGGATTCGCGACGAATTTCCTCTTCTCCCGCGATGTCGCATCCCAGAACGACTTCGTCACCGACCACGGCCGGTAGCCGTCGAACACGACAAGTCCGAACCCACAGCTTCGCAAACGCCGGTGCACCCGGAGCAGCGCCTCGGCAGCCGGCCGCTGCAAAAACGCACGCGCCTCCCTGTACATCGGCCTGTTCATAAAGTTAGCGGCCGTGGCGTAGCGAACATCGAGGTGAATGGTCGTGTCGAGCCGGACTAACTCGACGAGGTCGGACTTGCGGAAGGTCCCCAACTCCCGTGGCTGCGCAGTGAGCGCCGGGGCGTTGAGAACGAGGAAAACCAGTATGACCAGCACCCAGGTCTTGCTGTCCCGGGAAACAACAGGCTTCATGTCATTTTTTGCGTGGCGCCCTGAACGGATACCTTCGTCTGGCGCACGGCGGCAGCCACTTTTTTCTTGCTCTGCCACTTCTTCAGAGCTACATCCACCTGCACGGCAAACTCACGAGCATCCAACGGAGCAATGCTCAGATCGCGACTCTTGAAGGCGCTATTCCACCACGGGATCACGATACGCATAAAGCGGTATCCCTCAAAGAGCGTGATCAATATCTCACCACGTGCTGTCCCGTAGGTGAAGGCGTATGGCGGAAGCGCATTCAGCACGACGTCTTTAAACCACGATCCGAACGTCATCGTGCGATAGTCGGGAACCCGTCCGAAGGGATCGATCAGTTTGTAGCGGAAGGAACGCATCTTTTGCGCCTTGGTGTTCACCAACCCTATATGCTGGACCTCGGAGAAATGAATGGAGAGCGTTGTCCCATCCTTATAGATGACACGGAGCCTGTCCTCCATAAGATCGAACAGCTTTGGCCGTCCCCGCAGGAACGGAACGACACCAAGATACCAGAGGGAGATTGCATACCAGATGCAGAGCAGACTCGCGAGAACGCCGAAGGCAAGCTGCTGGAGGATATCCGCATGCGTCTTTCCGAGAATGCGTACATAGGCAAAGATGGGAAGGATCGGAATCAGCATCGCGACAAGGGGCGGAGTGATCCCCATAAATGTGGCAAGGACGCTTCCCTTGGCACCTGCGGATTCGTAGAGTTTCCGGACGGCGACGCTCTTTCGCTCGAAAAATCCTTTGGACTCTTCCTTCGAATACATCTGCCGCGCTTTGTTTCCCGAGCGGCTGAGATACTCCGCAGCCTTGTCCCACTGTTCGGCCTTCTCATAATGGAATGCCAGAATCTCATAGAATTCCATGAGCCGGTCGGCGTACAGTTCTTCAATGGCACGAGCGATGCTGCCATGAAGCTCTTTTCGTTTGTTCAGGAGGATCGTATTATAGGCCACCTCCTGAATCAGGTAATGTTTGAACAGATATTCAGCTTCCTGCGCCTCATCCTTTTCAAGAACGAGCTCAAGGGACTTCAGCTCCGTCAGGTTCGTCTTAACTTCGTCTCTCTGGTCAATCACCTGTTCGAGGATGGGCCGCGAAAATTCCCGGCCTATCACGGAGGCGCTGAACAGGACGTCCTTGATGTTGTCCTGTATCCGGTCAATCCGCGCCATGATAATACCCTGGATCGTCTCCGGGACGCCCGACTCAATGTTGTCCGAGAGAATTTCCACGTGACCCCGCCGAACGGCGATGATTCTCTTGTCGATGAGAGTTTTGATAATCTCCTGGATGAAAAAGGGATTCCCCTCTGACCGGCCCAGGATGAGGTCTTCCAGCACCTGGGGTACCTGTTCCACCTCCATGCGAAGCTTCATGAGTTTGAGCGCTTCGGTCCGGGTCAGCCGGTTGAGGTCCATCAACTCGGCCTCATGAAGGAAATGGGCCGATTGGGCGTACTCATCACGATAGAGCAGGATGAACAGCGAGAGGACAACGTTCGTGGTTCGCGAGAAGATGTACTCCAGAAGTTCCTGCGAGAATCGGTCTATCCAGTGCAGGTCCTCGAGGATGAAGGCGATTGGCCGCCGTGCAGCTATCGCGCTCAGCAGGGCCCGCGTGGCCTGGAACACGCGCTGCTTGCGCAGGTTCTCGTCCACCATCAGGATCTCTTCGTAACGAAGGGAGAGCAACGTCCCCAGATAGGCTTCGTGTTCGTCAAGGGCCAGCGTGTGCGTAATGTGATGGAGGCGTTTCCTCACGTCGGCCTCGTTATCCTCCGGACGAACTTTCAGGAGACTCTTCATGAGAGTCGTCCAGAGGTAGTATGGCGTGTTGGTTTCGAAACTTGAACATGACCCTTCGTACGAAGCGAGGCCGGATTTGTAGGCGAGCTTGATGATCTCGCCTTTCAGGCGGGTTTTTCCCACCCCCGCCTCGCCCTGAATGCACATGGTCACCTGGTTCTTGTCCAGAACCTTGTCGATCGCCCTTTTGACTGCAGCAAGTTCTTTTTCCCGTCCGACGAACTCGTCCCTCCCGATCACCGCACCTTTCCCCTCTCCTTCGGCCTTGAGCGACCGGAGCTTATAGACCGGGACGGGCGCCGCCTTCCCCTTCATCGTCATACGGAAGGGACCCTCGGCGTTCGCGATGTTGGAGATCAGCTTGTACGTCTCGCCTGTAAGGTAGATTTCCCCGCTGGGTGAAACTTCGACAAGACGGGCGGCAAGATTAACGGTATCGCCGATGACGGAATAGTTCATGCGAAGGTCGCTCCCCACGTTTCCGGCGATCACCATGCCGGAGTGCAGGCCGACATGCAAGCCGAGCCGTGCTGGAAGCTGGATTGCCGTCTGATTGTTGAAATCTTCGATATCGCTGATCATATCAAGTGCGCACCGCGCAGCCCGTTCAGGATCATTCTCGTGGGCCAGCGGAGCCCCGAAGATCGCCATGATGCCGTCGCCGATGAATTTGTCGATGGTCCCCTCGTACTTCAGGATCGTCGCGATGAGGCCCCGGAAGCAATCGTTGAGGACAGTCGACACGAGCTCGACATCAATCTTCTCCGAGAGCGCAGTGAAACCCGTGACATCGGCAAACAGGACGGTAACGTGTCGGCGTTCGCTCTCGATCTGTTTCCCGGCGTTGAGGATCTTTCGTGCCAATTCAGGCGGGATATAGTTCTTGATAAGGGCAAAGCCGTCGACCGAGGGCCGGGAGGGTGCAACTGCGCCATCAACTATAGCTCCGCAGTTCGGACAATAGCGGGAACCTTCAGGGATTTCAGCGGAACAGACTCGACAGTTCATGTTTTTTCCGAAGTGTGGACACGCAAGCTTCCCCGCATCCTGGGATATGCTCCGGGCGCGGAGTTATTCTTCCCGGGTCTGAGGACGACCCTTAACACCCATTGCAGCGGTAAAATATACCTTCCGACGATTTTAGATGCAAGGGAATACGGTGGCGTGTCGGTTTGGGATGACTGCGGGGAAAACCGCTGCGGGCACACTCATTCAGGTTTGAACCTTAGGCGTACTGGCGCAGACCAAAGCAGCAATTCGCCGTAGTATGTGCGGTAGGAACTCTTGTCGAAGGAACGCACTAGGAAAAGCTCTTGATCGCCTCCTGGCGGGAATCGTACACGTCGAAAACGAGCGTGAGCTTTGTGATCACAAAAATGTTCGTGATATTCTTATTCATCCCGCACAGTTTAATCCGCCAACCTTTGCGGGTGTAGCTCGTGTGAGCCGAGACCAGGACGCCGATTGCGGTACTATTGAGGTAGGTTACATCGCTTAAATCAATGATCAACTTTGCGTACTCCCTCTCCGCAAACCCCGCAACAGCCTGACGCAATTCTATCGTTTCGTCCCCTCCGACCAACGAGCCCTTTGGCTCGATCAGCCCTATTCCATCGTCAAGTGCAGTGGTCTTGATCGCCATGTCGTCTCCGGGGGCGTGAATTGAGGAAGGATTAATGTGGCAAAATTACATGGTTTCAAAGGGAATGTCAAGTTTACCGTTCGATAACTTGAATTTCAGTGAGAAAGTTTGCTATTGATAGAATAGCCAGGAGCGAGTCTCCAGGGTCAACCAGATGGATACCAGGGACCAAATATCGAAAGCGGGAGAAACCCCCGGGCCGCATCCCAATCAGGCCCCGTTGCAGAGGCGCGGCAACGGTCGTGGGGCGAAGCAATCGCGGGCGACAAGGCTCAAAGGACGGCCGAAGAGCGGCTCGTCAGAAGAGACAGGAAGTACCCTCCACGGAGCAGCGCTCGATCCGGCAATGTACATCAACCGGGAATTGAGCTGGCTCGAGTTCAATCAAAGGGTTCTTGACGAAGCGCGCGACCACCGTCATCCGCTGCTGGAGCGCGCGAAATTCCTCGCGATTGTCAGCTCCAACCTCGACGAATTCTTCATGATCCGTGTCGCGGTCATCAAGGAACAGATTCTGGCCGATGTCACGGAGCAATCACCCGACGGCCGTACGCCTGCGCAGCAGCTCCATGCAATCCACGACAGGGTGGAACGCATGGTCAATGAGATGTCTTCGACGTTTTGGACCGACCTTCATCCTGCGCTGAGTTCCGCCGGCATTCATCTTCTGAGGATGGCGCAGTTGAGCGCTGAGGAACGCGCTGCACTGGCGGACCTCTTTGCCCGCGAAGTCTTCCCGGTTTTGACCCCCCTGGCGTTCGACCCTGGTCATCCGTTCCCGTATATCTCCAACCTCAGCCTCAGTCTCGCTGTCGTCGTGCGGACACCCGAAGGGGGTGAGCGTTTTGCAAGAGTGAAGGTCCCCGACGTTCTCTCACGTCTCGTCGCTGTCCCGGGAGGTACCGCAGAGTCTTCGAAGTTCGTCTGGCTCGAGGATCTGATATCGGATAACCTCGGCATGCTCTTCCCCGGCATGGAGGTGGCCGAATCATACGCCTTCCGGGTCACAAGAAACGCCGATATCGAAATCCAGGAAGACGAGGCGGAGGATTTGATTCGCTCAATCGAGGAATCCATCAGGATGCGCAGGTTCGGTTCGGTGGTGCGCGTCGGTATCCAGGACACAATGCCCGACCGGATCAGAAACGTCCTGGTGGAAAACCTTGAAGTGACACAGGACGATGTGTATCGCATCAGGCCGCCGCTGGGATTGACTCACCTGATGGCTCTGCTCCGGGTTCCGAGGCCTGACCTCAAGGACGCACCGCTGCATCCTGCAACTCCCCTGCCCGATGAGGAAGTCGAAGACATTTTCTCCGTCATCCGGCGGGGTGACATCGTGCTGCATCACCCGTATGATTCGTTTGTTCCCGTTGTCCAGTTCATCAGAACGGCCGCACGCGATCCCAACGTCCTCGCCATCAAGCAAACGCTCTACAGGATCGGAAAGGAATCACCCCTCGTTCCTCTGTTTATAGAAGCCGCGGAGAACGGGAAACAGGTCGCAGTACTTGTCGAACTCAAAGCGCGGTTCGACGAAGAGAACAACATAGGCTGGGCGAAACAACTTGAGCAGGCGGGTATACATGTCGTGTACGGTCTGGTAGGGCTGAAGACACACGGCAAGATGGCCCTGGTCGTTCGGCGCGAGCCTGATGGCATCAGGCGATACGTCCATCTGGGCACCGGCAATTACAATCCGGCCACTGCACGGGTATACACAGATGTCAGTCTCCTCACATGCCGGGACGACATCACGGCGGACGCGACTGATGTGTTCAACTTTCTTACCGGATACTCAAACCGCGATACGTACAGGAAACTCGCCGTTGCTCCTGTGAGTCTTCGCGAACGGCTGACAGCTCTCATTGAGCGGGAGATCGCCATTGCCAGGGAGGGGCGTCCGGCCCGCCTGAGGTTCAAAATGAATTCGCTCACGGATCCGCGGGTGATCCTCCAGCTCTACAAGGCTTCCCGCTCAGGCGTGACAGTTGATCTGATCGTGCGCGGCATCTGCTGTCTCCGTCCGGGAGTAAAAGGGATGAGCGAGAACATCAGGGTGATCAGCATCGTGGGGAGGTTTCTGGAACACAGCCGCGTCTTCTATTTCCACAACGACGCGGCGCCGGAAATATACGTCGGGAGCGCAGACCTGATGGAACGAAATCTCGACAGGCGCGTTGAGTTGGTATTCCCTGTCGAAGACCCTGCGCTTGCAGCCATCGTCGCAAAAGAGGCGCTCGAGATTCCTCTCGCCGAACACGTCCGGGCGCGCATACTTCACGATGACGGAAGCTATGAAGCTGTCACCGGGACGACGCTGCTCGATAGCCAGCAACAAATCCTGAACCTGCGATCCCGCACGAGCGCGCCGAAGACTCCCGTCCCCCGCGAAGCACCGCCTGCAATCCAGGCTGCAGAAAAGCCCTGACGATCAGCCGGCACCGCAGCCATTCTTACCTCCACCGGATGGTCACCAGCACTCTCCTGGAAAGCGGCACACAGGTGTGCGCGTCAGTCTGCTGAAGCTCCTGTGACACAGCTGAGATGTGTATGCGGTCGTCCTCACCCCTGGACTGTCTTTTATCGCTGGAATAAGTTAACTTAAACTCAACCGGAACCGGTTACCTGGAACAAACTTCGTCGACAAACCGTATCCGGCACTCGGAAATCTCCGGCTCACTTGACGTTGCCGGAAGCTCACGGAGCGCAATGCCCCGCTGGGAACCCGAGGAGATGGACAACCCCCTCTGTCAAATTCCTGAGGCATTCATGCACAAGAAGCTTTTTATTCCCGGACCGACGGAAGTCGCGCCTGAGGTTCTCGCGAAGATGGCCACGCCGATGATCGGTCACAGATCGAAAGATGCATCCAATCTTCAGCGTGAAATCAGCGATAAGCTGCGTAAAGTTTTTTACACACAGAATCCGATCATCCTCTCCACGAGCTCCGGTTCAGGACTGATGGAAGGTTCGATCCGGTCTCTTACAGCGAAACGTGCGATAGTGTTTTCTGTTGGGGCCTTCGGCAATCGCTGGTTCAAGATGGCTGAGTGCAACAACGTTCCTGCAGATAAACACGAAGCGGAATGGGGACACCCGACGTTGCCGGATGTTGTGGAGAAATATCTGTCGACGGGAAAATACGACGTGATGACGGTGACACACAATGAAACCAGCACCGGCATCATGAATCCCCTTGAGGAGATCGCAGCGGTGCGAAGAAAATACCCAGACGTTCTCTGGCTTGTTGACTCGGTCAGCTCCATGGCAGGAGCAAAGATCGAAGTCGACAAACTGGGGATCGACGTTTGCATTACTTCGACCCAGAAAGCTCTCGCGCTTCCTCCGGGCATGGCGATAGCTTCGGTCAGCACCCGCGCTCTTGAACACGGCAAGCTGGTCAAATACCGGGGATGGTATCTTGACATCCTCGAGATCTACAAGTACGTCGAAACGAAGGATTATCAGTACTCTGCAACCCCCTCGCTGCCGCATATGTTTGCGATGAACTTCCAGCTTGACAGGATCCTCGCAGAGGGTCTGGAGCAGAGGTATGCACGGCATCAGGCGATGGCGGAATTCACGCGGGCCTGGGCAAAGAAGAATTTCGCCCTGTTCCCCGAAGAGAAATACGCATCCGTCACCCTGACGACGATAACAAACACCAAGAACATTTCCGTCAAGGCGTTGAATGACGCCCTGGGGAAAATGGGGTTGCAGATATCCAACGGGTACGGCGATTTGAAAGAGAAGACCTTCCGGATCGCCCACATGGGCGAGCTCACGCTGGCGGATCTCCGGGAAGTCACCTCAGCCATAGACCAGATCGTCCCGACGTTAAAATAACCGCCTGTCAACATGCCTCGTGTCTCGGGAGCAATTCGCAGTAGACACGAGGCACACCTTTGCTTCCCTGACCCACAGAGATCGCCATGGCAACGCTGCGTCCATTCAAAGGATTCCGTCCTTCCCCCGCCTTTGCGGCAAAAGTCGCCTCCCGGCCGTATGATGTACTGAATTCCGATGAAGCGAGGCAGGAGGCGGCGGGGAATCCCCTTTCATTTCTCCACGTGGGAAAACCGGAAATCGATCTGCCTCCGGACATCAATCTTTACGATGAAAGAGTGTACCAGAAAGGGAGGGAGAATCTTCAACGGCTGGTGAAAGACGGCGTGCTGCGGGAGGATGCGAAACCATCGCTGTATGTTTACGCTCAGACCATGGGAGACCACACTCAGTATGGTATCGTGGGGTGCGCCTCGGTCACGGAATATCTGAACAACACCATCAAGAAACACGAGCTAACGCGAAAGGACAAGGAAGACGACAGGACAAGGCACGTTGAGGTCACCAATGCTCACTCCGGCCCCATTTTCCTTACCTATCGTGCGCGACCGGCGATTGATGCCGCCGTCGCGCAGATCTGCAAAGAAAAACCTGCGATCGATTTTGTCGCGGATGACGGCATCCGGCACGAGCTCTGGGTTGTCGAAAGCGCCGACCGGATCAAAATACTGGCCGAGGAGTTTGTTCGCGTGGATTTCCTGTATGTGGCAGACGGCCATCACCGTTCCGCCGCTGCCGCGCGTGTCGGCAAAAGCAGGGCCGATGCAAATTCACGCCACCGCGGAGACGAAGAATACAATTTCTTCCTCGCAGTCCTTTTCCCCCACAACCAGCTCCGCATCATGGACTATAATAGAGTGGTCAAGGATCTGAATGGAAGGTCAGTGGAGCAGGCAGTAGAGGACGTTGCGAAGATCTTCACGCTGGAGAAATCCGCGGGTCAGGTCCGTCCCGCAAGGAAGGGGGAATACGGGATGTATCTTGCGGGGAGCTGGTACAGACTCCGCGCACCTCAATCGTTGCTTGCCGTATCCGACCCCGTCGAACGACTCGATGTCTCCATCCTGCAGAAGCATCTTCTGGCGCCCGTCTTCGGGATAGACGATCCGCGAACGAGCAAACGGATCGATTTTGTGGGTGGAATCCGTGGGATCGGTGAGCTGGAGCGAAGGGTAAACTCAGGAGAAATGGCAGTTGCGTTTTTGTTCTATCCCACCTCAATTGAAGAACTTCTCGCCATCGCTGACGCGGGGAAGGTCATGCCGCCGAAGTCGACGTGGTTTGAGCCAAAGCTCCGTGACGGCATTGTTGTCCATTTTCTGTCGTGAACGCGCCGGGCAAATGCCCCCGGGTCGGCAATCAACCAAGTGGGCCGGCACAATGGGAGCAGGTTCAGGTCGGCAATTGCAGGGCGTAAAAAGAGGTTGAGCGGAGTATTTTTCTGCGGGGTGCGGACCGGGAGCTCCATGCAACCGAGAAAATCCCTGCTGCTGCGCCTGTGGGTCCTCATGCCATGAAACGGACCAACCATCGGTAAATTATTCCTCAATTCCCGTCGAACCTTCCTCGCTTTATTCCCTCCCCGAATCCGCACAATAGAACCGCAAATCGAACCTTTATTGTCCCCTTCTGAACAAACGATGTGAGAATCTGGCTCTGCTTTCGTGGCCTCAATTTTGCAGTAATCTGCTGGAGCACGCAGGGAGAACTACGTGACTTGAATCATAGTAATTTCGCTGTATGTGTGATTTATTTCACACAGTTGTGGAACCAGAATGTCATGTTTGCTCCGGTCAATCAGAATTTTACTGGGAAGGATGAGTAACCTCTTGTTCTGAAACTGCGATGGAAGGACAACTCTGCCCATATTGTGGAAAAGAAAACCTCCCGTTTGCGTCAAGATGCACGCATTGCGGCCGCATGCTCGACAGTTTTCCGACGGTTGCTGTTCTCGACTTCTATAGTGCAGTACAGGCGGGGCTCTCCCATAAGTACGAGCTTGTCGCTGAAATCGGTCAGGGGGGAAATGCGGCAGTTTATCAGGCGATTCAGAAAAACCTTGACCGGAAGGTGGCCCTTAAGGTGCTGCTCCCCCATCTTGTGAGCGACCGCGACTATCTTGAGCGGTTTCAACATGAGGCTCGCGCAATCGCCAAACTTCGCCACCCGCACATCGTCACGATTTACGACGTGGGGAGCGAGAACGGCGTTCACTACATGGCTATGGAATTCCTGGAGGGAAAAGACCTCCATCATCTGGTGAATGAGCGAGGAAGACTCAGCGTCAAAGAAGCAATGGGCATGGCCCGCTGCATTGCGAGCGCACTGGATTTCGCGCACAGCTATGGAATTGTCCACCGCGATGTAAAGAGTTCCAACATCATCATGACCTCGGGAAGAACGGCGGTCCTGACGGACTTCGGGATCGCGCAAGACGGGTATTCGTCCGTACACACGAGGGTAGGATCGGTTTTGGGGACCCCTGAGTTCATGAGCCCTGAGCAGGCGGGAGGGAAGGCCGTCGATTCCCGATCCGACATCTACAGCCTCGGAGTCGTTCTTTATCACACTCTCAGCGGAAAGCCTCCATTTACGGCCGACAATCCGATCAGCACCTTTCACAAAATTCTTTATGAAGACCCCGTGCCCATCGGCAAACTGGTCAAGCTCCCACCCTCGATCGAGCGCGCCATCAATCGATGTCTCGAGAAGGATCCCGCAAAGAGGGTCGGTAGTGGGAAAGAGCTGATGGAACTGCTCAGCGTGAAATGTCCCCAGGTACCTGTTGCGTCCAATGAAGCGCCCCAACCCAAAGCCAGGAAATCCCGGCGCACTCTCATGAATTTCGCCTTCTCCCTTACTGCTGTGTGTGTGCTCACTGCTGGTTACTTCACATGGGAGCGTTTTGCAGTTGCAGAGGTGTCATCGCGAAGGGGGGGTGAGGCCCCCGCGGCCGAGCCCGCGCTTCGGGAGGTTCCGAATGTAACGGGCCTGACGAAGGAGGAAGCAATCAACAAGTTGCGGAGCAGCGGCTTTCAGGCGGGAAGGGTTGGAGTCGTGGCTGTTGCTGAGCCCGCGGGAGACTGGAAGGTCGAAAGTCAGCGACCGGTGCAGGGTGCGACGGCGAGACCGGGAAGCGTCGTCCATCTCCTTGTAGCGGCACCCCCTTCTCGTGGTCAGACCTTTGGCCGGATCAAAAAAACACCCCCGATAAAATCGAATGGCGTCTCTGTCGCTTACAAAGCAATCGAAGTCGACCCATTTGACGGGTTTACTCTGCCTATAGGCCTGGGCATCCTCGAATTCACCGGGCCCGGAGGAAGGCCGACCGATCTTTCTGTGAAATTCTATGAGGCACTCAGCGCTGCCAATCGATCCTTCAGGATATTCCCGTTCGCGACGCTTAAAGCCGAGCAGAACGGTCTCGGTCTGGCTTCGTTCAACCCTTCCAGCAAGGAAGTCCTGAACGCTCTGGAACGCGAGCTGTCAGTCGACTTTGTCATTGCGGGGGTCACGACCGATGCGGTCGATTCGTCCTTTTCCCTGGAGATGATCAGGTGCGCGAGCGGTATCAAAGTATTTTCACTGCAGTTTAAGACCAGCGCAACTTCCCGCGCTCTGGACGACGCGATCCTGTTTCTTCTCAACCGACAAGTCCCGATTTACACCAGTCGGTAATTCAATGATGCCGCCGAACTCGACGCGCTGTGAACCGAAACTCCGGATGGGATCGTAATTCACTTCGCGTCGTAAGGAAATATCGCAGGATTACAGATTCAGGATAGACCTCAGGAATTCATGGTGGTTGTTGGAAATAACATCTACTCGCCGCACACCCCCTTACGCCGTCGAAAACCGTGAGTTGACCGGGAACTTCTGGTGACAATAACGTGCTTGATTGCCGAGTCATATCCAGACTTTGATGCCGACGTTTACGAGCGTAGGGAGCAGCAAATTGAAATCGAGCGGCTGTCCAGGCTGGGCCGGTCCCGTGAATGATAGGACATTCCTCTCGGAAAAAAGATTCATGATGTCCAGGTATATCATTCCCCGCACCCGGCCGAAAATGTCTGCGTACTGAATTCTGAAGTCCGCCCGTTTGTAATCCGGATAGTGCATTCGCTTGTCCGGATTTCCCGTTATTGAGACTCCCGGGGTATCGACGCCGTAGGCGAAGCCGCTCCCGTAAAGTCCGCGCAAATTGGCCTTCAAGTGCTCGTTGAACTTGTATTCGAATACTACTGTGACAGTCTTCGCCTGATCATTCGGACGGAAACGCCATCCTATGTTGTCGTATTGATTGTTCTCTTTGGCAATGAGGAACGCGGCGCTCACCCACCCGAAGACCCGTTCGTCGCTGAACGATGCTTCAAAATCAATTCCGTCTATCCGTCCGCGTGAATCGTTTCTCGGAGCATGAATGATCTCTCCGCTCCGGAGCCGCTGGTAGGAGATCAGTCCGTCCAGTTCCTTGTGGTACAGGTCAACCCGGAACGTGAGATCCTTCCTGAGTGGTTGCTCCAGACCCACGAGATAGTGAATGCCGCGCTGCATGTGCTGGGGCGGGAAGCCCGCTTGAACCGCTGCGAGAAGCTGTTGATCGTTTGCCGTTTGATAATAGATTCCCCAGGCTGCCTTGAGTGTGGTGCCGGATTCAAACCTGCAGGCCGCCAGAAGACGAGGACTCACCTTCGTTTCTCGCGGATATGTGCTGTGGTCCGCCCTGAGGCCTCCATTAAACAGGAGGCGCGGCCCCACACGAATCACGTTTTCGACAAAGACACTCGCAAGAGTCGGAATGACATCGAGCTTAGCCAACATCGGAGAATTACCGGCGGCGCCAACGCGTGCCTCAGTCTGCTTGAGGTCAAACAGACTCTTGCGGAATTCGGCCCCCGCATGCAACGAATACGAATCATACAGCTCGGTTTCCAGCCTGAGGCCGACCTTTTCAAGAGTCGTTGAAATGTCGGTGGCAAGGATGCTTGAACCCTCCAGCTCCCGCGGCAACTTCAAGGCCAGATTCTGAAAATCATTGTAAGAAGACAGGACAGCCCGGAGAACGGTCCGGTTTGTAATGGAAAAATCTGCATGAAGCGAGACGAGAGTGCTGCCATAGTTGCCGTCAGCAACACCGGAGGTCCGGTCTCTTGAAACCAGGAAAAAACCCGACGCATGAACATCCGGCGAAGGATCTGCTGACACGATCCCCTGAACATCAAAGAATGACGGGTGCCGTTCAAGGCCGTCTGCGAAGTAGCGCGCGACATAATCGGAGTAGGATGTCCGGGCGCTGATCAGGCCTGAAGCCACGCTTCCAATCGGCGTTTCAGCTGTCAGACCGAAGCTCGCAAGCGACAGTTCGGCAACGGCGCCGAATCGCTCCTTTGTCGCTTCCCGGTATTCAAGATCGAGCACAGAGGAAAGCTTGTCGCCGTAGCGAGCAGGGAACCCGCCGGGGATGAAGATAACCTGCTTAAGCAAGTCGGCATTGATCACGCCGAGGCTTGTATTGGGCGATTCCTTCAGGTGGAAAGGATCAAGCACCTGATCCCCGTTCACCAGTAACAGGTTTTCATTCCCTGCTCCTCCCCTCACGTAGAACCGGCTCGACATTTCATTGTTAGAAGTCACGCCGGTAATAGTTTGAAGAGTACGACAAACATCGGAAAACGGACCACCTAAATCCGCTGTCTTGGCGGGCGAAATGGACAGAGCTCCCATGGCATGAATCGTCGATATGGGAGGCCGCTCGGCAGTAACCACGCCTTCTCCCATCAAGATTGTTGACTGGACAAGCAGAACATCCAGACGTACGGAGTCCCCTTCAGAAATCGTGAGGTGTCTGGTTTCGCTCTTGTAACCAACCCTGCTCCATCGCATCGTCAGCAGGCCGGTCGGAATGGAAATTGTGTACGCTCCATCTGTGCCGGAAAAGGCGGACTTTCCCGTTTCCGTGGCAACAACGAGAACCTGAGACAGTGCCTCTCCCGTCAAAGCGTCCCTCACAACCCCGGACAGGACCTGGCCAGAGAGACGCGGCGTGGAGAATGCCATCTGGGAGAGCATAAGAGCGCACGCCACAAGCGAGAATCTCGCGCGACGAATTTGATGAGGCCGACTTCGGACCACTCTGTTTATATCCCGCAGGTTGGTCTTTATGGTTTCAATCGTGCGCACTTGAACCTTTGCCCCGCACACCGTCACCATAAATAAAGCGGCCCTCCATCCGAACGGACAAAGGGCCTGTTTGAACGAACTCACGTTTCGATCGCAAGATAGCCTACTCTGAGAGCAATAGCAATTCAGGCTGCGTGTTCCGGGTCAGGTCAGTGTCTCCGCTGGGATGAACGTGCAACCCGACTTCATGTGGAATCACAAATCGCGAAAATAGTGGACGGCGTGGGGGGTAATGATCAACCGGAACCACAAGACACAGAATTGTGGGACGCGTTGAGGATTGTTTTGCTCACATCAGGCGGGTAATAGGCGGCCTCAAAGCTCTTTAATGAGCTTCACGACCTTCCAGACGAAATTGATGTCTCTCTTCTTTACCGTCATCGGCTCGAATTCCGGATTGAGCGGGATAAGGTGAATGTAGTTCCCTTCGAACTTTACCTTCTTCAGCGTGTCCTCTTCATTGACCCGGACGACGCAGATGTCACCCGACCGGGCTTCGGACTGAGGACTCACGATCACGATGTCGCCGTCTTCGATGCGCGGGGACATGCTGTTCCCTTTGACCTTCAGCGCAAATGCTCCCGGGTCCTTGATATCGTCGACGGTAACGAAATTATCGACATAGTCCGGATGGAATATCGTGGCGACCTTTCCCGCAGGGACGGATGAGATCAGCGGGAGTTCGGTAAGCTGCATGCGCCTGCGACGCGCGCCAGGCAGCATATAAAGATTGTCGGGCCGCGGCGGAGGTGTATACATTTCCCCCTCCCCCGTCAACAGCCATGTTGGCTGGACATTTGTTGCCTTTGCGATTCTCGTAATGGTGATTCCATCCGGAATCTGCTCACCTTTTTCCCACCGCTGGAGCGTCCTCGTTACAACGCCGATCTTGCCCGAGAGGGTCGCCTGATCCATCTCTTTGTTTTCACGCGCCTCACGCAGCCGTTCGCCTATGGTAGTCTTCATGCAGGGTCACAGACAAAATTGTCAAAATAGAACTTGACAACACGACATTTATGTCGTATCATGTGCACGCAAGATAAGAGATTTTCCGCAGTCTGTCAAGTCTTTTCTTTGGAGGATGAGATGGAAAAGAGCAAAGCCGTGATTCGCGTGGGGCTCGGGGGATGGGAGCATGAAATATTCGACCAGTGCTTCTACCCTGTTCCCGGCATGACATCCCTTGAAAAGCTTGGCTACTACTCGCAGTATCTTTCCACTGTAGAAGTGCGGGCCTCTTTCTGGGACGGCGACCTCACCGAGGCGGACGCCCGGGAGTGGATGGAGGCCGTGCAGGATAATCCGGCTTTCAGGTTTAACGTCAAACTGCACCACGAGTTCACACATAAGAAGTCTGTCCGGACCGAACTGACCAGGAAAGTGCGGGGACTTCTTCAGGAATTGTTGCGCGCGGGAAAGTTCGGCACGTTGGTAATGCAGTTCCCCTATTCCTTTACGAACACGAGCAGCAATCGTTACCACCTTGCGAAACTCGGGGAGATATTCGCAGGTTTTCCGTCACATGTCGAATTACGGCATGAGTCCTGGCATGAACCGGGACTGCTGGCATTCCTGCAGGAGAACACGCTTGGGATCGTCAGCGCCGACATACCGCGTATCAGGCACTACATGCCGTTTGTTGCCGGCGTGACCGGCCCTTCCGCCTACCTGCGCCTGCACGGCAGGAATGAGAAAGGATGGCTTCTGAACGCATACGATGCCCGCTACGATTATCTGTACAACGAGCGGGAATCGCGGGAAATCACCCGTCGCGTCAACGCGCTCGAATCCCGCTGCTCAAACGTGACGATCATCTGCAACAATACGACCGCGGGGAAGGCGATTCCGCTTGCGTTTCATCTTCTGTCCGCCATTCGCGGAGGCCGGCCGGTGCCGGTTCCGGCAGCGTCTCTTTCTTCATTCCCTTTCATCCGGACAACCGCCCTCACGCCCGAAGGTGCGACGCCGCTTCTCCACCCTGCCTTGAGAGCCGCAATTTAGCCTCTGTTCTTGCTGGAGTCCTCGCCGCCAGGCTGGCCGGCGCGGACTCCCCTTTCCGATTCCCTGATTTCTTTCGCATTCCTGCGAATTGACGCAAACAAATCTGCCAGATGTTGCAGATTTCCGCACATTTTACCTCCTTGCATGGGCAGGAAGTGGCACGCCTGTTGCAAATTCACCCGGAGATCAGGAGGTTGGTTCGAAACGGAGTGAACGAGCAGAGACCAGCGTTGTCCTCTGAATGATGACACCATGACACGATCGAAACAGCAGAAACCGGCAGAACCCCATTCCGCTGATCCACAGGATCGCATCAAGCAACTCGAACGTGAGCTTGCAGAGGCACGGAAGGCAATCCAGACTCTTCTCCTCACGGAATCTCCGGCGTCTGGCGGTCCGATCATGATCGACGCGCCCCTCACCGACTCCGAACTCCGGATTCATGAGCGATTGAAAAGATCCCACATCCTGGTTTTTACTACCGACACCTCGCTCCGCTATTCCTGGTTCTTCGATCCGCGGGACCCCCATCCGGTGGTGACCGACACCATCCTCGGGCATACCGACGACGAAGTCTTCCCGCCGTCCCTTGCAAAGCCGTTGCAGCAACTCAAACAGCAGGTCCTGGAGACGAAGAAAGAAATCAAAAGGGAAATCACCGTTCAGACGGGCGAAGGAGACTGGATTTACGAACTTTCGCTCCACCCGCTGCTCGATGCGGCGGGCATAGCCGTGGGCACGAGCGGCACGATCGCCGATGTCACGCGCCAGCGAATGACCGACAGGGGAATGAGGCTCCTCGCACAGACCGTCGCATCGACCCGGGAATCAGTCGCACTGACGGATCTGGAGGGGAAGATTCTCTTTGTAAATGATGCCTTCGGCCAACAATTTGGATACGGTCCAGAAGACCTTGTTGGAGAGCGCCTTTCTGTTGTGGGCGCACCGATACCCGGTCCGGATTCCCGCCCCGATGCCCCAAATGCAATTCCCGTCACAGGGTGGCACGGAGAATGGCTCGGCAAGCAAAAAGATGGCACGACTTTCCTTCTGGAGTTCTGGACTTCGCCGGTCCATGATGATAACGGTAAACCCGTGGCAATCGTGGCTGTCGGACATGACATCAGCCAGAGGAAGCGTGCGGAGAGAGTGCAGAGTGCAACGTTTCAGATCGCGGTTGCGGTCAGCTCGACAGAAAACCTCCAGGATCTGTATGGTGCTATCCACAATATCATCGGTCAATTGATGCCGGCCGAGAATTTCTACATCGCGACTCTTGACGAGGACACCGGCTATCTCACGTTCCCGTACTGGGTTGATCAGATGGACACTGTCCCGGAGCCGCGGCCGCCGTCCAGAGGTCTGACAGAGTACGTTATCGAAACGCGTGAACCCCTTCTTGCTTCACCGGAAGTGTTTGAACGACTCGTTGCAAAGGGGGCTGTTGAATCACGGGGAACTCCCAGCATTGATTGGCTGGGCATACCCCTGGCCACTTCGCGAAACCGTTATGGTGCTCTTGTTATCCAGTCGTATTCCGAATCCCAGAGATTCACGGAAGAAGACCGCGACATTCTCACCTTCGTTTCGACGCAGATAGCACTTGCCATCGAACGCAAGCTCGCCGACGATGCGCTTCGCGAAAACGAACAGCGGTATCGCCTGCTGTACAATAACACCCCGTCGATGCTCTACTCCATCGATGCGGAGAATAACATCGTGAGCGTCAGCGATTACTGGCTTCGCGTCATGGGGTACTCCCGGCAGGAGGTCATTGGCAGAAAATCGACGGACTTTCTGACCGAGAAGTCACGTGAGTTCGCGCTCGAGTCCGTCATCCCCGTTCTCTTCAGCACGGGTGCGTGCATGGATATTCCCTACCAGACCGTCAAGAAAAGCGGAGAGGTGATCGACGTCAGCCTTTCCGCCATACTTGAGCGGGATGCCGAGGGGAAAGTGGTCCGCTCGCTGGCCGTCATGCAGGACGTGACCGAAAAAAACCACGCCGCCCGGGATCTTCTTGAAAGCGAGCGCCGCTATAGGAGCCTGTTTGAAGACTCTGCCATCTCGCTCTGGGAGGAAGACGCCTCCAGGGTCAAAGAGTACTTTGATGAGCTCCGGGCACGCGGCATTGAGAATCTCCGCTCGTATTTCACCTCGCGCCCTGACGAAGTCGTGCGCTGCCTCGGAATGTTCCGACTCGTGGATGTCAACCGGGCAACCCTCGACCTCATGGGCGCCCGTTCCAAGGCAGAGCTGGAAGAGCGCTTTTCTGAGGTGTTCAGTCTTGAAGCCATGCCCGCGTTCACCGAGGAGATTATTTCGCTTGCGGAAGGGAAGAAGTTGTTTTCGTTCGAGAGCATCAACGCGACACTCGACGGGCGTAACCTGAACGTCGTTGTCAGGCTTTCAGTTGCCCCCGGACATGAGGATTCCCTCTCCAAGATCATTGTCTCCGTCACGGACATTACCGAGCGCAAGAACCTGCAGGAACGGCTGCTGCATGCACAGAAGCTCGAGTCGATCGGCACTCTCGCAGGAGGAATCGCACACGATTTCAACAACCTCCTTGGCATCATCCTCGGACATGCCTCGTTGCTCCCGGAAGTCGCCAAGGACTCGCAGCATCTTGCCCGGAGCGTTGCTGCGATTCAGAACGCCGTCGACCGCGGGGCGAGCCTCGTCCGCCAGATCCTCACCTTCGCGAGAAAAGCCAACGTGACCTTCGA
>Ga0326726_10001671_pt1 | contig 20656 bp, 19 predicted proteins | sample MHFenrmetagenome_2_FD_207603 | JGI IMG/M metagenome (GOLD analysis project Ga0326726, IMG submission 207603) | Lab enriched peat soil microbial communities from Michigan Hollow, Ithaca, NY, United States - MHF15MN | ecosystem: Environmental > Terrestrial > Soil > Wetlands > Peat | place: USA... | reverse complement strand
CGATCGACGCCGCCAGTTCGTCTTCCATCTGGATAAAGCTTCCGCCCACCGTAGGAACGCGCGCCGCGAAGCGTTCGACCACTTCCGTCGAGGGTGTAATCGGATACCCCGCAGCGAAGCGGGCTCCGCCAGCCAGTGCACCTTCGCAGCAGGCGTGGTCGCCATCCATGAAATGAGTGCCCGTGAGTACGCCCCGCGGATCAGCCTTCATGTTTCACCTCTTTTGCTTCCGCCTTGGGTTCCTGATTCTTGTAGCCGTAGATGGCGAAGTCGGGACAGTACATGCCGCAGAGGTCGCAGCCGCTGCATTTGTCCGGTGCCACCACGTGCGGCGGATGATAGCCCTTGGCATTGAATGCCGAGGAGAGCGCCAGGACTTTGGTAGGACAGAATTCCACGCAGAACCCGCACGCCTTACAGCGCTCGACCACGATCGCAACGCGCCCTTTTGCCACGATACCCCCACCGACGGGAGCGTTGGGTGCTCCCGAAGCTCACTAGCATTATGGGTTTCGTTATCGCAGCACGGTGTGACGCGGGTCACGGACTCCTGTGAGGCAGGGCACAGGGAGGCGGTCTCGGCTAACTCGCTCTAATTGATCAACTTGCGCTCCCGCAAGAAGGCGCGGATGACGGCCGCCGCGTCCTCATGTTTGCCATCCACAGCGTAGTTCAAGCGCCGCAGGTCGTCGTCTGAAATGGCTCCAGCCAGCGCGTCAAGTGCCGTTCCCACCTCGGGATGATTCTTCAGCATCTCCTGCCGCATGACTGCCACGCCCTCGTACGGCGGAAAGTAGTGGCGGTCATCTTCCAGCACAAACAGATCGAGAGCCGGAATCAGTCCATCGGTGTTATTGCCCGCGATCAGGTCGACCTGATGCTCCTTAAGGGCGCGCGTGATCAGCCCGAGGTCCATGATGCGCGGCGCTTCCGCAAAACGCAGTCCGTAGGTTGCGACCAGCCCCTTGTAGCCGTCCGGCCGCTCCATGAACTCATAGCCGAACCCGGCCCGCCACTTGGGAGCGTAGGCAGCCGCTTCGGAGAGGGTCCGCAGATTCAGTTTCCGTGCATCGTCACCACGAATCACCATGGCGAACGTGTCGTCGAATCCGAGCGGCGAGCTCAGCGCAAGGCCGAAGCGCTCTTCATAGCCCTGCTTCACTCGCCGATAGACTTCGTGCTTGTCGCGACCGGGCGGCTCTTTGAGAACGGCCGTCAGGGCCGTGCCGGTGTATTCGGGATACAGATCAATCCGGCCCGCCAGCATCGCCTGATGACAGATGAACGTACCCGCGAGATAGAAACGGCGTTCCACGGCAAGATGAGTGCGCGCCTCGATCATCTGCGCGAACATCTCGCCGAGAACAAGCTGCTCGGTGAAGTTCTTGCTCCCCACCACAATCCGGTCGGCTCGCCGGCCGCAGCCACCAATTGTCAGAAGCCACAGGAAGCTCACGAGACAGCAGACGACCCTTGCCGTAGCAGTAGTTGGAAAACGCTTTGCCAATCGGCCCTCTCGATCATTGCATCGTAGCGCCGGCACCCTGCCCTCCGCTGAGGCGGCGTTAAGCTTTAAGGCGCAGCGTTCCCAGCCGGCGCTCGAGCGCGCCGAGTCCCACGTCAGCCGACAGGGCTAACACGGCCGCGGGAACTGCTCCGGCCAGGATCAGCTGGTTATTCAGCATGGACAGTCCACGAAAAATGAATTCGCCCAGCCCGCCCGCCCCGATCGCCGCCGCAATCGTCGCGAGTCCCACTGAAACGACGGTCGCGATCCGCACGCCCGCCACAATCACGCCCGACGCCAGCGGCAGCTCAACTTGAAAGAGCAGTTGGCGATCGGTCAGTCCCATGGCGCGTCCCGCTTCCACCACCGCCGGATCGACGTTGCGAATCCCCGCGTAGGTGTTACGGATGAGCGGCAGCAAAGCGTACAGCGTCAACGCCAGAATCGCCATCCGCCCTCCGCGCGCTCCAATCCACGGAGCGAACAGCAGAAATGCGAACAACGCCAGACCCGGAATCGTCTGCAACACATTCGCAGTACCCAGCACAACCCTGCTGAGTTTTGGAACGCGCGTGATGAGGATGCCGAGCGGAATTCCCACCAGCGCCGCCAGGAATATCGAGACCGCCACCAGCACGATGTGTTCCAGCGTCAGGTCGAGCACCTGCTGATGGTTCGCAATCAGGAATTGCCAGAAATTCATGCCATCACCTCGATTCGGCGGTTCCCGAAAAGGCTTCTACGTAGGCCCGCACGAGCGGTTCCCGGGAGTGCGGAAACTCTGCCACCGGAAGGTTCACAATCAGGCGGCCTTCTTCCATGAGTGCGACGCGGTCCGCAAGCAGCAGAGCCTCGCGCAGATCGTGCGTGACAAAAATCACCGCTTTCTTCATACGCTCTTGAAGGTTGCGAAATTCTTTCTGCATCTCGGAGCGGGTGATCGGATCGAGCCCGCCGAACGGTTCATCCAGAAGCAGGATCGGGGGATCAGCCGCCAAAGCCCGCGCCACGCCTACTCTTTGGCGCTGCCCTCCGGAAAGCTGCGCTGGATAGCGGTCAGCCAGATCCGGACTGAGTCCGACCAACGCAAGTAATTCCTGGACGCGCGCCCGTATCTTTTCCTGCGGCCAGTTCTCGATCTGCGGTACCAGCGCAATATTCCGCGCGACCGTGAAATGGGGAAACAGTCCGCCGTCCTGAATGACATAACCGATGCCGCGCCGCAGGCGAATCGGATCCCACTCGCTTGTCCGCCGTCCGTTGACCCGCACCTCGCCCTCCGTGGGCAGGAGCAAGCGATTGATCAATTTGAGAGAAGTGGTCTTGCCCGATCCGCTGCGACCGAGCAGGACTAGAGTCTCGCCTTGGTTTACGGAGAGGACCAGGTCGCGAACCAGGGCGCGTCCGTTGAGACGGAAGGAAGCGCGATCAAATGCGATGGCGGGCCCGTCGCTGGCGGGAGATGTCATGAGTAGCGCCGGCGCCCCTCCGGCTGTGTGGCGCGGGCGCCCTCGCCCGCGATGATCGTTGCTTATCCGAACTCAGAGACCGGTCTTGTACGCCCCGTCCGGCAACCCCGTAATCCGCACCCCGCCGTGCCCTTTATGCCGGATGTTGAGCCCGATCAGCAGCGCCGTAATCTGCTCGACGATGCGGGCATTCTCGAGCTTGCCGCCGTCGATGGCGCGGATGCGCGGGATCTTCGCCGCGAGTTCCATGGCGACTTGGGTTGCGGAGGGATCATCGCTGCAAACAATCACGTCGCAATCCACGTCTTCGTCGCCGTTCAGCACTTCCGCCGATACATTGTGAAATGCCGCCGCCACCGAGACGCCCTTCGGGACGAGTTCAGCAGTCTGTTGCGCGGCCGAACCTTGCCACACGCCCAGCGTTCGAGTAGCGCGTCCGCCGATACTCGCAGCCAGAGGGACCGTGGCATCAATCAAAGTGCTTCCGGAACGAATCGCAGACTTCAATTGTCTCAGTAGCTCAGCCTGGCTTTGGAAGGGCACCGTGAGGACGAGCAGATCGCTCTCCGCGCAGGCAGCGGCATTCTCCATCCCCGAAACCTGCGCCTGCGAACCCACCCGCTGCCGGATCTTTTCGGCGGCCTGCTCGGCCCGCGCCGCGTTGCGCGACCCGATGATGACTTTTTCGCCCGCCCGCGCCCAGCGGAGCGCGAGGCCCGTGCCCGCCGGTCCCGTGCCGCCGATCACGGCGATTGCACGGCTCATGCGAACTCCGGAACCAGCGCCCACTCCGACGTCATGCTCTCAACCGGCAACTTGATCTTCATGCGCGTATAGGTGGTGTTCCGCTCGGCGGGGATGCGTCCGATTTCAAAGATCAACGCCTGAAAATCTTCCGGACTGGTGTACTGCCCCGCGGTCGCGCCCGCTTCGCGCGAGATGTTTTCTTCCATCAGCGTCCCGCCGTAGTCGTTCGCTCCCGCATGCAGACAAAGCTGCGACAGCTTGCGGTTCAGCTTGACCCACGAAACCTGAATATTGTGGATGGAACCGGCAAGTAGGATTCGGGCCAACGCGTGAATTTTCAAATGTTCCGCGAGCGTCGGCCCCGGCCGCGCCAGCCCCTGTTGGAACAGGAGCGTGTTCTGGTGTACGAATCCCAGAGGAACAAATTCGGTGAAGCCCCCTGTCTCGCTCTGAATTTGGCGAAGCAGCATCAGTTGCCGCACCCAATGCTCCGGCGTCTCCATGTGTCCGTACATCAGTGTCGAAGTACTCGGAATGCCGCAAGCGTGCGCGGTCCGGATCACTTCCTGCCATTGTGCGGTCGAGAGCTTGTTGCGCGAGAGCACATGCCGGATTTCGTCGTCCAGAATCTCTGCCGCCGTGCCCGGCAGCGTGTCGAGCCCGTTCTCGCGCAGCATCGAGAGATAGTCGCGCAGCGGCATGCCGGTCAACTCCACGCCGTACACCATCTCCATCGGAGAGAAGGCGTGAATGTGCATGCCCGGAACCGATTCCTTCACCGCTCGCAAAATATCGCGATAGTAAAACGGCGGCAGTCCGTGCGGCAGCCCACCCTGAATGCAGACTTCAGTTGCTCCCAGATCCCAGGCCTCTCTCGCTTTGCGTCCCATATCTTCCAGGGAATGGAAGTACGCGTCACCTTCACGCGGCCCGCGGCTGAAAGCGCAGAATTTGCATCCGACGAAACAGATATTCGTGAAATTGATGTTGCGGTTCACTACGTAGCTGACGATGTTACCCACCAGTTCGCGACGCAGTTCATTAGCCGCGACCAGCAACGCCAGTAGATCTGCCCCTTCGCTGTAGGCCAGGCTGTGCCGCTCGTCCTCGGTCAGACAGGCGCTGTCCTGACGCGCGAGGACGCGCTCCAGCGCGCCGCGAATCTCTGCCGACGCGCGGGGAGCAATGCCGTCCCAGGTGAGCGACGGAAATTGTTCCACTTCCAACTCCGATAACTGCCAGGCCACAACATTCTCCTATCGAAACAGATCGTGCGCCGCAGGCCGGATCAGCTCCCGGGCCGTTCCGCCGCCTCGGCGATACGAAAACCCTCGAACGATGCAGGCCGGAGTGCCCGCCAGCTTGCCGCACACCAGCCCCGCGGCGCAAGCCAATTCGTCGGCGATGGCGTCTACGCTGGCATGCATCCGATAGCCATACGAATCGCGCCGCCCGCGATAGTCAACCAGCGGCCGTATTCCGGCCACCCCAATCGCCACCTCCGTAAGCCCCTCGCGCCAGGGACGGCCAAAGCTGTCGCTCACGATTACGGCAACCTCCAGCCGCAGTTTTTTCTGCAACTCCATCCGCAGCCGCGCCGCCGATCCGTCCGGATCCTCCGGCAGCAACACGGCGTGGTGGCCGCCGTCTACATTCGAGACGTCCACCCCGCTGTTGGCGCATACAAATCCATGCCGCGTCTCGGTGATCAGCACCCCGCGCTTTCGCCGCACGGTGCGGCGGCTTTCGCGCAGCGCCAGTTCGGTGACCCGCGCATCCAGTCCAAAGCGCCGCGCCCAGACGCGCGAAGCAGCCGATGGGCGGACTTCATCCAGCGCCACCAGCGCGCCCTCCGCCTTCGAGACAACCTTGTGCTTCACCACCAGAATGTCCCCAGCCTGAAATCGGATGCCCAGTTTCTTCGCCGCCGCCAGAAGTTTCTCGCTCAACGAGTCTCCCGGTCGAATCTCCCCCGTGACTGGCAGAGGCAGAATGCGAACCTCCCCAGCCCGGCCGCGACTAGCCACGGCAAACCTGCGCGTCCAGATTCCAGCTCCGGACCAGCCTCTGCGAGCGGCGTTCCCCGCCCGCGGCCGCTAGCTCCTGCAGGTCCTCAGGACGATCTACGTCGAGTGCGATCCCCGGTAATTTCAGCACCACGCAGGGCAGCCCGGTTGCTTTCGCTGCCGCCAGGTGCGGCAGGAAACTGTCGTTGCCGAAGCGCAGAGGGAACAAGTCGGCCGGAGTTCGGAGAGCCGCGTTGGTGCCGCGCCCCGCCGCGTCGGGCACCAGCACCGCCCCTCCGGGAGGAGCCGACTCCACAATTTTTTCCAGCTCACTGCGCTCGATCAGAGGAATATCCGCTGGGATCACCAGCGTGTGGTCCGCGCCCCGATCGCGGCAAAACGCAGTGGCCATCTCGATCGCGCCCGTCTCTCCCGGATTTACATCGTCCGCAACAACTTCAAAATTCAAGCGCGCCGCCAGATCTCCCGCGAACGGATCACTGGTCACCACCGCTACCGCCGGCCGTCGCTGCCAGTGCGCCAGAGTTTCCAGCACGTCGGCGCACATCGCCTGCGCCAGCTCCTGGCGCGCCTCCGGAGCCAGCACCGAACTGAGGCGCTGTTTTGCATTCGCGAGGTTCTTGACCGGAACCAGAATCATGGGTGCTCCGAAGCGGCCTGCACAGCCGGAGGCCGCAACGCCAGTTGCAGCACGGTCTTGGCCAGGGCGATTCTGTCTTCTGGCGTTCGCATCAGGGTCTGCGTGCAGTGCACGCGCATGCCCGACTTCTGTAACTCGTCAGCCATCGACCGGTCCTGGGAATCTACGACCAGCAAGTCGAGGAAGTCGTGGTAGAACTCGGCGACCCCTGCGATGGAAACGGGATAGCCTTGCGCCTGCATCAAAATCCCAGCCGGCCCTGTGACCGCTGCACCAGCCACAATCGGGCTGACCGCAACGATGCGGGCGCGGCTTTCCCGCAGCGCCTCGCGTATCCCCGGCACCGCCAATATGGGTGCAATGCTCGAAACCGGGTTGCTCGGCGCCAGGATCACCGCCTCCGATGCGCGGATCACGTCGATCACGCCGGGCGCGGGTTCCGCATCCGAGGCGCCCGCATAGCGCACCGACTGCACTGGATCCTGGTACCAGCGCTGCACGAAATACTCTTCAAAACTCAGTTCACCCACCGGAGTGCCAACCCGCGTTTCCACGCGCGAATTCGACATCGGGAGAATGCGCGCCTTGATTCCGAGGCGGCTCGCAATCTCGGCCGTGACCTCGCTGAGACTCTTGCCGTCGGACAGCAGTTTCGAACGCAGAATGTGGGTCGCGACGTCGCGGTCGCCAGTATGAAACCAGATCGGCTGGCCCAGTTGCCCCATCGCCTGCAGGCAATAGAAGGTGTCGCCCTTGACGCCCCATCCGCGTTCCTGGCTCAGCTTGCCTGCCAGCATGTAGGTGATCGAATCGAGGTCGGGAGAAACGTACAGGCCCCACCACAGCAGGTCGTCACCAGTATTGACGATGACGGTCAATTCTTCTGGGGCGACGATCTGGCGCAGCCCGTCCACGAACTTGGCGCCACCGGTGCCGCCGGTCAAAACCGTGATCACGCTGCCCTCCGCGCGTAGCCTTCAGGGTCACGAGCCAGGTCGAGACGCTGAGCGAGCCCTTCACTGTGAGCTGCCGCTTGCGTCATGAACTCAGGATAAACCGGAAGCCGCTGCTTCAACGCAAATCCCTTTGCTTCGGTCCGCTTTCGCAACTCTTCCAGATGCGGCCAGGGTTTTTCAGGATTGATATAGTCGGGCGTGAGCGGCGAAACTCCGCCCCAGTCATTGATACCGGCATCGAGCAGGTCGGCATAATGCGGGTCGGAAAGATTTGGCGGCGCCTGCAGGTTCATCTCCGGCATCAGCAGCCGCGCGACTGCGAGCGTTCGCAGCATGTCAGCGCGGTCCGGCTCCGGCCAGTGTGCCATCGGCGTCGCCGGCTTCGCCCGAAAATTCTGGATGATGACTTCCTGAATGTGGCCGTACTTCTCATGCAGCTCGCGGATTGCGAGCAGCGCATCCACTCGTTCCTCGGCCGTCTCTCCGATCCCGATCAGGATGCCGGTTGTGAAAGGAATTTGCTGCCGGCCGGCATCTTCAATTACCCGCAAACGTTTGGCCGGCTCTTTGTCCGGCGCATTGTCATGAGCGGCGCCGCGCGCCAGCAAGCGTGCACTGGTGGTTTCGAGCATCAGGCCAACGCTCGGAGCCACGCGCGCCAGCCGTTGCAGCCACTCGGCACTCATCAGCCCGGGATTGGGATGGGGCAGCAGGCTCGATTCGCGCAGCACCTGCTCGCACATCGCTTCCAGATAATGCAATGTCGATTTGTATCCCAGCCGGCGCAGTGTGTCGCGCATTTCAGCGAACAGCAACTCCGGCTTGTCTCCCAGGCTGAAGAGCGCCTCGGTGCAGCCCAGGCGTTCCCCTGCGCGCACGACTTCCATCACCTCGTCGGGAGTCATGGTGTGCGCTCCCGGCTGGCCGGGATCGCGCCGGAAGGTGCAATAACCGCAGTAGTCGCGGCAGAGATTCGTGAGCGGGATAAAGACCTTGCGCGAGTAGGTTACCGTCCCGGGCTTGAAGCGGGCGCGCACCCGTTGCGCCGCTGCCAGCAGGGATGGGAGCGCATCATCGCCCGCCTGCAAGAGCTGTACCGCCCTTGCACGCGAAATCGTTCCGGCGGCAGTTTCCAACTCATCGACCGCCGTGGACAGCTCGCACTGCGAAAGGGTCACCATGATCATGAGCCGGAGTTGGATCTCTCCTGCGCCGGGCGTTCGCAACGATGATAGCGGAGACGGCGCTGCTTTGTGTGCTTTGCGGACTTTCCGAGAACTTTCCCGCACTGCCCCGATCCCAAACATACCGCCAGATTGGTGAACATTTCAACACTTGACAAAGTGAACAATTGGAGGGATGATGCCGCCGCCAGATCTGGCAGATTTTCCCCAGCATGGATCGGACGCAGATCAACCGCGTGAGTGTCGCCGACCAGGTGGCTGCCCTTCTCCGCCAGCGCATTCTCGAAGGCGAATTCCGCCCCGGAACGCAACTCCCGGAATTGCCGCTGGCCTCTTCGCTGGGCGTTTCCCGCAATACCATGCGCGAGGCCATCCGCATTCTCGCGCAGGAAGGCCTGCTGCGCCGCAGCCTGCATCGCGGAGTGGCGGTCTCACAACTCTCCTTGCGCGATGTGCACGAGATCTACCAGCTCCGGCGGATGCTGGAGCTGCCGGCCGTGCTCTCCGCCCGGCGTCCCGACGCCGAAGTGCTCAAAGAAATCCGCAAGGCGCTCGAACAATATGAAGAGGCGGTCGAGATGCGAGACTGGTCCCGCGCCGTCAGCCACGACTTGCATTTTCACAGCCTCCTGATCCGCTTTCACGGCAACAAGCGGTTGGACTCTTTTTACCGCAATATGATCGGCGAACTCCGCGTGGGCATGGTGCTGGTGGACCGCAGTCATGACGATCCCGGCGCCCTCATTCCCGTCCATCGGAAGATGTATCAGTTGCTCAGTACGGGAAAGCTCAAAGCGTGTGCTGCAGTGCTGGAGCAGCATCTGGAGGATTCCGAATCCAGGCTGACTCGAGTCATGACCGCGCAGGCGGCACCGCTAGTGCAGACCGCCCAATAGCTAGCCCGGCGATCGCGACATATGAGGGGAGAAGCGTGATGACACTTCAAGTTCTCGCACCACCACCAGCCAGAACGTCCGGCTTGCATCCATTGGCGTCGTCTCAGTTGCGGTGGGGATTCACCGCCTGCCTCAGTCTGCTGTTGGCGACCTCCACGTGGCTGGGAGCTCAGACGGTCACCAGTTCCGTCCAGGGGCGCGTCTATGATTCGACCGGCGCTGCCATCTCGGCCGCCTCAGTCACCGCAGTGAACGCCGACACCGGCGTTTCTCGAACTACCACTGCTTCCACCACGGGCGACTACCAGATCACTCTCCTCCCGCCCGGCGACTACACGGTCACGGCCGAGAAGGCAGGTTTCCAAAAGTCCGCCAAGAAAGTGCGTCTCGACATCGGCACCGCAGGGACTGTCGATTTCAGCCTCGCCATCGGCCAGGTCACCGAGCAAGTCTCGGTGCAGGATGTGGGCGAGGTGGCCGAACCCACCCGCACCATGGTGAGTTCGGTCATCGACGAACAGAAGATCCAGAGCCTGCCGGTCAACGGACGCCAGTTCATCGACTTCGCCTTGCTCGCGCCTGGAGTCACCATCGGCGACACCACCTCCGGCTCGACCGACGTGATCATCGAGCCCGTGACCAAGCTTTCCTTTGCCGGCCAGAATATTCACTACAACTTTGTCGCGATCGACGGCACCGACAACATGTCGACCGCTTCCGGCATTCAGAAGACCACGCCCTCGCAGGAAGCCGTGCGCGAATTCCGCGTGATCAACAGCAGCTACTCGACCGAATTCGGACGCGCTGTCGGCGGCATCGTCAACATCATCACCAAGAGCGGCACCAACCAGTTCCACGGCTCGGTTTACGACTATTTCCGGAACGATGCCATGGATGGCCAAAGCATTCTTGCTTCCCCCGATCTGCCCACTTGCAATACCCCGGGAGATCCGTCGTCCGGCGGTTGCCGGTTCCTCAAGAAGCTGCACCAGAATCAGTACGGCTTCACGCTCGGCGGACCGATCAAGAAGAACCAGACCTTCCTCTTTGGCAACTACGAAGGACAGCGGCGCAGCGAATCGCCCTTCTACAACTCGGCGATTCTCAGCAACATCTCGCTCATTAACGATTTGAAGTGCACCAATTTCGGCAGTTTGGGCGACGCACCAAACCAAGCGGCCTGCCCCGCCGGCAGTCTGCCCCAGGAGAATCTGAACGTCAGCCGGGAGTCGAACTATGACAACTTCCTGGTCCGTCTCGACCACACCATCAACAGCCAGCACTCGCTGTTCGTCCGCTACTTCTTCAACGACGAGCGGCTGACCCAGGTTTCGCCATTGAACGACGGATTCGACTTGCCCTCGGGCTACAAGCAGAATAACTTTCGCGACCAGACCATCTCCGGTAGCCTGAACTCCCTTTTGAAGACTTCGCTGGTGAACGAGCTGCACGTACAGTTCGCGCACCGCTTTTTTGATTTCCCGACGAACACCACCCAACCTCACCTGGAAGTCACCAACATCTTTACGGTCGGCGTGAATCGCGGAAACCCCGACATGTACGAGGAGCACCGCACCGAGGTGGTGGACAACCTGACCTGGGTGAAAGGCCGGCACACCATCCAATTCGGCGGGGATACCAACTTCGTTTCCACCACCGAGTCCTTCCCGCTGTTTTACCCGTTCGAGGCCGATTTCGGTTGCATCGAGAACTGTGTGTTTTCGTTCGGAAACAGTTTCCCGGGATTACCCGGCGGCTCCCCGAACGTGATTTTCTTCGAACGCTTCCAGGCACCGGATTTCCTGGAATCCTCGCTTGATCCGGCGGTCTATCAGGGAACCCACATCTCTTCGTCGATTCGAAATCAAGCCAAGGGAACGCTTGATCACACCTACAATGGTCTCTTCGTTCAGGACAAGTGGCGGGCCACCGACCGCCTGACTCTCAATTATGGATTGCGCTGGGAAGCGGAAACCTGGCCCAGCCGCGCGGTCAACAACATTACGAAAAACTTCGACCCACGGGTCGGCTTTTCCTACGGGTTCGGCGGCAGCCGCAACTTCATCCTGCGCGGCGGTGCCGGGATCTTCCACGGCACGCTTCCCTCTCCGCTGCTGATGTGTCAGGAGCCCAGTTGCGGCGGAACCATCGGCCCCTATCCTGGCCGCGAAAACAAAGAAGACTCGCTCGATGCGCGCACTCGACTGTTTGCCTTCGCCGCCGGACCGTTCAGCATGAACGAAGCTTTGACGGAACTGCTGAACAACGGCACCTATCCTGACGCCGTTTCCCTGGCTTTCAATGGCGGGAATTGCCTCGAAGGATTTCCTTCCCCCAACGGCTTCCTCTCGGGCTGCGGCTTCTTCGGCGATTCGGTCATCGTCCGCTTCGCCAAAGACCACAAACCTCCCTACGGAGTGCAGGCTTCCCTCGGACTGGAATTCCAGCCCTTCAAGGACACTGTCCTCGACGTCAGCTACCTGCATGTGCGTGGGGTTCACCTCGGAAGCTTCTACAACGTGAACCAGCCTCCGCCAAACGGATGCCAACAGAGCGTACACAATTCCAGGGGGCAAGCCGGGCTAAAGGACGATTACCACGTGGTTCAAGATCCTGACACCTGCACCCTCACAATTTTCCCCGGTACCGGCCAGCCCACCGTGGCTGTCTACTTCGAGGCCGACTCCAAGTGGGACTCGGTTTGGGACGGCCTGCTGGTGAACTTCAACAAGCGCGTCAGCCATCACATCGGCTTCGGACTCAGCTACACATGGTCCAAGGGCATCGACAACGGCCCCAATCCCAGCTTCGTCCTGATTCCACAAGACAGTGCGCATTTCGATCGGGAACGTGCCGTTTCCTCCGATCACACGCCGCACCGCTTTGTTGCCAACGCGATCCTGACCGGCCCAACCAAGAAGAACTTCCTGGTGAACGACTGGCAGCTTTCCACCATCGTCAGCCTGGAAGCGCCGCACTACTTCACCAAATTTGCCGGCTCAGACGTGAATGGTGACGTCTTCGGTAACAACGACCGGGTCGGCATTGAACCACGGAATACCTTCAAGGGCGACAGCTACCAGAGTGTGGATCTCCGTGTCAGCCGGGAATTTCCGGTGACCGAACGCTTCCACATCCAGGGAATCGCGGAAGCTTTCAATCTTCTGAACACGGTGAACGTTCGCTTCTACAACACGGTGTATGGTGCGGCTGATTTCTGTCCCTTTGCGGCGAATCCGGCGGCGGTCGGCTGTCCCGCCGAGCCCTCTGGATTCCGCGAAGGATCGCCCAACCCGAGCTATGGTACGCCGCGAGCCGTCTTCAACCCGCGTCAGATCCAGTTTGCTCTGCGCCTGACGTGGTAGATGGAGGCGATAGCCGGGCGGACGCTTCCCCCCGCCCGGCAATGTTTTGACAACGAGTTTTCCACCGCATGAGTCTCACCCCGAACGACTTTCGTAAGGCGATGGGATGTTTCGCCACCGGGGTCACGGTCATCACCGTGGACCAGGACGGCGAGGTGCACGGCATGACAGCCAACGCGTTTTCGTCGGTCTCGCTGGACCCGGTGCTGGTTCTGGTCTGTGTGGATCACCGGGCGCGGACCCACGCTCACCTGCAGGCCCGGAAGCGGTTCGGAGTGAACGTGCTGCGCAGCGATCAGCAGGCGATTTCGGAATACTATGCCCGTTCCACCGAGACTCATCAGCACGCCGAAGCAGCCGGCGCGAGCTTCGAGCGGACCGCCCACGGCACCCCCGTGTTGCGCGGAGCTCTTGCGTATCTGGAGTGCCGGTTGCATTCGACCCAGCAGGCGGGCGATCACACCATCTTCATCGCCGAGGTGGAAGATGTCGTGGTGCGGCAGGGCGAGCCGTTGCTGTTCTTTCGCGGCCAGTATCGCAAGACGTCGGAGCCGCTGCCCGGCCCGGCGGCAACTGCCCTTAACGGCGGCGACGGTTTGTGATCTGCGGGAAGAATCGAGTTTCGTATCAGGGTATCGCTTCAGCGATGCCGTTAGTCCGGACGATTGAGCAGCACTTTGGGGGGCTGGAGCAGCACCTAGGAGACACCATGCGCTTTGGTATCTACTGCGAAATGCAGACTCCGCCGGGCAAGTCGCATTACGACCAGACCTGGGAGATCATGCGCCAGATCGAACACGCCGACGATTGCGGCTTCGACGTCTATTCCGTCATCGACCATCATTTCTTCCAGAAATTCTCCATTTCGGCCAATCCCCTGGCCATGTTCGCGGCCGCGGCGCAACGCACGAATCGCATTCGCTTCCGTACCGCTCTGCACACGTTGCCGCTCGAAAATCCCATGCGTCTGGCCGGCATGATCGCCGAAACCGACATTCTCACCAACGGCCGCCTGGAATGTGGGCTGGGACGCGGTCACGCCTGGTTGTTTGGGCCTTCGAGCCTGCCGCTCGAAGAGAGTCGTCCACGTTACAACGAAGCGATCGACATTCTGGAGTTGGCCTTTACGAAAGAGAAATTTTCCTACCACGGCCAGTACTACAACGTGGACAACGTAACCGTGGTCCCGCGGCCTATCCAGAAACCCCATCCCAAGTTCTACACCGGCGGCACCAGTGACGTTACCTACCAGATGGCGGGAGAAAAAGGCTGGGGCATTTTTGTCCCGCCGCTGTTGCCCTGGAAGGTATTGGAAGGACCGCTCAACATCTACAAGAAGGCCTGCGCCGAGCACGGGCACGAGTCCGACATTGTTTACATCCGTCCGGTGTATATCGACGAAGACGAGAGCACAATCCGGCGCGAGGTCGAGCAAGCGGTTCTCAACTTTCTGGCATTCAACGCTTCTCCGGGCGAATCGATTCAGAGTGAAGAGAAGAAAGCCGAATTACGCGCGAAGGGCTACGGTTTCTACGCCAGCGGCGCGCTCGAATCGCTGACGAAACTTAAGTACGAAGAGATCGTCGACCAGGAGATTGGATTCATCGGCACGCCCGACAAGGTGATCCAGCAGGTGAAGAACCTGCAGGCCAAGGGCGGCATCGGAGAACTGGCGATTGTCTCCAACTTCGGCGGTATCGAGCACTGGAAGAGCATCAAGACGCAGCACATGTTTTCGAAGCACGTGATGCCCGCGTTCCGAGAGCAGCCGTCCGACACAATCGCGGCGGACTAGTCTGTGTGGGTCGGACACTCTTGTCCGACCCTGCGTGCATCGGCACTGCTGAAGGCTGGGCCGGACAAGAGTGTCCGACCCACATGGTCCTGGAAGGACGAACCGGAGTCATGAATGCTGTCGCGACAACACGGCCGATCAGCGCAACCTTCGCTCCTATGGGCGCGCGCCGTCTGCTCGTTTTCGGCGGGATTGCGCTGGTGGCCGGGGGCATGCTCTTCGGCGACATCTTTGCCGTATTCACCCTGCACCAGAACGCAAGCCAGCAGGGAGCGGCATTGATTGCGGCGAGTCAGGCCGTGGCAAAGAATGACGCGGACGGCGTGAACAGGATTTTCGGTTCGCTCGGAAGCTTGCTGGAAGATCGCGGCACTAAGGTGGATGCGCACGTCCACATGATCGGGGCAGGTTATCTGGCGCTGCTGCTGGCGCTAGTCCAACCGTTCGTCGCCCTGGCGTCGGGAGTGAAGAAGACCCTGGCGGCACTATTCATTGCGGGAGGCACGCTGCTGCCCATCGGCATCTTCCTCATTCACTATGTTGGACTTGCCTACAGTCCCTTCCCCGTAATCGGATGGGCGAGCGTGCTCGCGGATTCTGCCGGTGCGCTGCTCATCATCGTTCTGATCGCTGAGGCCTGGGGATTCCGACTCTATCTGCGGACCCGGGAACTCAGCGAGTCCCCGCTGCCGGAAGACGATACCTGGGCGCGTCGCGCATTGCTCTCCGGCGGCACGTTGCTCGTGTTGCTTGGCTTCCTGCACGGCGCCTGGTATGCGGGCGCCTACCTTTACCAGCATGAGCGGATGGAGACCGGTATTCTGCAAGACATGATCACGGCCGCTTCGACGAATGATCTCGCCGCGGCCACCGCCCAGGTTAATGAGTTTGGCAATCTCGCAGGCGCGCGCGCCGTGAACATCGCCGCGCACTCCCACCTCATCGACTTTGGACTGCTGGCCATGCTGCTCTCTTTTGTCCAACCTTACGTATTTCTCCACGAAAAATGGAAGCGGCGCTGGACGCAGGTTCTGCTGGCCGGATCGTTGATCTTGCCGGTGTTTGTGCTGCTGGAACTGAAACTCGGACTGATCGCTGGCGGTGTCGCTGACTTCGGCGGATTGATGGTGATCGTGGCACTGGTCGGGATGCTGGTCGGCGTTCTCCGCTACACCGGGACGCTGGATGCGACGGTGGGAGGCGCCTCGTGACCGGCTCATCCCGGCTGCTGATCTTCGGCGGGCTCGCGCTGGCGTCGTTCGGTATGCTCTATGGCCTGCATTACGCACTGTTGGTCGAGCATCAGACGCTGGATCGGCTGGGTGGATCACTGGCGCAGGCCTTTGCGCAGGCTGCGGACCGGCATCCCGCGCAATCGAGGGCTGCGCTCGACGCTTACGGTGAGACCAAATACGATTACGTGCGCCAGGTCGATGCCCACTCGCATTGGATTGGACTCGCCATGCTCATGATCGTGCTTGGGGTGTTGTTCGAGCGGGTAAGTTTCGCCGAGAGCATCCGGCAGGCGATTGCTTTATCTTTGCTGGTGGGGAGCGGCGTGTTCCCGCTGTCTGTCATTCTGCAGACGTACCATCATGGCGCGATGGGGTTGAAAGCTCTGGCAGTGGCGAGTTCGGCATTAGTGATCGGGGCGATGGCTGCGACGGCCTGGGGATTCGCCCGGCAGAGGACAGCGGCTTGACGAGAAACAGAAAACAATAAACGAGAAACGGAATGTATCCGCGATCATTTCACTATCACCGGGCGAGTTCGCTGAAGGAAGCGGTGGCCATGCTCGGACAACTGGGCGAGGGCGCCAAATTCCTGGCCGGCGGACAGAGCCTGATCCCGCTGCTCAAGCTGCGTTTTGCCAACCCCGAGCACCTGGTGGATCTGAACTTCATTTCCGGTACCTCGTTCATTAAAGAGAATGGCGGTGCGCTGCACTTGGGCGCCATGACGCGCCACGCGGAAATCGAGCACTCGGCGCTGGCGAAGAAGATTCCGGTGCTGCACGACTGTGCTGCCGGCATTGCCGACGTGCAGGTGCGCAACCGCGGCACCATCGGCGGATCGCTCGCCGAAGCCGATCCCAGCGGAGATTGGGCGACTGCCCTGATCACGCTCGACACGACGATTCACTGTCTCGGATCGAACGGGGCCCGCACCGTGGCGCTGAAGGATTTCATCCAGGACGCCTACACGACCGCCCTGGCGCACGATGAACTGGTCACCGAAGTTGCAGTGAAGGTTCCACCCAAAGGCAGCGGCGGCGCTTATCTCGCCTTTAAGCGGACGGCTCCGGTGTATCCCACCGCCAGCACCGCCGTGCAACTCACTCTGGAGGGCGATGTATGCAAAGACGCGGCCATTGCCCTCGGCTGTGTCGGGTTGACGGCGATCCGGGCTGGTGAAGCCGAAGCCGCGCTGCGGGGGAAGAGTCTCACCGAAAAGAACATTTCCGCCGCCGCCGAAGCGGCCCGCGCCGCCGCCGATCCCCATCCCGACATGCGCGGATCGGCCGAATATAAACGCGAACTCGTCGCCGCGCTGGTGAGGCGCGCGATTCAGATCGCCCTGCGCCGCGCCCGCGGAGAACAAGTCGAGGGGGGCCATCTTTATGCCTGAAGGCGCAGCCATGGAAACTGTCGGCGTCCAGATCAAAGTGAACGGCAAGGCTTATTCTCGCCAGATCGAGCCACGCTTGTTGCTGGTCGAGTTCCTACGCGAGGAATGTGACCTGACCGGCACACACGTCGGCTGCGACACTACGTATTGCGGCGCCTGCACCGTTCTCATGAATGGCCTCGCCGTGAAGTCGTGCACCATGTTTGCCGTGCAGGCTGACGGATCGGAGATCACTACCGTCGAGGGCCTCGAAAAAGACGGCCACCTTCATCCTATTCAAAAAGCTTTCGGCGACGCCTATGGACTGCAGTGCGGATACTGCACCCCCGGCCTGATGCTGTCGACCTGGCAACTGCTCTCCGACAATCCCGAGCCGGGCGAAAAAGAGATCCGCAAAGCGATTGCCGGCAACACTTGCCGCTGCACCGGATACATGAACATTTTCAAGGCCGTGCAGTTGGCGGGCCGGAACATGAAGGAGGTTTAAGCATGGCCATCAAGTTTGCAGGCGAATTCGAGGTCAAGAAGAATCCGGAGGAAGTTTACGACTTTCTCACCGACCCGAACAGGTTCGCGCCCCTGCTGCCGGAGTTTCAGGGCGTCACGGTGCAGGACACGACGCATTTCACGGTGAAAGTAATGGTTGGTGTCTCCTACATCAAAGGCGCGGCCGATGTAAGGCTTGAACTAACCGAAGGGCAACGCGCGCAGCGAGCCCAATACAAAGGACAAGGAAGCGTGGCGGGCGGGAATGTCACCATGGTCGCCTGGTTCGACCTGGCGGCGGTGGACACCGGGACCAAAGTCAACTGGCAAGGGGAAGCACAGATCTTCGGCCGCCTGACGTCGGTCGCCGGAGGCTTGCTGGAACCGCTCGGCAAGAAACAGATTCAGAAGTTGATCGACGGCCTGCAGGCAGCACTGGCCTAGCTGGTGGGTAGCTGTGGGGCGGACACTCCTGTCCGCCAAACGTTGGAGGCATTCAGACCGTGGTTGAAGAGAAGAGAAATGGCAGCACTCGCTGGGTAGGCGCATCTCTTCCCCGCAAGGAGGAGGACCGCCTGCTGCGCGGCCGCGGCAAATTCGCCGATGACATCAAATTGCGCGATATGCTCTATCTCCGTTTCGTGCGCTCCCCGTATGCCCATGCCCGCGTCGTCAGTGTGGACACCAGCGCTGCCGAGACGCTTCCCGGTGTTGTCTGCACGATTACTGGCAAGGAAGTCGCCGCGCACACTCAGCCCTTCATCGAGATCGCTCCCGACCAGGGCCAGAAGATCCGCGACTTCCCGATGGCGGTCGACAAAGCCCGCTACCAGGGTGAGCCAGTTGCCGCCGTGGTCGCGGAATCTCCCCGCATTGCCGATGATGCCGCCGAACTCGTCGCGGTTGAGTACGAACCCCTGGACCCGGTCGTCGACGCCGAGGACGCGCTCCAGGACAAGAGCATCCTGCATGAGGAGGCGGGCACCAACAAAGTCTGGAACGGCGTCTGGGAGCACGGCGACGTGGAGAAGGCGTTCAAAGAAGCCGCGTACGTCGTGAAGATCGACCGCATGCACTTCCATCGTTTCTCTTCCACTCCGCTCGAGAACAACGTCGTCATCGGCCAGTGGGACGCCAAAGACGAGCGCATCTACTACTGGTGTAACAATTCCTTTCCCTCATTCGCGATTCAATTCCTGGCCGCGCATCTGAATGTCCACATCGACAAGATTCGGGCGCAGACCTTCGACATCGGGGGCAGCTTCGGCATCAAGATCACCAGCTATCCGCAGATGGCGGTGTGCGCGCTGGCATCGAAGAAAGCGGGCGGACGCCCCATCAAGTGGGTCGAAACCCGCTCCGAGCACATGGTTTCGAGCGCACACGGCAACGAGCGCACGTTCCGCGACACGCGGGTCGCCCTCGACAAGAATGGCGTGATCACCGCGATTGACTCGCGCCACATTGACGATTGCGGCGCTTACCCGCGCTACGAACCCCTGGGCTGCGTGATCTGGTCGCAGGTTTTCTGTGGCGTGTATCGCTTCAAGAATGCGCGCATTGATTTCTGGCAAGCCGTGACCAACAAGTGTCCCGTCGGTCCCAATCGCGGCTACTCGCGCATGCAGCACCTGTGGTTTCTGGAGCGTGTGGTCGACATCTGTGCGCACGAGCTTGGCATTGCGCCCGACGAAATGCGGTTGCGCAACTATATCCGTCCGGAAGAATTTCCCTACACCACGCCCAACGGTTGCGTGTACGACTCGGGGAATTATCCGAAGATGCTCGAAGTCGCGAAGAACCTGATCGGCTGGGACGATTGGAAGAGGAAGCAGGTCGAGGCCCGTAAGGCAGGCCGTATGATTGGCCTTGGCATCGGCACCACACTCGATTCCGGCACCAACAATTTCGGCCAATCGCAGATCGTCAATCCCTACGCGCCCTTTTCCGGTAATTCGCAAGGCGCGAACTGCAAGCTCGATATTTACGGGGAAGTGGTGGTCGCGGTCGGCTCGTGCCCGCAAGGACAAGGGCACGAGACCACGGCCGCGCAGGTGGTTGCCGACGTGCTGAACATTCATCCCGACGTGATTACGGTCCGCACCGGCTTCGACACCGAGCGCAATGTACACACCGGGTTTTCCGGAACCTACGCCAGCCAGTTTGCCGTCTCGGGACTCTCAGCAGTACACGGCGCCGCGCAAAAGCTCAAAGCCGAAATGAAGCGCCTGGCGGCCCATGTGCTCGAGACTAGAGAGGACGACCTCGAATTTGGAGTCGGCCAGCAGGGGCCGGAAGTGAAAGCGAAGAGCACCGGCAAGTCCATTAACTACTGGGGGCTCGCCAACATCGTCAACGTAAACAGCGCGGTGCTGCCGACCGAAATGCACGATGTCACGCTCAACTGCCGCTACATCTGGCGCGCTCCGTTCAAGGTTCCGGACAAGCAGAAGAAATACGGCAACCTTACGCTGACTTACGCCTCGCAGCTGCACATCGCGGTGGTCGAGATTGAGCGCGACACCTTCGTCCCGAAGATTCTCGACTACGTTGCCGTGGACGATTGCGGTACCGTAATCAACCCGCCCATCGTCGAAGGCCAGGTCTATGGCGCGACTGCGCACGGCATCGGCGCGGCGCTGATGGAGACCTGCGCCTACGACGCCGTCGGTAACATGCTGACCAGCACCTTCAGCGACTACACGCCCATCACGTCCGTGAATATTCCGAAAATCAGGTACGGCCACATTTCGACGCCTTCGCCGCACAGCTACAGCGGCGCGAAAGGCATGGGCGAAGGCGGCGCCGCTCCGATCCATACCATCTCGGCGGCGTTACAGGATGCTTTGTTTGCGCAGGGCATCTTTGTCGACGATTCCTTCAACAATGCCGACAGCATTTTTCGCTCGCTCAAGCAACACGAAGGCGGACAGTTGGAGAAGTTGGTCAAGCTGGA
>Ga0326726_10001670_pt1 | contig 20662 bp, 17 predicted proteins | sample MHFenrmetagenome_2_FD_207603 | JGI IMG/M metagenome (GOLD analysis project Ga0326726, IMG submission 207603) | Lab enriched peat soil microbial communities from Michigan Hollow, Ithaca, NY, United States - MHF15MN | ecosystem: Environmental > Terrestrial > Soil > Wetlands > Peat | place: USA... | reverse complement strand
GAGCACCTGGTGCGGCAGCTTCTCCTTGGTCAGCAGCGTGGACAGCAGCTCGGAGGCCTCGATCGAGGTGGTACCTACCAGCACCGGCTGCCCGCGCTCATGGCAGTCCTTGATGTCGTCGACGATCGCCTTGTGCTTCTCCTTGGCAGTGCGATACACGAGGTCGAGCCGGTCCTCGCGGATCATTGGCATGTGCGTCGGGATCACCACGGTTTCCAGGCCGTAGATCTCCTGAAACTCGTAGGCCTCGGTGTCCGCCGTGCCGGTCATGCCGGCGAGCTTGCGATACATGCGGAAGTAGTTCTGGAACGTGATCGACGCGAGCGTCTGATTCTCGTTCTGGATCTGCACCTTCTCCTTCGCCTCGACCGCCTGGTGCAGCCCGTCGGACCAGCGCCGGCCGTGCATCATGCGCCCCGTAAACTCGTCGACGATGATCACTTCGCCGTCCTGCACCACGTAGTGCTGGTCGCGGTGGAACAGCTGGTGCGCGCGCAGCGCCGCGTACAGATGGTGCACCAGGTTGACGTAGGCGGGCTCGTAAAGGCTTGCGCCCTGCGGCAGCAGCCCGACACGCGCCAGCACTTCCTCGGCGCGAGCATGACCGGCTTCCGACAGAATGATCTGATGGTTCTTCTCATCCACCCAGAAGTCGCCTTCGCCCTTCTCGTCCTTCTGGCGCGCGAGCAGAGGCGCCACCTCGTTCATGCGCGCGTAGATCTCGGTGCGGTCCTCGGCCTGACCGGAAATGATGAGCGGCGTGCGCGCCTCGTCGATCAGGATCGAGTCCACCTCGTCGACGATCGCGTAGCGCAGGCCGCGCTGGAAGCGCTCTTCGATGCGCATCGCCATGTTGTCGCGCAGGTAATCGAAGCCGAACTCGTTGTTGGTGCCATAGGTGATGTCCGCGGCGTAGGCCGCGCGCTTCGCCTCGGGCTCCAGCTGCGGGATGTTTACGCCAACGCCAAGGCCGAGGAACACGTAGATCTTGCCCATCCACTCGGCGTCGCGCTTGGCGAGGTAGTCGTTGACGGTCACGATGTGCACCCCGCGCCCGGTCAGCGCGTTGAGGTAGGCGGGCAGCGTCGCGACCAGCGTCTTGCCCTCGCCCGTGCGCATCTCGGCGATCTTGCCATCGTGCAGGACCATGCCGCCGATCAGCTGCACGTCGAAGTGACGCATTCTCAGCGTGCGCTTGCCCGCCTCGCGCACGACCGCGAACGCCTCCGGCAACAGCTCCTCCAGCCCTTCACGCTCAGCCGCGTCTTTCTGCTCTTCCGGGGCCGCCGCGACGCGCGCGGCGAGGCGTTGCTTGAACTCGGCAGTCTTCGCGCGCAGCGCATCGTCGGCAAGCGCCGCCATGCTGGTTTCGAGGGCGTTGATGGCAACGACGGCGCGTGAGTACTGCTTGAGCAAGCGCTCGTTGCGGCTGCCGAATATCTTGGTGAGAACGTTGGCGATCATGGAACGCGCCGCCGCACCGGCGGACGCACGGAAAATGCCTCTAAACTCAAAATTTTAGCATCCCCGGAGCGACCCCCGGGGCGGGTGCCGCTACCGGCCGGCGCGAGCGGACTGCTGCGAGGCTTGCGAGGCGAGCACGAAGCGCGCCGGATTCTGCGCCGCGCCCTTGAAGCGCACCTCGAAATGCAGATGAGGACCGGTGGAGCGGCCCGTCGAGCCGACTTCGGCAAGCTTGCGGCCGCGTTGCACGATATCGCCTTCCTTCACGAAAAGCTTCGATGCGTGCGCATAGCGCGTCACCAGGTCATTGCCATGGTCGACGTCGACCATGTTGCCGTACTGCGGATGCAAGCCGGCGAAAATCACCACGCCGCCTGCCGCCGCTACGATTGTCGACCCGGCTTCGGCCAGAAAATCGATGCCTTCGTGCATGGCGAGCTGTCCGGTGAACGGATCGATGCGCATGCCAAAGCCGGACGCGTTGAATGGTGCGTTTACCGGCATCATGGTGGGCAGCAGCTTCTTCTTCACCGCTGCCTCAAAAAGCTGAGCCTCCAATACCCCGAGCTGATCGGTGCGGTCTTCCATCTGGCGCGACATCGTGCTGAGCTTCTGGCCGAACTCGGCAAGCGACAGGTTCTGCGGCGGCAGCGCCGTGGGCTGAGCCCCGCCCACGCCGGGCACCTCGCTGAAGCGAAACTCCTGCGGCCGGATGCCGGCAAGGCTGGTCAGACGGTCACCCAGCGCGTCGAGCCGGGTGAGCTGCGCCTGCATTTCGCCGAGCTTCACCGCCATTGCATTCAGGTTCTGCTGCACGAACTGGCGCGCACGCTCCGCTTCGCCCTGCTGCGCGGCGACCACTAGCTGCTGCACCAGCGGGATCTTGATATCAGTAGCGAACCGGATGGTGAGCCAGTACAGGCCCGCCGTCATGCCAAACAGCATCAAGAGCGCGAGCAGCATCGACGCGACCAGATGGCGCGTCGAGAAGTTCAGCGTCCTGGCCTTGGCCAGCCGGTCAGGGATGACGATAATCTGCACCCGATAACTCCCGCTTCCCCTTTGTCCGATCGCCCCCGTGCAACCCCCGAAGATCGACCGCTTCCTGACCGCCGACGACCGCTTGCAGCCGATCGTCGCCAAGGCGCGCGAAATCGGCGCGCTGGCCAGGCTTTGTGCCGACTTCCTCCCGCCCTCGCTGTCCGCCCAAGTGCAGGCGGCCAACATCCGGGACGGCGAACTCGTGCTTCTCGCGGCCAACCCGGCGGCGGCGGCGAAGCTCAAAATGCTTGCCGACAGCCTGCGTAAGTTCTTGTTACGTCAGGGTTCGAAGGTTAGTTTAGTTTCCGTGAGGGTGCAACCGAATAGGTCACAGATCCCCCCTCAGCCAGCCCCCAAGAGGGTCACTCTCACGGCAGGCGGAATCGCTGAATTATCAGTACTTTATGATCGACTTGCGGCAGACTCTCCAGCGCGCAAGGCCTTAGGCGCCCTGCTCCAGCACCAAGGCGTCAAACCGCCACCAGCAAGCGCTCCCCGAAGAACAACAGCAGGATCAGGACGAAGAGGAACAGGGCGTACTTGAAGGCCTGCCAGGCATAGCGAAGGTACTTTCGCTCGCCGGTCATCATGTACATCAGGACGCAGCCGCCGACGGCGACGGCAACCAGCAGTCCGAGTACCCGGACGAGCAGCACCTAGGCGGGCACCTAGGCCGCCTGGCGCACCAGCCCGGCCACCCCGGCTGGCGCCTCCTCGGCGCGCTCGAAGGTGGCCATTTCCCAGCAGGTCGCGTCGGCCACGAGGGCCCGCAGCAGCTTGTTATTGAGCGCGTGGCCGGACTTGTGCGCTGTGAACGCGCCCAGCAGGGGGCGTCCGAGCAGGTACAGGTCGCCGATCGCGTCGAGCACCTTGTGCCGGATGAACTCGTCGGCGAAGCGCAGGCCCTCGGCATTGAGCAGGCGGTATTCATCGAGCACCAGGGCATTGTCCAGGCCGCCGCCCAGTGCGAGGCCATCCTCGCGCAGACTCTCGACCTCGTGCATGAACCCGAAGGTGCGCGCGCGCGCGATCTCCTTCAGGTAGGAGGTCTCGGCGAAATCCACGGTCACAGACTGGCTGGTCTTCTCGATCACCGGGTGGTTGAAGACGATGGAAAACGAAAGCCGCAGGCCCTCATAGGGCTCCAGGCGCGCCCACTTGTCGCCTTCGCGCACTTCGACTGGGCGCTTGACGCGCAGGAAGCGCTTTGGCACCGCCTGCTCCTCCAGACCTGCCTGCTGCACCAGCAGCACGAAGGGTGCAGCGCTCCCGTCCATGATCGGGACTTCCGGGCCGTCGATATCGACGTACACGTTGTCCACGCCCATGCCGGCGAGCGCCGACATCAGGTGCTCGACCGTGTAGACCTTTGCACCCTGGTGAACGAGACACGAGGACAGGCGCGTTTCGCCGACGAGGTCGGCGCGCGCGGGAATATCCACCGGGGACGCGAGGTCCACGCGGCGGAACACGATGCCGGTATCGGGCTGTGCCGGTCGCAGGGCGATGTTCACCATCTCGCCGGTATGCAGGCCGACACCTCTGGCCCGAATGACGGATTTCAGGGTGCGTTGCTTGAGCATGCCTAACTTCTTGAGCGCAGAGCGGATTCTATCAGAGGCCCACGGCGGAGCGCCTCCAGCAAGGAGGAGGGAAGCGCTCCGCCGCCCGCTGTGGCAGCCGGCTAGTCAGCCTGCTTGCGCAGGAACGCGGGAATGTCGTACTTGTCCACGCCGCTTTGCTGCAAGGCTTCCACCGTGGAGGCGCGATTGCGCCGGATGACCGCCGGCACGGAGTCGAGCTGGTTGTAATCCACGGCGCCGCCAGTGACGAGCTGCTGGTTGTCCGTGCCCGTCTTCTGCGATACCACGAGCTGCGGCTTGGGCTGGCGCACGGCAATCGGCGCGCCCAGGCCCGTCGCCACGACCGTCACGCGCAGGTCCTCGCCCAGTGCGTCATCGTAGACGCCACCGTAGATGATGGTGGCGTCTTCCGCCGCGAACGCGCGCACGGTATTCATGACCTCCTTCGTCTCGCGCAGCTTGAGGCTCGTGCGCGAGGCGCTGATGTTGACCAGCACGCCGCGCGCACCCGCGAGGTTCACGCCCTCCAGCAACGGGCAGGCGATTGCCTGCTCGGCAGCGATGCGTGCGCGGTCGATGCCGCTGGCGGCGGCCGAGCCCATCATCGCCATGCCCTGCTCAGACATCACGGTGCGCACGTCCTGGAAGTCGACGTTCACCAGTCCCGGCTGATTGATGATCTCGGCGATGCCCGCGACGGCGCTGTTCAGCACGTCGTCGGCAGCCTTGAACGCCTCTTCCTGGGTGACGTCCTCGCCGAGCACCTCCTCCAGCTTGTCGTTGAGGATCACGATGAGCGAGTCAACATGAGGCGAAAGCTCGCCGATGCCGTGCTCGGCGGTCTTCATGCGCTTGGAGCCCTCGAACGAGAACGGCTTGGTGACCACCGCCACGGTGAGGATGCCAAGCGAGCGCGCCACTTCCGCGATCACCGGTCCGGCGCCGGTGCCGGTGCCGCCGCCCATGCCCGCCGTGATGAACACCATGTGCGCGCCCGCGATCGCCTCTTCGATGCGTTCGCGGTCAGCGATGGCCACCGCGCGCGCTTCCTCGGGTTTGGCGCCCGCGCCCAGGCCGCTGGAGCCGAGCTGGATCTGGTTGCGCGACTTGTTGCGCGAGAGCACCTGCGCGTCGGTGTTGACGGCGATGAACTCCACGCCATCGACGCCCTTCTCGATCATGTGGTTGACGGCGTTGCCGCCGGCGCCACCGACCCCGATCACCTTGATGACCGGCCCTGCTGCCTGACTGTCTACGATTTCGAACATGTGTTTCCTCCTTGCCAGTTAGAACAACAATGCGCTGCAACGCGGCTTGGCGCGCCGCGTTGCACCGCCAGACTTTTGCGAAGAACTCCTCATCAAAAATTCCTCTGGAACCACTCGCGCATGCGGCCAAGCACGGCGCGCATCGAACCGTCCTGCCTCGCAAGGTGGCCCTGGCGCACCTGCTGCACGCCTTCGAGCAGCAGCCCCACGGCCGTGGCGTAGCGCGGGTTGCGCACCACGTCGGCCAACCCGCCCGCGTAGCGGGGCAAGCCGACGCGCACCGGCATGTGGAAGATCTCTTCGCCGAGCTCGACCATGCCCTGCATCACTGCGCTGCCGCCGGTGAGCACGACGCCGGAAGACAGCAGCTCCTCGAAGCCCGACTCGCGCAGGACCTGCTGCACGAGCGAGAACAGCTCCTCGACGCGCGGCTCGATAACCTCGGCGAGCGTCTGACGCGACATCACGCGCGGGCCGCGGTCGCCGATACCGGGCACTTCGATCATCTCGTTCGGGTCGGCAAGCTGACGCAGCGCCACGCCGTGGCGCACCTTGATCAGCTCCGCTTCGGCCGTGGGCGTGCGCAGCGCCATCGCGATGTCGTTGGTGATCTGGTCCCCGGCGATCGGGATCACCGCCGTATGGCGGATCGCGCCATGCGTGAACACCGCGATGTCGCTGGTGCCGCCGCCGATATCCACCAGGCATACGCCGAGATCCTTTTCGTCCTCGGAGAGCACCGCGCGCGACGATGCCAGCGGCTGCAGGATCAGGTCGTTCACCTCCAGGCCGCAGCGGCGCACGCACTTGACGATGTTCTGCGCCGCGGACACCGCACCGGTGACGATGTGCACCTTCACTTCCAGGCGCACGCCGGACATGCCGATCGGCTCGCGCACGTCCTCCTGGCCGTCGACGATGAATTCCTGCCGCAGCACGTGCAGGATCTGCTGGTCGGTCGGGATGTTTACCGCCTTGGCGGTATCGATGGCGCGGTCGACGTCGAGCGCGCTCACCTCGCGATCCTTGATTGCCACCATGCCCGTGGAGTTGAAGCTGCGGATGTGGCTGCCGGCGATGCCGGTGAAGGCGGTGGCGATCTTGCAGTCGGCCATCAGCTCGGCTTCCTCCAGCGCGCGCTGCACCGCGTTCACCGTGGACTCGATATTGACCACCACGCCTTTCTTCAGGCCCTTGGACTCGTGCCCGCCCATGCCGAGGATCTCGAGCGTCCCGTCCGGTCGCAGCTCGGCCACCAGCGCGGCCACCTTGGACGTGCCGATGTCGAGCGCGACGACGAGATTCTTGGTCTCCTTGGGCATTCGTCATCCGCCTTTCAGATCCGGCACGCGCAGGGCGAAGCCGTTCGGGTAACGCAGGTCCACGTATTCGTGCTTGCGCGCAATGCGCCCGAGCGTCTCTGCATAAACCACCACCAGGCGCGCGAGCCGCGCGTCCACCGGGTCGTTCGGCGCGTCGCGCCCAAGCTCGATCACCAGCCCGTCGGCCAGGCGCAGCTGCCAGGCGTAGCGCGGCGAGAGGATCAGCCGCTCGAGCGGCGAACCCAATGGCGCCAGCAGCTCGCGGTACCGTTGGAAGCGGTGGGCGACCTCGGCTTCGGTGCCGGCCGGCCCAGCGAGCAGGGGCAGATCGCGCACGCCCCGTCCCGCGAAGAGCTCGCCCTGCTCGTTCAGCAGGCCGGTATCGCTCCAGCGCGCCAGCGGCACATGCTCCTCGAGCGTCACTTCGAGGGCGTCGGGCCACACGCGGCGCACATGCACGCGGCGCACCCAGGGCAGGCGCTCGAGCGCGGCGCGCGGCTCGGCCAGGTCCACCGCGAAGAAATTGCCGTCGACGTGGCCGCGCAGCGCCTGCTCGACCTCGGCGCGCGTCGTGTGTGTCAGGCTGCCGCGCAATTCGATGGCGCGCAGCGGGAACAGTGGCGAGCGCATCACGATGAGCAGCGCCGCGGTCGCGAAAACCATGAGCGCGAGCGCGGTCAGCGCGCCCGCAAGCGCGTTGAGCAGGCGTGGGTTATCCCACATGGCTCGCCTCCAGGATGCGCACGCACAGGTCCTCGTAGGACAACCCCGCCGCGCGCGCCGCCATCGGCACGAGCGAGTGGTCGGTCATGCCCGGCGCAGTGTTCACTTCCAGCAGCCACGGATTGCCGTCGCGGTCCAGCATCAGGTCCACGCGACCCCAGCCGCTGCAGCCGAGCGCGTGGAACGCCTTCAGGCAAAGCGCCTGGATCTCGCGCTCGCGCGCGGACAGCAGCCCGCAGGGGATGATGTAGCGCGTGTCCTCCGCGATGTACTTGGCTTCGTAGTCGTAGAATTCACGCGGCGTCTCGAGCCGGATCAGCGGCAACGCCTGGTCGCCGAGAATGCCGGCAGTGAGCTCGGTGCCCTCGATGAACTTTTCCGCCAGCACGACGCGGTCGTAGTTGACCGCCAGCGCATACGCTTCCTCCAAGTGCCCGGCGGCGCGCACCTTGCTCATGCCGATCGAGGAGCCTTCGCTGGCCGGCTTCACCATCAGCGGCAGCCCGAGGCGCGCGGACACGACCTTGAAATCGGCGTCCGGGCCGAGCAGCTCGTGCGGCGGCGTCGGAATGCCGCAGGCCTGCCACAGGAGCTTCGAGCGCAGCTTGTCCATGGCGAGCGCGGAACCGAGCACGCCGCTGCCCGTGTAGGGCAGGCCCAGCCATTCCAGCGCGCCCTGCAGCGTGCCGTCCTCGCCGAAACGCCCGTGCAGGACGATGAACGCGCGCTGATAATCGCCCTCGAGCAGTTCCTCGATGCCGCGCTCGGCCGGATCGAACGCATGGGCGTCGACACCCCGTACGCGCAGCGCGTTCAGCACCAGCGCGCCGGACTTGAGCGACACCTCGCGCTCCGCGGACTTGCCCCCCAGCAACACGGCCACCTTCCCAAAGCGCGCGCTCATGCGGCCTCTCCGACGATGCGTACCTCGGCGACCAGTTCCACGCCGGTGCGCGCACGCACCGTGTCGCGCGCCTGCGCGATCAGCCACTCGATGTCGGCGGCGCACGCGCGCCCCTTGGGGTTGACGATGAAGTTGGCGTGCTTCTCGGAGATGCGCGCACCGCCGCGCTCCAGGCCCTTCAGCCCGCAGGACTCGATCAGCCGCGCGGCGTGATCCGCGGGCGGATTGCGGAATACGCTCCCGGCGTTGGGCAGCGACAGCGGCTGCGAGGCGATGCGGCTCTCGAGCAGTTCCCGGATGCGCGCGCGCGATGCTGCGCCGTCGCCACGGCGCAGGGAAAACCAGGCGCCCGCGAACCATTCGTCCTCGCCAAGGCGCGCGCCGCCTATCAGCGCGCAATGCCGATAGCCGGTGGCAAATTCCGCGCGCGACCGCGTGCGCAGCACGCCGCGGCGGTCGATGGTCACGGCCCGCTCGACGATTTCCCACGTCTCGCCGCCGTAGCAGCCCGCGTTCATGGCTAGCGCGCCGCCGACGGTGCCCGGCACGCCCGCGAGGAACTCGGCCCCGGCGAGATCGTGACGCGCGGCAAAGCGCGCCACTTTGGGACTCGCCACTCCCGCCTCCGCATATAGGTGGCCGGCGATCAGCTCCGGATGGCGGCCCGCGGCATGGGTCAGGACCACCGTACCGGCGAAGCCACCGTCGCGCACCAGGAGGTTCGAGCCCAGGCCGACGAACAGCACCGACTCCGCCGGCGGCAGCTGGCGCAGGAAGACCGCGAGGTCGTCCAGGTCGGCGGGCGCATAAAAGCGCGCGGCCAGCCCGCCGGCGCGCCAGCTCACGTGGCGCGCCATCGGTTCGTTTGCCTTGAGCTTGCCGCGCAGTCCTTCCAGTCGCAGTGTGTCGGCCATGTTCATGTCAGTTGCGCGGGCACGCCGCTGATCGAGCCCGCGCCCATCGTCAGCACCACGTCGCCGTCCTGCGCCACGCGACGGATCGCGGCCGCCATCTGCGCGATGTCTTCAACGAACAGGGGCTCGACCTTGCCCGCGACGCGCACCGCGCGAGCGAGCGAGCGCCCGTCCGCGGCGACGATGGGCGCCTCGCCCGCCGGGTACACCTCCGCCAGCAACACCGCATCCGCCGTCGAGAGCACGCGCACGAAGTCCTCGAACAGGTCGCGCGTGCGTGTGTAGCGGTGCGGCTGGAACGCGAGCACGATGCGGCGCCCGGGAAACGCGCCGCGCGCGGCGGCGAGCGTCGCCGCCATCTCCGCCGGGTGATGGCCGTAGTCGTCGATCAGCGTGAAGCGGCCGCCGCCCTCCAGGCGCGCCTCGCCATAGCGCTGGAAGCGCCGGCCGACGCCGCGGAACTCCGCCAGCGCCTTGAGGATCGCCGCGTCCGCCACGCCCAGCTCGCCGGCGACCGCGATTGCCGCCAGCGCATTGAGCACGTTGTGCTCGCCCGGCAGGTTGAGCGTCACGTCCAGGGCGGGACGCTTTTCGCGCCGCGCGACAAAGCGCATCTTGCCGCCGGCATGGATCGCATCTTGCGCGCGCACCATCGCGTCCGCGCCGAAGCCGTAGGTCACCACGGGCTTGGAGACGAAGGGCAGGATCTCGCGCACGTGCGCGTCGTCCGCGCACAGGATGGCGCTGCCGTAGAAAGGCAGGTTCTGCAGGAACTGCACGAACGCCTGCTTGAGGCGCGCGAAATCGTGCTGGTAGGTCTCCATGTGGTCGGCGTCGATATTGGTCACGACGGCGATCACCGGCTGCAGGTGCAGGAAGGAGGCGTCGGATTCATCCGCCTCCACGACGATGAATTCCCCCTGTCCGAGCCGCGCGTGCGAGCCGGCGGCGTTCAGGCGCCCGCCGATGACGAAGGTCGGATCGAGGCCGCCCTCGGCGAGCACGCTCGCCACCAGGCTGGTGGTGGTGGTCTTGCCGTGCGTGCCGGCAATCGCGACGCCGCGCTTCAGTCGCATCAGCTCCGCCAGCATCAGCGCGCGCGGCACCACCGGCACGCGTCGCTGCCGCGACGCCATCACTTCCGGGTTGTCGGCGCGCACTGCGCTCGACACCACAACCGCATCCGCGCCGTCGATGTTCTGCGCCGCGTGCGCGAGCGCCACGCGCGCGCCAAGCTCCTTGAGCCGCCGCGTGGCCGCGTTCTCCGCGAGGTCCGAGCCGCTTACCTGGTAGCCGAGGTTGAGCAGCACCTCGGCGATGCCGCTCATGCCCGCGCCACCGATCCCGACAAAGTGGATGTGCCGGACCTTGTGCTTCACCTGGCGAGCTCCATGCAGCGCTCGGCGACCACGCGGGCCGCTTCCGGCTTGCCCAGGCTGCGCGCCCGGCGAGCCATGTCGATGAGCCGCGGTCGCTCGAGGGAGCGCAAGACCGCGGCGAGGCGCTCGGGCGTCAGCTCCGCCTGCGGCAGCAGCACCGCAGCGCCCTGGTCCGCGAGAAAGCGCGCGTTCGCCGTTTGGTGGTCGTCCACCGCGTGCGGATAGGGCACCAGCACGCTCGCGACGCCGCCCGCGGACAACTCGGCCACGGTCATCGCCCCGGCGCGGCAGATGACCAGATCGGCCTCGGCGTAGCGGCGCGCCATGTCGTCGATGAAGGGCACCAGCTCCCCCTGCACGCCCGCCGCACTATAGGCGGCGCGCAGCGCCGCATGGTTCTTCTCGCCGGACTGGTGCACGACCGCAGGGCGCGGCTCGAGGAGCGCGATCGCCCTGGGCACGCATTCGTTGAGCGCGAGCGCGCCGCCAGAGCCGCCCACCACCAGGAGCCTGAGCGGGCCGCAGCGCCGCGCGTAGCGCTCGCCAGGGTCGCCAAGCGCGGCGATGTCGCCCCGCACCGGGTTGCCGGTCCACTCCGCGCCCTTCAACGCCTGCGGAAACGCGCTCATCGCCTTGTCCGCAACGCCGGCAAGAATCCGGTTGGTAAGTCCGGCGATGGCGTTCTGCTCGTGCACCGCCAGGGGGCGCGCCAGGAGCGACGCCATCATGCCGCCGGGGAACGCCACGTAGCCGCCCATGCCGAGCACCACGTCCGGACGCAGACGGAAGATGGTACGCGCCGCCTGCCAGAAGCCGATGAGAAGGTTGAGGGGCAGCAGGAGCGCGGTGACAAGCCCCTTGCCGCGCAATGCGACAGCGCGGATCGCCGCCAGCTCGTAGCCGTGCGCGGTGACCAGGCGCGCCTCCATGCCCGCGCGCGTGCCCATCCAGACGACGTGCCAGCCCCGTCCGCGCAGCTCGTCGGCCACCGCCAGGCCCGGGAACACGTGCCCGCCGGTGCCGCCCGCCATGATGAGCGCGGTCCTCACGCGCGCAGCCCCCGCGCGAGCTGGCGGCTTTCCCAGTCGATGCGCAGCAGGAGCGCCACGGCAACGCAGTTCGCCACCAGCCCCGAGCCGCCGAAGCTCATCAGCGGCAGCGTCAGCCCCTTGGTCGGCAGCAGCCCCATGTTCACGCCCATGTTGATGAGCGCCTGGAAGCCGAGCCACACGCCGATGCCTTGTGCGGCGAGCGAAGCGAAGTGCCGCTCGCGCAGCGCCGCCTGCCGCCCGACCGCGAAGGCGCGCAGCACCAGCCAGATGAAGAGCCCGATCACCGCCGCGACGCCGGCAAGTCCGAGCTCTTCGGCGATCACGGCAAGCAGGAAATCCGTGTGCGCCTCGGGCAGGTAGAACAGCTTCTCCACGCTCGCGCCCAGGCCGACGCCGAGCCACTCGCCGCGGCCGAAGGCGATCAGCGCGTGCGATAGCTGGTAGCCCCGGCCGAAGGGGTCGGTCCACGGGTCCATGAAACCGAAGATGCGCTGCATGCGGTACTCGGAAGTGAGCACCAGCAGCACGAAGCCCGCGGCGAGCATGCCGCCGAGCGCCGCGAAATGCCGCACGTTCATGCCGCCGAGGAACAGGATGCCGAAGGTCGTCACCGCGATGACCACCAGCGCGCCGAAGTCGGGCTCGCGCAGCAGCAGCCACGACACGAGCATCATCACCGCCAGCATCGGCAGCAGCCCGCGCCGGAAACTCTTCATCACCGCGTGCTTGCGCACCGTGTAGTCGGCGGCATACAGCACCGCCGCGAGCTTCATCAGCTCGGAGGGCTGCACGTTCACCGCGCCCAGGCTGATCCAGCGGCGCGCGCCGTTCACCTCCCGCCCGACGCCGGGCAGCAGCACCAGCACGAGCAGCGCCACGCAGGCGAGGAACAGCCACGGCGCGCTCCTCTGCCAGTAGCGCACCGGGAGCAGGAACACGGCGGTGGCAAGCGCGAGCGCGACGCCGAGGAAGACGGCGTGGCGCAGCAGGAAGTACGCCGCGTTGCTGCCGGTAAAGCGACTCGCCTCGGAGGTGGCGATCGAAGCCGAATACACCATCACCAAGCCGACCGCCAGCAGCAGCAGCGCCGCCCACGCGAGCGAGCGGTCGTACTCGGGCGCGGCGGCCTGCTTGGCGAAGACGTAGGTCGCGCCCACCTCAGGCCCCCAGCGCCCTCACCGCAGCGGCAAATACCTCGCCGCGGTGCCGGTAATCACGGAACATGTCGAAGCTCGCGCAGGCAGGCGAAAGCAGTACCGCATCGCCCGGGCGCGCATGCAGCGCAGCGCTCGCGACGGCGGCCTCCAGCGTGGCACAGCGCTCGACGGGAATCGCGGCCGGGACGCCCGCCGCAGCGAGCGCGCGCACGATGAGCGGCGCATCGCGGCCAATCAGCAGCACCCGGCGCGCGCGCGCCGCCACCGCCGGTGCGAGCGGCGCGAAGTCCTGGCCTTTGCCGTCGCCACCTGCGATCAGCAGCACGGGACGCTCCAGCCCGCGCAACGCGGCGACCGTGGCACCGACGTTGGTGCCCTTGGAATCGTCGTACCAAGCGACGCCGTCGCGCTCGGCCACCAGCTGCAGCCGGTGCGGCAGCCCCTTGAACGTGCGCAGGCCCGCGGCGAGCGACTCGCGCGAGGCTCCGAGCGCGCGCGCCAGCGCGCAGGCCGCGAGGGCATTGGCGACGTTGTGCGCGCCGTGGATCTGCAGCTCGGCGAGCGGCAGCAGCGGCAGCGGGCCCTCGTGCAGCGCGCCGCCGCGCACGCCGAAGTCCTGCGGCGTGGCCGGCGCGTCCAGCCCGAAAGTGAGGCGCGGCCTGCCCGCGAGAGCCATGTCCATCGAGCGCGGGTCGTCGCGGTTCAGCACCTGCACGCCGTCGCCCTGGAAGATGCGGGCCTTGGCCGCGCCGTAGTCGGCAAGCCCGGCGTAGCGATCGAGATGATCCTCGCTCAAGTTGAGCATCGCCGCGCCATCCGGTGCGAGCGACCAGGTGGTCTCCAACTGGTAGCTGGAGAGCTCGAGCACCCACGCCGCCGGCGGCGCCGCGCGCCGGCGCAGCGCTTCGAGGGCAGCTGGTCCGATGTTGCCGGCGACCTCGCAGTCGATGCCCGCCGCACGCAGCAGGTGAGCGGTGAGCGCGGTCACCGTGGTCTTGCCGTTGGTGCCGGTGATCGCCAGCACTCGCGCGGCGGCCTCGGCACGCACATGCCAGGCGAACAATTCGATGTCGCCCACGATCGGAATGCCCTTGGCGAGCGCGGCCTGCACGAGCGCTTCGCCCAAGGAGAGGCCCGGGCTGATGCACAGCAGGTCCACGCCCTGCAGCAGGCCTTCGCGAAAAGGCCCCGTGACGAGCTCGCCGGAGAAATCGCGCGCGCGTGGCGGATCGGTGCGCGAATCGGCGACGCGCGCGCTGCCGCCCTGCCGCTCGACCCAGCGCGCGACCGACAGGCCGGTGTCGCCCAGGCCGAGCACCAGCACGCGCCGCCCGGCGAGCGCCACCGGCTCGGGCCGCGGCAACAGGGTGAAGAAAGGCTCGCGCATCGACATGGTCACCGCAGCTTCAGCGTCGACAGGCCGAAGAGCACCAGCATCATGGTGATGATCCAGAAGCGCACCACGACCTGCGATTCCTTCCAGCCCTCGAGCTCATAGTGGTGGTGCAACGGCGCCATGCGGAAAATGCGCTTGCCGCCGGTCGCCTTGAAGTACAGCACCTGCAGCATCACCGAAAGCGTCTCAGCGACGAATACGCCGCCCATGATGAACAGCACGATCTCCTGGCGCACGATCACGGCCATGGTGCCGAGCGCCGCGCCGAGCGCGAGCGCGCCCACGTCGCCCATGAACACTTCTGCCGGATAGGCGTTGAACCAGAGGAAGCCCAGGCCCGCGCCGGCGAGCGCGCCGCAGAACACGGTGAGCTCGCCTGCCCCGGGGATGTAGGGCAGCCCGAGGTACTTGGAAAAGCCGGAATGGCCGGCGACGTAGGCGAAGATGCCGAGCGCGCTGCCGATCATCACCGTCGGCATGATGGCCAGACCGTCCAGGCCGTCGGTCAGGTTGACCGCGTTGGAGGTGCCGACGATGACGAAGTAGGTGAGGATGATGAAGCCGATCGGGCCAAGCGGATAGGCGACGAACTTGAAGAACGGCACGATCAGATCGTTCAATGCCGGCGTGCCCTGCGCGATGCTGGCGAGATACGCGGCGGCGCCCAGGCCGATTGCCGACTGCCAAAAGAGCTTCGCGCGCGCCGACAGGCCCTTGGGATTGCGGTGCACCACCTTGCGGTAGTCGTCGATCCAGCCGATGGCGCCGAAGCCGAGGGTCACCAGCAGCACCACCCACAGGTAGCGGTTCTGCAGGTCGCCCCACAGGAGCGTCGTGATGCCGATGGAAAGCAGGATCAGCGCCCCGCCCATGGTCGGCGTGCCCGCCTTGGTGAGATGTGTCGCCGGCCCGTCGTCGCGCACCGATTGGCCGATCTTGTAGGCCGTCAGCTTGCGGATCACCATCGGTCCGAGGACGAGCGAGATGGCGAGCGCAGTGAGGCAGGCGAGCACCGCGCGCAGCGTGATGTAGTTGAAGACGTTGAACAGGCGCACATCGCGCGCGAGCCACTGCGCAAAATCGAGCAGCATCAGTGCCCTCCCTGCGTCTCGCCGGTGAGGGCCGCCACCACGCGCTCCATGCGCATGAAGCGCGAGCCCTTCACCAGCACGGTGGCCTCGCGCGGCAGCGTCACGAGGAGCGTCTGGGGCGAGTCGAAATGCAGCGCGCCCGCCCCGAAGGCCTGCACGGCCTCGCGGCTCGCCTCGCCGAGCGCGTACAGCGCGCCGATGCCGCTGCTTCTCGCATAGGCGCCGACCTCGCGATGGAACTCCGGGCCGTGCTCGCCGACTTCGCCCATGTCGCCGAGCACCAGCACCGTGGGCGCGGGGCACGCGGCCAGCACGTCGATCGCGGCGCGCACCGAATCGGGATTGGCGTTGTAGCTGTCGTCGATGAGCGTCGCGCCGCCCGCCGTGCGCTTCACCTGCAGCCTTCCCGTGTACGGACGGAATGCATTGAGACCCCGGCCGATCGTCTCTGCCGGAATGCCGGCGGCGTGCGCGCACGCCGCCGCGGCAAGCGCATTGCGCACGTTGTGCAGGCCTGGGATCGCGAGCGTCGCGCGCGCTTCGCCCGCGGGCGTGCGCAGCGAGATCTCGCTCGACAGGCCCTTGAGCGCATAGCCGCCGCTCACGCCCGCCTGCCGCTCCAGGCCGAACTCGACGACGCGCCGCGCCCCAGCGGCAACAAGGAAGATCGCGCGGCAGCCGTCGTCCGCGTTGACGACTGCGATCCCCGTCGCCGGCAACGCACGCAAGGCGTGCGCGTTCTCCTCCGCGCTCGCCTCGACGCTCTTCATGAACTCCATGTGCTCGCGCTGCGCATTGGTGACCACGGCGATCGTCGGCTGCGCAATCGCGGCCAGCCACTCGATCTCCCCCGGGTGATTCATGCCGAGCTCGATTGCGCAATAGCGGTGCGACGCCCGGAGCCGCAGGACGGTCAGCGGCACGCCGATCTCGGTGTTCAGGTTGCCCGCCGTGGCAAGCACGGCGGAATCGCCCGCGTGCGCGCGCAGGATGGCGGCGAGCATTTCCTTGGTCGTGGTCTTGCCGTTGGCGCCCGCGATGGCGATGACCACCGGCGCGAAGCGCTCGCGCCAGTGGCGCCCGAGCCTTCCCAAGCCCTTGCGCGTGTCCTCGACCGCGATGAGCGGCAGCGGCGCCGCGCCCGCGAAGCCGCGGTCCACGAGCGCGGCACTCGCGCCGCGCTCCTTCGCCATGCCGAGGAACGCGTGTCCGTCGTGGTGCTCGCCGCGAATCGCGACGAACAGCTCGCCGCGGCCGATCGAGCGCGAGTCGGTGGACACGCCGCCAAAGCGTGTATCCGGCCCCGCCAGAGTTCCCTGTATCGCGGCGGCGGCCTCGGCGAGGCTCATCATCGCTTCCCCGCCCTGCGCTCGAGAGCGGCGCGCGCCACGAGGGCGTCCGAGAACGGCTCGCGCCGCCCGGCGATCTCCTGCCAGGACTCGTGGCCCTTGCCCGCGATCAGCACCACGTCCGCGTCCGCCGCGTCGGCGATCGCGGTCTCGATGGCGCGCGCGCGATCGGGCTGGATCGCGTGCGGCACGGTGACGCCCGCCTCGACCTGCCGCAGGATCGCGAGCGGGTCCTCGCTGCGCGGGTTGTCGGAAGTCAGCACGATGCGGTCGGCCAGCCGCGACGCCGCCGCCCCCATCGGCGCGCGCTTGCTGCGGTCGCGGTCGCCGCCGGCGCCGAAGACGAGCGCGAGCCGGCCGCCGCGTGCCTGCGCCACCGGGCGCAGCGCCTGCAGCACCTTCTCGAGCGCATCCGGGCTGTGCGCGTAGTCGATCACCGTGAGCGGCGCATCACCCACGCGCTGCATGCGGCCCGGCACCGGCGGCAGCGCGGCAAGCGCGGCAACCGCCTGCGCGAATGGCAAGCCGTAGGCGAGCAGGCATCCCAGCACGCCGAGCGCGTTGGCGACGTTGAAGCGGCCAAGCGGCTGGAATGCGCTGTGCGCCGCGCCCCAGCTCGTCGCGAGCTCCAGGTGCGCCGGCGCGATGCGCGCGGCCGTGACGAACTGCGTCACGACGCCCGGCGCCACGCCCGAGGGCGAAAGGCTGTAGCCGATGGTGCGCACGCCGCGCTCGCGCATGCGTGCCGCGAGGCGCGCGCCGAAGGCGTCATCCAGGTTGAGCACCGCACAGCCGAGCCCCTCGGCCTCGAATAGCCGCGCCTTGGCTGCGGCGTAGGCCTGCATCGTGCCGTGGTACTCGAGATGGTCGTGCGTCAGATTGGTGAACAGGGCGCAATCGAAGGCGACGCCGTTGACGCGCCCCTGATCGAGGCCGTGCGAGGAGACCTCCATCGCCACCGCGGCGGCGCCGTCGCGGCGCATGGCGGCGAGCGTGCGGTGCAGCTCGAGCGTGTCCGGCGTCGTGTTGCCGGCGTCCGCCAGGGCACCGGGAAAGCCGGCGCCCAGCGTGCCAAGCACGCCGCATTTCGCGCCGGCGCCAGTGAGCGCAGCGGCGAGCCACTGGCTGCTGGAGGTCTTGCCGTTGGTGCCGGTGACGCCGCAGGTCCACAGCGCCTCGCTCGGCCGCCCGTAGAACTCGTGCGCGAGCAGGCCGGCCTGTGCCTTGAGACCGCGCACCGGCGCGTTCGGCACGCGCCATTCCTCGCGCCAGTCGAAGCCGTCGGCTTCCCAGAGCACGCCCGCGGCGCCGCGCCGGATCGCCTCCGGGATATGCGTGCGGCCGTCGGCCGCCGCGCCAGGGTATGCAAGAAAGGCGACGCCCGGGGCGCAGCGGCGGCTGTCGGAGGCGAGCCGCTCGATCACGGCGCCCTGGGCCGCGAGGCGCTCGAGGGGACCGGCGCCAATCAGGTGCTCTCCTTGGCTTCCTCGCCCTCGCCCGGCAGCGGCACGGGCTCGAGCGGCGCATCGTGCGGCACGTTGAGCAGGCGCAGGGCGCCCTGCGCCACCTGCGCGAACACGGGCGCCGCCACCACGCCGCCGTAGTACTTGCCGTCGGAGGGCTCGTCGATCATCACGGCGATCACCAGGCGCGGCGCGCTCGCCGGCGCGAGGCCGACGAAGGAGGAGATGTACTTGTCCGGCGCATAGCCGCCGTTCTCCTGCTTGTGCGCGGTGCCGGTCTTGCCGGCGACGCGCCAGCCCATGATGCGCGCGCGCGGCGCGGTGCCGCCGGGCTGCACCGCGAGCTCGAGCATCGCGCGCACCTCGCGCGCCGTCTGCGCCGAAATCACGCGCGTGCCGGCTGCCGGCGCATCCGCCTTCAGCAGCGTGAGCGGCACGATCTCGCCGTCGCGCGCGAACATGGTGTAGGCGCGCGCGAGCTGCAGCAGGCTCACGGAAATGCCGTGGCCGTAGGCCATCGTGGCCTGCTCTACCGGGCGCCAGCTGCGCGCCGGGCGCAGCTTGCCGCTCGCCTCGCCGGGAAAGCCGAGCTGCGGCGCGGCACCGAACCCTGCCCGGTTGAACATGTCCCACATGTCCTCGCGCGGGAGCGCGAGCGCGATCTTCGCCGCGCCGACGTTGGAGGACCTCTGGATCACCTGCGCGACGCTGATGCCGCCGGGTTCCGGATGCGGGTCGTGAATGGTGTAGCTGGCGATACGCAACGGGTCGCGGCCAACGCTCACCACGGTGCGCGGCGTCACCTTGCCCTCCTCCAGCGCGAGCGCCACGGTAAAGGGCTTGAGCGTCGAGCCCGGCTCGAAGCTGTCCGTCAGCGCGCGATTGCGCAGCTGCTCGCCGGAGAGCCGGGCGCGGTTGTTCGGGTTGAAGGTGGGCAGGTTGACGAGCGCCAGCACTTCGCCGCTGCGCACGTCGATCACCACCGCCGCGCCCGCCTTGGCGCGGTGCCCCACGAGCGCCGCCTTCAGCGCGCCGTAGGCGAGGCTCTGGATCTTGCCGTCGATCGCGAGCTGCAGGTCCTTGCCGTCCTGCGCGGCGCGGATCGACTCGATGTCCTCGACCACGTGCCCGAGGCGGTCCTTGATCACGCGCCGGCTGCCGGGCACGCCGCCGAGGGTGGCCTGGTGGGCGAGCTCGATGCCTTCCTGCCCTGCCTCGTCCACGCCGGTGAAGCCGACGAGGTGCGCGGTAAGCTCTCCGCCCGGGTAGTAGCGGCGGAATTCGCGGTGCTGGTAGATGCCGGCGAGGCCGAGGCGCGCGACCTGCTCGGCCTGCTCAGGCGCGATCTGCCGCTTGAGGTAGACGAAATCCCGCGAGATGTCGCCGAGCTTCTTCTTCAGCTCGCGCGGCTCCACGCCGAGCAGCGCGCCGAGCTTGCGCAGTTGCGCCGGGCTGGCTTCGACATCGCCCGGGATCGCCCAGACCGATTGCACGGGCGTGGAGATGGCGAGCGCCTCGCCGTTGCGGTCGAGGATGCGCCCGCGCGTGCCGGGAATCTCCAGCACGCGGCTGTAGCGCGCCTCGCCCTTGCCCTGCAGGAAATCGGTGTGCAGCGCCTGCAGGTAGACGGAGCGGCCGGCGAGCACCGCGAACGCGGCGAGCAGCGCCGCCATCACGGCGCGCGCGCGCCACACCGGCAGGCGCACGATGCTCGAGGTGGCCACCGCGCTCATTGCGCCGCCTCGCGCTCGACGATGCGCACGCGGCGCGGATCCGGCGTGCGCATGCCAAGGGTGCCGGTGGCCACCTTCTCGATGCGCGCGTGCAGGCCCCAGGTGCTCGCTTCGAGCTGCAGCTTGCCGTACTCGACGTCGAGCTCGCGCGCGCGCGCCTGCTCGCGTTCGAGTTCCGAGAACAGCTTGCGGGCCTTGTGCTGCGAGGTGACGAGCCCGAGCGCGCAGACGATGAGAACCAGGAGGAGGAGGAGGTTCAGCTTCGCCACGCGTCGGGCTCGATTCGGTAATGACGGGGATCCAGGGGCGCCGCCGTGCGCTCGGCGACGCGCAGCACGGCGCTGCGCGCGCGCGGGTTGGCGGCGATTTCGGCGGCAGAGGGGCGCATCGGCTTGCCGAGTATCCTGAGCGGCGCCTGTGGCATCTCGCTGGCGCGCAGGGGCAAATCCCGTGGCAGCTGCGGGCGCGCGCAGGACTGCAGGAAGCGCTTGACGATGCGGTCTTCGAGCGAATGAAAGGCGATCACCGCCAGCCGCCCGTGCGGCGCGAGGCGCGCAGCCGCCTGCGGCAGCATCAGCGACACTTCCTCAAGCTCCCGATTGACGAGAATCCGTAGAGCTTGAAAGGTGCGCGTCGCCGGATCCTGGCCCGGCTCCCGTGTGCGGACCGCCGCACCCACGAGATCGGCAAGTTCGCGGGTCGTGCGGATGGGCGCGTGCCGGCGAGCAGCAACAATCGCCGCTGCAATCTGTTTAGCAAACCGTTCTTCCCCATATCCCCCGATGGCCTCCCTGAGTTGCGCTTCGCTCGCCTCGGCCAGCCA
>Ga0326726_10001669_pt1 | contig 20663 bp, 15 predicted proteins | sample MHFenrmetagenome_2_FD_207603 | JGI IMG/M metagenome (GOLD analysis project Ga0326726, IMG submission 207603) | Lab enriched peat soil microbial communities from Michigan Hollow, Ithaca, NY, United States - MHF15MN | ecosystem: Environmental > Terrestrial > Soil > Wetlands > Peat | place: USA... | reverse complement strand
GCAACTGATTAAGGCGGAAGGAGACACAGGATTAACCAGGGAGTTTAAATATCCCTGGGGAAATATCTTGGTCCATGGCTCGTACCTCTGGTATGAAATGCTTGAGCATACAGGCGAACATTACGGACAATTGGTGGTGTATTACCGTGTCAACGGAATGATACCTCCCGAATCCCGCCCGAGAAAATAAATGTGCGGCCTAACGCCTTTATAAAGGAGAAAGTCAACAGGAAAGAGAGTCCCCGTTACAAACCGTAGTGGGTAAAAGAACGCCCTTGGATGATTGGGGCATTTGTCTATTAAGCGGCCCGGGCAGATGTCCGGGCTTCTTCGTTTCCACTAGCTTGATCAGGACGAACCGGTGGACATTGGGAAGGATCAGGAAGAGGGGAATTGGGCGGCAGAATTACCGGTGAATCGGGTCTCGAATTTAACACCAATCAACGACGGCGGCAACTGGAACATCTGGCCAGGCTCAAACGGACGATATGTTTTGCCCATCGCTCGCACACTTTGTGGTTCATGGACGACTTCTCCCACAAATATACGAACAGATGAGCGCGCTACACCATGTGTGGAAAACTATTACTCGGACAGACACCTAGGGGCCAAAGCAGAAGACCCGTCCAGCGATGTCCGGACCCTTCTTCCTTCGCCGTGAGTCCCTCAACCCTGCCCCATATTGCGGCATGTTCTTTGCGTCGGCGCTTTCGGATAGGAGGAGCCGATTTGTGTTTGTCGACCGCCTTTGTTACGGCCTTTTCTTGCCCAGGCAGGTATAATATTCCATACCCTATGGGACAAATTCTTACTTAATGCAATAGACTTCTTGGTACTTCGTATGGTGTCCTGCCATCAAATGCGCCATGAGGGCGGTCGTAGTTGTGAAAACACCGGAAACAGAAATAGCCCTCAAATCCGCTCGAGATGAGAGCTATTTTGTGAGTTGTCAAAGTGCCCGGAACCCGCCTCAGTCTTGAGAAGCAGGCTTCCGCGGGGCAGGCAGGATCCCGCACTCAAACCGTGCGGGGTCCCGCTGGACAACAGCGGGAAGCAGAAAGCGCGCTTCGCGGCGAACGGAGGTGCCACGCAGCTTGAAACTCCATTCCGTCTTGGCAACATTGGAAACGGAAACTCGCTGCAGCAACAACACTTATTGTTCACCTGCAATTTCGCTTTTGTGAACCTAAACTGGCGCAGCAGGCCTGATGCACCGAGGTTTCGCAAAAGCCTGAACAATATCCCAGATTGGCTGTGATCGACTATTCCGGGTGTGAAAGTGATCAGACCCGGGCAGCGATGTCCAGGCTCTCCCGTTGGCGCGCCCTGTATTTGCCTTTCTCTGGTGCAAGTTTCCGCCACAGACACACTCAATGGCCCCCCCAACCTTGGGCCGCCCCCTCAGGACCCTTGTTTATCCTCCTGCAGAAGAGTCCACTCCGACGACACCCTGGCCTGAACCAAACAACCATCCGTGCCTATCGAGCAGAAAAAGAACAGGAGACTGATTGTAGTAGCCCCTCGACCGCGAAGTCAGGTGGTTAGGTCGGCGTCCCGGGTCGCTCTAAGTGCCCCGACGAACACTTCCTCAGTTTGACGGGCGAGCTGTTCGATGGTAAAGCAGCGCTTCGCTCTTTCCCGTCCCAACCGGCTCATCCTATCCGCTCGAGCCGGGTCAGTCAGGGTCCTAATGACGGCTCCGGCGAAGGTTTCAGGGTCGATCGGTGAAACGAGGTCGGCGGCGCCCTCCCTCCCGACACATTCAGGGATACCATCCACATCGGAAACAACAATGGGCACGCCGGCTGCCAAGACCTCAATCAAAACGCTGACAAACGCGCCATGGTGGCTTGAATGGACGAAACAGTCCAGTGCCGCCAGGATGTCAGGAATATCCTCGCGATACCCGACAATACTCACTCGCCCATTCAGACCCAACCTGTTTTGAAGATCTATCAAATCTTCCATGTACGATTTGTGTCTCCCCTCCATGAGGTCTCCCGCCATGAGGAAGTGAACCTCTGGAATTCTGGAAGCGACAAGTGCAGCCATCTTCAGAAAGATGTCCTGGCCTTTCATCGGCTCGATGCGTGCCACCATCCCCACCAACGGCGTTCGATCGCCGATTCCCAACTCCTGTCGAATCCGCTTTCCGTCTCCATGCTCGTACAGGGAAGTGTCTCTTCCGTCGGGAATGACCCAGACATTCCCCGCCTGTCTGCCGGAGAGCAATTTTTTCTCCAGGAGTTTACGGAAGACCGCCTGTGAAATACATACGTATGCGGTTGCGCGACGGAACAAATGCCGATAGAGCATGGATCGATCGCGTTCCTCGATATTCCGTACATGCACGACGAGGGGAATTCGAGACAGTAAGCAGCTGAGCGCGACAAGGGGGGCCGCATAGTGGAGATTCAAATGCACGACATCGATTTCATGCCGCCGAAAAAGGCCACATAGTCGAGCGATGGTTTGAAGCTTCTTGATAGCAGCGCGAAGACCCGTACCATGATGCAATGTGAGAACGTCAAACGAGTAGCCTGCGTCTTCAAGGGCGCCCATGAACCGGCCCGGCCCCGGGATCACAAATCGGGGCCGCCATGCGGGACTCATTTGCTTCACAACCTCCAGCAACGATCGCTCACCACCGTACAGATCGCCGATGGTACTTACGAAGAGTATGTTCTTACAGTTGGCTGGAGCGGCGCGGTCCATGTCAGGAAGCGGTGGCCGCGAAGTTCTCTGCTGCACTCGCCAAGTAGAGAAAGGGCGATGGCTCACTGCCCAGGTACATCGGTTGAATATCGGGACGGTTCAAGACGTCCTCGGCAGGTCTGACAGAAACCTGGCGCAAACAGTTGACGACCCCCACACCATGCCATGGAAGAAACCCTCGTCCCCGTCGCACCAGCCACAGCGCAAGCCGACCCGGCCGTTGCTGCGTTGTCGCGTGAATTGCATCCGGAAAACATATTGGTCGCGGGTCGAAACGGTGGATGATCTGGTCCTTCATGCGATACTCCACCATGGCCCTGTGGACCCGCCGTTCAAGATCCGCGAATCCCGCAGGCAGACGTCCCTCCCGTGCCTCTCCCAATAGACCGGAGGCGATCTGCCAGGGGAGTGCCCGTAGATTCATCATCCCGAGGGTTTTGCGGAAGCAGGCCCGCCACTCGGGAGCACCGAGTGTCGAATTCCACCAATCGTTCGCTTCGGCGCGAAGACTCGTGAGGGTACGGGTGGGATCCAACCCGCCTGAGCGCTGCATCTCTGTGAAATCGTGGCAATGAATGAAGCCGCAGGCATCGGCAATCCGGATGAGACCCTGAAAGTACCCCTCGTACCTCCGGACCTCCTCCACCGAAATATCGAAAACATCCGAGAGAAGGGCTCCGTCATGCAATATGTGAAGCTCGAGCCCGGGTTCGTACACAGCCCTGATCATCTTCTCCAGGCTGCAGAATCTCTGAATGGCTGCGAGTTCTGCTAGGTCGGGCATCGCACGGGGTCCCACCTTCGCCGGGTTAGGCACCTTGAAAGGGAAAGCCATGAGGGTGAGTTGTACCGGTTCGCCCATCGCAATACGCCGTCGCAGCACAGCAAGCAAAAGAGGCCGAGTCTCATCATACCTCATCTTCTTCAGGCTGCCCTTACGGGTCATGCTCGAAGTGAGGAGGCTCAAGACCTCATCTGCGAGACTGTCGACCCGCTCCCGGGATCGTCGATGCTGTGGGCGTAACGGTTGAAGGGGTTCCGGCGATACGAGAGAATTCAATGAGGTAGGGTTGTGCGAGTGGCCGCGTATGCCGGCGTCGCTGGCAGGAGGGTCTCCGTAGTGCAGAGCGATCTCGTTGAGCATGCTCGCCCTTATGAGATTGGTACGACCACCGACCAATGACTCGTTAGTCGCACGTCGCCGTGTACATCGCATGGCAGCCGCATTGAGCTGCGGCGAAAGGGAAGCCCTGAAATGTGGCCATTGGCAAGGTGAGATTCAATAGGGGAAATCTAATCGTGGTCCGAGATCACCGGATCACCACAAACGACTTGAGGCAGGTCACTTCAAACCAATATGGGAACAGGCTTTGGTGTCGGCTGGAAAGCGCTTGTACGTTCCGCAAGGCGGATTCATACTCGCAGCCCTTCATCGGCGACTCCCCCTGAGACGGATCCCCGATGATCGGGAGTGTTTGTAGAATGACAGACAGGATTACAAGAAAGGCTGAACAGATCCTGCGGAAGATGAAAGCGCATTGAGCAAAGACTCCTTAGCCCGACCTATCGATCCCTCTGCACTCTGGGGCTTCGCTCGCCGCATTGACACAAGGCTACCTGGCAGCGTCTGAAGAAGAGCCGGCGTACTTCTGTTGCCAACGATATTGACGGGCGAACCATTTGCAGTGATCGATCTCGGCTGCGTAGCCTTCCTGAGGAGCGAGCTCGTCTGCAAGTCGAAGACTCGTGAGTGCCTTATCAAAGTCGTGGTTGTACTCGAATACAACCCCGAGATTGAAATATGCCTTGTGCAACGCTTCACTCTTGGGATGGCTCTCCGCTCCTGCCTGAAATCTCGCTATTGCCGCCGCCCAGTGTCCCTTCCGGGCAAACTCGACTCCCTCCTTCAACTCGGGAATATCCTTTTCCTCGAACAGGCCCATCAAGCGCTTCTCCGGATGCAGACGCAGTGTCGCAACGAAATCTCTGATCAGCACTTTCCGATGTGCCGATTCAACTCCCACCATATCCTCTACCAAGCCCTTCACAGCGTCCCCAAGGACTGTGTCAAGAAAGCCCTTGTCTTCTTCCTTTGTTCCTACGTTGTCCTGGCGTATCACCTTCGCCTCGAGTTCCTCGCCGGTCACTGCGTCCCGAATCGAATACTGAAACTCATGGCTCTCCGTTCTCTCTTTGTACTTTTTCTCGTCCTTTCCCGACCCCTCGGTGAAAAATCTCGTGCTCTCATGAGAGCTGTGGATACCTGACAGGATGATGGATGGTATGTTCGTTGCTGAATCCGGATTCTGTGGCGGAGCGACGCCGTAGCGCTCGGTCGCAAAGTGCCCGTCGTCGGAAAGGGCTTCGTACAACTGGTCCTGAAATTTGCCTGCGTCCTTTCCCTCAATGTTCACCACATACATCGTACCGTGTTGGCCTCCGACATACCCGGCCATCCTGCTCATTTCCAGGTACGACGTGCCGCAGCCAGAGAACATTGCTGCAACAAAAAGCATCGAGGGCAATAAGAGATGTCGGAATGATCTCATAGGGGCTGACCGTGTTTTGTGAAAAGCGCATGCACCTTGGCTACAATTCTCTTTGGTTGTTGCACCTCATTCCTTCCCGCATCTGTGTCCCTTGTTTGCTTGCCATCTCTCGTTCAACTTCTGAGATAATGTGGATCCACTGTACTGTCCTGCCACTAATGTGATGGCTCCAGCGATTAGTGGATACTGGAATTTGATGCAGCTACCAGAAGACATTCGAAGGCAATCGTGCCACATCCTTTCATGTCTGCCACGATCCTAGATACCTAACTTCTGGCCGCCATGCAACTTCTATTCTGGCGCCACCTCCGATGGTGTGTCGGGTCTGACACGTACGGGGAAGCACGGACGCCCGCATCGTGCGTTACCGTGGGTGATAATCTGAAGGGAGGTGAACATACATGAGCGCGAAAAGCAAACGGGTACTGGCTCTGCTGAATGATCCCAGGTACAAGAATCGCTTGGTAGGAGAGATCAACCTTTTCGACCAGGATGAACCGGCACAGGTGGGCAAGGACCAGGAAATGAAGGCCCTAATCGAAATGAACGAGCTGCAGTAGTTCGAAAACGAAAACTGGAGCAAGGGGAAGTTTGTGATGTTCGGCTATTGGTGCGAGTGGAAGGCATTTGGTGACCCTTATCGTTGACCTTGGCGCTCTTGTTTGACTCCCGCCCCACCCTGTGGTATATTGCCACCGTCCTGTTGGGTCTTCGTGCCGTAGGTATCGTACACGCCCGTGGAAAATACCCATGGTCGGCAAAGTTGTCTCACACTACAAGATCCTCGAGAAGCTCGGCGAAGGCGGAATGGGTGTCGTCTATAAGGCCGAGGATCTCAAACTCAAGCGCACAGTCGCCCTGAAATTTCTCCCTCCTGAACTCACCAGAGATCCAGAGGCAAAAGAACGCTTCATCCACGAGGCGCAGGCCGCGTCCGCTCTCGATCATCCGAACATTTGCGACATCCATGACATCGGTGAGACAGAGGATCGGCAGCTGTTTATCGTTATGACCTGCTATGAAGGTGAGACGCTCAAGAAGAAGATCGAGCGCGGCCCCCTGAAGATCGACGAGGCTGTCGAAATCTCAAACCAGCTGGCACACGGACTCGCAAAAGCCCACGAACACGGAATCATCCACCGCGACATCAAGCCGGCCAATATCCTGATCACCTCCGACGGCGTAGCCAAGATCGTGGATTTCGGCCTGGCCAAGCTGAGCGGGCGGACCCTGTTGACGAAGGCAGGCTCGACACTTGGCACAGCGGCATACATGTCGCCCGAACAGGCACACGGTGAGTCGGTGGACCAGCGGACCGACATCTGGTCCATGGGGGTGGTGTTGTACGAGATGCTCACCGGACGGAATCCCTTCGCAGGGGAGTACGAAGAGGCGGTGACATATCGGATCTTGAACGAAGATCCGGAATTCGTGACGAAGCTCAGGCCGGACGTCCCGGCAAGGCTCGATCACATCATCGAGCGGGCGATAGCGAAAGACCCAGCGCGGCGCTACCAGAACGTTGCTGAGATCTGTACCGACCTCCAGGCCGTCTCGGCAGAACGAGCGGAGGGCCGGCGTGGCAAAGCGATCCTTGGCCGCCTGGGAAGACGGCAGAGAAAGATTGCACTAAGGGTCCTCCCCGTGGCCATCGTCCTGGTTGCCGTCCTGGGGTATTTCTTGACGCGGGGAGTTCCCCGTTCGGGACCAGTCTCAATCGTCCTCCTGCCGCTCGAGAACATCACCAAGGAAGAAGGCCAGGAGTGGTTCGCCGACGGGATGACCGATGCCCTGATTACCAACCTGGCCAGGATCAGCGGCCTGCGCGTGACCCAGAGGTCGTCCGCAATGAGGTACAGGGGAGCCAACAAGTCCGCATCTGAGATCGCCTCCGAGCTCGGGGTGTCGTATGTTCTGGAAGGGTCGGTGGTCCGATTAGCGAACCAGGTGAAGATCACGATAAGACTCATTGATGCGTTGACAAACAAGTACCTGTGGGGGGAGGAGTACTCACGCGACTTCACCGGGCTCCTAGCTTTGCAGGGGGAGGTGGCGAAGACGATCGCCAGCCAGATTCAAGTCAAGCTCACCCAGGAGGAACAAAACCTCCTAACGCAGGAAAAGGCTGTCAATCCCAAGGCCTACGAGGCCTATCTGAAGGGAAATTTCTTCTTGTACAAGCTCACCCGCGAGGCGATCGGGACGGCCCTGCAGTACTACGAACTCGCAGCCGGGATCGACCCCACGTATGCCCCGGCCTATGTGGGCATCACCATGGTGTGGGGGGCGCGGGCGCAAATGGGATACGTCCCGATGAGTGTCGCAGCCAGAGAGAGCGAGTGGGCAGAAGCGAAGGCGCTTGCGCTCGATTCGTCCCTTGCAGAGGTACACTACATGGTTGGCGCTCGGAGGGCGTGGTTGGAGTGGAACTGGGATGGTGCCATGCAATCCTTCCGAAAATCTGTCGAGCTCAAACCGAATCTGGCGGAGGCGCGCGCCTACTTCTCTCATCTGCTGTTCACGCTCAAGCATCCTGACGAGGCGATGGAACACATTGGTGAAGCATTGAAGCTGGATCCGTTTAACCCTCTGATTCAGAGTCTGTATGCCATGGATCTCATGTACGCCCGGCGGTACGATGAGGTCATACAGCTGTTGCGCAAGACGCTGGAGGCCAGCCCTGTGGAGCCGGTCGCATTGTCCACACTCCGCTCTGCCTACCACCAGAAGAAGATGTACGATGAGGCGCTGGAGGTGTGGAGGCTATCCTATGAGGCGAAGGGGGATCGCGAGGCCATCCAGGCGCTCAACCGCGGGCGCGCCGAAGGGGGGTACTCCCGAGCCTTGCAGAGCCTGGCGGAGATGCTCATCGAGCGATCGAAGACGTCGTATGTGACCCCCTGGCAGGTGGCCACCCTGTACACCCGGGCCGGGATGAAGGAGGAAGCCCTCGATTGGTTTGACAAGGCGTACGATGCGCACGACCCGAATATGCCGTATCTGAGTGTTGATCCTATTTTTGATGATCTGCGCGACCACCCGAGATTCCAGGCAATCCTGAAGAAAATGGGCCTGGTACAATGACCATCACTGAAAACCAAGGAGGCAACTTGAAAACCCCAGTGCATCCCTTGAAGCCACGCTTTCTACTCCCGATGATCCTTGCGACAGGCGCAGTGCTGCTCCTCTGTGCGACACCTCTCTGCGCAACGGGCGGACCGGAACTGTCGCCCCTGGCAAAGGTGCATGATTTTCAGCTGATCGTGCTCGAAGAGGTATTTATTCCACTTGCTGAGGCGATGCCGGCTGACAAGTACGATTTTGCACCTACGGCCGGAGAGTTCAAGGGAGTCCGAACATTCTCGCAGCAGATCTCGCATACTGCCGCGGGAATCTACACTTTTTCCGCAGCCGTGCTCGAGGAGAAACTTCCCACGGAACTTGAGGCTGGCGAATACGGGCCTGCTACGCTCAAAACAAAGGAAGATCTAGTCGCCTATCTCAAGGGTGCATTCGTGTACGCTCACAGGGCGATGGCAAAGCTGACCGCGGAAAACCTCGGCGATGAGGTTCAGGCATGGTGGGGCAAGGCGCCGCGCATGTTCATGGCCGACGGGGCGATCTGGCACAGTTACGATCACTATGGACAGTTGGTTGTATACCTCCGGATGAACGGGATCATTCCTCCTGCGAGCAGGCCGAAGCCATAGGAAAAAGGAATCAAAGGAGAAGGCCATGAGAGTAGCCCCCTGGTTTCTCGTGGGGGCATTCGTTCCCCTGCTGGCATCAGCACAGGTTCACAAAGCCTGGGTGAAAACATGGTCCGGACCTGATGCCCGGGATATGGCACGCCCTGTGGAGTGGCGTGTACATCTACCGGCTAGTGCCCCTCCAACTTGATGACTCTACTCAACAAGGGGCGCAGTGCCTGTTCCAACGATACAAATATCACTTAGCCGTTCAATAATTTTGTTGGAACGGCACTAGTGGACTTTTTCGTCAGGAAGAACCTGCTGGAATCCGAAGCCCGCTGCGGGAGGCTCGCCCTGAACCTTGATTTCGCCGAACTTCCCTTCGTACTTCGCGATGTTGTCCTCGAGCGCCCGCAGGAGCAGCTTGGCGTGCTGGGTTGTCATGATGAGCCGAGCAAGCACCTTCGCTTTGGGAACGCCGGGGAGCACCCGGGTGAAATCGATGACGAACTCGGCCGGGGAGTGTGTGATGATGGCAAGGTTTGAATAAATGCCCTCCGCTTCCTTCTCTCCCAGCTCGATGTTGATCTGTTGTTGCGCTTGTTCTGTCATGGTGATGTCCTTCCAGAGACGCAAAGGCCCCGCTCGCCGGAGCGGGGCCCGCGACCGGAGAGGAAGATGAGTTTATTTTCCTTTGGTCAGTTTGTCAAATTTCTCGAGGGCCTTCTTTGCCTTGTCCGTTATCCCCAGGTTTGCATAGATCTTTGCGAGGGTCTGCCACAGCACCACATCATCGTCGCGCGTCACGACTGCCTTCTCGAGATGCGGGAGTGCGTCCTTGAATTTCTCTTTGTAGCTGAGATCCTCCTTCGCCGCCTTGTTGGTTTTTCGTTCGACTTCATACTTCTTGTCCGACTCTTCCTTCATCGCGACGCCCCAGTTCAGGTAGGAGACCCCGAGATTGTACACGGCATCCGTGTATTCGGGATCGATCTTCAGTGCGGCCGAAAACTGATCAGTCGCATCTTTGTACTTCTCCTGCCGCAGGAGGAACGCGCCATACGCATACCGGAAAACCTTATTGGAGGGGTCCTTTGTCACGGCCTCGCTGGTCAGCTTCATCGCCTTGTCGGTCTGCTTCGTCCGTTCATAAATATCAATCAGGTTGCGGATGTTGTCTGCGTTGTTCGGATCCAGAGCATAGGCCCTCTCGTACGCCCGCATCGCCTTCTGAAGGCTCGCATTGCCGGCGGCTTCGTCTTTGCTCTCGAATTTCTCCAGCGCCGTGGCATAGTTGAACTGGCCGAGGAGCCTGAGCGCGTCGAGGTATTTCGGATCTTTCTCGACGGCGGTCTCTAGCTTTCGCACCGCGCTGGGGACGTCCTTCTTGGCGTAGTCCGCCAGGGATGCCACATAGTACGTAGTGGCGCTATCCGGTATGAGAACGATCGCCGTGTTGAACGCCTCAAGCGCCTTGTCATAGTAGCCTGCGCTGTCGCGCCCCTTGTTGTAATACGCGACCCCTTCGTTGAAAAGCGAGCCCCACACGCTCATGCGGTACCGGAGAATATCCGGCTTATGCTGATCTCCAAGCTGAAGAGCACTTGTGAAGGCCTGATTCATGCCGAGGTAGTTCTTGATCTCGTAGCGCACCTGGCCGAGGAGAAACTGCGCCTCCTCGTTCTTTTCGTTCTTCACCACCTCCTTGAGCAGGCTTTCTTCAGCTTTCGCCCAGTTCTTTTGCTGCATATAGAGCTTCGCGCTGGTCGTCTCCGCCGAGCCGCACTGGTAACCCGTGGAGGCGAAGTAAAAGACAATGAGGGCAAGCAGAGCCAGGGGAAAAAATCGTTTCATGGTCGCTCCTGAAGTGAAATGGTCAAAACCGCAGAGTGGCAAAATATAGGAAAGACCATCGCAAAATGCAAGAAAACCCCCCGTTTTCGTTGACTTTCCCAACCCTTTTTGGTAGGTTTTTGTTTGTTTTCCCTACACTCTCGTTACCATCCGGAGACCACATCAATGCCCTCCTACCAGAAGCTGACACCCCCCAGGGAAGGACGAAAGATCACAATTCAAAACGGCACGCTTTCTGTTCCGGATCATCCTATCATTCCTTTCATAGAGGGTGACGGAACCGGCCCCGACATCTGGCGTGCATCGCAGCGCGTATTCGACGCGGCTGTGGCGAAAGCCTACGGCGGGAAACGGTCCATCGTCTGGTTTGAAGTCTATGCAGGCGAAAAATGCAACGCCGTGTACGGCGAGGGAACATGGCTCCACGATGATACTCTCGAAGCAATCAAGGAACACCTCGTGGCCATCAAGGGACCACTCACCACGCCTGTCGGCGGAGGGATCCGATCAATCAATGTTTCATTGCGGCAGATGCTCGACCTCTATGTCTGCCTGCGCCCCGTGCAGTACTTCACCGGAGTCCCCTCCCCGGTCAAACGACCGGAACTGGTCAAAATGGTCATCTTCCGTGAGAATACGGAAGACATCTATGCCGGCATCGAATGGAAGGCCGGGACGCCCGAGGCAAAGAAAATGATCGGGTTCTTGCAACAGGAGATGGGTGTCAAGAAAATCCGCTTCCCACAGACTTCCAGCCTGGGGATCAAGCCCGTCTCGGAAGAGGGGACCGAACGCCTGGTTCGTGCCGCAATCCGGTATGCGATTGACAACAATCGAAAATCGGTCACGCTGGTTCACAAAGGGAACATTATGAAATTTACGGAGGGAGGCTTCCGCGACTGGGGATATGCCCTTGCGAAGCGGGAGTTCGGGGATAAAACGGTTTCATGGGACGAGTGCGGTGGGAACCCCCCGGCGGGGAAAATCCTCATCAAAGATGTCATCGCCGACGCCTTCCTGCAACAAATCCTGACGCGCCCGGCAGAGTACGAAGTGATCGCGACTATGAACCTCAACGGGGATTACATCTCCGACGCCCTCGCTGCGCAGGTGGGTGGGATCGGAATCGCTCCTGGAGGAAATATCAATTACATCACCGGCCATGCTGTTTTCGAGGCAACGCACGGGACGGCTCCGAAGTATGCCGGCCTGGATAAGGTCAACCCTGGCTCCGTTATACTCAGTGGCGAGATGATGTTTCGCTATATGGGATGGGGGGAAGCTGCCGATCTGATCATTTCCGGCATCACAAAGGCAATCGCCCAGAAGACCGTCACCTACGATTTCGCACGACTCATGGAAGGGGCAAAAGAAATAAAGTGCTCGGAATTCGGGGACGCAATCATCCGGAACATGTAGTCCACGACGGCCGGACGCCCAAGGGCCGCAAAAACCGCCCCTTTTTCTTTCTCCCTGGAGGAACTCCGGAGAGCAGAGAGACTGTTGAAGATAACAAGAACCCCGAAAGATCACGCGCGCAAAGGAGTCTACTATGCGGGCAACATCCCTGGCAGTGCTTCTCCTCCTCCTTCTGGTTTCGATCAGACCGCTCGCGGTCGCGGCAGACCCGGCCTCGGTCGGCGCACCCGCCCCGGCATTCACCCTTGCCGATGCCGCGGGAAAAACCCGCTCCCTGGCCGAATTCAGAGGAAGATACGTCGTCCTGGAATGGGTCAACTTCGGCTGCCCGTTTGTCCGCAAACATTACGACAGCGGCAATATGCAGGATCTGCAGAGGTCCTACACATCCAGAGGGGTTGTGTGGCTTTCCATCTGCTCCTCCGCGCCTGGCAAGCAGGGATTCTTCGAAGGCAAGGAACTGAGGGAGCGCATTGCAGGAGAGAAATCCTCGGCAACAGCATACCTCGTCGACATGGAAGGAAAAATTGGACAGGCGTACGGAGCCAAGACGACCCCGCATATGTATATCATAAACCCTGAAGGGACATTGATTTATGCGGGAGGGATCGATGACAAGGCTTCGACCAACAAGGAGGACCTGAAAACGGCGGTGAATTACGTGCGAGAGGCGCTGAATGCGGCTCTGGATGGCAAACCTGTGAAAATCACAAACAGCAGGCCTTACGGCTGCTCAGTGAAATACAAATAACGGTACCGCGACACTCGCCTTCCTGGATTCCAGGGTTCCCTGAAGGCGAGCGTCGTCCTGAACCCAACCTATTCTGCTGCTGCAACTGGCCCGCAGTGCTCTCCGAATACCTCCAGCAGATGCCTGGCAATCTGCGTGGCATCCCGACTTTCGATTTGAAATCGCGGGACAAAATGGACAAGCTGTCCATCGCGGAAAAGCGCAATGGAAGGGGATGACGGCGGGATGTTCCCTATATGTTCCCGCGCCCGCACAGTCGCCTCTACATCCCCCCCTGCAAACACCGTTGTGAGATGGTCCGGCCGAACCGGAGACTGCTTCAACGCCATCGCAATGCCCGGCCGCGCTTTACCTGCCGCACATCCGCAGACCGAGTTGATGACTAGGAGATTCGTTCCCCTCTCTTCCCTCAGACTTCGGTCGACATCATCGGCCGTTTTCAATTCCCGAAAACCAATCCTTGTAAGCTCTTCACGGTAAGGCTGAATCATCACTTGATCATATCGCATGGAACCGTTCCTTTGCTCGCTGCACGATCTGCATACATGCGGGGACCGAGGCCCCCGCGTTTCACTCCCTCCATCATCATACAGAACCTATTTCTTGCGCCGGAGGTTCCCCTTCTTCCGGGAGACCCGCCGCCGGGCCGTTGTTCGCACCCTCTTCCGACGTGCGGCCGGGATCCGTTTGCCAGACCGTCGGGACGGCGCCCGCTTCGTGCCCCCCCGACGTCGGACGCCCCCTTTCGGGCGTGCCGGTTTCTTCCCGCGCCCCGCAATCAGATTCAGAGCGCTTCCCGCCTTGAACCAGGCAATCTGATTCTGATTAAAGGTATGATTGAGAAGCACCTCGTCTCCCGTCCCGTCGGCGTGTTTCAGAACCATACGCAGCGATACACCAGGCGTAATAGCGTTGAGTCCCACGATCGATACCCTGTCGTCCTCGCGAACTCTATCGTAGTCGCCCGGATTGGCGAAGGTGAGCGGAAGCATTCCCTGTTTCTTCAAATTGGTTTCATGAATCCGCGCAAAACTCTTCGCGATGATTGCCTTTCCGCCCAGCCACCGCGGCTCCATGGCGGCATGTTCACGGCTCGAACCCTCTCCATAGTTCTCATCACCGATGACAACCCAGCCAAGCCCCTGCGCTTTGTAGTCCCGGGCCACCCGGGCAAATTCCTTCTTCTCCCCCGTGCGAACATCTTTCCCCGTCCCGGTTTCTCCCGAGAAGGCATTGACGGCACCGACAAACATGTTGTTGGAAATGTTGTCCAGGTGCCCCCGGTATTTAAGCCACTTCCCCGCGGGTGAGATGTGGTCCGTTGTGCACTTCCCTTTCGCTTTGAGAAGAACCGGGATGTCCTCGATATCCTTCCCGTCCCATGTGGGAAAGGGCAGAAGAACCTGGAGACGATCGCTGGCGGGGGCGACACTCACCCGGATCTTTGACCTATCCTTCGCAGGAGGGACGAAACCTCTCTCCCCGGGCGTAAACCCCCGCCGTGGGAGCTCATCACCGGAAGGAATATCCAACCGCACTTTCTCCCCTTCTTCGTTCACGAGGACATCGGTCAACGGGTTGAAGGTGAGACGCCCCGCCAGGGCAAGGGCCGTCACAATCTCCGGGCTGGCAACAAAGGCATGTGTGTCAGGGTTCGAGTCGTTCCGTCCGGCAAAATTCCGGTTGAATGAGGTAATGATCGAATTCCTCTCCCCCTTGCTGACATCGTGACGTTTCCATTGCCCGATGCAGGGGCCGCACGCGTTGGCGAGAACGGTTCCACCTATCTCCGTCAGCACCTTCAATTGTCCATCCCGTTCGATGGTGGCACGAACCTGCTCGGAGCCGGGGGTGATGGTGAATTCCGATTTTGCCTTCAAGCCCTTCGCCCGGGCTTGCCGCGCCACGCTGGCAGCGCGTTCGATATCTTCATAACTGGAGTTTGTGCAACTCCCGATGAGGGCGACACGGAGTTCCTCGGGGTAACCGTTCTTCCGCACCGCATCGCCAAACTCCGAAATCGTCCAGGCCCTGTCGGGGGTAAAAGGCCCGTTGACCATGGGTTCGAGTTTTGTGAGATTGATCTCGATCACCTGGTCATAGAACCTGGTCGGATTGACCGCAACTTCCGGATCAGGCTGGAGGAATTCCGCAATCCCGGCGGCAAGCCGTGCAATCCTGGAACGGCCGGTTATTGTCAGGTACGCGGCCATCCTCTCGTCATAGGGAAATAGGGACGTCGTCGCACCGACCTCCGCCCCCATGTTGCAGATCGTTCCCTTTCCCGTTGCAGAAATGGATGCCGCACCGTCACCGAAGTATTCGATGATCGCCCCGGTGCCGCCTTTCACGGTGAGGATGCCTGCAACCTTCAGGATGACGTCCTTCGCGGAGGTCCACCCGCTGAGTGAGCCGGTGAGGTGCACACCGATCACCCGTGGGAACTTCAGTTCCCACGGCATACCCGCCATCACGTCCACAGCATCCGCCCCGCCAACTCCAATGGCAACCATCCCCAGACCACCCGCATTGGGAGTGTGAGAATCTGTCCCGATCATCATGCCGCCAGGAAACGCATAGTTCTCAAGCACCACCTGGTGTATGATGCCCGACCCCGGCTTCCAGAACCCGATGCCGTGCTTCGCAGTGACTCCTGCAAGAAAATCATACACTTCCTTGTTGACAGAGGTCGCCTCGGCCAGGTCCGCCCGGGCACCCACCTGCGCCTGAATGAGGTGATCACAGTGAACGGTGGAGGGAACTGCGACACGGGGAATTCCGGCGGACATGAACTGCAGGAGCGCCATTTGCGCGGTGGCGTCCTGCATCGCCACGCGGTCCGGAGCGAATTCCACATACGACTGGCCGCGAAGGGCCGGCTCTTTCGGACTTCGCCAGAAGTGCACATACAGGATCTTTTCCGCCAGGGTCAACGGCCTGCCCACAAGCTTCCGGGCGGCACGTACCCGACCCGGCATCCGCTGGTACACCTTCTCAATCATCTCTCGATCGAATACCATGGGCAGGCTCCTCAGGAAATAACGCTCAATATACGCAGTATTGCCCCCTCCTGCAAGAAGCCTTCCTTGCAACGGAAAACGAATTTAGGTATTTTTGGTCCATGACCGAGAATTCGGCAACCAATCCCCTCCCGCAGCAGGACGGCGAAGAGGATCTCGCAGAGCAGGAACCCGCCAAAGTAATACTGTTCAACGATGAAGTGCACACGTTCGATGAGGTCATCGGACAGCTGATAAAGGCAACCCACTGCAACAGCGAGAAGGCCGAAGCCCTGGCATGGGAAGTGCACACACGCGGCAAAGCGGTAGTCTACGTGGGCGAATTGCCGCGGTGCATGGAGGTCAGCGGCATACTGGAAGAAATTGAACTGACGACACAGATAGAGGTATAATGACGTCGAACGAAATACGCCAGGGCTTTCTGAATTTCTTCGCCGCAAAAGGCCACACCATAGTCCCGAGCGCACCCGTGATCCCGCACGGTGATCCCACCCTCCTGTTCACGAACGCGGGCATGAACCAGTTCAAGGATGTCTTCCTCGGCGCAGGGAAACGGGACTATGTCCGCGCGGCGGACACACAAAAGTGCATCCGGGTGAGCGGCAAACACAACGATCTGGAGGAGGTCGGCCGCGACACCTACCACCACACCTTCTTTGAGATGCTCGGAAACTGGTCGTTCGGGGACTACTACAAGAAAGAAGCGATTTCCTGGGCGTGGGAACTCCTCACGGGGCTCTGGGGCCTGGAAAAGCAGCGCCTGTATGCCACGGTGTTCGAGGACGATGACGAAGCGGCCGAACTCTGGGCCACGATGACGGATATCAACCCCGCCCATATCATCCGGTTCGGAAAAAAGGACAACTTCTGGGAGATGGGCGAGACGGGCCCCTGCGGCCCCTGTTCCGAAATCCACATCGACCTGACAGCGGATTGTTCCGGAGGACACCTCGTCAACGCCGGCGACCCCCGCGTCATGGAGATCTGGAACCTCGTGTTCATCCAGAACAACCGGAACGATCTCGGCGAACTCGAACCCCTCCCCGCAAAACACGTGGATACGGGGATGGGGTTCGAGCGCCTGTGCGCCATCCTCCAGGGCAAGCGCTCCAACTATGATACCGACGTCTTCACACCAATCCTCGAGACGATCGTCCGTGTCACAGGCCAACCGTACGAAGGGGAAAGCAACCAGGTGGCCATGCGGGTGATCGCGGACCACATCCGGATGCTCACGTTTTCCATCGCCGACGGAGCGACCCCCGCCAACGACGGACGCGGCTACGTGCTCCGCCGAATCCTCCGCCGCGCAGCCCGCTTCGGGCGTAATCTCGGGATGCACGAACCGTTCATCTACCGAATCACCGCAGCCGTCGTAGATACCATGGGGAGCGCATTCCCGGAAATCGTGGAGAAACAACGACACATCGAACGCATCATCAGGGGCGAAGAAGAAGGATTCAATCAGACTCTCGACAGGGGACTCGAGATTTTCGCCTCGGTCGTCGAGCAGATCGGCCATTCCACGGTGTTTCCGGGGGAAGACGCGTTCCGCCTCTACGATACATTCGGATTCCCCATTGATCTCACGCAGCTGATGGCCGAGGAGCGCGGGCTCAAGGTGGACCTCGAAACCTTCTCGACACTCATGGAAGAACAGCGGGCCCGGGCCCGCGACTCCGCCAGAAACGAGTCGATGAAAACCGCATCTGAAGTCTTCACCCTCCTGGAACGGTTCACAGATTCGAAGTTCGTCGGATACGAGGAGATCGAAACAGAGACACGCGTCGAACAGATCATCGACGGGAAATATCTCTCCCTCGAGCGGACACCGTTCTACACCGAGTCGGGTGGCCAGGTTGACGACCTCGGGAGCATCGAGGCGGAGGGTTTTCTTGCCGAAGTCCTCGACTCGATCAGGCGGGACACGAAGATCGTCCATGAAATCCGAATCGTCCGGGGAGACCCGCGGTCGGTGGTCGGAAAACGCGTCCGCGCACGCGTCGACGCCGGCCGCCGACGCAGTATACAGCGGAACCACTCGGCCACGCATCTGGTTCACGAGGCCCTCCGGCAGGTTCTCGGTACTCACCTTCATCAGCAGGGTTCGCTCGTGGCGCCGGACCGCCTCCGGTTCGATTTCAACCACTTCGAGCGGATCAGCCCGGAAGAACTCCAGGCCATCGAGGAGATGGTCAACCAAAAAATCGTCAACGGAATTCCCGTCCACGCACTCAACGATCCGCGAGAATGGATCACGATCGAGGAGGCAAAGCGGCGATACCCGAACGTGAAAATGTTCTTCGGTGACAAGTACGGGGAAAAGGTCCGGATCGTGGAGATCGACCCGAAATTCTCCGTCGAACTCTGCGGAGGTACGCACGTGCCCAATACCGCCGACATCGGCCTCTTCAAGATCATCAGCGAATCCGGTATCGCCAGCGGAATCCGGCGTATCGAAGCGGTCACGGGAGAAGGACTGCAACACTATGTGGACGAACAGCTGAAGAAGATCGGGCAGCTTGATGATCATCTGGCAAGACTGGTCGAGGAGCGAAACGCGCTTGAGCATTCTCTCGGACGCACCGGCGGACAGCAGCCTGCCCTCCCCGCGCCGCCCATCCCGGAGCATCCACCACGTCGTGAAATGCTCGACCGGATCGACACCCTGCTGAAGGGACGCACGGATGCCATCGACGATGTCACCCGCACCAGCCAGGACCTCCGCAAGGAGGCGTCCCGACAACGGGTCCGGCAGGGCGCCCTGTCCCTCGACGCTTTGATCGCCGGCGCGAGTACCGTGCAGGGCGTCACCCTGGTCGTTGCCCGGGTCGAAGCCCGGTCGATGGACGAGATGAAAAACCTTGGCGATGCGCTCCGGGCAAAGCTCCGCAGCGGTGTCGGGATACTCGGGACGGTCATGGAAGAAAAGGTCGCCCTTGTCTGTGTCGTTACCGACGATCTGATCAAGGAGCGGGGCCTGCAGGCGGGCAAAATCGTCGGGGAACTTGCTAAACAGGTCGGGGGAGGAGGGGGAGGGAGACCGCACCTGGCGACCGCAGGCGGGAAAGATCTCCACAAACTCGATGGCGCCCTGGCAGACGCTCCCCGTCTCCTGGGCACGCTGATTCGTTAAACGGACGTTTCACCTTCAGCAAGGATCTGACGCATGGCCCACCTCCCGGTAACGCTCCTCGCGCGCCAGGCATTTATTCAGGACGAACTGCGCGCCTCGGCCGAAGTCAAAACAAAGATTTTTGAACAGTGCGCCGACCGAATAATGAAGGCGACGGATATGCTGATCGCCGCCCTGAACCAACATAAGAAAATCCTTCTCTGCGGGAACGGCGGGAGTGCGGCGGATTCCCAGCACCTCGCAACAGAGTTCGTTATCCGCATGAATCCGGCCATCAAGCGCCCGGGACTCCCGGCGATTGCGCTCAGCACGGATTCCTCAATGCTGACTGCCGGAGCGAATGACATCGGTTACGATAACGTCTTTGCCCGCGCCATAGAAGCGCTTGGAAACCCGGGGGATGTCCTCGTCGGCATCAGCACCAGCGGGCGATCTGAAAGCGTGAATCGTGCCCTCCAGATGGCCAAATCGAAGGGCCTGACGACGATCGGACTGCTCGGCAAGGACGGGGGAACTGCGAAAAACCTCGTGGATTGCGCCATCATCGTCCCGTCAAACGATACCCAGCGCATCCAGGAGGGCCATATCACCATCGGCCACATCCTCTGTGCCCTCGTTGAACGGGAAATGTACGGCTGAACAATGAGCAGAACGCGGCGCACCACCGACTTCGCCATTCCATTCCTGACCGTCCTCAGTGACGCTGCCGCCATCGAGGGGGCGTTCCTCCTCGCTTATGTCCTGCGCTTCCATACATCAATCCTCGACACCCTCGGTTTTCCCCGTGAGGACATGCCCGGCATCGCCGCCTATCTCCAGGGTTCGCTGTTCGTGGTGGCCGCCTGGCTTCTGCTCTTTAACAGCCGCAGGATGTACGCTGCGCGCAGGAATGTCGTCCTCACCGATGAGTTGGTGCATGTCGTCAAGGTCGTGACCCTCGGCATGCTCATCGTCATGAGCGCGGGTTTTCTCTATCGTGGCTTCTCGTATTCACGCGCCGTCGTTGGCCTCCTCTGGGTGTTTTCAATTCTCCTGGTGACCGCCGGCCGGGCGTCCGTTCTCGCCCTTGAACGCGCATCATACCGGCGGGGACGCAACCTGCAGCCGGCCGTCATTATCGGCAGTGACAGTCTCGCGAATCAGGTCTATACCCGCCTTCACCTTCATGCATCCTTCGGCTTCACGATCATCGGGTACTTCGCCGAACGGCCCGCCACCGCAGAGATCGAGCTGGGCCATGCACCGCATCTCGGAACTCTCGCCGCCGCACCGGCGTTCTTCCAGGATCAAGACATCCAGAAAGTGTTTATCGCACTCCGTTCCCAGGACCACCCCGCACTCTTCGATCTCATCACCGCCTGCGAAGGCTTGAATATCGAGTTCATGATGGTGCCGGATGTCCTCGAACTGATGACCAGCCAGGTACGCGTGCGCGAACTCGAGGGCATCCCCTTCATGCGGATCAAGGGCATCCCCCTTACCGCCTGGGGACGAATCGCCAAGCGGGCGTTCGACATCGCGGTCTCG
>Ga0326726_10001668_pt1 | contig 20663 bp, 18 predicted proteins | sample MHFenrmetagenome_2_FD_207603 | JGI IMG/M metagenome (GOLD analysis project Ga0326726, IMG submission 207603) | Lab enriched peat soil microbial communities from Michigan Hollow, Ithaca, NY, United States - MHF15MN | ecosystem: Environmental > Terrestrial > Soil > Wetlands > Peat | place: USA... | reverse complement strand
TCGATACACGTGTAAATACTTGATCGGATGACAGAGAATCAATAATCCAGTATATTAATACCATGAAGAGAGCTATTAATACCAGTCCGTTACGTTCTATCTGATGGCGAATCATGCGTTCTTTTTCTCTTAAAGGTTCATCCCTGTATAGCCAAGAAGTGATATATGCTTAAGTAGCTATGGCACGAGAGTTGATACGCGCGTTATTTACCGAATTTTCCAATTTATAGTTTATGGGCAGTCTTATGATGATCCGTGTGCCTTTTTCAACCTCACTTTCTATCGCGATTGTCCCGTGATGTTTACTGATGATCCCTTTTGTAATGGAGAGTCCCAGACCCGTATTTCCAAAATCATCCTTTGTTGTGAAAAAAGGATCAAACACTTTTTCAATTTTATCTTCGGAGATACCGCGACCTGTATCAGCAAAAATAATCTGGAGGTAGCGTTGATTAAAGTCATCTTTTATCTCCTCGACTGTAATGGTGATAGTTCCGCCATCCTCCATGGCCTCAACAGAGTTCAGGAGAACATTTATAAATACCTGTTTGATCTGATTGCTGTCAATATTTACCATTGGCAAATCTTGAGAGTATTGCCTGACTACTTTTACACGCTTGGATTTGAGTTGATGCTCTATAAACGACAGCGTTTCCTCAATCATTGGTATAATATCCGATTCCTCTGTCTGGATAGGTGTCTGGCGGGTGAAGCTGAGCAGTCCTTTCACTATCGAATCTGCTCTGAGGGCGGATTTTATAACTCTATCAACGACGTCAGCCATAAACTCATCAGAACCCATGCTGTCTTTTAAATATTCAATGCCCTGAATAATGATTGCCAGAGGATTCTTGATCTCATGAGCGATACCGGCAACGAATGTACCCACGGTAGCCAATTTTTCAGCCTGCATGAGATCTTCATGAAGTTTTTTCTGAATTTCTTCTGCCCGTTTCCGCTCCGTCATGTCTATAGCAATCCCCCGTAGCCCTAAAGCATTTCCTTCCCGGCTGATGAGGCTGGCATAAACAATGACAGGGAATGTAGTCCCGTCTTTTTTCAATGCTGTATATTCAAGTCCTCCTAAATGCTCTCCATTTAATATCCTTTCAGCATCCCTCTGTAATCTGTCCCTGTCTTCGGGAATAAACATCTGGAGGGCATTAAGGCCCTGAAAAAAATCCTCTTGAGTGTAACCGAATAATTCGAATGACGATTTATTTGTGAACCGGAAGTTCCCTTTAAGATCAGTTTCAAACACAGTCTGGGGAAGTAAATCTGCAAGTTCTCTGAATTTGGCTTCGCTCTCTCTTATGGAAGCTTCAATCTGCTTACGGATGTTGATTTCCTGAGCCAGCTTGACATTATACTCTTCCATGTCTTTTATATATTTTCCGATTTGCGATTGAAGAAGAGCGTTTTCCAGTGTTAATCTGATTTCAACAAGCATGGTTGATATCATGTTTTCATCGCTTGCGTCAAAAGACCCTCCTGTCTTTTTATGTGACAGGTTAAACACAGCCGTTACATCACCCTTTTGATCCATATGAACAGGTACACTGAGGAATGAGGGAGACCCGTATTTAGGGTCATTTCTTTTCTGAACTCTCGGATCATTTTCGACATCTTTGACGAGAAGAGGTTTTTTTTCATCGATGACATGCTTTATCAGAGAATCATCAATATTGATATATGTGCCCTTTTCCAGACCTTCGATACCCCTTGATCCGATAAGGCGAAGGCGCCTTGATGAGGGATCAACCACGAATGATGATCCTATTTCTGCATTTGTCACGGTGAGAGCTTTGTCAAGAAAAGCGTTGAGAAGTCCTTCAAAATCTCTGTTTTGAACAGCCATGTTTGCAATATCTTTAATTGCATTCAATTCAACAGCTTTCCGGGACGCCTGTTCTGCCGCTTCTTTCAAAGACTCGGCTTCAGATAATACACGATTAAAGATGCGAAGGAGGATAATAAGACCCACCAGAATAATGATGATAACAAGGACAAGAAGAATATGGCGGAAGGGTGCAATAATTTCCGCCATTCCCAGAGATACGCACATGAGAATGAGAGCTGAAAGGACAAGGACAAACAAACCCGTCAGGAGAAATTTTTGTTTGAGGCCTTTTTCTATTGAGTCTGCTTTTTCATCCATAAGGACAATGTTCTTGTACATGTTAAAATGCCATTATCTTTAGCTTAAAATGGTTAAAGACGCAAAGATTTTTCACATAAATATTAATATAAAATGAAAATTTGTGATTATATCGTTCAAGGATATCGAAGGTGATGCATTGAAATATATTAGTATGATCGAATTTATGGGGTAGGGTTTGTGTTATCACTTAAGGTACAGGGTGTGGGAATATTGGTAATTTGAACCTTGCTATCTCGGCCGTAGATTCCTACTCCAGTCCAGTCGGCGTTTCCTGCATCAGTAATGACCGCTGACATATTAAATGTGATGGGGTTTCCACATTGTGTTGTTGTACATTGAGGGGTAGGGATCAATTGATAATCATAAAAAGTAACCGTGTTTCCCTGATATAGATCTACATATCCCGTAGTGGAATTTATCGGCGTGTATGTACTTGTGCCTGCAAATTGCGCACATTTTATTACTCCGGTATAGTTCTGTATCCTGATCTTAGTCTTCTGCGCCGTGCATACCTTGTTGTATAATTCACCATACGTGAGTTCGCCGACGAGGTCTCCATACGCAGGACCATTTTGTCTGGTGGCCATTTCATATTCACGTGGTGAGCCTGCGATATTCTTGCCGCTTAATCCGGGAGTTGCATTGAAGACGTTGTCTACGGATGTCTGGCTGATGGCAACGGCGGCGATGCCATAGCCCTGACCCACTGCACCTATCTGGCCGTTATCTACGGCGTCGTTCTGGTTTGTAACACATGGTACGCGTGGAACAGCGACGTCGGTTGCGTGATTCAGATATTCGAACAAAACGCCGCAGAATGTATCCTGTGTCGTACTGGTCAATCCGCCAAGAACCCCTCCTGCTGTATCATAACTGATATCATAAAAGAATACATTACCAAATGAATCCTTGCCTCCCGGCAACTGGATCTGTAGTGTTTGAAAAGGGACATAACACGGTGGATTTACACAAGCGCAAGCACCGGCAGCAGGTGGGTTTGATTGTCCTGTGTTGTTTGGCGGTACCGTGGTATCGGAACAGGGAAGCCTGCCATTGGCAACGGCAAAATTTATGACGGAAGTTTTGATATTGTCCAGGTTGGTCTTCGTGGTGGATAGTTTTGTTGCACCGATGGAAGATCGCCAGATTGTAATACCAGCCCCCAAGATCAGTCCGATTATAACAAGAACAATGGAAAGCTCAACCAATGAAAAACCCTTTTTAGAGGTTAGTTTAAATGGATGATGCATTAAATTAGTCGGAAGAATGGTTCGTTTGCTTTTTTTTCTTCTTATCATTAATGATCCTCTTCCCAGAAGAAAAGTCTTAAAACTAACTGAAAAAATACAAGAAAGATAAGGGGATGAGGAAGAGAAAATCCCCTTATCTTTTAGTATCAAAAAATAGTTTGTAAAAGAAATATTAAGGCCAACAATACATTTTGCACAGCTACTAATTTATGAATTTCGCTTAAAGCCTGATCCAATCTAATAACAGCTTTAATCACTGCCATTTATAGTCTGAAAAATTCACTCATTGGGGTTTCTGTGACGGGCGCTGCGAAGGTCTGGAGTAAACGAATATCGCCGGTTAGCGCGTTCCCATCGTCATTTTGAATATCGAGAGTTTGAGCTACACTTTCTGGTACCCTGGACATCCCAATCCAGTTCACCGTTAAGCCCTGCACAGCGACATTGGCTACTCCAATGGTTCCAGCGTATGGATGTGTCGGATTTAGACGGCCTGCTCCAATAGTAGCTGTTCCAGAAATTAAATTGGCAAGCCGTAAATGCTCCCATAAAGCACAGGTTTCGCTGGCTGTTGCCGCTGCGCAAGTAAACATAGTGCCGGGAGCAGCGTTTGTTCCAATAGCACCACCTTCGATAAGGCCGTTTCCGTTTCCGTTAAATGTTCCCGGCCATCTGGTGGTTGCCGTGTTGTCATCACCTGGATACTTTTGATATCTGTCGTAATAAGTGTAAATGGCAGCCGCAATTTCCTTCTGGGCACCTTGCAATCTCTTAATTTTTGCAGAGGTAATAAGTTCTTGACCTTTAATGATACCGGCAAGAATAATACCGATGATTACCAGCACGATTGCCAGTTCAACGAGGGTAAAACCTTTCTCATTCTTTTTCTTCACAAAGTTGGTCATCATTCACCTCCTTTTTTCTGTATATATATCGGTGGTAATATTTAGTTAGTTTAATTAATAATCAAGAAAAAATAATTATCAAGAGTAAAATAATTTTACACTTCTTCGTGTGAGGGAAGCGTTATTTTAAACGCTGCGCCTGTTGACTGGGGGAGGACTTCGATACTCCCCTTCATGTCTTGAGCTACTTTTTTTGCGTGAAAGAGACCGATGCCAAGGCCTCCTCTTCCTGTTTTTGTGGAATAAAATGGTTCAAATAACCGGGCACTGTCTTTTATAGGACTACCCGTATCTGAGATCGCAACTTTTACATTATTTTCGTCAGCAGTAATATCAATTTGACAGGTTAGATCACGCTCTTCCAAAGACTTGTCATAGACATTTTTAAGGAGGTTAACGAAAATAGAATTGACCTTATACTCTTCGGCAGTGATTGATCCTTCCCCCCTTATTGTATAGTTGAGATGGTAGTGGTTTGCTAGATCTTCCAGAAGTATTTTAAGGTTAATCGTGCTTTTATCAGATTTTCCGGTATCCGTCTCCTTCTTCAATTCCAACAGGCTTATAATCTTGGCTCCCCGCCGGGACTGTGCGGGAAGGGTTTCCCTCAGATAGGAAATAAAGCGCTCCTGCCTGTCAGATGTTTCTAAATGAAGTACATTATACGAAAGAAACTCGATGAACTGGGCGAGGTTCTTGGCATCATGAAGAATAAACGTTTGGAGTTGTGAAAATTTATAGAAGGCTTCATGAATGACTTTAATCTTGATGAGGACGTCCATTTCGATGAGGGAAAAGAGGATTTCCAAGGCGATCAAGTTCAGATAGTATTGCTCGCCGCGTGAATGACGCGGTACAATTCCCAAGGTTATCTGGTAATCATCTCTCTGCCGGCTTTTTTCTATTGGACGTCCACTCAAGGTATTTTCATGTATAAGAGCGCTATTCAGGTAATGGATGTCATAGAATAGATCATCAATATTTATTTTTTTCAGCGCGGTACCAACCTCCGGCAAAAAGCGGTGGAGGTCGTAGTCGAGTTTTGTATTAAGATCGATAAATTCGAGTATGGAGCGGATGGCCTTTCGGGTGAGGTAGCGAATGTAGATGAGAACGCCAATGATAATGAAACCGGCAAGAATGAAGAAAGGATAGATATACTCAATCGTCATCGCTTCTCTTCACACCAAACTTTCTGAGAAAATAATAGAGGCTTTCCCTTTTTACACCGAGGATTTTTGCTGATTGGTAAACATTGAAGTTTGTATCTTTCAGTATACTCAAGATAATGCTCTTGTCCGCTTCATCCCGCAATGTCTGGAGGCCTTTGCCCATCTCGACTTCAAGGGAAATCTTTTTAATACCCTGTTTCTCAAGCTGCTCTTCCGTCTCCTTAAAGAGTAGAGCCCTTTCGACTGAATAGAGAATTTTCTCCATGCTTGCAGGCTTCAAGAGATAATCGAAAGCCCCAGATTTAATTGCTTCCAGGGCAATGCCTTCTGTCTTCTGACCGGTGAGAATAATCACCTTGCACGCGTATTTCCCGAGTATGTGCTCAAGAACTTTTAATCCCTCATCCGGCGTGTCTTCTTGCGGAGGTAATCCCAGGTCGAGAATAACAACATCCATTCTGCCTGCCTTCAAGGCATCAGTAGCTTCCTGTCGATTGCCCGCTTCGAATACGCTGTAAGCGCCTTCCAGGGAAAAGCGGATTTGCTTTCTAAGGGCAGCATCGTCTTCAACCAAAAGGATCGAAACCATGGTGAACTCCAGAATTGTTTGCTCTAATAACTAATTGAAATAAAAATATTTTGCAATTATAATTTTTGTGGCGTTTTAATTCAGAAACTGATACAAACCTGAGCGCAGTAATGGGGTATGCGTATAAGACAGGGCTTTTCAAGAATGAATTCAAAAGCAGCGCCGGCAGTACTTGTTACAAGCTGTGTCTTTTTTCTGATAATTCTGCCAATGAGGGCAGAGGCTTTTTGTTTTGAAGAAGCCGGCAAAGTACACAATGTCAGTTCCAAGCTCCTTAAGTCAATTGCCCAGGTTGAATCCGGTTTAAATTCGAATGTTGTAAACACAAACAGGAATGGTTCGACAGATTTGGGTTTAATGCAGATCAACTCCTCGTGGGTTGATGCCATGAATCTGAATAAGGATGAGCTTATCTCCAATCCCTGTTACAATGTTATGACAGGGGCCAATATCCTCAGGCAGTGCATAGACAGGCACGGCTATACCTGGGAAGCTGTCGGATGTTACAATGCAAAGAGCAAGGGCAAACGAGTCGGTTATTCATGGAAGATATTTCGTGAACTGAAGAAAGAAAAGGCACGAAAGATAGCAAAAGATAAAGGTTCATTACCTGAGACTGTAAGCTCAGGTCAATCACTCTATTTCAGAGTGAGAGATGCAGAAAATCCTGTCGCAAACGGAGAACCATGAGTCTCATTACAGACCTGCTTTCTAAAGTCAAGCAGCACGAGCCTAAAAGAGATGTTCCACCGATCTTAAAAGATACTGTAGTTCAATCGACAACGGAGAGGCGGACCAGGAAAAAGGTGACGATTGCTCTTTTGCTGACATTTGTGTTTGTGGCTGTGGGATTTGGAGCAATCTATCTCATCGACTTCGTGAAAGAACCTTCTTCAGTTGCACGAGTACCCGATGTTGCAACAACGGCCATTCAGCCGTCCCCTCATACTGCTATACACCAGCCACCGTTAAAAACCGAAGTTAGTACTCCTGCTTTGACTGCCGGGGATCAGAAGACAATAGAAACTGCCGTAACATCTGAACGGAAAATGGATTCTTCAGTGCATTCTTCTGGAAAGAAAATCATAACAAAGAAATATGCCAAAAGTATCATACCAGAGGCGAGAGGCAGATTGGAGGAAGTGCAACGGGAGAAAGCATCGAGGGTGGGATCGGTAGCATCTGAAAAAGAATCAAAGAGATTTTCAAAAGATGATAAGGATGCCGCGCTCTATATGGCAAGAACATATGAGATGCAAAAGAAATATCGCCAGGCCCTTTCACAATATAAGGAAGTACTGGAAATGGAGCCTACTAATTACGTCGTCATGAATAATGTTTCCAGTATGCTAATTTATCTTGGTTCTTATGAGGAAGCAATACGGTATGCTCAGAAGGCGTTGAATGTCAGAAAAGACTATGGTCCTTCGCTGGTCAATATCGGTATTGGTTATGGCCAACTTGGTAAATATTCAGAGAGCGAGAGTTATTTCCTAAGGGCCTTAACAGTAGAACAGGCAAATCAATATGCATTATTAAATATCGGGCTCCTCTTTGAAAAACAGGGTGCTTTCGATAAAGCAAATCAATACTTTGTGAAACTTTCTGAGGCAGGAGATGTTCAGGGTTATTTGGGCCTCGCGCGGCTTGCCGAAAAACAAAATAGAGTTGCGGATGCCATCAGGTTTTATAAAATGGCTGTATCGATGGACAGTGCTGATCCGCAAATATCAAATACGGTAAACGAAAGGTTAATGCAGTTAACGAAGTGAGGTGACACTGACTGCATAAGATGCGATCCAATACTCTACCCCACCAGGAATCCGCACCTTATACCACTTGTTCCCGCCTGATTCTGTCCACTCATCGGTGACTTCAAAGCTATCACCCTTGGAGACGATACTTGCTATATCTGCCTGGAGAGACGGCCATTCCCGCATTCTGGCAGCCCGAACTGTGACGGTTGCAATTTTTTGACGTTCGATCAATATCTCTGGTCTGATAGAAGGAAGTGGATTGGATGTCTCAGTAATGACTTTCTGTGTATCTTTATGGATATATGATTTTATAAAGGTCTGTAAAAAATCGCCGTTTTGTTGAAGTGTATTGTAGCCTATTAGTAAAACAGAAACGATGATGATCAATACAACAACAATTGCAGCATAGCTGAATATCCTGTATCGGGAGCCTGTTTTCAATTGAGTATCTGGAATATGCTTCGCGGCATCCAGAATATGTCTCTTCCGGATATGATGACTTGTCCCGATATATGCTATCATCATGGCCCTCGATGCAGTGAGATTGATTAATCGGGGAACACCACCGGAAAACTTATGTGTAAACTTTTTTGCTTTTTCTTCAAATATGGCGGAACCTTTGCCTGCCTTAATCAATCTGAAAGTGATATAATCTAATGTTTCCGCTTCTATCAGCGGCCTTAATGTTGCCCTGATCGAAATCCTCTGATCCAACTGTCGTAATCCCTCAGAATGCAATCTTCTTTGAAGCTCGGGCTGCCCGACAAGAATAATTTGCAGGAGCTTTTCCTTTTCCGTTTCTAAATTTGAAAGCAGTCTCAACTCTTCAAGACAACCATCTGATAGGTTCTGGGCTTCATCCACAATTATAATTACTCTTTTGCCGGCAATTGAGTGATTTATGAGGAAATCTCTGAAGACCTTGATCATTTCGTTCTTGTTAGTTGTTTCAAGACGAATGTTTAAATCATCCAGTATAGCCCGCAACAACTCCTCAGGAGAAAGCCTCGGTGTCATGATCAGAGCAATTTCCGCCTTTTCTTTCCACCGATCAATAAATATCTTGAGGATTGTCGTCTTTCCTGTTCCCGGTTCACCGATGATAAGAGAAAATCCCTCCTTTTGCTCCACTGCATAATCCAGAGATGCAAGGGCATCGTTGTGCATCTTGGAAGGATAGAAGTAGTGTGAATCCGGTGTAAGGCCGAACGGGTCTTCGTTGAGGTTAAAGAAATCCAGGTAATCCATATCAGTTACTATCTGGCAAGTTTGGTGAAAACATCATACATAGGCAAGAGCACGCCTGCGACCATAAGCCCCATAATGCTACCCAGAATTATTATCAGGATGGGTTCAATCATTTTCCCCACTTTATCAGCGAAGTCATCCACCAATTTATAGTAGTGCGCGGCAAGAAAATTAAACTGCTTATCGAGGTTACCGCTTGACTCGCCGATGGCTACCATTCTTATAAACAGAGGCGGAAACACTTTTTGGGTACTCAACGCATCCGAAATTTTGTTTCCCGTCTCGATCTCCTTCTTTGATTCCAGTATTGCTTTTTTAAAGACTTCATTTCCCATGACGTTAGCAGCTACGCCTAAGGATCGATCAATCGTAATGCCGGCTGTAATTAGCAATCTCAATTGTTCTGCGAAGAGAGCGAGCAGCTTATTATAGACAAGAAGTTTGATGATGGGGATTTTAATTTTTATATAGTCCAGGTAGTATCGTGTTTCAGACTTCAATTTCATAGTCTGAATAATTACGAAAACCAAGACGGGAATTATCAATAAGACGTACCAATACTCTTCCGTAATTTTGCTCAGCTCATAGAGCATTTTTGTCAGCAGTGGCATTTTGACGCCTAAATCACGAATGACCTGCATGATCTTGGGTAGAACATATGCAAGCCAGAAAATGACGGCAGCCCCCGTCGTAATTAATGAAAAGACGGGATAGATGAGAGCCCTCTTAACTGTAGAAGCAAGATCCTCCAACTTTTGAAGATGATCCGCTGTTTCCGAAAGGCTCTCTTCCAAACGTCCTGTTTCTTCCCCGACCCGCACCAGTCTGATCAAAATGTCGGGAAAGATGGTTTTGTGAAGTTCCAGGGCATCGGAGAGTCTGGAACCCATCTCTATGTTTTTCTTGATATCACTTATGGTGGACTTTAAGTGCTCATTGTCTATTGTGTCTATAATGTCGTCAAGTGCGGCGAGGATCGGAACACCGGCTCGAATCATGATAGAAAGGTTTGATGAAAATTCTATTATATCCTTCCTCCGTATTCTCCATGTCATGATTCTGTCCGAGATTTTTTTGATAATTATGCTTGATTCTTTTACATGAAGAACAAATAAACCACGGGTCGTCAGGTTCTTATGAGCTGACGAAGCATCATCCGCTTCGAGCATCCCCTTGATTACGGCTCCATTGACATCCAATGCCTTATAGGAATAGTTGCTCATCCTGTCACCCTGAGTAATTCCTCCAGGGAAATAATGCCCTGGGCAACCTTACGCAGGCCGTCCTCTTTTAATGGGACCATACCCTTTCGTATAGCAGCTGACTGTAAGGCAGTGACAGGGACATCAGAATAGATCAAATCCTTTAACTCATCATCTATGGTCAGAATTTCTCCTATAACCAACCTCCCCGCATAACCGGAACCGTTACACTTACTGCATCCAACACCTCTGTACGCCCTGTCGATTTGTATTCCATATTCTTTGAAGGGTGCGTGGTCTTCATTACTGAGAATATGATCTGTTACGCAAAACTTGCATATCTTCCTTGCCAGTCTCTGGGCGATGATGGCTAGCAGTGATGATGAGACAAGATATTTGTCCACCTTCAAATCCATCAGACGTGGTATGGCAGTTACCGCATCATTTGAATGAATGGTGGAGAGGACAAGATGGCCTGTAATCGACGTACGTACCGCGATCCTTGCTGTCTCTTCATCCCTTATTTCCCCGATGAGCATTACATCGGGATCCTGCCTCATGAAGTTTCTTGCAGCGAAGGCGAAATCATATCCGGTCTTCTCGTTGACCTGACTCTGTTTTGTCAGACTTAGCTTGTATTCAACGGGATCTTCGACTGTAATGACATTTCTTTCCAAGAGGTTTATTTCCCTGAGGGCCGCGTAAAGGGTGGTTGTTTTACCGGAACCCGTGGGACCGGCAATGAGAATAACTCCGTATGGTTTTTGGAACAGCGACTTGATTACTTTCACACTTTGCTCATCAAATCCAAGTTTATCAATCCTGAGAAGGGGACCGGTACCAGCGAGGATACGCATCACTAAATTCTCACCGTATATCGTGGGTACAGTTGATACACGGATATCATATCCTTTATGGAGAAAATCGAATGTGAAGGAACCATCCTGCGGCAGCCGTGTTTCTGCGATATCGAGTTTGGAGAGGATCTTTATCCTCGATATGATTCCTGCGTGAACGATGCGGGGCAGGCCGTGCCCATAATGCAATACCCCGTCAATTCTGTAGAATATGTGAATGATATCTGACGCCGGAGAAATATGTATATCTGTTGCATTCCTGCGAATACCGTCCATGAAGATGAAATCCGACAGGGACGTTACAGCGGGACCACTGGCGGTTTTGGTTTCTTTGATTTCAGTGATGATTTTTTCTCTGTTCTGGTGGATCGGATTCTCGAGAAAAAAATAGCCTTTCTCAAGGGATTCCCGAAAATTGTCGGGGTCAACCATATAGACTTTTGGCTGATTCCTGGTGATGGATGTGACCTTGTCAACGGCTATAATATTGCTTGGATTGGTAACACCTATACTCAACCTTCCGTCCGTTATTTCAATAGGAATGAAACCTGTTGTTTCCGCAATCTCTTTCGGGATGAGTTTAAGGGCTTCTTCGGATACGGGGTACTGACCCAGGTCAATGTACTCCACACCAGCCTGCTCGGCCAGGGCCTGACCGAGTTCTTTTGATGAAACAAACCCTAATTTTACAACTGCGTCACCTAAAAGCTCACCTGTAATTTTCTGCTGGACAAGGGCAATCTGAAGCTGGTTCTTATTGATAAGGTTTTTGGATTGAAGGATTTCTCCAATCTTTACTCGTGCCATATGGTTTACATCCTTATTGTCACGTAAATTGCGCTATATTACCCAGTTACTAAAGGGGATGCTGTGATCCTTAATATCCTTTGTGTCGGTAAATCAAGTTGAATTTTTCATCTAGATATAATCGTTGGTTGAAGTAATACAACGAGTTCGGAACTGGTTACGCTTTTTGTTCTGCTTTTAAACAGGTAACCCAAAAGAGGGATGTCTCCCAGCCATGGGACTTGGCTGTCCGTAATCTCTTCCCTCTTACTGATAAGTCCTCCGATTATTATGATCTGTCCATTATTCACCTTCACGGTAGTACTCATTTGTCTGAGGTTAATAGTGGGCAGTTGAATTAAGAACGGAAAGTTTCCCGAACTGTCTGGTGTGCCTAGTTTCTGTGAATCCAGTTTAACAAGGTCCGAGGTGATAGGAGTAATATTCAGAGAAATCTCTCCCCTCTCACTTATGTATGGGACGATTCCGATCATGATGCCACTGAGCAGACTGCTTGTAGTTACCGTAAAGGTTGTGACAGGGGGGGTACTCGTTGTGGTTGTCGTTTGGATATTTGAAATAAAAGTTGTATCCTGTCCGACGCTTAAAATAGATGTTTGTCCGTTCATAATACTTACGCGGGGGTTAGACAGTATCCTCGTTTCCCCCTGAGTTTGAATGGCACGTAGAAGGGATGTGAAATCAGATGCTACCGTCGCTATGCTGAAGTTCGGGGTTGAGGTCGAAACTACTTCTGCAAAATTTTTCGTTGCGAAGGTTGCACTTTGACCTTCACGGGTGTTCAGTACATAATTCCAGTTAATGCCGAATTGAAGGCCATCGGACAGGTTGACTTCGATGATCTTTGCCTCTACCAGGACCTGCCTGTTGAGGACTTTTTTGATTGTATTAATATAGTTTTCAATTTTTTCAAGATTGTTTTTCGTTGCTGTAACAGTGATGGTTCCCATCAGCCGGTTGACCACAAATGTCTGTTGCGCAGAGGATGTGGTTCCTGCCGGTAAGCCTATAATTTTCTCAAGGGATTTTTCAATGGCATCCCAGAGATTATAGGCAGTTTTGTCGGTATCTGATTTCTGAGAAATGTTCCCCTTAATAGTACTGCCGCCTCCACCAGTTCCCGCAATTGCACTGCCGAGCATATCGCCCCCCAAGTCTGTATGATAGGTTTGCACAACGGAAGGGATCCCCAGTTCATAGGTTCTTGAGATGGTCGCTTTAATAAATAACATGTTATCTTTTATCGTGTAAAAATAATCAGCGGAAGCGCAAACCCTGTTCAAAGCATCTTCTGCGGTAACGTTCTTCAAACTGAGTGTTACGGGGAGTTCAGGAAAGACCTCCTTATCCATGACAAGATTAAGCCCTGTTGCCTCTGAAATGATAAAGAGGACATCCCTCAAAGGAGTGTTTCTCGCGGAAATGTCAACAATTCTAGTCTTGAGCGGTGATATGTCTTCATGGACTGGAACGAAATCCGGTGTTTTCACTGGGGTGGCAGAAATAATTCCTGCGCCTGTTGATTCTCTAGCTTCCTTAGGTATCTGGATTTCCCTTTTAATTTCCATTGTAGAACAGGAAATCATACATATGAAAAGCATAGGAAACAAAAACAGTTTTGATATGAAATATTTACTTAATCTAACCTCAGCCATTTTTCACCTTCTCTGTTTTTTAACAGGACCTTGTCTTTTTCAATTTTTGCGATTATGTGATTATCCACTTTGTCACCTTCATGCACAAGCTTGCCGTCAATGATAGCCAAGTTTCTTTTCTGATTTATTAAAATGAATGAGATTCTTTTTTCCGTGGCAGCCTGGGAAGGTAGTATTTCTTCAAGGGAAGCTTTCGGAAACCCACGCTCTGATACTTTAGTCGGACCGATCGGATTTTTTACAGAAATGACAAGTGATTGTCTTATCTTTGTAATCCTGGGGATATTTTCATAGTTAAAACTGAAGATTTTTTGTTCAACAGGAGAAAAGGAGGGTGCGAACTTCACTTTTGAAATCATGAAAATAATAATTAAGGCAACAGCAGGAATCGATACAAGAAAAATTATGATTTTTTTATTCTCGCTCACGACCCACTCCCTATACTGACTGACTGCATTTTCAACGTTCCTTTGATTTCAAAATTGATTATCGCGGTTTTTTCATTTGATTGGTCTGAGATGGACAAAATATTAATGTAAAAGAGTGGTGATGTTAGTGATTGCAAATAGCCAATGTTATTAATAAATACTGTATAATCCCGAATGTGTCCCGTCAAGGTTACTGGCAGTGAAATTTCATCACCCTTTTTTTCAAAATTTGCAACTGTTATGTCGACTCCCTTCATATGTGACTTAATAGAATCGACTGTAGTTAATATCGAACCTTCAAATGCCTCAGCATTATCATATGAGGGAAAGATTGATCTGACATTTACTAAAGTCTCATCCATATGTTTTGATGCTTCTTTCATCTTTACACTATTTATTTTGAGGGTCTGAAATTTATTTAATGTGTCGGAGAGACCTGTGCTGTAAGTCTCCGTCAGAATTGAACCAGAGATAAGTACTGTAGCGCACAAAGCGGATAAAGCATAATACAACAAAAGCCTTTTAAGCTTTGCATCCATGGGAAGGCGTTCTACAGAGTTAGATCTTGTTTTCGACATCGATTTGGAAGTGTCCATCTCTTAATTCAATGTTTTTTGATATGACTTTCATACCCGGACAAATACTGAAATTAGTGACGAGCGCTGCAAAAATTTTATGCATATCTCCATAGTTTTTCGCGGTAATGATACCAGATAACTGGATCAATAAAGAATCCTTCTTATTGTTCACTTGGATGGTCTTAATATGAACATTTTCCATGGGGAGAAATTTGAGTGAAACTAACGCATTCAGTATGTCAGGACTTGAGTGCGCCTCATTGACAAAATTAATTAGAGGCAAGATCTGCTGCATACTTTCCATCTCTTTTTCATACGCAGATGTGACTGCATTGATTCCAGTGAGGTCTTTTCTCAAAAAATTAATTTTTTTACTTATCACGGAAATTTCCGACAGATTGATTAAAATATGTCCCATCCCAATTAGGGAGAAGATAAGAAAGAAAACGATGGCGTAAGAAGCTATGCGTTTATGGGTATTCAACACTGCATATTTGTGAGGCAGAAGATTATCATTCTTGAGTTGCTTCTCGAACATGATAGCTGATACTGGCGCAACAAAATTTTTAAGCGTTTCTTCGGAGGCTATGACACTCATTGGATAGGTGATATTAGTTGTTGGGATGATAGTGTTAAAGGCGCCTTCTTTTTTTATGGTGTTCATCAAAATAATCAGTTCGGGATTCAATCGCAAATTCTGCCGGCAGTAGCTTACGGTCATATTGATATTGTCTATATCAACATCAGTAATCTCCCATCCCATGGATGGCGTGACTCTAACGAAAAAGACTTGTCCATTCTTTACGAGAAAAAGAGACCTATCTTTTTCAGATATTAAAAGGGAAAGTACTGTTTTATTTTTCCAGTCATCAGATGATTTTATTAAATGAGCAAGTGTGAGGACGTTGGGGAATATGTATTTCGCTGACTTGCCATATTTATTGAATCTCTCTGAGATTTTATTCAGCTCATTATTATCGACTGCAAAGAAAAATACTTCCTTTAGTCCCTTCTCACCGGCAGTTGTTCCTGCCGGAACACTGTAGAAATAGGTGAAATCATCTAATTCCGGGAAACGTTTTCTTATTTCGGCCTCGATAATTTTTTTAAGATATGCGGGTTTTGCCGGGGGAGCGGTTATGATGTCACTATAAAATCTTTTGAAGTGGCACACCACAGTAAGATCAGGTAATCGAGTAGTTTTTAAGAAAGAATCAAACTCCTCATCCTTAAAAACAGTGGTCTTTTGAACAACTGTTCTTCCCTTATCGGAAGATGCATAGACCACCTTAACCAGATCGTCTTCAAAGCTGACCGCTACTTGCTTACTCAATGGTTCTCCTTCTTGGGATGTTCCTCATTACATTCAGGTCAGAAGTATGCCATATATACCCTGTATTTCTTACGCTATCAAGTGTTTTTGGAAATTATCACGATTACTTACCAGGAGTATTCCTGTTTGATTCTTGAATGAAGTAGTACCAGCTTAATATTTATCGCTAAAATAAAAAATTGAAAGATTTTTGATAAAATAATTAGTATAAAATTTGAAATAATTCTTCTTCTCTGCTAACCTCGATATACGAAAGACATTGCCATAAGATACAATGAGAAGGGTTTGAAGTGGAAAAGTTAGTAGATATCAGACCGGGAATGAGCGTTAATGTTGTTATAAATGTTGATATCGATAAAGAGATAGCAGATGTCAGAAATGCGATAGTATACGACGTTGACGGTGTAGTAATTGTGTTATCGCAGACAAATCCACCTTTCACAAAGTATCATATTGGTACAGAAATAACAGTTACATATCTTGTTAAGAAAAAAGAAATTCCCAGTCGAATCGGATTTTCCGGAAAGGTGATTGGCATTTTGAATGATTACAACCTATACTCGTCAAACACAGTACAGGCTATTAACATAGTCAGGGAGAGTGAGCTGAAGATATATGACTTGAGAATGCATTATAGGGTTAATCCTAAGTCAGATAGTGGTATATACCTTTACGTCGGAGGCGAAAAAGTTAATCTTCTTGATATTTCAATTGGCGGCGCTCGCTTTTGCCATCCAAGAGATAATCCTATTGAACGAGGTGTTATGATAAAAATGATTTTAATTCTTGATTTAGAAAGGTTCGATATTGAGGCAAAAGCAGTTAATGTATGGTATCCTTCTGAGTCTGAAAGACGGGCAGATTTGGAATATGTGTCTGTTCAATTTTTCAAAATGGATAAAAAATGCAGTCATTCGCTGAGTGGAAAAATCCTCACAATCCAGAGAGAGTTCCTGTCAAAGACTTGAAGGAAGTAACCACCTAAGTTATTCAACATCTTCGCTAATAACCTTAATTTTCCAAACAATCCCTAGCCATAAAATATTTCAGTTTTTGTTTTTCCGTATGACTATTTTTAAAATTCCGATGCTGGAGTTTACACCTCCAATGGGATCCACATGAAAACTCCCGCCGAGTTATTCCCATACTCAGTTATTTTCAAAAGATCATAAATTATTGATTATTAAAAGTATTGGAATAAAGTTTTCATATAAAATGACGATATAAATTTTGGATACGTTTGTAAAGGCTATATGTGTGAATAGTATTTAAACGACCTGACCGAGGAAAAGGCAATGGGAATAATAAATCTGGAAGATATTCAAATAGATATGATTCTAGCCAGTGACATAAAAGAACGCAGCGGTCGTGTGTTATTGGCTGAAGGCAGCAAGATCAGTGAGAAACATCTGAGGGTCTTCAAAATGTGGGGAATTACCGAAGCCGATATTAAGGGTATTGAAAAAGAAGAACTTGCAGCGACTGTGATTGCTCATCTTGACCATAATCTTTTCCAGGAAGTAGAAATTCAAACTCGTGAACGTTTCTGTCATGTGGACATGGAACACCCATTTATCAAAGAATTGTTTCGATTACTCACACTTCGTTTGGTCAGACGGAGAGCGAAAGGACAAAATGATGGTTAAAAAACCGGAAGATCTTTTGAAAGGCTTGGTACAAGTTTCATCTTTGCCTGTCGTGTATACCAAAATCAATGAGGCAGTTAATAGTCCACAATCTTCCATGAAAGATATCAGCGATATAATAAGTGATGATCCCGGCCTGACCTCCCGGTTACTCCAACTTGTTAACAGTGCATTTTATAGTTTTCCATCAAGAATCGAAACAGTAAGCCGTGCCCTTTTTATCGTAGGTACACAACAATTACGTGACCTTGCTCTGGCAACATCCATAATGTCTCTGTTCAGGGGAATACCGGGAGAACTTGTCAATATGGAATCGTTCTGGAAACATAGTGTAGCTTGTGGTCTTGCTGCTAAAATACTTGCAACATACAGACGGTGTGAAATGAATGTGGAACGTTTTTTTGCGGCTGGTATCGTTCATGATATAGGCAGGCTCATCATTTACAAAAAAATGCCAGAAACTGCACGTGAAATGATTGTCCGCTGCAAGGAAAATAGGGAATTATTATATTTAGTCGAAAAGGAAGTGATAGGCTTTGACCATTCGGATTTAGGACGCGTGTTGGTGCAATATTGGAATTTGCCGCCATCTCTGGAAGAAGTAGTCGCCTATCATCATTCGCCAAGGCAAGCGAGACGATATCCTGTTGAGACAGCTGTGGTTCATATAGCTGACATCATTGCCCATGCCATGCAGTTTGGCAACAGCGGAGAAAGATATATTCCAAATATGGATGAGAATGCGTGGGAACTCATTGGAATTCCAACAAGCGTGTTATCCCCAACATTGGATCAACTAGAACGAGAAGTTAATGATGTCGTGCAATCGTTATTCGGAAAGCCTGATTATGTTGAAGGATGCCAAAAAAAGAAAGTATCTGTTTGAATTAGAAGAACGGATAAAATATTTAGAGGAAACAAATCGGTGGACCTTGGATGCACTGGATATGGTTGTATCCTTGGGAGATTTTAAGAATAGCATCAGTCCCCTGAATCAAGAGCCTACCGCAATTTTCAGCGCGACCCGGACTCAACTGAAGCGACTGGTGCCATTCCATGCCCTTGCGCTTTATATGATTGACGAAACAAATTCTGATTTTGTCCTTGTAGATTGTGAACCTGCTACAGATTCTCCCATAATTGAAAAAGAGGTGGATTTTCAGATTGCCGAAGGAGTTTTTGCCTGGGCATTGTATCAAAACCGTGCAGTTACGGTTCCGGCAAAATATTTCAGTCATACAGTGGTATTTCATCCCTTGGTTACACGATCACAGGTAATAGGAATGGTGGTAGGAATTCTTATAAGTGATGAACTAGCCGTTAACAATGCATTGTCGAACCTCCTTACGATCATATTGTTAAATACAGCACGGGCACTTGAGAACACCATTCTATATAAGAAAATAAACGATACGAACCGGCAGCTTGAGGATATAGTAAAAAAACGAACGGAAGCATTGCAAAAGGCCCTGGAGACAGCAAAGGTATTGAATATTGCGAAGAGTCAATTTCTGGCGAATATGAGCCATGAAATCAGGACACCGATAAACGGCGTTATAGGCTTCACCGATTTGTTGTTAGATACCGGTCTTAATGAGGAACAGCTAAGTTATGTTAACACGATCAAAAAAAGTGGCGATGCCTTACTCTTTCTGATCAATGATATTTTAGATTTCTCAAAGATTGAGGCTGGGCAGTTGAAACTCGAGAATGTCGACTTCGATCCTGAGGAAGTGGCATATGATGTCTGCGATATTATCCAGCCTAAGATCGGTGGAAAGCCGATCGTTTTATTATGTCATATCGGAGACGATCTTCCTTCCTCTGTTAAGGGGGACCCTTACAGGTTCAGGCAGGTCCTCTTGAATTTGATGGAAAATGCTGCAAAGTTTACAGAAACAGGAGAAATTGAACTTTACCTTTATGGAGAAGATAAGCAGAATAACCAAGTAAAGCTCCATGCTGAAGTTAGAGATACCGGTATCGGTATTCCAAAGAACAAATTAGTTGCAATTTTTGACTCTTTCCAGCAGGTCGATTGCTCTTCCACTAGGAAGTACGGCGGGTCCGGACTTGGGCTGTCCATATGTAAACAACTGTCAAAGCTGATGAACGGCGATGTGTGGGCGCAGAGTGAGACGAGCAAAGGATCTACATTTCACTTTACAGCTTGGCTTGACGAATCTACTAGGAAGAATTTAAAAGAATATACTTCTCTTGCCGGTAACAGGGCGCTAATCGTCTGTGAGAACAAGGCAAATCTTTATATTTTGTCACATATGATTGAATCTTCAGGCATGCATTTTGCGACTATAGAAAAATGGGAAGAAGTCTTGCCTGCATTGATCGCTGCTGACAATAGCGGTAATTCCTTTGACTTCAGTGTAATGGATATCAGATTACCGGATATAAATATTAGTAAAATTGTTGAAATGATCCAAACAGCAAAAATTAGAGGTATTCATCTGCTCTTATTTGGCCATCTCAAGGAAAGAATTATCCTGGATCAGGGTATATCGGGCATGGTTTCTTTCATTGAAGCACCGGTAAGGAAACAAAAGCTGATCCAAACCATGGCGGATGTTATTAAAGTACCTGAAAGCGGTGATAGGAAGGATATTCCGGTAAATGAAAATTGGCAATACCGGCTTCGGATGCCTCTTGCAGGAAACATCTCACTAAAAATACTCCTGGCAGAAGATAATGTAGTCAATCAGAATTTAGTGAAAATCATGCTGAACAAGGCAGGGCACCGGGTAGAACTGGCAAGCAACGGCAATGAGGCAATTGAAAAACTTAGCATGACAAGTGATGACTTTGATTTGATTTTCATGGATGTTCAAATGCCGGTGATGGATGGTCTCGAGGCCACAAAAGTAATCAGAAGCAAAGGATATGGAGATATCCCCATAATTGCCATGACGGCTAGTGCAATGGAGGAAGACCGTGCGAAGTGTTTCAAAGCAGGTATGGATGGATATCTTGCGAAACCAGTTAGGATGGAAGTTATAAAGGAGGTAATAGAAAAATGGGCTCTTCGAAAGAAGCAGATATCAATCTGAAACAAATGGCAGA
>Ga0326726_10001667_pt1 | contig 20663 bp, 12 predicted proteins | sample MHFenrmetagenome_2_FD_207603 | JGI IMG/M metagenome (GOLD analysis project Ga0326726, IMG submission 207603) | Lab enriched peat soil microbial communities from Michigan Hollow, Ithaca, NY, United States - MHF15MN | ecosystem: Environmental > Terrestrial > Soil > Wetlands > Peat | place: USA... | reverse complement strand
ACCGGGACATCCTCAAGGACCGGTTCGGCAGGTTTGCAGGCAGCCAAGCCGGTAAGCAGGAGGACTAGCACTAGGAAAATCGAAACGGTTTTCATGGTCTTCTCCTTAGCTTTGAATCAGCGCCGATTAAAAAAGCTTGTCCTTGATCATTTGTTTCAGGACCGTTTCGGACACTTCCAGGACTTTATCGATATGAGCCTGGTTGTGGGCGGTGGACATGAACAACGGGTGGGCGCTGCCCATGACCCCGTTGGCGCGCAGCCCAAGGTGGAACAGGTAGGCTGCCTGCTTGTTGGCTTTTAGCGCGTCGCGCTTGTTGCGGATGACAGACGGATGGAAATGGAATTGATAAATGGAAGTAACGTGGTTAGCCAGCAACGGGATGCCCAACCTTTCCCCGAGGCGGGTCATCTCGCGACACAAAGTGTCGGTGAGGCCATTGATCTGGGGGTAGGCTTTCCCTTTCTCCAGCTCCTCCAGGACTGCCAGCCCGGCAACCATCGAGACCGGGTTGCCCGAGAAGCACCCGGATTGGAAAATCTGCTCCGAGAGATCCCACAAACCCACCTTGGGGGTGACCACCTTGTCCATGATCTCGCGCCGACCGCCAAAACCGCCGATGGCAAAGCCGCCACCGAGGATCTTGCCAAGGCAGACCAGGTCGGGCATCACGCCGAAATATTCCGCGGCGCCTCCCAGGGCAATGCGGAAGTTCGTCACCACCTCGTCGAAGATCAGGGGAATGTCGTTTTCGGCGGTGACCTGCCGGAGGGCTTTCAGGAAATCGAGCTCGGCGGGAACAACGCCCAGGCCAAAAGCGGAGACCGGTTCGACGATGACCGCACCCAACTCATCTGCATGCTTCTTAATCTGCTCAACGGCGTAGTCGGCATTGTTGTACGGAAGGATGAGAAGATTGTCCTTGACGTTCTGGGGGATGCCAGCGCTGTCGGTGTGGGGCAGGGGTACATTCCCGTCCCCTTCCACTGCCAGGGTGCTGACCAGGACCGTGTCGTGCTGCCCATGGAAATTGCCTTCGAACTTAACGATCTTTGACCGGCGACGATAGGCTCTGGCTGCCCGGATTGCCATGAGAGTCGATTCGGAGCCGCTGTTCAAGAAGCGAACCATCTCGGCGGAAGGCATCAATTGGACCACCTTTTCGGCCAGCTTGACCTCCGCTTCGGCCGGGATGTAATAATGCACACCGATATCAAGCTGCTGGTGGACGGCGCGCAATACGCGTTCGGGGGAATGCCCCAGAATGTGAACGCCTCCTCCCATTAGCAGGTCAACGTACTTATTGCCGTCGATGTCGACCAGCTCCGCACCCTGGCCGCCAATCATGTAGATCGGGTAAGGCGGAAGGTATTTGCCGTTGGCAGCCACGCCGCCCGGCAAGACCTTGCTTGCCTCTTCATACAATTTCTTTGACCCGGCCGTGCGGGAACGGTAGAGTTTCTCCAGCGAATTGATTTCCTTGGAGCGGTCTTCTACCTCGAGCGTTTCCAACTCTATGGACATATTCTTCCTCCCGAATGAAAAGGATGCTAGCATATCAGTATAGCTCGAGGGAAAAGGGCAGGGAAACTGTCATTTGCCCTGAAATTCCACCCCTGGAATGGGCAAATGCACACTCAAAATGGTTAGCGGGCTTGATTGATGTGCCAGTCCTTGATAGCCAGGTTCATGTTGAGCACCACCAGCGGATCGTGCAGATCGATCCCCCACAGGTCAGTGATCTTCGAAAGGCGCTGGTAAAGGGTGTTGCGGTGAATGAAAAGCGCTTTGGCGACCTGGTTGGCACTGGCAAGGTTATCCAGGTAAGTTTCAAGCGTGTGAAGATACTGGGTCTTTTTCTCCCGGTCATATTGAGAGATTTTTTGAAGGACAGCCGTATAGCGGTTGGCGATGCGCGCCTCAGGCGATCGCGCTAAAAGGTCGCCGAGGAAGCCCAGGTCATCAAAAACCCACACCCGGCGGACGCCATCCCCCAGAGCATTGGCAGCAGAAAGGGCGTCCACGGCCTGCTGGTAATGCTGGCGAAGCGAATCTATCTGTTGGGAGGGTGAACTGATCCCGATGGTGACCTTAAAGCCCTTCCCTTCGGCAACCGGCAGGAATTGTTCTGCAACCGTTCGCAACTTTTCCACATCCAGGCTACCCACCACCACCGCCAGGCGCTGCCCGCGCTCGATAACTACACTCCACAGATCTTCAGCGTGGAAATGTTTCTCCACCAGGGTGGTGAAGCGGCGCAGGGAAGAACGGTCCAGACTGCCGGAGTCGACCACCAAGAGGGTATACCCATTTTGGAGTCCTGTGCGCCAGGCGCCTTCCGGCGCGCCAGTTGGTGGAAAGGCAGTGGTGGGGTTTAGCACGCCCTCGAACAACTGCGCCTTGAGACGCTGTTCGGCCTCATAGATGGTTTCCTGGCGGCTGAGGATCAAGGCAGCCACAACGGCTCCTCGTTCTATCACCAGGGTGTCCAACTCGGTCAGAGGCTGGGAGCTGGCGATGATCCAGATGTATCCGAAAAGCTGGGAGCCCACCAGGATGGGTGCAACGATGCGTTCCAGGGTGAAACCAATGGCAGGATTGGGCGGAAGGCGGTAGGGCTTGGGATTCTTGCGCAGATGCTCGAAAACCCCATTTGTAAGCAGGTATTCCACAGCCTCATCGGGGGTCTTGCCCAACTGAATGCTGCGCCTGCGGACTTCGTCGGTTGGTTCGATGGTGGTGTATGCCAGCAGGTGGAGAGAGGCGTCTTCGATCGTCACCGAGCAATGCAGGATCTCCGCCAGCTTGCGGGTCAACTCCGGCAGGTCGCCTCCATCCAAAACGATCTGGGTCAGGGTTTTGTGGATTAAATTAGCCTGCTCGGCCAGGGCATACTGCTCCTGAAGGATGGCCTCGTGGATGGCGTGGGTGACCTCGGCAAAGTCAACCTCCCAGGGGAGGGCGATCAACGGAAATCCAACCGATTCGGCCGCTTCGATCATCTCGGTCGGGATCTCGAGCATATAGCGCCCAATATTGACCATCATGCCTGCCAGATGCTTTTCGTTCAAGGAGCGGATCAGACCTACCTGTTCCTCCGGGTGGAGCATGAGAGAGAAGGCAGTGGTCAGGAGAAGATGACCCTCCTGCACCCAGGGGACGACATCCGGGTGATCGATAATGTGCGTCCAGCGGATGGTCCTGTCAAGTCCCCGTGAACCAGCCACGACTCTGGCTTTTGACAGGATTGGAATGGTTTGCAGCGCCTGGGAAAGGGTTAGAGGCATGGATTCAGCTTATTAAAAATGGGAACATAATGTTTTGATTTGGAAAACCTGCACATTCATCACTATACACCAAGCAACCAGGAGGCGCAAGAAAATAAACAGTTCATCTCAAAAAGCTCCTTTCAGGGGATAATCCAGTAGATGAAATCAAAATTGATGGAATCCAGGTCCGTTTTCATTTAAAAAAATCCAGGACCGCCTGGCAGACATCCCCCACCATTTCATCTGTCATTTCAGGATAAAGGGGCAGGCTGAGCACTTCCCGGCTGAGACGTTCGGCCTCCGGTAAACTCCCAGCCCTGTAACCCAGGCTGGCGTAGGCAGGCTGGATATGCACTGGGATAGGATAATGGACCAGAGACTGAATCCCCCGTTTTGAAAGAAAGGCGCGCAAATCATCTCGCTTTTCGCAACGAATGACAAAGAGATGATGAACAGGCTCACAATCCGGCGGGTCGGGAGGTAATCTCACGTCACACCCAGAAAGGATGGAACGATATAAATCAGCAAATTCAGCGCGACGGGAATTCCAGGCGGCGAGATGCTTCAATTTGACTCGCAGGATGGCCGCCTGAAGTTCATCCAACCGGCTATTAAAGCCCCTGGTGCTGCTCACCCGGTCAGGGCCCCACCCGTATTGTCGCAGGCGCCGTACATAATCGGCCAATGCAGAATCGTTCGTGATCACTGCACCTCCATCCCCATATGCGCCCAGGTTTTTGGTAGGATAAAAACTGAATGCCCCCAGACGTCCAAAGGTTCCCACATGCTGCCCGTCAACCCTGGCGCCATGAGCTTGAGCGCAGTCTTCGATCACCTCCAGGCTGCGGGAATTGGCCAACTCAAGTAATCGAGACAAGTCAGCTGGGCAGCCATATATATGGACAGGCAGCAGGATGCGGGTGCGGGGCGTAATTGAAGCACTCACCAGGTCCGGATCCAATGTGTAACGGGAAGGGTCGACATCCACCAGGACAGGCCGTGCACCTGCCAATTCGATGGCAGCGACGGTAGCAACGGAAGTATGTGCGCAGGTGATGACCTCGTCCCCCATCTCCACACCGGAGGCCGACAAGGCTAGTTGAAGCGCTTCTGTTCCCGAGGCCACGCCAATGGCGTGATCGGCACCACAATATGCCGCGAATTCTTTTTCAAATGCGTCAACTTCTTCAGCTAGGATGAAACGACCCCGTTCCAGGACGCCCTGGATGGCGATATCCAATTCACTCTGCAAACTTTTATATTGGGATGATAGGTTGATGAATGGGATTTTCATGGCCAGTAATACAGGCGATTTTCACGGTAATAGTTCAAGGTTTTGAGGAGTCCCTCGCAAAGAGGAGTGTATGGTTCCCAACCAAGCTGGCTCCGAATTTTTGAATAATCCCCGTAGTAATCGCCGATATCAATTCGTTCCATTTCCATCGGAAAAGGTTCCATGTGATAGGTCCCGCTCCCGTTGACCTCCGCCAACATCTGCGCCAGAGCCAAGAGGCTAACTGGTGCGCCACCCAGATTGTAAACCTGCCCTTCTGCTTGCGGGTTGGCCGCACAAACGAGCAGAGCTGCCACCACGTCATCAACAAAATTGAGATCTCGCAACTGACGCCCGTCGCCATACAAGATCATTTCCTGGCCATCGATAATTTGACGAATCCAGAGACCGAGAAATGTTTTGTGGGAGTCGCGAACACGCATACGCGGTCCGTAGACATTGGTCATGCGAAGGCTGGTCGTTCGCATCCCATAAACCCGGTGACAGACCAGGTGATACCATTCGCCGGCCATTTTACTAATTCCATTGAAGTCCAACGGTTCCAGGGAATGCATCTCATCGACCGGCAGGTAGTGGGGACGACCGTACATCTGGCGCGTTCCGGCGTAAACAATCCGGACAGCGGGATTCCACTTTCGACACATTTCGAGAAGTTTAATCTGGCTGACAGCGTTCATTTCCAGGTCGACCATCGGATCACCCATGCTGCCAGCATGGCTGACCTGTGCAGCCAGGTTGAAGAGGAAATCCTGGGCCGGCAGGATGAGTTCCAGTTTCCCTTCATCGCACATATCCCCTATGAATACCTGGATTTGTCCCTTGATCTCCTGGATATTGAAAGGGTTCCCACCGAATTCGGGGGAGAGACTGTCAATTATGGTAATGTATGCTCCGAGCTCCAAGAGACGCCGGGCAAGGTTGCTCCCGATAAATCCTACCCCACCGGTGATGAGAACATGTTTACCCTGGAAGATCCCCTCAAAATCAGAGCCAGGCATGAGCATTCCTCTTTTGAGTTTTCCTGATCACCAACTTCCACCATAAAACAACCAATTGTCCCGCTACCCGCCACAGATGCCAGGGGACAAAAAATTGCGAACTACCATAAATGCGTGGATAATGATGGACGGGTGCTTCGGCAAAAACATAACCGGCATCCTGGAATTTCTTGACCATTTCGACGCAAATGGTACCTGTCTCACTTTCGAGGGGGACGTGTTCAAATATCATCCGTCGGATCAGACGAAAGTCACAGTCCACGTCTCGAAGATGAAAACCGAAAACCAGCCGGGTGAAGTGGTGATAGAGCCGTCCGACGAGCCTGCGATAAAGGGGATCGCCGCGCGAGATCTTGTAGCCATTCACCACGTCAATGCCATCCTTGAGAAAGTCCACCAGGCGGGAAAGCTCGAGAGGATCATATTGGGCATCCCCATCCGTGTAAAAGACCCAATCTTTCGTAGCGGCGGAGAACCCGCTGCGCAACGCGCTCCCGTAACCACGGTTGCGATCGTGCCTAATGACGCGCAATTCCGGGCAACGCAGTGCCATTTCCTCCAGCACCAGGGAGGTTTGATCCTGGCTGCCATCGTTCACCACGATGACCTCATAATCGTCCGTGACCTTCTGCACTGCGGCAACCGTTGTCAGAATCATGCTGGCAATCGTCCCACCATCGTTGTAAGCTGGCAGGACAGCACTGATACTGGACAGAGGCTTGTGCGCGGGCTTATTCACGAGGTTTTTTGCCCCATGGCGAACACACTTAATCCGAAAGGTAATCCCGGGGAGGAAATAAACCGTGCTTCGCTTGAAAGGATTGAACATAAAAAATTGTTCAACCTACCAACCTTAATCTCCAAATCAGAATGTGCAATCCCCGGCGGAAGGAACTGCTCACCCAGCCTTTTAACCATGGCAGGGATGAACAGGAGCATGTTGGCATAAGACGCCATCCGGACCTTGAAACCGTTGACAGATAACAAATGCTTCACCTGTCCCAGTGTATATCGATGCCCAGTATGAACGACCTGATCATGTTGGCCGCGTAGCCAATCATAAGCGGGAAGGCGTAAAAGCAGGCAGCCTCCCGGAGAAAGCACACGGAAAAATTCCCCAAACGCCTGTCCATCGTTATCGACGGATCTTTCGTAGAGCACATCGAAACTTGTCACAAGATCGAAACTACCCGCTGCAAAGGGGATGGCGATTACGGAGGCCTGGGAGAGGGCTCGAAGACTGCGTTTTCGGCAGTAGAACAGTGCCCGTGGAGACACGTCAATGCCGGTGACATTCCCAAAATCCGCAAGAAAGGATGCCATGGCACCGCCGGTTCCGCAGCCTGCATCCAGGATGCGAACCCGCCCGTTCGGTTTAAACTGTCGGTGGATCAGATCCCTCGTGATGGCTGCCATCCCACGGTACCACCAATGAAGATCTTCAGAATGAAAAATTATATCGTATTCACGCGGTTCCATCTAATCCCTATGGGTACCGATAAATTAACATGATTTCCGTTGTACAGTCGTACATAGGTTTCAGGCTGCCAAGAGATTGGGAGGTGGTCCATTGCTGCAACTCTGCAATCCGGTCTGGGTTGGCAATGATCGTATCTCCCCGCGTAAGAATTATTTGGTTGACAGGGTCAGGAAAATTGAGGATGTTCCTGCCCTCCGCAAGGAATTGAGCGGATGCATGGGTACCAAAGGAATATATATCATTACTCAATAAATAAAGGGTGGCTCCTTTTTCAATGGAATGTGCATAATCCCCCAAATAGGACGCGAACCTGCCGGTTAGATTATCGCCATAAAGGCACTTTCCATGGAAGTTAACATAATATGTCCACAGGTTGAAAAACATTAGATTAGCGAGCAACACGGAAGTCACGGCTGCATTTGCCTTCCGGGATTTTTCCCAGCCCACTCCTAAAAGGTCAAGAACTCGATCTAGGCCAATGGCAGCCATGATGAGCATTGCAGGCAAAGCCACTAACATCCGATATGAATCCGCGGAAGGAGGGATGGAAAATAGTCCGACCGCCAGGAGGACTGCCCAGAAGTATCCGTTGAGAAGCAGGGTTTCTTGCGATTGCCTGCGAACCAGCAGAATCACCAGGCCGAGCAGAAACAATGCTGCTGTTACTATGCTAAGCATCGGGATGGGCGAGCCATAAAAATCGATGGCAGGGTAATAAATGATGGAAAGAAAAGCGTGCAGAACGCGTTCACCCAGGATCTGGAATGCCCCCTGGCCGGTGCTTGCCATTTGCTGAGTCAGCCAGCCGGATTGGATGGTGCCGTCCATGGCCAGCCGTTCCATGAAGAGGTGCGGGTTTTGAAAAAAATATGTTGCTTCAGGCAGGATCATAATCCCAAAACCCGCCCAAAAGATTAACACTTGTTTAATTGCAGCCTTCAACCAATTCCTAAAGAAGATTAGCAAAACCAGAAGGTAGACGACCAGCAGCGCGACTACGATCTGGGAAGTCAGATAGATACTAAAATGGATTGCCAGGATAATTCCACCTAGGGCAGCCCGCCAGGAGCTGTGCTTTTTCAAACCGCAGATAAGTAAATAGAGTTCCAGTGGAACGAGCCAAGTAGCCTGAATGTATCCGACTGCGGCTGTCCGGCTAAAATTCATGTGTGTATGTGAAATGACCAGCAATGAAGACGATATCAGTCCAATCCGTTTTCCAGCGATCTGACGGGCAAACAAATAGACAGCTGGGATGGCGAGGCTGCCCCCAATGGCAGGAATGAGCCGGATGGCAAAAGCTGTATTGCCGAAAATTTTAATGGAAAAATTTATGAATTGCAGATAAAAGGACCCAAAATTTTCCCAAAGGGCGAATAGATTAGATAGTTCACCGGAGTCGGTGGACTGGGCGATCATCCCCATCCTGCCTTCGTCCCCGTTGATGACGAACGGGATCTGACCCAATTTATAGAATCTGAGAGCCATCCCCATTAAGGTCACCATTCCAATGATAAGTAGTTCATTACGATGAGCATTGATCCATTCCCAAAAATGGAACTGCATAAGTGCGTTTTCTGCAAAGGCCACAAGATAACATATCCCTGCCGACAACCAAAACGTGGCTACCGGTAGATAGTTAACACGGTTTTCCCTGCTGAACGCTACCATGCTGACAGTCGCGAGAATCGAAATGAGGATTGCGGCAATGATCCAAAAAAAAGTCTTTCCAGCGGGCAAGCGATCCATCCAGCCGCGGATACGCCGCCCGGCTCTGATGAAATTACTGGAAATAAAAAGAACCGCACCTGCAACACTCAGCCAGAGGGGTAAAGGCATGATGATTTCCGTCTGGACCGGGGCAGCATAAAGTAAAATGAGCCCCACCAGCACAAGGAAAATGGACAAGGCAGCCCACCACCCCCTCAGTTTCTTTGTAGCAGAATCAATATTATTTTCCATTTTTCTCCGTAACATGTGCCAAGCGGCCCCCTCAGGCGTGGATCAAGATTAATAATATTTTACACCCTATCCATTATAGGGAAGATAAATATCCAGCCGCGATCTTTGCGATCGGCAATGAAACTCTTCAAAGCAAGCCCGCGGATTATCCTGATTATTCGAACGGTTTATCAGAGTTGTTTGCGGAATGATTCCAGATCGGTTACCGGGAGCTGACAGACAAAACCCTCACAGACGTAGGCGGTGGGCATGTTGTTAACCATGGATCTGTCAACCAGGAGGGTCGGGGCTCCCTCTGGGGGTGGGAAGGTTGAAATTGCCACGATCAAGTTGATTCGAAAGGTGCCGCGTAATTCTGCCAGGTAGGCTTTCGTCCGTTCGTCGGATAAAGCACCGATGATCGCGACCTGTTTCACCTCACCCAGCGAAAAGTCCGCAGCGGAGAGCCAGCGTCCGAAGGCGGTGGGATACCTAACGACCTGTCCAGCTACGAGGCTGAGTGCGCCTTCCGCCTGCCGACGCCAGGCTTCATTTCCCGTAAATGCATCCAACTTGAGCAGGGCTTCCGCAGCCAGGGCATTTCCAGAAGGCGTGGCATTATCCTGTAGGTCCTTAGGACGCTTAAGCAGTGTCTCCCCGTCTGAGGGGGTATCGAAGAATCCCCCGGTGGGATCGGCGAACCGCTTGATCATCTCTGCAGCGAGCCCCTGGGCTTCCAAGAACCAGCGATTGCTGAAATCGGACTGGTAAATCTCAAGGAGCCCAAGGATCAGGGATGCATAATCTTCAAGGAAGACTTCCGCACCGGCTTGACCCAGGCGCCAGGCTCGGCGCAAGTTGCCCTGCGGGCGCAAGGCAGACAAAAGGAAATCTGCATTGTGGGTGGCAATATCGATATACAAACTGTTATTAAAAACACGCCCCGCTTCCGCAAAGCTCGAGAGCATGAGACCATTCCAGGTGGTTAAAACCTTATCATCCGTGCCGGGACGGACACGTTTGTTTCGCCGAGTCAGTAATTTGGCGTGGCAGTCTGCCAGTTTTTCAGCGACCTGCTCGCGGTTCATAACAAACCGAATGGATAGGGCTGCATCATCCAGAGCACGCTGCAGGATGGTCTTTCCTTCCCAGTTGCCCATGGCAGTAACTCCATAGGCGGATACAAAAAAGTCAAATGATTCCCCCAAAGTGGTGCGCAACTCTTCCAGGGTCCAGGCATAGAATTTACCTTCCTCGCCTTCCGAGTCGGCATCCAGGCTCGAATAAAATCCGCCTTCCGGGGAAAGCATTTCCCGGGCAACGAACCCCAGGGTTTCGTCGACCAGCCTGCGGAAGGATGGTTCGCCCGTCACCTGCCAGGCATGCAAATAAACCCGGGCAAGCTGGGCGTTGTCGTAAAGCATTTTTTCAAAATGGGGGATGTGCCAGTCGTCATCCGTTGAATAGCGGGCAAAGCCTCCGCCGACGACGTCATACATCCCGCCGCGCGCCATCGCCGATAACACGTGCACGACTGGTTTGAGCGCTCCGGTTTCACCGCGGACGGTTCGGCGAAGGAGGAAATCAATTGCCATGGGCTGGGGAAACCTGGGGGCGCGGCCCCAACCACCGTGGTCCCAATCGTAACCGTCGATCAGAGCTTTACTGGCGGCAGCCAGCGAAGTGGAAGTGAATACGCCCCGGTCCGCAGCCGCGGCGGATTGCTCAATAAGTTTGGCAGCCACCTGCCCACCGGCAGCAATGACCTCTGACCGCTGATTTTCCCAGGCTTGGGAAATAGCGATTAACAGTTCCTTAAAGGCTGGCAAACCATGGCGGGGTTCGGGGGGATAATAGGTCCCAGCGAAGAAAGGTTTTAAATCAGGGGTAAGGAAGACAGACATCGGCCAGCCGCCCTGCCCGGTCAGTGCAACCACCGCGGACATGTAAATGCTGTCCAGGTCGGGCCGTTCTTCCCGGTCGACCTTGATGCTGACGAAATGATCATTCAAGAACGCGGCGGTATCTAGATTCTCGAAAGATTCGTGCGCCATGACGTGGCACCAGTGACAGGCAGCATAGCCGATGCTCAAAAAGATGGGTTTATCTTCGAGACGGGCTTTTTCAAGGGCTTGCGTGCCCCACGGATACCAGTCAACAGGATTATAAGCGTGCTGGAGGAGATACGGGGAGGTGGAATTTGCGAGGTGGTTGGGCATAATGCAATAAATCGTATCACATGTAAACATCCAAGCGAAGATCTGATTTGTTCTCTCAGAGTCTATCTACATGCGCTGCCAACAGTATTTATAATAAATATCTCCTCAAGAATTTCCTCGATGATATTTCCTCTCCACCCCAACGTGGATCAACCTTTTTTATAATGTAGTTCCATGCTTGTGCATCTATTTTAAATGGTGACTTTTTTTCTGACAAATTACTCTCTGTTCAGACAGTCCACAGTCACAGCAGCTATAGTCCGTAAGGTTTTAGTGAAAAGAGCTTCCTACTGGGTAATATCATCATAACCCATCTTGCTGGTGTGAAGCTTAAGTCCATCTCACTAGCGCGATCTCATTGTTAAGTTTGTTCTGTCTCCCTTACCAACAAAACTGCGCCATTTAGGTCGGAGGAAAGTGCATTCTCCTAAAAGATTTCTGCCCGCTGATAACTAGAGTCAGTCGCCATTATTCGGTGAACTACGGCATGAATTTACGGAGGCACGCAGCCCCCTTGTTCATTCATTTGTCGAGGGTTGCAAACCAGGGATCGCGGTTTGCAGGTGGGTGAGCAATATACAGGAAACGCGTGTCCCATAGATAACCTGTGCTAGGTTTGAATGCTAACCAAGATGTGCAATCGTATTCCCCTTACAAGATCTTGAATTCCTACTGCTGCATATCCACCACTCATGGACACAAGAGGAATTACTCTCCCGGAAAGCCTTAACGATCAAATTCTTTCCCCCAATATCTCTGAAAGGGCTCTTGGTCAAATAAATCCTTTTTAATTCTGATCCAGAATAGTAGTCTTCTTTAAATTCGTATTCAAAAATTCTACCGGCTCTTACCTGAACTCAATCTTGAGCAATAAAAGTTTCTATTTTTGTCAGTCTACGTTGAAGCAAGGATATCAGCAATTCGATTGGCTGCCTTACCATCTCCATAAGGATTATTAACTTTAGCCATTTCCAAACGTGCTCTGGGATTTTTTAGTAAACGGGTTAATTCTTTCACAATTCCCTCTTGCTGCGTTCCAACCAGAATGGCATTCCCAGCTTGAATACCTTCTGGGCGTTCCGTCTCCTCCCGCATTACCAGGACGGGTTTTCCCAGGGAAGGTGCTTCCTCCTGAACACCTCCAGAATCAGTCAAAATAATCTCAGCTTTATCCATTAACCATATAAAGGACGTATAGGACAAAGGCTGGATTAATTGGATCCGGGGCTGGTGCCCAAGAATTTTGTTTACCGGATACTGCACATTTGGATTGAGATGAACGGGATAAATAAAGATTACGTCGCTAAATTCCTCCGCCACCTGGCGGATTGCATAACAAATGTTTTTTAAGCCTTCTCCAAAACTTTCACGGCGGTGCCCGGTAACCAGGACCAATCTGTCACCCTTCACCATCTCTCTCAACCCTTCCGGAAGCTCAGGGGGTGATTGGCGGATGCGATCGCGCGCCCACATCAAAGCATCAACCACTGTATTACCGGTTATAAATATTGAAGATTGAGGAATGCCTTCCCCCAGGAGTATATCCCGAGCGTGTTCGGTTGGTGCAAAATGATAATCCGCTAGGCAGCTGATCATACGACGGTTGAGCTCTTCGGGGAAAGGCGCATATTTATTCCCGGTCCGCAAACCTGCTTCCACATGCCCAACTTTCAACTTGTGATAATAAGCCACCAATGCCCCACAAAAAGCTGTGGTCGTATCGCCCTGCACCAATATTATATCCGGCTTCTCTTTGGAGATGACCTCCTCCAATTTATCTGTCATCCTTGTTATGATCTGCACCAGTGTCTGGTCAGATGTCATGACATCCAGATCAAAATCGGGTCGAACCTGAAAGAGCTTTAATACCTGGTCCTGCATTTCACGCTGCTGGGAAGTGACGCAAACCCGGGTCACAAATTGTTTCGGCCTGCGCTCTAATTCTCTCATTACAGGGATCAGCTTGATCGCTTCAGGGCGGGTACCAAAAATGATCAGTACTTTTCGTTTGGACTTTCCTGGCATTCGGGTGCTCCTATATATATTTGTTGTCAGCTATAGATTTTCTCGCCCATCAAAGTATTATTGGATAAAAAGTTAGGCATTTTTTCATGGGGAAACTGTCCGAAGCTGTACTAGTCTCCTTGCATAGATATTCTAGCGGAAAAGTCATTCCATTTCGGAGGCGGTCCTGGAAATTACCCCGATCCGAGACAATCTGGGGTTTTCCAGGGTCCCTATTCCGTTACTCAATTCTGAAGGCCTTATTAATTATAGTGCATCCCGAAAAAGGGTAGATACTGGATTTGACTGGATGATCACAGGATTTTAAATGATAGTTTGAGTATAATCATCTTGCTAGGGAAAACCACTCCTCTAGCAAATGATACTTTCGTATAGTGATCAAATCCATGTGTACCAGCTATTATTGATTGCGATATGAAGAAGCATATCCTGATCGCGGGCTACTACGGTTTTCAGAATACCGGGGATGAAGCAATTTTGCGCGTCCTTATTTCACATCTTCGACGGGCTAATCCAGACCTGTCTATTTGTGTATTGTCTGGTGATCCTGAATCTACCCGACGTTGTTTTGGGGTGGATGCCATCGCCCATGAAGATGTTGTTGGGATCATCGAGCAGGCGCGCCAAAGTGATGCCTTGGTTATTGGCGGGGGAGGGATTTTTCAGGATTACTGGGGGGTACAGAAAAACACACTCCTTACCAGCCAGCAGGCTGGCCTTCCTTTCTACAGCTGCCTGCCTTTGTTGGGCTGCTTGTTGAATAAACCGGTTCTCATTTATGCTGTCGGAGCAGGACCATTCTTTAGCACTGAAGCTATAGAGTTGACACGTTTCGCCTTTGAATCAGCGACCATCTCTACTGTCCGGGATGATGATTCCCTGGAATTGCTGCATTCCATCGGGGTCTCTGACAAAAAGATTCAAGTCACTGCTGATCCAGCTTTTATTTTGCAGCAAGACGCCGTCCGTGCTCGGGAGATTCTCAATGGCTTGCTGGTCGATCCCAACCGGCCGGTCGCGGGTGTCTGCTTAAGAAGCTGGGATATCGGGATCGAACCATCCATCTGGCAGGCAGCGACAGCCGCTGGCCTAGATGAATTTGCCGATCGAACAGGCTGTTCGTATATCTTCTTGCCCTTTCAGGACCTTCCAACATCGCCACTCACCCAAGACTCACTCGCTGCAGATGCAGTGATTCAACAAATGATGCATAAGCAGGACTGTGTGACAGTCCCAATCCAGGAGGATCCGGCTGTCACAGCCGGGATCCTGTCAACATGCAGTATGGTCGTCGGGATGCGTTATCACTCGATTGTTTTTGCGGCCAGTGCTGGTGTCCCACCGGTTGCTCTTGCGTACGATTCCAAAGTTGTACGCCTTATGGTTTCCCTAGGATTGGAAGAGGTCACTCTTAATTTATCGGAAATTTCCGGTGCTGCACTCCTTACACGCCTTTCTCGAGTTTGGGAAAATCGTCCTCATTATCGCAAGCAATTGACTGACAAGGTCGTATTGCTGAAAAAATCTGCCACGGACAATTTCCTAGCCATCCGGAAGCTTCTCGCAACAGCATCTGTGCGGCCTTCTTCCCACTGGGATGTCAATCATTTCGTCAAGGAATTTGCCCTGCAGCAGTCGTTATCCCTGGTGGATAGGGACAAGCGTATCGCTGGTCTGCAGGAGGTGGTAAAAAAGCAGGAACAGTCAACCCGGGAGTTGGTTGCACGAATCCAGGAAAAAGATCATGCCCTGCAAGTCTTGGAGGACGATATCCGGAAAATTAAAAACGGTCACGCATGGAAGCTGATGCTGGCCTTGTGGAGCGCACGCAAGCTGATAGCCCCCCCGGACAGTTGGCGCGAACAGGTGCTGAGATCCATCTTTCGGAAGCTGCAAATGAAGCCTTTCCACCTGGACAGAAGAGTCTTCCAGCCACCTTTCCCTTTCAACGACCGCTATATGCTTGAAGATAACAGCCACGTAACACTTTATACCGATGATCAACTCTTATTCCCTGGCTACCCTGCCCTCAAGCCATTATCCAACAACCTTCCAGACAACCTGCGGGTTTCACTGATTGCATCTGTTAAAAACGAGGCCGGGAACATCGCAACGTGGATGGAATGCATTCAAAAACAGACTCGTCATCCAGATGAGATCGTCATCCTTGATGGTGGTTCTACTGACAGGACTGATCTATTGCTCGAGGAGTGGGGCAATCAGGGCTTGCTGCCGGTAAAGGTGATTAAAGCGCCTGGGACCAACATTGCCCGCGGACGGAATATTGCAATCCGGGAGGCTCGATACCCTATCATTGCAATTACAGATTTCGGCTGTGAGCCGTATCCCGATTGGCTTGAGAAGTTGATCCAGCCCTTTAACCTTGAGCCGGAGACGCGAGTCTCTGCCGGTTTCTATGAATCGGTCAGTCGAACGGGGAAGATCTTGAGTGGGAACGGGCTCTGGCCGGAGCTGGGAAAGATTGATCCGCAAAGCTTTCTGCCGTCAAGCCGCTCAGTCGCCTTCCGGAAGGAAGCACTGGATGAGGTTGGGGGCCATCCGGAATGGTTGACCAAGACAGGTGATGACACCTATCTTGACCTGGAGCTTAAGCGCTTGGGAGGAAAGTGGGCTTTCGTCCCGGAGGCCAAAGTGAAATGGGTAGCCCCAGAGAAATTGGGAGCCTATCTTGAAAAAATGTACCATTGGGCAAGTGGAGATGGAGAGTCAGGTGTGCATTCCCGCTACTATTGGGGTTATTTCCTGCGCTGGGTCACATGGCTGGGCTTCTCCTCTCTTTTGGTGGCTGTTCTGGTTGGCGTGACTGTTTGGCAACCGACCCTGATTTTGCTTTGGACGGGCCTGTGCTGTCTCATTTGGCTGGGCGCACTAGCCACCCTTTCAATAAAGGAAAAGATGCCCATGCATCTTTTGATCCAAAAAGGCTTCGGCCAGGGGGCACAGGTGATGGGTTTTCTGAGGGGAGTCAGTAACTTGAAGGAAGTGGATAGGAGGAGGCAGAACAACTTAGCTGGTGTTTTCTTTATCCTTTCGGGAGTCCCTTTCGACGACAACGGGGGCGGGGCCCGCGGAGCCCAGATCGCCCAGGAACTCCTGCGTATTGGTTGGGGAGTGGTTTTTCTGAACAAATTCGAACGCGATGAGACAAGGGATCTGCAGCTGCGCAATCATCATCCCCATTTATTCCTGTCCCCAATCAGCCGTTTCAACCTGGATGAGTTTGTCGGTCAGCATCCTGACCTGTTGAAAAACAAATCAATCAAGGTCTTGATCGAATTTCCTTTGGCCGACTACCTGCCCCTGGCTAGCCAGTTGCGGGAAGAGTACGGAGCGGCAGTGGTTTACGACCTGCTAGATGATTGGAAAACATCCCTGGGGGGAAAATGGTATTCCCCCGATGTGGAGGATAAGATCATCCAGGCGAGCACCCACCTGATAGCTACCCTGCCAAAGCTGGCCAACCGGCTGGAAACAAGTTCCTCTCGAAAGCCCCTGGTCCTCCCCAACGCGGTAAACACCCGCCTGTTCGACCCGTGCCTGGTATACCCCCGCCCCTTTGACCTGCCAGCCGGGCAACGGATCCTGGTGTATGTCGGTTCGTTATGGGGGGATTGGTTCGATTGGAACCTGCTGGAGTCACTTTCAGATGCTCACCCGGATGCGCAGATCGTCATGATCGGTGATTATCGTGGACAAGCCCCCTTCAAGAATGGGAATGTCCACTTCCTGGGGCTGAAAACCCAAAAGGAATTACCGGCTTACCTGGCGTACGCCGATGCCGCTCTACTGCCCTGGAAAGTGACTGCCATCACCCAGGCGACCAGTCCTCTTAAGGTCTACGAGTACCTGGCCATGCGCTTGCCCGTTATTTCTCCATTCCTTGAACCCTTACGGGACATGCCTGGGGTCTTCCAATGCAAGTCCCGGGAAGAGTTTACTCACTTGGCGGGGAGTGTCGCTCGTCAGCAAATTGATGAGGCTGCTCTGGCCGGATTTATCCAACGCCACAACTGGTCCAGTCGCGTAAAAGAGTTATTGGGTTTTCTTGATAGTAATCATTGAGAGTGGCTAGGGGTTATCGCGACTGAAACAATAAGAGGTTCGTCTGGCAAGTCCCATCCATGAAAGTCCGTTCTGAAACCAGGTCCAATGAAGCGAGCTGGTTTTTTTGTGCGAGCAGGGCAGCGGACGAGGGGGAATCGCATGGGAGCAACAGCCAGGTGCGTTTGTGAGCCACGGAGGTCTTAGCCAAGATGGACTCGACAGATACAGGGAGTCCGGAGGAGTCATACAGGCCAAAGGGCAGGCTTACCCAGGACGGATCAGCGGGTCCCCAATTCATCCAATAGTACCAGGCAGGGGCGCCGTAGCTATTGATCACCAAACCATTACTGGGATCGGCCCGGGCTTGGAGATCCCTTTGCGCGGCCTGGAAATCGGTCCTCGCTGGATAATACGCCGGGTCAGCCGCATAAGCTTTCGGCATGAGCAAGATCGCGACGAGGGTGCAACCCAACAAGAGTGGGGTCATCCAACCAGGTCGGGATCGGATCCGGAGCCAGGCCAGCCCTGCCAGAGCGATCAGCCCGATGGTGGTATACAGTCCAGGCATGCCAGTCTGCAGGACGGTAAGATCCCACTTTCCTCCCGTCAGGATCCGGGCACCAGTCCATAACAGGGCAGAATATCCCAAGGTCCACACCTGTTGCGTCCCGATCAGCTGGGGAGTCAGACTCATCATGGCCTGATAATATTCTCCCAAGGGGGCGGAAATCCCAATCAGCTGGACCAGGCCGGACACAACGCCAAGAAGCGCAATCCAAACCCAACCTTTTGGAAGGTGAAGTATGCGGTGTATCATTGATGCCGATGCGATCGTTAATATTGGCATGGCAGGAGCGAGGAAACGCAAACCCCAATTGATGTTCCCCCACCAGATACCGTCGTAGAAAAGTGCCTGAGCAATGATCAGCAATAACACATACCCCCAGGCTGCGAAAGACTCGATCTGTTTTTTGACTAATGAGATCAGGGAGAGCAGCAGGATGGGGGAATAGAGAAACATGCTTTTTCCCGGGCTGACCAGCGGTCCGAACAAGGCTTGAAGAAAATTGGGGTGGGGACTGGTGAGGAAAAATGCAAGGAGCTGGAAGTAATAACTGAGAGAGAAGCGTGCCAGCGGTCCGCGGGCGGTCAGCAGAAAAAAAAGGAGTCCTGCCAGGGAAATTCCCACCAGCAGGAAAATGCCCGGGTGGATATGCCGGGGTTTGAAGGACTGCTTTCCTCGAACACCCAGGCTCTTCCAAAAGGGGATGAGCAGGATCACGACCGCCGGCAGGGCGACGGTGACCGTATTCTTGGTCAAGATCCCGAGCAGCAGGCCGAGAATAATCCCGGCTCCGGCAAAAAGCCGGTCGCGTCTGGATACCGCCTGGTTAAGTCGCAGGGCGCACAACCAAGCGAATGCTAGGAACAGCATGGCCAGCGGATCGCGAAATAAGGTCCGGGTGTACGGCCAAGCCTGGGTTCCCAAGCCAAAAAGTAGGGCAGTCACCAGTGCGGTCCGATCTGGGTAACCCAGCGCCCGGACCGAGGCAAAGACGCAGACCCCCGCCAAGGCGGTCGCCAGGATGTTCAGCAAAAAGAGGGTCTGGATGAGGCCGCTGCCCATGAGATGGGCCAGGCGCGCCAACCCGGCTCCCACAATTGATTGGATTGGTTCGATCGCCAAGCTGGGTGAGGCTTGTGCTGCTGGCAGGGCCTGATAGGCAAATATGCGCTCGTTGCCGGTAACCCTGTCGTCGTTAAAATTACCTTCGAATGCCAGGCTGAGACTGCGGGAGGCCAGGATGTGTTCGTCGTCGGTGGAAAAGTGCCCGGAATAGGTCAGACCGTAAAGTGCCAGGAGCAGGATAAGCAGCGCCGATGCGATATAGATCGACGACCCCCATTTCTTAGGGTGGTCCATCCCAGAGCTCACTCACGTACCCGCTGCCAAGGCGACTTTTGGAAGGCCAGCAGAAAACTACGCACCCACATGAAAATGAATGCCGGTACATGCAGGACGGCTTTTAGATATTCCTTCCGGTCTTCGGATGAGAGAATCGTCCAACCCAGGCAGGCTAGGTCGAATATGACCCGAGACAGGAAAATGGCGGACAGCAGCCACGAGAACCAGGAGCTGGCGAATGCCAGGAGTACCACGATCAGGTCCAGCAGCCAGCGAGGCTTCAGGAATAATGAGCTAAGAAGAGACCAGCCAGGCAGTCCGCGTTTTACCAGCACAAGCACTTCCCGGCGATAATGCCAAAATGCCACCCATTGGCCGCGGAACCAGCGCGCTCGCTGACGGGAGGCAAGAACGGATTCGCGCGGTTTTGGATCATAGACGCAGACCTGCATATTCCTCTGGACGTGGATACCACGCGCACCATACAACAGACTCAGGGCAATGTCCTCGACCTCGGTGTCGATCATATCAGCCACGGTCTTAAGCATGCCAGGGGTCATCACCATGCCGGTACCCCTCAGCCGCACTGGCCAGCCAAAGCGGGCGCGAATGCCATCGATCGTCATCTGTTCATGGATCTCCGAAAGAGCGATGAGGGTACTTAGCGACGAACCCTGGTAGGCAACCGGTCGGACGAAACACTGCATGATCCCCTCACCGGGGTAGGTTGCTTTTACGTCCCGCATGAACCCCGGGGGCACCTGGTTGTCAGCATCCAGGATCAACGCCAGGTCATAACGCTCGAGCAAGTCTCCTGCCTGGTCCAAAAACCATTTCAGAGCCGCTCCTTTACCGTCCGAGCCCCCGGTGAGGCGTTCCCGGACGTAGGCTCCAGCAATAGCAGCACGGTCAGCGGTAGCATCGCGGCAATTATCTGCGATAACATAGACAGCGTCCTGAGGGTCTAGCACCCGGCAGACCGACCGAACTGCCGATTCGATGACACTCGCCTCGTCATGCGCCAGGATGATTACTGCAGCGCTTTTGGCGACCTGCAAGCTGGCAATTGCCAGCCTGCCTTCCACCCGAGTAATAGGATTGATCATTGACACTATATATCCGCCAAGGAAGTAGAAAAGGTCATATGAGCTAAGGTTTTACTGTCGGGCAGGGCGTTAGCGGGAACTGATGGTTAAAAGAGCCGCAGTAGGCGGTGGCTGTAGCACCCATGTCCAGGGTCGGGGTCTCAGTCGGGATCGGGGTGGCAGTGGCGGGTTTGGGAGTGCTGGTCCTTTCTGGTGGGCACTTTGGCTGGAGCCATTCACCGAAATGGACCAGGGTTTCCGGGTCGACATTGAAAGGTCCGTTGAAATTACCATAAGTATCCAGGAAAGCACTCTCCCCACAGTTCAGCGAGGTGAGTTTGTCAGCTTTCGCTGCCAGGGTGCAGGTGCCGTTGGTGCAGG
>Ga0326726_10001666_pt1 | contig 20668 bp, 19 predicted proteins | sample MHFenrmetagenome_2_FD_207603 | JGI IMG/M metagenome (GOLD analysis project Ga0326726, IMG submission 207603) | Lab enriched peat soil microbial communities from Michigan Hollow, Ithaca, NY, United States - MHF15MN | ecosystem: Environmental > Terrestrial > Soil > Wetlands > Peat | place: USA... | reverse complement strand
CAGGCTGTGCTTGCCATCAAGCTGCTTAAATATGAATACGCTTACAGGATTAAGTCCGTATGAATCTCCACTATCCGGATCAAAAAGAATAGCCCAGTCATCAAACTCCTCCCTGAGAACCAACAGAGGATCAGCCAAAGGTTTATCTTCTCTCTTCATTACTCTTTACCTTCTATATTTAAAATGTGTATAGTATCCCATACTACGAATTTACGTTCCACTCCTCTCAAAAAAAATGTTCTCAGCAAGAGCACACTCTATCGAATTCTTTATTGCCGAAAACAGTGAAAACTAACTGGAATTCGCCGATAAAAGGTATGAACTATCGAGTATGGAAGAACAGGCTTTCAGCCTGGCCTGAAAACGGATTGGTAGAAACAACTAATATTCCTTTGGGGTCACGACAATGATACCCCACGGATTGAGAGCGGGCAATGAGATATAAGTATAATCACCATTAACTTTTGTTTGCAGCACACTCTCCCTTCTCAGAGATGAATACCCATTTCGATTTGAGGCTTTGGCGTGTACATTCTGATCAAAAGGAGAAGGGACACTCAACTTTACCGTAATCGGTTTGCTCCCAAAAAATCTGTCGGTTCTCAATTTGAGCACAAACGGCTGCGGCACATCCCGCCAGTCAACCAGATGTATAACAACTGGGGCATCATGCCTTCCAGGTTGAGCGCGAACAAAAGCGAATACATTTTCAATTTCGATATTGACAGGAGGATTTGATTCATATCGCGCATCAATGATTCCCTTGCCGGATACTGCCGCATCTTCGTACCGGTCGAGATAGCCCGAATTGGCGCGGGCAAAACCGTAAAGGTCCGCATATTCCTCCGGTTTACCGAAAATTCTTGGTTGGTCGCCATTATAAACGTCATACGGTACGATTATCTGCCCTCCGCATGCATAAGCCGTTGCAATGACGCGTCTCGTTAAAGGTATACTGGTACTGACAAAAGTGAATATTTGCCGTCTGCCAAGTTTTGCCGCGGCCGAAAACTTGCGGTAAAGTTCATCCGGCATAGCAGATTTTTGGGGCAGTTCTGCAATGCCATAGTCAAAGAGGTAAAATGGAAAACCACTTCTTCCGTCCCAGTTGTTGGATGACCAGGGGACCCGGTGGCCAGCATAGCGATCAATCTCATGACGCACATAACCATAAAACTCCTTAACGGACTCAGTCTGAAAAGCAAGCATGTCCTGAGTCAGATCTATCCCCTTCTTCTTAGCTTTCTCTTTACAGTATCTGCAATAGCATCCTCCCCATCGCACTGCGACGGCATTAATACCAGGGTCATCCATTTGAATTGCATCAGCGCCACCATCAATCAACAGCTTGGCATGCGCAAGAAAGGTCTCTCGATATTGAGGACTGTTAACACAGCCCCAATATCCGTTCCAGCTCCTCATCCAAGGGGCCGCAACCCGCTGACCGTATGTATCGAGTATACGCCCCTGGTCTCTGGTCTTTCCTTTCGGGGCATCCGTGAGAATTGTGTTCAGAGCGCCGCCAAACCAAAAGCCACGCTTTTTGCATTCGGCTATCCAGGCAGGATCTGAGCTGTAGACCCAGTCCAGGCGAGTTGCATGAAAAGCCGTTGCATCACGGAAAGTGTCATGAAGATCGTCGGCCGAAACGGGGCGCCTGAACCTCGCCGAAAAACATACATCGCTATATTTCGGTGTGCCGGGAGCGCGCATGGTTCTTTTGGCTGTCCCGGAAACTGTTCTCAATGGAGTCAGTACACTTCCATCGGCATTCATCAGGGTAAACACCATTGTCGCCATCGCAACCGCCACCGCAAATAATAACTTCATCCGTGATCTTTCCTCTTTTTAGTGGATCTCATTGACTTAAACAGCAAAGAGGCGATTCAAACAGGAAATTGCCTTAGTTGTTTCTATTGTTGGATAACATAAATATCTGTCATCATCCAATCGATGATAATGTGTTATAAAGTACATCACATAGAGAGTTCTGCCTTTCTATCCTGTTGTCCGTTCTTTTCTATAACATATTCGAAAACCCTTGAATCAAGGGTTTTCGAATGAACAGAAAATTGTTCAACGTTCTTTACTTACCTCAACCGTATAACCATTTGCTTTCAGGAGAGCGTGACGCCTGGCGAAATCAAGGTCATGAGCAATCATTTCCCTGATCATTTGGTCGAGGGTAATTTCCGGGATCCAGCCCAGATCAGTTTTGGCTTTTGTTGGATCGCCAAGAAGAGTTTCGACTTCTGCCGGGCGAAAGTATCGGGAATCTATACGGACAATGGTTGCGCCTATTCTAAGGGAAGAGTGATACTCGGTGGCGATGGATCCTTCGCTTTGCGGAATAAAACTATCTACGATTCCGATTTCATTTACCCCTTCTCCTTCCCAGCGCAATGTAAATCCAAGATGATGTGCGGCCTGCTCTATGAACTGGCGAACTGTGTATTGGATGCCAGTGGCAATGACATAGTCTTGTGGAACATCCTGCTGAAGCATCATCCACTGCATGCGGACATAGTCTTTGGCATGCCCCCAGTCGCGCAACGCATTCATGTTGCCGATATAGAGGCACTCTTCAAGGCCCTGAGATATGTTGGCAAGACTTCGGGTAATTTTGCGGGTAACAAAAGTTTCACCCCGTCGAGGTGATTCGTGATTGAAAAGTATACCGTTGCAGGCATACATACCGTAAGCTTCACGATAGTTGACGGTGATCCAGTAGGCATAGAGTTTCGCTACGGCATAGGGACTGCGGGGATAGAAAGGTGTGGTTTCCCGCTGCGGGATCTCCTGCACCAGGCCATAGAGCTCTGATGTTGATGCCTGGTAAAAGCGGGTCTTCTTCTCCAGTCCAAGAAAGCGGATCGCTTCAAGCAGACGCAAGGTGCCCATGGCATCTACATCGGCTGTATATTCGGGCGATTCAAAACTTACTGCAACATGGCTCTGGGCTCCGAGGTTATAGACCTCATCAGGTTTTACCTCTTCGAGAATACGAGTCAGGTTACTGCTGTCTGTCAGATCACCATAATGCAGATAGAGTCCAGGATGAGTAGTACTGGGAGCTGACTCTTTTTCAATGTCATGGCGATCGCGATAAAGGTGGTCAATACGCTGGGTATTGAATGAGCTGGCGCGGCGTTTGATACCGTGCACTTCATACCCCTTTTCAAGCAACAGTTCCGCCAGATAGGATCCATCCTGACCGGTTATTCCGGTAATAAGGGCAACTTTCATTGGATTGTTTAAGTATTAATTGGAATTTCATTAAGGAGAAAGTCATTATAGGCCAAAGCAAGTCCCTCTTCAAGCCCGATTTGTGGCTGCCATCCAAGGTTGTTGAGACGACTGCTATCCATCAATTTGCGAATCGTACCATCAGGTTTTGTGTGATCAAACCCGATACTTCCCTTGTAGCCGACAACTTTCGCTATGGTTTCAGCAAGCTCCCTGATTGTAATATCTTTACCGCAACCGACGTTAATATGACTTTGCATTGGGGAGGTTTGTGACCTGTAAACAACTTTGTCCAGGTTCATGACGTGTACACTTGCTGCTGCCATGTCGTCAACGTAAAGAAACTCTCTGCGTGGGGTTCCCGTGCCCCAGATAAGTACGGATTGCTGAGAGTCGATTGCTGCGTTCTCCTCCATAGCCAGTCGAGCTTCGTGGAAGCGACGGATCATTGCAGGAATAACATGGCTATTTTCAGGATGATAGTTGTCACCGGGGCCATAAAGGTTTGTTGGCATGACGCTGCGGTAATCAGTACCATGGCTCGCACCATACTGCCGGTTATAGCTTTCGCACAGCTTTATACCGGCAATCTTCGATATGGCATATGGCTCGTTGGTCGGCTCAAGCACACCCGTCAGCAAGGAGCTTTCGCTCATAGGCTGCGGTGCCAGCTTGGGATAGATGCAGCTCGAACCAAGAAACAAAAGTTTTTGAACACCCACTCTCCATGCCTCATGGATAATATTCGCCTCGATCATCAAATTCTGATAGATGAACTCAGCAGGGTAGGTATTATTGGCATGAATGCCCCCAACTTTTGCTGCTGCAAGGTAAACTTGATCAGGTCTCTCTGTCTCAAAAAAAGCGCGCACCGCAGCCTGATTGGTAAGATCAAGTTCCGCGTGAGTTCTGAGTACCAGATTCTCAGTGCGCAATCCTCCAGCAAGAAGGTTACGCACTATGGCAGAACCTACCATGCCGTTATGACCCGCTATGTATATTTTGTTATGCATTTTATCTACACCCTATTTAACAATTTGTCTCTCATGTCAATATTAAATTCTTTGAACAGTTTTTAAACTCAACCGCCTCAAAAGAGGATCAGGATATTTCAAAAGATCATCCATCCGGAAGACTGCAGAAAACTTTATCCCTTGGTAATCAAGCCCATGACACGCTTTTTCCAGTAATTAAAATACGGTTGAAAAAGATTTGTACGTGATGAATGATGATAATATTGACTTATCCATTCTTTCTCAGGTACGAATATCCTGTAAGTGTAAGTGATTTTATCTTTTAAACGCGGCAGCATGCGCAGATCGCTTATAATCTTTTGACGCTTGGATAGCTGCAGGTCAGGAATACCCGACAACAGTTGAGTAAGACTTTTCGGGGTATTTCTCAACATGTCATGGACAATAAAATCCTCAGGAATATGCGTTGCAAAAAATATCATGGAATAGGTCAATGCCGTATTGACCTCATTACGTAATGCAATGCAATTACAAAGAGATCGTATTTCATCCCACTTCAGACACTCACGGTATTGAGTAATCAATTCGTTGATATCACAAAGCATACGCAAAAGAAGGCAGTCATGAGCATGATCATAAAAATGTGTACAGAGATGCAAGAGCATAACTTCATTGCTCAACCGGCAAAGATTCCGGCTCTGCTTGTATGGAACCATGGACGTCCAGGCCTTTTCTGTAATGTCATAGTAATCTTCACCCTCAAACAAGTTCCAATGTAACTCGACACGACCATGAGGGAAAAAAATCGGCGGTATATGCTTGGTTTTCTGTAACTTCACCTGCTCATGAACCGCAGACTTATTCGAAAAAGAATGTTCGAATACATTTCCCATCTCCTTGCCCGATAACAGCTTACTGGCTATGGCATTCAAGCTCTTTTTCTCAACAAGCACATCAATGTCAAACATTGAACGTGCACCTAAGTTCTTATAAAGAGATTCAACAAGATCGATACCTTTAAGAAGAACAATTTTTTCATCAGTCAAAGCAGCAATTTTTTCAATTAACTGCAGATATTTCAAATTACTTGATACTGTTGCATAAAATGTTGCTTTCAGGCGATCTAAAACATCTGACGGAACCAAATCTGTCAGGCTGTATTTTTTCAACGTTTGATACATTAAAGGCGCAACAGCATGAGTTCCAGAATGTTCCAATAAAAGCTGCCAGTCTGAAATGTCCTTTGACAACTGCTGAAGCAAAGAAATATCATTCTCTGATAAATCTAACTTTGATGCCGTTATGATAAAGAGTTCTTCTTTCATTAATACATGAATATTGCTTTACCGGAAATTAAAATCGCCAAAGTCAATGAGCTGAAATTTAATGAGTTACCCCATCTCCCGTCAAAGCCTTAAAAACTGTCTGAAATATTATTTTCAAATCGAAAAGGAATGATCGATTCTTGAAGTAGTATTCGTCATATTCAACTTTTACCGGAATTGGAAGTTCATCACGACCATTGATCTGTGCCGGGCCAGTCAGTCCAGGAGTCAATACATGCACCCCTTTTTCTGTCCGTAAAGCTATCAGATCATCCTGGTTGAAGAGTGCCGGACGAGGACCAACGATACTCATATCCCCGTTCAGAATACTCCAAAGCTGAGGAAGTTCATCAATGCTCGTTCTGCGGAGCAGCTTGCCGACCGGAGTGAAACAACTTGCAGGATTTGATAATAGATGTGTTGCAACAGCAGGGGTATCAATCAACATCGTGCGAAATTTCGGCATCCTGAAAATGGCATTGTCTTTACCAACCCGGTCCGACCAGTAGAGTACTGTGCCTTTCGAAGTCATTTTCACCAATAATGCCACCATCAGCATCGGCACTCCTAACACCATAAGAGCCAACAAAGACATACATACATCAAAAAGCCGCTTCATCAAATTACATAATCACGGTAAAGATTAAAAAAAGGTACACAACTCACTTAATATTCATTACAAAGATATGCATTTGCGGTTTTACGCAATGCCTGTTCAACACTAACAACAGGCTTCCAACCCAGAAGATCCAGTGCCTTCGAACTATCCACCTGCAATGAGCCAAAAAGACGTTGAGCAACATCACGCTTACCCAGCACAAGTGCAGCGATATTCAATAACTTGACCGGTATTGGAATCAATCGTGCAGGTTTGCACATAGCCTTGCCCATATACTGCAGCAATTGTGTCGTCGACAAGTCTTCACCATCAGACACAAGAAACGTCTGATTTGCAGCAGCAGGATGTTCAAGGCAGGTCACTATCAGATCAACCAGATTATCCAGCGCAACAAGACTGCGCTTATTATCGTGAATCGCGCCTAACGGTAAGGGAATACCTTTATATAGCCAGCGCATCATAGAAGCAAAATTGGCTTTTACCCCTGGCCCATAAACCAATGGCGGACGAATAACCACTACCTCCATACCTGACTTATTTGCCAGCGCAAGCAATCCATCCTCAGCTTCGCGCTTGGATATTCCATACGGATCCTGCGGATCAGGATGATCACCAGCAGAAAAAGGTTTGCCCAAAACTGTAGACTCACCATTAACTTTAACAGAACTCATAAAAACAAACCTGCGAACCCCTGCTGCAGCCGCCTGATTTGCCAGATTCAAAGTTCCTTCGACATTAACACGGCGAAACTCAATCAGCGGATTGTCTGCCTGTTCGTGCATCACATGAACACGCGCGGCAAGATGTACGACAACATCGACTCCATTCAATGCCGATTTCCAGTCATTTTCCGGACTGAGATCCCCAACACGAACAGAGTCAACCCCCATGGGAAATTGATGTTCCTCTCTGCGTGTGGCCGCTCTGATACTTACATTATCTTTTAAAAGACGAACAATAACTGCTGTTCCAACAAAACCTGTTCCACCTGTGATCAGTATTTTCATTTGAGGGAACATTGTTGCTCGAATAATAATCTCATGCCGTTAATAATTGCAGTACTACGTTCATTATGACGTATGATTACTGTTTTACTATTAATTATAATATGATCAAATATTGATCAGCCCGACAGTTTCATCAATATTCCTCTTTGATGATGCACCAAATACCACAGATTGCAGTTTCTGTTGATTTATGAAGTCATATGCCTCTTTAGCAGGTATAGCTCCAGATGCAAGAGTTGACATTGCCATCAACTGATAATCTGAAGGATTATTACTCTCAGTTGCTTTTACATAGGAATCAATGTCGGGTGACATGAGATATCCAATCTTATTGTATGAAGAGCAAATCACAACACCTTTGATTCCCCACTCTTCCAGCTTCTGCTTTAGATGTGGCATATTCTGCGTTATAAGACCAGGTAATGCATTATACTTTTTACGAATATATTCACAATATTCGTAAAATATATCTTTCATTCCATATCCTAGAATCAGATCGGTAATAATATTCTGTAAAAATACTACTTTTACATTAAGTCCACTGAACATCTTCATCTCAACATCAATCAATAGCTGCATCAGTTTTATTGCATCTTTTTTCAGAACCGCTGCGCTTCCTTTTGTAATCATCCCCATTACATTGCGTGCAGTATTATCTTTAAAAAGAACTTCATTAACAGCGGGAAAAATCCCTTTTTCTGCTACCAGATTAGCATACTTATGCGGATATGGAATCGATGGATACCAATTCAAAGCAGGATACTGAGACGCATTAGACCTGAAATGTTCGCAAATATCTTTTGATCTATCATTGCTATTAAGCATAATAGCTCTGACACCGGCATCAAAAGCATACTGATAAACCTTATAAATGTTGTTCATGTCAAAAAACAATTCAGAAAGCTGCTGAGCTTTTTCCTGTGACATGTGGTTAATGCCAAAAAACTGATTATCGCCGAATACAATTTTATCAATATATTCCATACTTATGCCTTTCCGTTTGTTGCAAAATCATTGAAAATCTTATGAACAATCTCTTGTGTATCAGCACCATCGCTGAATGAACAAAGATTTTTTGTTTCTGGTTTTTTTATGCACTCAACAAAATGGTATAGCTGACGGGTAAACTCATTGCCCCTGACGTAAAATGGTACTGTCTTAAAAAGATCTGTGATATACCGAGTATTCCAACCTTGACGGAAATTATATTGGCTGTTAGCTTCATTGCAGTATATCTTGAAACTGTGTTGATCAGCTAATATTTTTCCATTTTTACCAAACAATTCAATCTTGTTTGTAGGTTTGCGATAACTTTCATCACTCCAGTTGATGTATATTGTACCTGAACAACCATTTTTATATAGAAAAGTTGAGGATACCGCATCTTCTACATTCTTTGAATATATATTGTTGAGGCTTGAACCAATTACCTTGTCAGGTTTTCCAATAAGATAATTTACAAGATCAATAGAATGTGAGGCCATCTCATAAACTGCACCACCACCACTTTCTCGCGATCCTCTCCAACCAGCTCCATCATCAGGCTTAACAACCGTACAACTGAACATCTCAGACTTGAAGCGGATTATATCACCGATTACATTATTGGAAATAAGCTGTTTTACTTCAGCAAACACATCATTAAAACGGTTAACATATCCAACCTGATTAACTAAATTTGCTGAATCGAAAATCTTAGCCAACTCTTGCGATTGCCTGAGATCTGTTGTATACGGTTTTTCTACAAAAACGTGAATTTTTTTCTCTGCAGCTTTTTTCAGGATCGAATAATGGAGATTAGGTGGTGTGCAGACAAGAACAGCATCAAGACGTTCATCATCAAAGAGGTCATTGTAATCCTTATAGGTATTGATGGATAAATACTTTTTCATCATACTAAGTATTAGTCCTGAAGGATCTGCAACAGATGATATTGATATTTCCGGATTACTATTGATTATTGAGTAATGGGTAATACCCATGCGACCAGCACCGATTATACCTGTTTTTATCATAAATTTATTTTTTTTGAGGAATATTTCTTACAACTTTTGCAGGATTACCGAGAGCTAATGACCAGTCTGGAATATCTTTTGTTACTACTGATCCTGCTCCAATTATAGAACCTACACCAACAGTCACGCCAGGCAATATAGTAACACCAGAACCTAGCAAACATCCTTTTTTTAGATGTACTTTTTTTCTTACATATGGCAAGTCTCCATATACACTGTCAACATAATATTCTTTAAAATCGCGTTGATGACATAATATAAAACAACGATTAGCAATATGAACTCCATCTTCAATATTCACTAATTTTGTATTGCCGATATCTACCCATACCTCAGAACCAATATATACACTTTTACCTATTTTAGCGCCCATCATTCTCCAGAGAAATGGACGTATTTTTCTATAATTCAACTGGCCAAGTATTGCAGAATACATACAATAGTTGATTATAAGACCATTAATATATACTCTATATAATTTTTCAATTACAAATTTTATACTAACATCAGAGTATTCATTTTCTGAAATATTAAAACCCATTAACCTAATAATCTTAAACGATATCGATTGTTTTTTCATATAATCTTTTTTGAAAAATATGCTACTCTTGCTTTTATAAGCAATAAAATAAAATAAGGAAAATATTTATATGATCTAATAATTTTTTTTGGCTGCTGAAACCATATATATAGCCATTCAAATCCCATATCACTGACCCATTGTGGAGATCTATATACTGTACCTGCTTCATATTCAAACACCAACCCGATACCGATCAGTATTGATTTTTTAATTTTTTTTCGAATAATATCAATAAATATTTCTTGCTTTGGAGCGCCTAATCCGACCCATAAGAAAGTAGGATTTTCTTTATTAATATCATTAATTAATTCATCAGTTACCAGTTCATGTGCAGACTTAAACGGTGGGGAAACAGATCCTAAAATTTTAATACCTGGATACTTATTTTTAAGATTACTAGTCATTTTATTTATAACATCTGGACTAGAACCATAAAAATAATGAGAATATCCTTTGTCTCGTGATACTTCACAAATTGCTTTAAATAAATCTGGTCCTGATGTTTTCTTAACATTGTCAAATCCTGCAAAATGAGCAAACCACTCAAGAGGCTTTCCATCAGGAATTGTTAAGAAGGAATTGTTAAGAATTTTACAATAATTGGAATCGTGATTACCAATATAAGCTGCTCTGACATTTGTGACACAAATATATTCTGTTGTAGAACCTTTCTCGATATGTTCTTGAATTGATTTTATTGTTTTAGGTAAATCAGTAATGCTAACGCCAACGTGATTTATATAATACCTATCCGTCATTTTTTTTTATTTATTAATGAACATATCTTTATTTAGTCCTTTAAATGCATAGTCATCTATTTTGTGAATCTTCCTATATTTCAGCCTAGTCAACAAATGCAATATTTCCATTCTAAACTTATAATGCAATGGAATTACGGGATATGGCTCATTACCTCTCATAATCCTGCTATTAGCAATTTCATTTAAAATCTTTGTAATCGGTAAATATATACCATTCCTATTACTTGATAGATATTTTATACTTTCTTTGAATCCATTATCTATTTTACCATCTCGCATAAAATACCCTAAGTGCGTAAAGAGTATGCACATGCCGCACTCTTTTTCTAATCTATCTATATTTTTCGCGGTAACCACTCTGTTATAGACCAATGGATTCGGGGCAAAAGTAGCGGAATACCAATAATTTGCGAATTCCTGTCTCTTTGAATCTACATAGGGCATATATGGGTCATACTTCCTTGTGTTTATTCCTTCAAACTCGTGATTTCTGCTGAAACGTATAAGTTCTTTATGTTTATCACCCCAAAAATAGTCCGAACCTCTATTTTCTCCTTGAAATACGCCGGAATACTGAGGATACAATTTTTTTACTAAATAATCATTAGGTGCATTAAACCTTTTATACCCGCCATAAATACTGTCTTTATTATATGAGTGATTAATGTGTATTGCTGGATAATCTCCAAGTTTATCTTTATATTCTTTTATGCCAGCCAATATTTCATCTCTGGTATAATCACCACTCCCGACATTGTGTATACCTATCTCAAATCCCTTGCGCTTAATATCTTTTATAAATTCAAGATATCCAGCGTTTTGAAGGGAGTCTCCATGTGATTGTTCATCCCTGGGGGGATAAACCCAAATGGTTTTTGTTATATAGATCTTGTTGTCATATAGAAAATCGTATATAGGCTTTGTATTTTCGAGCAGAGAGTCATCAGTATCATCAATAATTGTAAAATAAAAACTCATATATTTTTTTGATTTTTTCTAAATATCTTCACCAATGATTAAGCAACACCACTCCGATTGTTATACACTCGCGATTTACATCAATTACTAACTACAGTCTTGATCATTTTTGGCATAATTCACCTACAAACCATTCTGTAAGATCTTTTCAGATATTCGGACATTGATTTTTTCAAAATATAACAAATCACTTAATGACAAATTAAATAATCTTATCCACAACATACATATCGAACATAAATATAATATGGTTGCTTTAACCCTGGATAAGTGCTAAGGCAGTGCATCAGCAATACCTCTATAAAGTAAAATAATGAAGAATAGTTGGCAGTATTGAAATTTTGCATTTCTATACTTCACACTTTTTGGAATAAGATCTTTAAACTTTTGCCATATTGATAGTTATATCTATGTGCTGGCAAGTTTTTTTATGGGGTGCCATATCTTATTTCCATTAATCGACTTCACATTATGAAATACAATACAACATCACTTCCAGAGCAGTGTTAAACATCTATCTTTAGAACAGAGAGATACATGTTTATATATGAATGCCTGATGTTAGCATTTTATTTCTATAATGTTTAATATTTAGGCAGGATCATGTAACAATGCACCGATTCCACCATCGTAACCTATTACTTCTCCAGTAAAAAAACCATTATCAAGCTCAACTATAGACCGGACAAGCCTCGATAGTTCATTTACATTTCCAAGTATTCCGGCTGGATGATATTCCGCTAACAATTTATATTTTTCTTCTGAATTGGAAAATCCTGATTTTAGCATATCTGTTTCTATTGCTGCTGGTTCAATAGCATTTACTCGAACACGTCCTCCTAACTCAACAGCCATTGCCTTGGTCATACCACTTAATGCGGCCTTACTTGTAGCATAAGCTAAAAAATTTTTCTTTGTTAAACGTGCATGAATACTGCTTATATTTAATATGGATCCTTTTGCTTTTTCCAACTGTTTTAACAACGACTGTGACAGAAATAATGGAGCTAAAAGATTGATATTCAATGTTTTATTGCAATCATCAATTTTTAAACTCTCAACACCTCCGAGTATCTGAATAGCTGCATTGTTTATCAATGCATATAATCCATTATTTCCAATAAAACTCTGAATTTTATTTATGATAATATTAAAATATTCTTTGTTAATCATCATTTCAGAAAGATCTGACTGGACATAATGTGTGCAGATAAGATCCACGGGTTGAGGTACACAATCAGATGCAATAACTACATATCCAACGTCGCTGAATTCTTTTACTATTGCTTTTCCTATACCTCCTGCAGCACCTGTAATCAGAACATAGCGACTAATATCTGAATTCATCATGCTTTGGATATGCTTAAATATTCAATAAGTTTGTAAATGGCTATTGTACTTGTTCTGATTACTGCATCTGTTGTATTAGATGCATTGTGAGAGCCTAAAATACATCTTGAATGTTTTCGCAAGTAAGAGTCAATTGACAACGGTTCTTGTTCAAAAACGTCTAAGGCTGCAGAATAGACTTTCCCTGACTGAAGCGCTGATTCTAATTCAGATTCATCAATGATCGGACCACGGCTGACATTAACTATGCGAACACCATTCTTGGCCTTCTCAAGTATTTTTGCATCAATCATATGGTAGCTACTTTCCGTTAATGCGCACGTAATAACAATAAAATCAGCATTTTCGATATTATTGGGCCAGTTCAATCTTTGTATTTGTGCCAAATCCGCTGGCGTTGTTGCAACAGGATCATAAGCTATTATGTTCATTCCTGACGCTATTAACCTTTTTGCCGTATTTGCCCCAATATCACCCAGCCCGATAAGTGCAACTGTTTTTCCTGAAAGTGATATTCCTCTTGGCTTTATCCATTTACCCTCACGAACTTCACGATCAATCAGGAATGTTTCACGTGCAAGAGCAATAACATAACCCACAGCTACATCAGCAACTTCACTTCCAAACATGTTAGGTGTATTCGAAATAGGAATACCAAAATCCTTGCATGCTTGAAAATCTACGTTATCGACACCTATACCCCATTTCACAGCAGCTTTTAACTTTCCAGATTTTCCTGCTGCAAATACTGCACGGGTAGCAGGATCATCTCCAATAATCCATGCATCATGTTCAGGAAGAAGCAGTTTTAATTCATCCTCAGACATTGTCTGTGATATTTGCGGTGCTGTAACATCAATCCCGTAACTATTAAATAGAGGTATAAATGATTCAATCATCCCCAACATTGGCGGGCATGTAACCAATACTTTCATTTATGTAATTTTTTAATTTTGTTCTTGATAATACCGAGCTACAGCTTTTGCAAACTCCCAATCTTGTGGAGTATCTATATCAATTGATTCAAAATATGGCGTTTCATGCATTATTGGTTTTTTTCCAATCCGGGCATTTGTTTGCGAAAAACTATCACGTGTGAATATGTAAATATTTGAATTTTCTTCATACCATGGTTCGAGGTCCTGGGTACGAATCAATTTATCCGGATTATGATTGACTGGACTACAATCAGAACGATAAAAACGCGTCTGTACTTTATTAACTGTAAAAAGTGAATCTGCTGTGCCGGCGAGTTGAGCTATATTAAATTTTTGAATAGCTTTTCGAATTGTATCTGTACTCAAAAATGGATTTGTGGTATGAGTCATTAGATACAAGTCAGACGAAATATTTGATATATCATCTTCAAGTATTAAATTCATGGAGACATCGTCACCACATATCTCAGGTCTCCTGTCTCTAATAAGTATTCTATCCGTTTCAATCAAGCCATTTTGTTCAAGAATATGACGGGCATCAGTATTAATGACAATTTTATTTATGTCTTCAACAGAAAGCAATGAATCAAGTACCCATTTGAATAAAGGTTTTCCGCAAAAATCACGAAAATTTTTTCCTTTAACTCGCTCACTGTTAGCTTTCATTGGCAACAATGCGACAATTTTTCTTTGATCTATAGTTTTCATTTATATTGTAGTTTTGATGATCAATAAAATCTGGATAAAAATATTTTTCCTTTTCAAGATGCGAAAGCTTACGATGTTCATTATTTCCTTTGTATGAACCTCTGTATTGATTCCAACGGTATTGAATTATTTCTTTAAATTTTTTACCGAATAAACCCTCATTATATGCTCGAAGACAATCTTTGAATATACTTGTAATTATATATCGCAACATATCATGATAACGTATATGTATTTGCGGCATGATACTTTGTAGCGCAATCGACTCCCGCTCGAATCTATGCTTTACTTGACGCATTGTTTCATTGTGCAAATGATATACTGTAGCATCTGGTACATATGATACTTTTCCACCTTCACGAACAAGCCGTTGAGCAAGCTCCATATCCTCAAGCCCGGTCAGTATCTCATTGAATCTATACTTTTCCCAGGCAATGCGTGAGATTGCTGAATTAGCATTATTGCAATAAAATTCTGCGTTATGATTATTTATCTCATTAGGAAAGTATTTACTAAATATTTGGCATTCGCTATAATAGCTTCCTGAATTACCTAATTGCCTGCCATAGGTATACTGAGAATTTCCATTAATAATAGGTTGGCATAAATTATATAGCCATTTATCATCGAAGGGAAGGCAATGCCCACTTGTAATTACCAGAATATCTCCATTAGATGCATTACATCCAATATTAAGAGATCTACCAAATGAAAACTCTTCACGAGTTATGTGACGGATATGACATCCATGACGTTCAGCAATCGCAACGGTACTATCTGTTGATCCGGAATCAACAAGAACAACTTCAGATTTTAGATCATTAATGTTCTGCGATTTTATATTATTTAATAAGCTATCAAGATTTGCTGCTTCGTTAAGTGTTCGTATAATGATACTAATATGAACGTCACATAAGTTAATTCTTACAGGATTGATCAGTAACGAAAAACCGGGATTCAGATGCTTATAAATAAGACGAATCTCATCGATATCAACATCATTTACTGTGAACATATCCCAATGAACCGGAATAACTTGTTTTACACCGATTTCACTCGCGAATGCAAAGGCTTCGCGCACTGACATGTTGCCGATAATACCTTGCCTATTACGATAATAATTATGTTCATTAACCGGTAATATCGCAGTATGAATTGGCCCTTTTGATAGAAGAATATCAACAATTTCCCTATGTGCAGATGTATCACCCGCTATGTATATTTTACGTCTACAATAGTCAATGAGATATCCTATACACTCTAGATTCCCATTTTCATCACGCTGAATATTTGGGTGCGCAGCGGGAATTGCACAAATTTTTAAGTCATCTCCAAGATTAAACCAGTCTTCTAACGCTAATAGAATTTTTTCGTTATTTATACCATATTGTACAAGTTTTTTTATAACTGGAACTGTACCAATTATTTTAGCCTGAGGCGAAGCATCAGTTATTTTTTTTATTGTATAAGCATCACAATGATCAATATGATCGTGTGAAATAATCACCCAATCAGCATCAATTATTGTTTCAGGCTGAATTGGGACTGGAATTTTACGTTTTAAATTTGAATCAACAAGCTCTTCAGCAGAATTTGATAAATAGGGATCAACATATAAAATAATATTATTAAAATCTAAACGACATCCAGACTGACCAAGCATTTGTGTTTTAACATGAAATGAATGGCTCATGGTATTTATTAATCCTATTCAGAATTATTTAAAACAGTGAATTATAATCGATTTTTTCAAATACGTCACACTTACCATTAATTGTGGCATCATATATTTTTCTTCCTGCTTTCTTAAATTTTTGATCAGCTATCTTATAAAAATATTCTGTTGATGTCAGATCAGGAGTCTGCCAGGCATATCCTTTTGGGAAATAATTTTCAGCGAAATGATTTTGATCTTTTTCCTCATTTCTTATTTGTGTTTCATTCGGCTTACCGCTAAATGCGAAATTATGATCCATACCAATAATAATCACTTCTTTAAAGCCCATATAATAGATAATTTGAAGTGCCGCATAAGTCACTGTAGCCGCTGAATTAATTGAATATGAAATATCTTCGGAAAAAGGACTCGCTAAAAAATTTTTTTCTAGATATAATGGCGTTTGTATATCCTTATAATATTCTCTTGATTGCCAATGAATAAATAGTGGCATTGTCTGTGTCTTTAACTCAGATGCAAATTGCATAAGAACGAGCTTATTAACACAAACCAAATATGTCGGCTTAAAATCCATATTTGAGTAATTCAGATAGATCCTGTTCAAACCAAAAGAAATTTTATCTTTGATTTTGTTTAAATCCGTATTTTTTAAACTTGGACCATTTGCAATAAGATAACACCGTTCATTCTGGTGTTTATTTTTATAGGCTGATAATCGTGATCTATTATTTATTGCTGCAGGAGATATATTCCATAATATTTTATTGGGTATTGATAATATTCGCCTTTCAACTGCAGAAATAATTCTTTTAAAAGATATTTCGGAAAACTTAATCCTATTAAGATTATTCATACTTTTGATTACCTCTACTAAAGATTTATGATATGACAACAGATTAAGTAAATGTACTGATAATAAGATAGATTATCATATGACCCAATGATTGTTGTTTGTTATAAACACTCAGTAAAAGGTCATCTGGCATTGCAATCCAAAACAATCAAGTACTATACCGATATCGTCAGACTCTACTCCAACTGTCAGACTTTATAATATTATTGATAAATAACTTTTTGATTAATATTGTCTTATAATGCCCAAGAGGCATTATAATTGCAAATAGTATCGCTGACCTTAATCCGAAATATTTTTTTCTAATTACAAATCCTTCATAAACAGGCTTGATCATGAATGAACTTACTCCTCCAGTTCTCATAATCGCAATAACTTTTTCAATTTTTTTAAACTGATATCCAGAATTATATATTCTGTAAAACATATCTCTGTCGGCACAAATTTTATATGTATCGTCAAAAACAATTTTTTCATACACTTTTTTCTTCACAAAAACAGTAGGATGAACAATGCTTACATTTACCTGCCTCATTGATTTTGGCTCATCAACTGAAAATCTTTTTTTTATTTTATTTTTTTCGTCTAATAATATTTTATCACCATAAACCACATCACATCCATGTTCTTCAAAAGCAAGCACTGCATTTTTTACCGCATCTATATCATAATAATCATCTGCGTTTATCAGCCCGACAAGCTCACCTTTTGCAAGCCTTATCCCTTTATTCATTGCATCGTAAATACCATTATCCGGCTCGCTTATCAAACGACTTATTTTATTCCCATATTTCTTTATAATTTTTAATGTACCATCTGTAGAGCCACCATCTATAATAATATATTCTATATTTTCATATGTCTGATTAATCACACTTTCGATAGTATCACGCAAATACTTTTCACCATTATAAACAACAGTGATTATTGAAACTAAACATCCCATAAATGTATCATTAATTCATTATTTTTTCTACTATATACTAATTATATTTTTATTGCGTACTTCGTCACCTCTGATTAAAAATGAATATATAGTCAAAGCCCAAAAGAAAGGCAAATAAAAATAATCCTCACTGCTTCCTAATATGAACACAACAAGTAGCAATAAAATAGAGACTTTTTTTTCGACACCATATATATATGCCATTTCTCCGAATGACTTATATAAGTAATAAAAATAGATAGCAAACCCGGTAATACCCCATCTTGTCAGTAGATTCATCCATCCATTGGAACTGATTGCATTTTCTACATAATATTTCGGATCAAATCTTGTCTCATTATTTAATCCAACTCCGAATATAGGATTATCTGAAAATACCATGTAATCTGTATAGGTGCTGACAAATCTTTGCGGATTCCACGGAGTATTAAAACCATTTTTATAATCAAGAAAATACTCGTATTGATCTGATATTTTAGACCAGACAAATGGTGACGAAACAAATATATAAGAAGCAATTGAAATAATTACAATGCTGCTTAAAATTGTCACTTCATTAAATCCGAATTTTTTAAATACAAAGAATGCCAATACAACTGCTGTTGCTAAATATGCAGTAGTTGAAAAGGTTGATAGTATTGCAATTAAAAATATAACATTTGATTTTTTTGTAACCCCAGTATTGAGCATATATATATTTAGCGCTAACGCCATAACCAAAAATCCGCCAAATGCACCCGGCTCCCAAAATGGTCCTGAATTCCTTATTAACCCTAATACGCTTTTTGATTCTACGACTTCTGAAAACATCATTGGCACAACAAAACCAATACCCTGAAACATATTATATGGCAATATATGTGCCGATATTAAAACAAATACAGCCAGACTCGCTAAAGAGATGTAATACATTACTTTTATAAAAATCTCTATAAATTTATCGCCTATAAGATATATTGAAAAGTATGCTATCAATAATCTGGCGATTAATCCAGCATATACTTCATATCTATAAATATCAAAAAATACACTATTTATCAGCATCATAAACAGAAAAACCAATAAATAAACTAAAAAGCTCTTTTCAATATTAAAACTCTTTTTTATTAAAGCTATACCAACAATTGCGCAAAATATTATTATTATCGTAACCTGATCTGATACAACATATTTGAAATACCCGAAACCTGAGGCGGTTAAAAGCAAAAAAAGAACAATATAATCCAATATATCATTTCCTTTCTTTATCACCTGTGAACTATTATAACTCATAATATATTTCAGATATTTACCACTTCAAATGTAGACCTATTTGCCTTCATCTATCTTTTTAACGAGAGTATTCTTTACTTCAATACTATTCATATAATCTACTATATATTTCATAATATGTAATTTCATTATGACTGCATATTCATATTTCAATACTAACAGCATAATTCATAACTACATTTTAATTGATATCAGCGTGCCTTTTACTGCTTTAAAAACCTCTTTTTTAAAGCTTTCATAGCTTTATCTATCTGTTAAAACTCCGAAGAATATATTTTTAAATCGCTCTTATCGTCGCAACCTGCTATCATACAGGATCAAGTATTATTACTTTCTTTTTTTTATTTGCTGGATGATAGTGTCCTTCAAATAAGTGTAGCTATCCAGATGTACAAATTCAGCGATACCTATTGTTATAAGGGAGCCAAGTATTATCTGAAGTGTAAGCGTAATTAATGGAGAGGTATGTAGAATCTGTCCTGCTACAAATACTATAGCTCCCATACAAAAAGCCAGAATCAATGATGGGAAAATATCCCTGATTTGATCGAGCATTGAATACCCTATAAAAACTCCCGACCAATAACTGTTTAGATAATATGATATCAGCGTGTTTACGATCATTCCGACGATCATCACTTTTATTCCAAAATATATGCCAATTATTATTGTTGGAGTAGTAAGCAGTTTCGTGATTAACTCCAATCTTAAATAGAGATCTGAACGTCCTTGAACATTCAGCATATTAAGGTTGAGTGCTTGAAGCGGATGAAACATTCCTACAAAACAAAGCAATTGAAGATATTCAGCAGAAATCAGCCATTTTTCTCCTATCAGAGTCAATACCAAGGGTTTGGCTACTACAGCCATTCCGATCATCAGCACAAATGATATGAGCATAGTGCTCTTGATGAGTTTTTTATAGCTTGCTTTAAGCATCGGAATATCGTCACTGATTGACGAGAGAACCGGATAACTGACTCGCTGAATAACATTAGAGAAATTCATGGACGGGAGTTGCTTGAAGGTATCTGCTCTGGTATAAAACCCCAACTCTGCAGCAGAGAAATATTTGCCGATAACCGCGAGGAATATGTTCTTGTATACAGTATCAATCAATCCACTGACAAGCATTTTCGAACCAAAGCCAAACATCTCCTTTAAAGAATTATAATGAAAAGTAAATGTTGGCCTCCAGCCATTCCAGAGCCAGAGAAACAGTGTACTTAATGCGTACCTTAAGAGCGTCAAGGTAACGAGACTCCAGACTCCATATCCTTTAAATGCCAGGACAACTGCTACAATACCAGAAAGAACAGATGAAATTGCAGATATTCTAGTCTGCAATTTAAAATCTATTCTTTTCGTCAGCTGTGTTTTCTGAATCAATGAAAGTGCATTCATAATGCCGCCAA
>Ga0326726_10001665_pt1 | contig 20668 bp, 24 predicted proteins | sample MHFenrmetagenome_2_FD_207603 | JGI IMG/M metagenome (GOLD analysis project Ga0326726, IMG submission 207603) | Lab enriched peat soil microbial communities from Michigan Hollow, Ithaca, NY, United States - MHF15MN | ecosystem: Environmental > Terrestrial > Soil > Wetlands > Peat | place: USA... | reverse complement strand
TGCGCAGGGAACATTACCCGTTCTGGAGTCAAAGCTTTAATAAGAGGGTGATGAGCGTGGATATTCTTGCTGCCAGCAAGGCTGATCCGATCCCTGACAGTATAACCGTAGCTGGCAAAACAGACAGCAGCGGGGATAGCGATTCACTCACCAGGGATATCAGTCTTGGTGGACTTCTTGTCGGGAAGTTTCAGAATATAGACTTGCCTGCGCCTGAGGGTGATTTCTCCCTTTTCTTCGATAACAATTTTCTCAGTGACCTCTGGATAGTACTGTCCAGTTGCGCAGCAGGCTGAAATTGGGTAAGGTTCGGCTATGGAAAATGGGGATCACGAACCTAGGAGGTGATGACCCCCTCCCTGAATATCGGGCTCACGTTCGAGCGACCTTAAACAGGCGGGCAATGATTCTCAAACGATAGCATGAACACGAAAGCCCGCATGGTGCGGGCTTCTTGCGTGGGATCTGTTCGTTTCGTCCGGAGAACAGACTACCTGGCGGCGCTGGTAGTCCTCTGATCACTTCACTCTGCCGCTGAAATCCCTGGTAACAGCGAAATTAACAGTGAATTATTCGCTTTCGGGACATCTAAAGACTGACAATCCTCGTTAGTGCTGAGTTTCATACACTTCCAATAAAATATCAGGGTAAAGCGGTTCAAGCCAGGTAGGTTTGATGCGATGAGAATTGTTTCAGGTATTTCACGAAAAAGCTGTCTCTAGATCAAACTCTGGTTTTTCCAGATTTGCAGAGACATCATGGTTTTGAAAGATGGGGTACGTGTCAACCCGGTTTTACTAAAAGATGCAAAGCTTGAATTTGTCAAAATGAATGGTTTGATAATATGATGAATTGATATACTAGGTAAAAAGATTGATAATAGCTGATATATCGGTGGATCTGTATGATTGATAATATTGGTAGCAATGAAAGAACGATAGTATAAAAAATAATGGTAGATATATAGCGATCATGCCGCTTATGGTATAATAAGATCCATAAAAAAAGAGTCTTTATTTGTATCTGATTATTATTTTTTTTAACATTTTAGGTGAGCGCATTTTTTGATGGTTCTGGAGATTATCCTCGTGCACGCTCGTAGTAGGCGAAGGGCGGGATAGGACGAAATAAGTGTCGCGTGAATAAGTTCCTTGATCTCTGAATCTGTGTATTTGTTTGCTCTTAAAGTTACTGTTGCGAAATAAAATTAATGCTAAAGAGATGATAAAGGTTGAAACTAGGGTAATAAGCAATTTAGATTTTTGGTGTGTTGGCGTGTTGCAATTAGTTAGAAATCCCGCGGGGTATATTCATGAGTATTCACATACTGTTCCTGGTTGTGTGGCAAAAAATCATTATGCGGATGGGCCATTTTGTCAGTTTAGTTTAACGTCAGCCCCTTCTGTATCAGGAGTTTATGCGGTTTTTATTGAGGATGAACTTCGATATATCGGAGAGTGTGTAGACTTATATCGTCGATTTGGGCCAACTGGCTATGGGCGAATTAGTCCTCGCAATTGCCATGATGATGGTCAAAGTACCAACTGTAAGCTAAACTCACGTGTTCTTTCAGAAGCAAAGAATGGTAAGCGCACGATCGTCTGGTTTTATCCAACAGGAGATAGAAAGGCTATAGAGGCGAGGTTGATATTCGCCTTGAATCCACCTTGGAATGGGCGAATGGAGAGTGGGTTAAATTCCTACAGAAATGACAGGAATCTTGCTCCATACAAGCACTATGCTAAAAGTGCGGACAGCTCAGGCATCCCTACGACAGAAGACTTTCGTGTTGCATTGATTAAAATTCTCAATAATGCATAGCTAGACGGTATGAATAGCATTAGGGTAATTGCAGGTGATTTGCATAGGTCTGTAGGTGGTTATCCGGGTCATAATCATCGGATGGTATGCTGTTGTAATGCTATGCGTTCAATGATGACAGAAATGGGTGATAGAATTTTAGCAGAGCCGCCGAGTGGAAATGGTGCTAATTTGATTATAGAGTATCAACTGCCAAGAACCAAATAATTCTAGGTGTGCTTTCTTGTGGAATAAATAGGTTGTCCAGTGCGAGCTGGCTTTATGCCAACTAGGAGGGGATATGCTTGGTATTAATAATTCGTTATAAGAAGGTGGTAATGTCATTATTGGAAATTTAAAATGTATAATCTAGGAGGTGGGTATGGATGCTGCAACATGGAAGGGTGGGGATGATGGTTATGGTATTCGAGTTGGTCATGAGAACGCAGAAAAATATTTTAGAAAAGAATGGACTGATGTCAATTTGTTGATTGATGGCAAAAATTATAACTTTAAGTTGTCTGAGACATTTTGGACGACCTGTCCTGAAATACGTGGTGGACCTATTAAGAAATGGTTTATGGCCCGAGGTATACATAGATGGGATGACGGAAAGGGGACTTATAAGTTGGAGCTAATTCCTGTTGGATATAAAAAATTTAAATTATTGGAGCCAACCGGTGAGCGTGGTGATGGCGGTCGTAGAATGATTAATATTGAGATTCTCGCTGATTGATATTAAAGACATACAAAAAGTAAATGTTGTCGCTGATATTGCTAATTCTGACGCTCATTTCTACGGGGATTTGAACAGATGGCTAAGTCGATCGCAAGGATTCATGGATTTGTTGGACAAATGTGAGGAGGAGGAATGTTCGATCTATTTCGGACACATTTCTTGAGGTAAATAGAGCTTGTCCTACTGAAGATTCCGATGGGATTGCTGAGTATGAGGAATGGCTGATAGTCCTGAAAGACTTAGCACGTCTTGATCATGCGGAGACTGTCTAGTGGCTTGGGGGTGGGTTTGTGAGCCTCCCCGGTTTGAGTGTCAAAAGCGCTATCAAATAAATGCTATGCAATCGAAACTGAGTTGGGATGATCATGCTTCAAAGGCAAGGGGACGCACTCTTTGCATCCTTTCCCTTTTCCAGGAAAAAGAAAGTCGTGACGATCTTGGTCTTGGTGCGTATACCCCGTTTATTGACACCCAAAATTAGAGTTTTCGGGCCTATTTCATTGTGCAGCAATGAATTCCATGGGCGTCATCTGACTCAAGGAATAATGCGGTCTGAGCTCGTTGTATTCCCGTCGCCAGGCTTCGATTTTCTACCTCGCATCGTCCAGATCCATGAACCAGTTTACTGACAAGCACTCATCCCGGAATTTCCCATTGAATGATTCAATATACGGGTTATCGGTCGGTTTGCCCGGTCGGGAGAAATCCAGCACTACCTTGTTCTCATAGGCCCATCGGTCCAGTTCCTTTGAGATGAATTCGTTGCTATTATCGACTTGGATACGCTCTGGAACACATCCTTCAACCTGCTTTAGATGGCGCAGGAAGTCGACGACATCAGCTCCCTTGATCTGCCGGCGTAAAGTCCAGGGCTTTTCTTGCTGTAATTGTCCACGACAGTCAGAACGCGAAACCGGCTGCCGTTAAATATCTGATCTGCAACGAAATCCATACTTCAGACCTGATGAACACGCTGCACATCGATCCGATCAAGGCGCTGCGCAGCCATACGGTTTCTTCGATGGCGTTTCATCTAAGATTAAGCACCTCCTGACGATAGATCCTATACATCCGCTTGTGATTATCTTTAAAGCCCTCCTAGCGAAGCAGCCACATGATTCTTTTGTAACCATACCTCAGCCGGGTAAATGCAAGTTCCTTGATCCTCATCGTCAGCAGGGTCGAGTCCCTATCATGAGCTTGGTAATACCATGTGGAACGATGCAACTGTATGGTATTGCAGGCTCGCTTGGCTGAAATCCAGAACGCGTCTTGGAGGAACATGACCAGTTCTCGTTTGATCTGATGCCTTAGAATATTTATTCAAGACCTCTTGGAGCATTTGCTTGTCGAGACTGAGATCGGCTACGAGTTTCTTCAGATGGGTGTTTTCCGCCTCGAGTTGCCTCAATCTGCGGAGCTCGGTTGCACCCAGTCCACCGAACTTCTTCTTCCAGTTGAAGAATGTCGCTTGCGAGATGCCCAACTGCTGGCAGACCTCCTCGACTCGGATACCGGTTCCGGCTTGACGGAGGGCAAAGGCGATTTGTTCCTCCGTAAATTTCGTCTTCTTCATGGCAATGATCCTTGGTTTGGTTCAAGTTACTCATGACCCCATTGCCCGAAAACTCTACTTTACAACGGTCCAGTTATTTGGGAGGGGGTCAAAGCGCGGTTCAGGTCCGCTACTCGTTGATAATTTCGTATGCTTTTTGCCTAATTACTGCGATTTTTCTTACATTAATGAAGCAGTTCCCGAGTAGTACCCAGTAGCCTTACTGAACCGCAAAACTTCGGATATGCGCCCAATTTCTCTTTTTACGCCCTTTCGCTTTCTGCTCGTCCTAGTAGCAATAATGGCTGTGCTGGATACATCTGCAGTCTCGCTCGCTGAATCCGTTTCCTACGGCAACACGAATACCAGTAATTTCTATCTATCCGGATGCTGGTATTTCGACTGCCCAAATTGTAAGGCCGTGTTTAGCAGTTACAAGTCGCCCATCTAAGCAGGAGATTGGTCGTGTAAGGAATTTGATCCCTGAAACGGGATGGTTTATGAATCAACAATTATAATGAAACGAGGTAGTTACATAGATTATGGTCAAGCATAGAATTCGCCGTCATCACGAAACCGCCGCTGACTATCGTGCTGAAAGACTTCAAGCTTTTTTTTTAACTTGGTAGGATGTGACACGTAACCGTAAAGCAGCCTAAATGCGGCAATGAACGCGCATTAAGTTAATCCGCTTATCAAATATTGTGATATACTTATCGATAACTTGACGATACCCGGAAGATGTCCTGGTCGATATGTTCTACCAGCTTGACTAACGTGTCTATTAGCTAGTCAACTGTTTCAGGAGAAAATGCTCCTCTAAAAGTTACACAGAATTGATGTTCTTTAGAGCAGTAGAGAATATGGGGTGCTACTGCTGTAATACACGGAATATTGCGTCCTGATCGTTAAGCTAGATTAACTATTAATAAAGCATCATAGGCATTCGAACTTTTTAAAGATGCACAAAAAATACATTAGAAATAAATTTAATAATGCTAAGTCGAGTTAATTGCGGATTTGCTTTAGTCACTGTTGCCATTTAGTGGCGATCGAAATGCTAGTCTTTAATCCTGTTCGAGCCTTTGCGGTGTCGATAGGTGAGCATTTTGGTGTTGGGATAGTTATTTATGTTGATTCATATGGTCAGCACGGACTGATAGTCTCAATAGAAAACCTAACCTATAGCAATGTATATAGCTCTACACTATTTGATACTAGTGATTCATCAATACCGTGGCCACACAATATAAAAAGATGAATTCCGTTGGAGCACAATGAATGATGATTATCCAAGAAGTGCGGATTATACTTATAAAATAACAGGAGCAACGGGAACAGCAATAGGTACCGGTAAGGCTAATACACGAGCGATACTTGTTGCTTATCCAGCTAGGTTGTACAAGTACACTGCGGCGACGATGTGTGCAAACTATCGTGGCGGAGGATATTGTGACTGATACTTACCAAGCAAGGATAAGTTGAACGTGCTTTTGTAGCATAGTGATGTCGTCGGCGGGTTTATCACCAACAACTATTGGAGTTCATCGGAGCACGATACTAAAAATTGAGTATTCTATTCAGTCTTTGTTAATCTAGATAACATTGACTTTTTTCAGAACATCAATTACAAATATGTGAGAGGTAGCATTCGTACAGTGCGGACTTTTTAATAAATATGCTGGCATAAACGTGAACTCGTTTTTCTGGACAAATTTGCTCTAAAATTAAGGTACAATAAATAATTGCTTGGAATATCCTTAACTGGACTACTTAAATTAGGGTGGTTTATTAAACTTGGTTGACGCATCGGGGTCAAAATAGAACTTATGAATTAGTTATTTTAATCAGGTTCTTGAATAACACTCTTTTTTTTCTTACTGAATGAAGTCGTTTAAGAGCAGTCTCCAGTAGCATCTGGACTTAATTTAATCTATTCAGAAATGAAAATGCCTCATCAGTACTTAATCAAGGCAGTCTACACATCGCGTTTATCCAAAAGAATTGTCTTATATCTTTGCAGTGTTATAAGCACTAATGCAACTAAGATGAAATGGTTTGTTTTAGCCTATAAGACGCCCTCAAGAATAATATCAATATTAATATCAGTATTCCTTAATCTTATAATAAGTACAATATCATATGCTGATGACCCTACTCCTAATAAAGAAAACCTTCTAGGAAAGCGGTTGCTTAAAGAACATTTCACAGTAGTTTCACAACACTATGATGTTTATTACGATGTAAAGAATGGGTGGCATCCAGGTATAGACTATAGGGCGGCATTTCGTACAGCGGTGTATTCTCCCGTCAATGGCGTTGTTAAAAGTATTGATCTTTCGGAAAAAGGAATGGGGCGACTCTCAATATATATTGATACTAATGACACATATTTCATATTTTTGCATTTGTTAGAGGTGGCGAAAGATATCAGGCCGGGAATTCCAGTTAAAATAGGTGATATAATTGGGAGAACAGGTAAAACAGGTACTCTAACACCTCATTTACATGTTGAGTTAAGGAAAGGGCATTCAAGCCCATCTTTATATTTTCCCGACAAGGATCATACGGGTTATAATATAAATCCAGTTGAAATTATTAATTTGGAAGATGGTGACTCTAACCAGAATCTAACGGCAATAAAGCTACAGAAAAATAATGATAGATTTAATAATCTATACAATAGAATTATTGGTAAATGGAGTGGTACCTATTCCTACAACGATTTAAGTAGAAGAGGAATAGTGGGTAAGTTTGTGATATTATTTACAGGTGATGAGGATAATAGAGTCAAAGGTGTTGTCGAAGAGTCTTGGACTCCAGGGTTTCCATTAGGATACCAGACATTGATTTCTGATATCGATACATTGTTAACTGAAGAAGTTGGTAATGGTGAAGTTAAAATTAGTTTCATTAAAAGATATAGATATGATGGTCATGTTGTTAATTACAATGGAATCCTGAAAAGAGACGGGAGCATGGTAGGTCGATGGAATATTGGTTTGTATGATGGACTATGGAATGCAGTGAGGTAGATTGTCTATATATTTGATCGTGAACTTTATTGCCTTAAATAAATAATGCATATCATGAAAATGGTAATGCGAGTTTTAATATGAAACAGATTTGCGCTTTCAATAACGTATTATACTTTATCAAACACATAACATAACTACAACACTTAATATTCATTATGGATATTTATCAGTGATGGCCATAGTAATTAGCATCTCGACATGGAGCGACTCTAACCTGCAATCATCCATTCAAACCTATCTGCTACAATAGTATGAAGACGCCAGTAGCTACTAAAAGATTAATTTCAGAGCAGGCTCTTGGTCATGAGGACATCGATTATTATATGGAGAGAATTGGATTGTAAATGAGCTTTTACAATTTCAGCTATCCTCACTGTCTATCAAGATTGTTTATGCGCAAAAAATTACTGGATAATCAATAATATTATTATCATGAAGGATAGTTAATCTATAAGGGAGGATATATATTATGTTGTTATATCGCCTTGATAGATTGCAAGGCAATCTATCGTGAGGAGTGATCACTAATTGTTAGCTAGAAGTTATGAGGGATATATTATCTTGATGAGTAAGATTGTAAAGTATTTCTTGCAAAAGTGCCGTTTTGCTCGATTGATATTCTGTTGTGTTTGGATCAACACTAACATTTTTTCTACTTTAATTCTGTGACTATAAGATAACTTGATACCAGTGCGCCGATATATCATAATTTTAAAGGTTTTGGAAATAATTATATTGTTATAAAGATTTCGTCTAAATTAAAATGTCGTATATATGCGATGCTTTAGAAATACATCTTATATGCGTGAGATTGGTTTGTGGATACTATATTTACATTTATATTTATTGCCAATCAATACGTTGGCAGCTATAAATCTTGAAGAGCGGCGATATATTGATAAGTATCGTGTTCTTGCCAATACGAAGGCTTCTGATTATGGTATTCCTGCAGAAGTTATCCTTGCGGTTGCGATTGTTGAGTCAGGGGCTGGCGCGACGAAGGTTGCAAGAGAGTTGAACAATCATTTTGGGATGATAGGGAAAAACCATGTTAAATGGAAAACTAGATATCGCCAATACAGAACGACTGAAGAATCTTATGATCATTTTTGTAGATATATTGCTGACAAGTCGTTTTATGAAAAATTAAGAAAAGGAGCGAAAGATTCAGTATGGATAGCAGAAATAAGTCATCTTGGCTACTCAGAAAAACCAAGAATATGGGAAAGGCGGTTAAATGTCATGCTCAAAAAAATCAACACTGTATCATCAAATTATCTCTCTGATTAAATGGTAAATAACAACATCAAGGTTCTCATCTTTGTTATAATGTCGTTTTTGTTGCTCGTATTAATATCTATATTTTCAGGTTATTTGCAGCAATTCTGGCCCGAAGTGGAAAATATTAATATTATCTCTGATATACTTTATTCAAAGTATGATAATGGAACTACCAATCTCTTTGTTGAGAAAAATATTACAGGTGTTGTTACTGATACAACAAGTATGATGTCGCGGGATTCTTTGAGACAGGATTTTACTCAGTACATGAATTCTGGGCAGTTCGTTGATTTTAAGCCATTTTCTTTAGGCCCGGTACTTCCAAGGACAGCACAGAAGCTGGCTGCTCTCAAGAGGGGGGAAAAGGTAAAACTGAGGATAGCGTGGTTAGGGGATTCGCTTATCGAAGGTGATTTGATTACCCAGACGACACGTGAACTGTTACAGAAAGAATTCAGTGGTTTGTATGGTGTTGGATTTGTTCCTTTCCGGTCGGTTACATCGGGATTTCGTATCAGTGCAACGGCTATCTCGTCGGGATCCTGGTCAGAAGAAAATTTCAAGAACGCTAAACGAAAAACACCCCTGTTTTTTTCAGGACACGTTTTTTACTCTAACAATGGCGAATTATCATTGAAAGACAATACAATTAAAGACTCTCTCCAATTGACAGAGAAGTGGCTTTATTGTGGTAAAACCGAGTCCCCTTTGAACATAGATGTCAACGGTAAACATGTCTGTATTCATGCAAATGCCCCATTTAATCGTATTCTCCTTGAAAAATCAAAAAGCAGGAACATTCGGATAAAAATACCGACATGTAATTTGCCTCTTTATGGAGTAAGCAGTGAACCGGAATACGGTGTGGTGATTGACAATTATTCATTCAGAGGTATTTCTGGTTTTGAACTGGGTATGCTTGATGAAAGTGTATTGGACGAAATTTCAAGAACAGGTGTGTATGATCTCATTGTTATACAGTATGGCGTGAACATGATGTTCAGGCCAACAGACAAGAATTACGACTATTATTCAAAAGGCATGAATCCTGTGATTAAAAGACTCAAGGAACGCATTGGTGCGAGCGATTTCTTGTTAGTGAGTTGTTCTGACAGGGCGTTCAGGTATGGCAACGAATGGAAAACAGCAATCGGGCTAGAATCACTTCTAAAAGTGCAGGCTAAAATTGCTTGCAATAACAGCATACCCTTTTTCAATTTGTTCGAAACAATGGGAGGAAGCGGAACTATCGTCAAATGGGCCGAGGGTGATCCAAGATTGGCAGCTAAAGATTACATCCATGCTTCTCCAAGGGGAGCAATTGTTTTAGGGAGAGACTTTTTTGATGCGTTCATGAAGGATTTTAAGAAACTCAGTACCAATAAAGTGAAATGATCCCGATTACTATAAATCCATCAGCAATAGCTGATCAGTTACTTTATGATCCGGCGAACCCTATTCTATTTAATAACGGATTCTTTGTCTATTTCTTTACTGCTTTCATTGTTCTTTACTATCTGTTTCAGAATAATTATACTCTTCGCACTGCAATCATTTCTGGATTTTCTCTCTATTTTTTCTACAAAGCCAGCGGCGGGTTTGTAGTGTTGGTTATTATCTCCGCTATTGTTGATTATATCCTTTCTAATCTCATCTATTGCCAATCACGGCTATGGACTAAGCGCACACTATTGACTATCAGTATCGTGGTTAACTTAGGCCTACTCTTCTATTTTAAGTATACAAATTATTTTATTTCTGTTTGGAACGAATTGTCAAATGCGCAGGTCAATACACTTAATATATTGTTGCCTGTAGGCATTTCATTTTATACGTTCGAGAACCTTAGTTACACCGTTGATGTCTATCATGGAAAAATAGAACCTGAGAGAAATATTCTTAATTATCTACTTTTTTTGTCTTTTTTTCCAAAACTAGTTATGGGACCGATTGTAAGAGCAAGTGATTTCATCCCTCAACTTAAACGTCCCTACGTTGTCAGTACGCGAGATTTTACAGATGGATTTTACATGATCGTATCAGGTCTCTTCAAGAAGGTTGTTGTCTCTGACTACATCACAGCCAACTTTGTTAACTACGTGTTTGATGGGCCCTCACTTCATACTGGTCTTGAGTGCCTGCTCGCTGTCTACGGGTATGCAATTGTCATCTATTGCGATTTCAGTGGTTATAGTGAAGTGGCTATCGGCTTGGCAAAATGGTTGGGAATCACAATTCCTGCAAACTTTGATTCCCCCTACAAAAGCGTCTCTATCAGCGAATTCTGGCGGCGTTGGCATATTTCCCTTTCGAGATGGCTTCGCGATTACCTTTACATCCCTCTCGGAGGAAACCGCCAGAGCCCTATCCGGACTTACTTCAACCTATTTATCACCATGTTGCTCGGTGGTCTTTGGCATGGGGCCAGTTGGAGTTTCGTTGCGTGGGGTGCACTTCATGGGATGGGTTTGGCAATACATAAAATCTGGAGCAGCTTTCGGAAGAACACAAATAGGGATAGTCCTCAATGGTCCCGTATTATTTCAGGACTGTTCACGTTTCACTTCGTTTGTTTAGGGTGGATATTTTTCAAAGCCTCGAATTTTGACGTCGCTAACTCGATGATTCGACAAATCGTCACTGGTATGACAATTGATGGTGTATGGCTGTTTATGATCAATTATAAGTATGTGTTACTAATGATAGCATTGGGATTCTTGTTTCATCTAATGCCATCGTGTGTATCTCTGGGCCTAAGAGAGCGGATGATGTCTATGCCACTGGTGGCAAATGTTATGGTTTTCATGGTTTTTATCGTTTTGTATGCCTACTTTAAGACTTCTGAACCGATTATGCCTATTTACCTTCAGTTCTGATGGAGTGACTAAGACTCAGTTGTCTTTGGCATTTGATAAGAATAAACTGTATCGGAATGCTGCGATGCGTTTTCGACCTTTAACAATTTTATTGCTTTGCATATGCATATTGCAGGACCCTTTGTTCCTTTTTGCTCATGCATGCAAGGTTTTACAAGTGAAGAAGCTTGGGCATGTCCAATTACAAGCGTCTTTTCGCGATCCCAAGCACCAGCGTGCCTCATCGGGTAAACGGTTTCGTGTGAAGAAACCAACTCACAAAGTTCCTAAGAATTCAGCGCATTCACCTAAGTTCCAGCGGGATAATCTCTATAACAACGTTTTATTTCCTGTTTCATCAAGAGTTTTACCTGATTCGCTTAGGGAATTATACATAAGATCTGATAACAACGTCCTAAAGGGGGAGGATGTGTTAAGAAAGCTAAAGAAAAAAAATGAACAAGGTCAGGTGGTGCGTATTGTTCATATGGGTGATTCGCATATCCAAGCGGGCATTTTGACGCAGGTTGTCAGGCATGGTCTTCAAGAACGTTATGGAAATGCAGGTCGAGGATTGGTGTTCCCGTATCAGCTTGCCTCAACTAGCAGCCCACGAGATATCGTATCATATTCATCAGAACGATGGGTGTCGGCTCGTCTGGCTAAACCATCTACGCTTATGGACTGCGGAGTGAGCGGATTTGTGATTGGTACCGATGCGTCCGAATTTTATCTTGAGATCGGTCTCAGAACTTCAGCAGAGAGAGACAGGGGTTTCGACAGAATCCGTCTTTTCGCATCTAATAGGGGGGAGGTGAGTGTTTCTGAAAACAAGGATGCTTCTGAGCGAATCGTTCTGAGCGATGATGAGCTTACAGGAAATAAGCCCGTCGACCTTCCAGGCTTGACTGAAAAGTTATTGATTTCACGCCGCTCGGAAAATACTGGTTACTTTACCTTTTATGGTGTTTCACTTGAGAAAAGGAATACTTCTGGGATTATTTATGACTCGATAGGAGTAAATGGCGCTAAATATGAGTCCTTCAACAGGGCCGATCTCTTTTGGCAGCAGATTGGACTTCTTGATGCCGATTGCTATATCGTATCTCTTGGAACCAACGATGCTCAAAATTTACGATTATCATCGAAAATGCTTTCTGTACAAGTAAGAAAAATAGTACAAAGGATTAAAGATATTTCGCCCAAGGCGGTAATCGTGCTGACGACACCGCCTCCATCATATTATCTGAAAATGCAGTACAATGAATTAACAGAAACGGTAGCTGAGGTAATTCGAAGTATTGCTAAGGAGGAAAATGTTTACTGCTGGGATCTTTATCAAGTGGTAGATGGGGCCACTGGGGCTAAGTTATGGAGAGAGTATGCGCTTTTTAGTAAGGATTTAATCCATTTTACCCGTGCAGGATACGAGCTTCAAGGGACAATCCTTCTTAATGCAATAATACAGGCAATCGATAAATAAAATCGTATGATAAAAATGCTACTAGCTGTGGATAATTTGATTGATAATAATTATGGTTAAATCTGAAATGGCCGAACAAGGTTGAGATTGCAGTGCGATCTGTCTGTTATATTTTAAAAAAAGCACTGCTTATTAAAGGGTATTTAAAAAATTCAGGATGTTGTTGTGATCATTATTTGTAGGACAACAATCCAATGACTCTGCGATTACTGAAAACTTAATAATATTATGAACGCGTGCCTACATGAATATTGAAACTTGCAAATTGATAATTTTTTTAGTAAAATTATTTTAAGGCATTAGTGTGGCTGATCACTAAAGACTTTGGCTACTTTATTGACAAGTTAATATGCCTGTTAGTCACATATTATTAGCTACTCGATAACAGTCTTATGCAATTTACTCCTTAGCGGTATTGCTAAGGGTGGTTTTACATGTTATGGCTATAATTATAAATCATTTTTTGTGTTAGGTCAATTATGCAATTGGATCTATAGTGCGGTTGTGTAAATTTACAGATATTGAAATGGGCTATTGTTGATCCGAAAAATTTATTTTATATGTTTGTATCTTTTATGTGGTAGAAGAAAATATGAAATATATATTAAGTTTATTATTGGATTGGAAAATAGCTGCTGGTGGATACATTAATTAATAAAACATAAAACCACAATGGATAATAATTCTGATTTACAGAACCAGACTACGGGGCAGTCTCAGAACGAAAAAACTGCCTACATTCTTGGTGTTGTCGCTTTGTGTTTCGCATCACTTGCAGCAGCATGGAGTTTTTTAGGAGGAGCTTGTTGTGGTTGGGCATCATGGGGATACTCTTTCATTGGCTTAGTTCTATCAGTTGTATCAATAGTATTAAATAGAAGTAGTCTTGGGTGGTGGGCGTTTGGCCTATCAATATTTTCAATAGTATGGGTGTTCATTAGTGCTTCGATGATCACAGGCGCAATTGGTGGCGCAGGGCAAAGTTTGATGAAATGAGTGTAAAGAAGCAATTCTATAAGCGCAGTCTTGGAATCAAGACTGCGCTTATAACATTCGGGTTGGGCGCTTTAATTTTGTCTGTAGTATCAGTTGCCTCTGTTAATGACTATATTTGGAATGAGTTGGGGGCTTGTCAGAATTGGTTGAGGTTGTCATGTAATTTAAAACAAACGCATTGTTGGCTATGCGGAATGTCACATGCTTTTAGGTCGTTATGGAAAGGTGAGTTGAGCAAAGCCATTATATATAATGATAAGTCTCCATATTTATTTGTGGTGATGATTATTTTGAGTATGAGTTTGATGTATACATCTCGTATTAGATCTGAATAATTTATTATAATAATTCGATCGGAGATTGATCAAGAGTCGTGGACTGACCGGGTCATTCTGTTAATAGATTGATAAATGCAGAGTAATAATCATGCTATATTTTCAATATAGCTGTTATGGTTTTAATTATTTTATTTAATATATTTTAAAACAGATTTAAAGGTTTGTAAAACGCCAAAGCCGAATCGTCAAGAATATTGGCCGCCCAAAACTTAGATTTTTTAAAAAATAATTAATACGTCTATTCCGATATCAGCTGTAATGTCCTGCGTTATCTGATTAAGGGATTATGCTAAATAATATGAAAGTGATGTTAACTTTAAGGCTGATACTCTTCTTAATTTTGGGGTATTTACCGTTTCACACTGTTTTAGCGAGACCAATATCTGTGCCAATAGGTACAATCTCAATATCAAATAATTCAGAAGTTGAGGTTAGGTTGGTAAAGCGATTCCAACGTAATAATATAAATACAAAAGATACATCAGACTGTTATGACCAATATATCAATTCTCCCAAGTCTGTAAGGATTTTAAATAATAAACATAAATTTTATGTTAATTCTCTTGAGGGGTGTTCCACGTCAGTATATAGCCAGGATGACTTTAAACTCCTTAAAGTTATTAGGCATGAGTTTGATTCAAAAAATCAATATTTATTTGATCAGGATTATAAGGTAGATTGTTTTTTTAGCACAAAAGTAGGTCAGCTAAACTATTTTAATGGTAAGCCAGTAGAAAGTTGTCTTTCACATAATGGTAAGTATCTATGGATTCCATACTACCGCAGATCATATGATCATAACGCAACAGATCCATCTGCGGTTTGTATTGTTGATACTGATACTGATACTATAGTTCGAGTGATAACTGTTGCGCCTTTACCTAAAATGATTACATGCTCACCTGATAACAAGATTATAGCGATTACGCATTGGGGTGATAGTACTGTTACATTAATAGATATTAGCTCATTTAAGCCAAAAGAATTTAGATTTATAGATAATATAGTAATAGATCATAAGTTATTGCTAAAATATAATAAGAATGAAACTATAGATAGGGATCATAACTGCGGTAATTGTTTGCGAGGAACTGTTTTTACTCCTGATAGTAAATACATTTTTGTAGGAAAAATGGGTAGTGACGGTATAGCAATTATAGATGTGAGATCAAGAAAATATATCGCAACTGTTACTGGTATGAAGCAAAATGTACGGCACTTGTTAATAAGAAATTCCATACTATACTTAAGTATTAATAAGACTGGTTTTGTCCAGAAAACATCGCTTAATGAATTTATTTCTCATTTTCTGTGTAAGTCGAAAAATGAGCCATATACAAAGTGGAAAAACGCTTATGTAGGATTAGGCGCACGGACAATATCTATTACACCTGATGGAAAATATCTTTTTGTTGCAGTTAATAATGAAAGTAAGGTTGTTGTGGTTCGTACCGAAGATATGAAGGTTATTGCTAAATGTGAAACTGATAGCTATCCTGTTGGTTTGGATGTCAGCGAGGATGGGAAGTGGATTATTGTGACATCACAAGGAAGAGGTGGGGAAGGTGGGAATAGCGTTATGGTTTATAAAGTTAATTATAAGAAATCATAACTAGTTCATGATTGTTATGTTCAAAGAATCATGCCAAGCATTATGACATATTATTGGATTCTTGCATTATTTTATTGCATGTCTTATAATATTACGAAAACCTCATATAATATCGTATATCAATATTATTTTGATTCTGTGCTTGAATAATGTATTGGCAGGTTTTATATGACTGCTTATTGATCTGTTTATAATGAATTAAAAAAAGAGATTAGATGTATTGTTTAGTATACAGTATGATATATATAAAAGAGAGGCAAATAAAGGGTACTGTCAGGTTGCTGAATAGCGCGGAATTGTGTAAGGTTCGGGCATGGAGAAGAGCACAAACCCTTTACACTGGTCACCGGTATTCGTCCGAGATTATCAGCTACGTGGGTGGCTTTACTTCCGTTTCACCTTGAGTTTCCACGATATCTACGAACTTCTGACTTATCGAGGAGTTATGGTCACCTATGAAGTCATCCGTCAATGGACCCTCAAGTTTGGGGAAGGCTATGCTAATACACGTCGGCGACGTCAACCCTGGCGAGGGGGATAAATGAAATCTGGATGAGGCGGTACTGACCATCAAGGTCCAGCATCACTCCTCTGGCGTGCTGTGGATCAGGATGGTTATACGCTCGATATTCTGATGCAATCCCGGCGTGATCGAAAAGCCGCAAGCGTTTATATCGCATGCTGTTGAAATGGTTATGCTATACACCCCGTGTCATCATCACCGACAAGCTGAAAAGCTACGGTGCAGCAAAACGAGAAATCATACCAGGAGTTGAACACCGCCACCACAACGGACTAAAAAACGAGCGGAATTGTCGCACTAGCAGACCAGACAGAAAGAACGACAACTGCAAAAGTTAAAAGCACCAAGTTAGGCACAAAGGTTCTTCGCAGTTCACGCCCATGTTCGTAACCTGTTTCGAATTTGATCTCGTCATGAGAACGCCACTGACTATCGTGCTGCACGACTTAAAGCTTTTATGACTTAGCTGGAGGTGACGTGTCCCCACAGCTCCACTATAATGTCTCAATTTTCCTTTTTTATGCAATAATCTGTTTTTCAAGGATATTCTGCTTTCCGGTTTTTAGGAAACTTTACCATACTGTCAGATGTATTTACGATATTTCAGGTATATCCTAGCATAATACATTGGAATGCAGGAAATTCATATAATCAATAAGCCTTTGTGGTGATAACAAAAGGATGACGGTTTAATTATTTATAACAAAATCCCAACTTCAGATGCGCTTGTACCTTCCTAAATGTTGTATCGTGATTATTTTTGCACTGCAATTTGTTTTACTTCTTGCAGAAGCTGATGCGGTAAGCAACAAACCCAATCTTGTCTTTGATGGCGGATTTTCCCCTAAAGAAAAAGCAGCAATACATGAGATTACGAATGCAATCAGGAGTGGCAATGCAGAACGTGTAAAAGCTTATTCGGGAAAAGGAGAAGATGCAAAAGGCATAATACAGTTTTGGGGTTCAGTTTCTGATGTTAATAAATTAATATTTAAAGCTAGGAAGTGGCGTAATGGTATAATACTTCAAGACGCAGAAATAGGAATGTCGAGTTGTGATTTAATAAAAAATGGTGATCGTTATTATATTGGTAATTGCACTTTCAATGATGGGAATTAAAAAAAGCATACCCTGGGGATGCAACATGGGGCTAGTTGACATCTTTATTGATGAAAATCAGACAAGAATGATTGAGGAGAGTTATACATCTGCCAATGTGTCGGAACTAGGGTGAAAGATCACGCTCAATTGAATGATATGGATCATTAACTGAATTTTGGTATATGGTATCCAGATAAACAAGTTTCTTGCATATTTATCAATGTTATCAAAATAACAAGAGTTACGAAATGTGCTACATGAAATCAAAACCTTATGCTACGAAGTCCCGTCCTATTCAAATTACGTTTAATCTTCCGGGTTTATGCAATCAGTCAATATCAAACATTCATAAACAGACTTGGCTACATAGAATCTGATGCTTGATGATAGCACAAAATTTCTTAGCCGTCATCTGAGCGGTATTTATCTTATTTCCCCTTTGCTGAGTAATAAGTAATGGTATTGTGCTACTTGTGTTTCCTAAACATACCGAATTGTTGGTGAAACTGTTCATTTTGTAAGTTTACCGTAGCAGGGGTTATCGCCTAATATCTCAATAATACTCTAATAACAAGGAGCTTTATGTTTAAAATGCTTATAGTCCCATTACTTATCAGTGCGGCTATGTTTATTTATGCTGCACCAGGTCGCTCTGAACAGCCGGCCCCGCCGGCAATTATGTATGCTCCGGCTGTTAGTGAACCATTGAATTTATCTCCTAATAATCAAATTCCCGCCGTAAGAGGCCGAAGACTTGCTTTGGTAAAGAACAGAAATATTATTATTCCGATATCGGTGGCCATGTTACGTGATGGGTCTGTTAATAGAAATGATTTGAATGGGTATCCGCCAGATAAATATATTACAGTATTTGAGTTTAAGTTAAGTGAGAAAAACAATGTTACGGCATACCTTATAAGGGCTTCGATTGGAATCGGCGGTCTTTGTGGAGCTCAGTCATGCCCTTCTTGGATATATAAAAAAGCCGCCAATAATTATGAGAAAATATTTGAGTCTGACATGGCTGATAAAATTGATTTCATTGATAAATCAGATTACCCGATTATCAAACGACATGGTGGCCAAAATATAAGATGGACTCATACTTTTAAGTGGAATGGCAAGAAATATATTCAATAAAGTATAATTACATCTTTAATAAAATGTATTGATCGGTGGTGAAGTTAATGTGCCTTTAACGGATATCTATGAAGCGTACATCAAATTATAGTGCTCACGCGTATTGCAGAACGAGGCAAAGGTTCGGGTCGGTGGGGCAACCTTGCACGCTAAGCTTATCGGAATTTTACGCTGCCAGATTTCGCTGTCTAAAGTATATGACCCCACCCAACAAACTGTTTTGAACTGTAGTAGAGTTTTTCGTGACCCCCTCCCTGAAAACCAGGCACTTGTAAAGTAGAGATTTCCGGCAATGAGTATCTTGAAAATAACCAGGAACCATTGCCATGAAGACATCACGATTCAGCGAAGTGAAGTGGACCCGTCTCAGTAGACAAAAAACGGGCGAATTTAAGCTGGAAACTCACGGTTTATGCAGCGGAATGGCGCTGCCCCATTTCAACATACTTATCCACGATTCTCGCTCCACCACCTGTTGCCGAGGCATAGACGCCATCCGGGGTTTGATAGCTCAGTGACTGGTGCAACCGTTCGGTGTTATAGAACTGGAAATACTCCCGCAATCCCTGATTCAATTCAGTGCCTGACGAGTAACCTTTCAGGTACCGATCCTCATGTTTGAGGCTGCACCACAGCCGTTCGACGAACACATTATCGAACGCTCTACCTCGTCCATCCATGCTGATTCGGACGTCAGGATATTGCCGGACAGCGCCGATGAATGCTTCACTTGTAAACTGAGAGCCTTGATCAGTATTGAAGATTTCCGGCGTTCCGTATTTGCCGAATGCCTCCTGCAGGCAGGAAACACAGAACGCACTGTCCATGGTATTCGACAATCGCCAGGCAAGAACCTTTCGGGAATACCAGTCGACGATGGCCACCAGATATATGAAGCCTCGAGGCAGTCGGCAGTACGTGATATCGGCGCTCCAGACCTGATTCGGTCGGCTGACCTGGACGCCTCGGAGTAGATACGGAAACACCTTGTGTTCCGGATGCGGATCGCTGGTTCTCGGATTGGCCATGATGCCGGCAAGGCCGAGCTTGAGCATCAATCGTTGGACTCGTTTCCTGTTGATCTGATAACCTTGCCGTCTCAGGTAGTGCATCATACTACGACTACCATAGTATGGATGCTGGATGAACTCCTGATCGATTAGTGCCAGCACTTTCAGTTCTTCAGCGTCCACTCGATGAATGGTCGGGTTCAGGTAGTAGGTCGAGCGATTCGTACCGACGATTTCACATTGACGGGCAATCGGTATCGGTTCGTCGGCGCTGATCCAGTTTCTTCGCCTCTTCATCGGGAAAGACCGGACTTTTTTTGATCCACGCGAGCTCCATTCTCAGCCGTCCGATCTCGGAATAGAGCTTCTCGGGATCTTCAACCGGATCAACTGGTTTTGGTCCACGCTTCTGCTCGAAAAGCGTCGACGCCTGCTGCTGGAGTTCCTTTTTCCATGTGCTTACCTGCACTGGATGCACGCCGTACTCCTGGGCAATCTCGTTGAGGGTTTTCACGACATGAATAGCTTCTAATGCCACCTTGGCCTTGAAGTCGGCACTGAAGCTCTTGCGCTTCTTTTCACTCATACTTGCTCCTTGATTTTGAGCAAGTTACCAACTTAAATCACTGTCTAAAACCCCGGGTCCATCTCACATGCCTCCGAACTTGCTCTTCCATCCGTAAAAGGTCGCTTGGGAGATTCCGAGCTGCCGACAGATCTCCGGAACTTTGGTTCCTGCTTCGGCCTGCCTGAGGGCATAGCTGATCTGTTCTTCACTGAATCGTGATGTCTTCATGGCAATGACGCCTGGTTTGTTTCAAGATACTCATTGCCGGAAATCTCTACTTTACAAGTGCCTGGTTTTCAGGGAGGGGGTCACCTTAGTGCCTGTGCTACTTCTGTCCGGGTGGTTTACCCGGGATCCGGCACAACGAAGGTGGTTCGCCTCAGGGAGACGATCAAGGGGGCCAAGATATGGTACAAGGACAGCACGGGAGTGACGATTCCCGGGGTTGCAGATCTTCCTGAAGGGGGATACTTCAGGGGAGATCTGAATCGGTAGGCGTTTTTGACTATGTAAGAACTTTTCTTAGTAAATTTTTGCTTTGAATTACAAAGTTGCTTACATTTTACATCCTGGAAATACCAATATACGTCATTTTTACTCAAGCTGCTGTCTTGAGGTGTCATGTCGGG